>Ga0183260_10001241_pt1 | contig 21563 bp, 21 predicted proteins | sample AntDrymUQ4972206_2_FD_129768 | JGI IMG/M metagenome (GOLD analysis project Ga0183260, IMG submission 129768) | Polar desert sand microbial communities from Dry Valleys, Antarctica - metaG UQ497 (22.06) (version 2) (version 2) | ecosystem: Environmental > Terrestrial > Soil > Desert | place...
AGGCGGGGCGATTCACTCTGGAGTTTTCACACAGCCTCGGTCGGTTTGAGTCGGAGACCCGATCTACACCAGCACTCTGATCAGTGGTCGCCGGCACGCTGGTCAAAGTAGGCCAGCGCACGCACGAATGCGCGCCTACTCTCACCACGCATGTTCCTGCTGTTCAACACCATGGGGAGGCCAACGAAAATTGCTGCACCGCCGACTCCGTCGGACCCTCTCCCCTACCCCTCTCCCGACGGGAGAGGGGTTTCCCCGCACGCCCCCCTCTCCCGACGGGAGAGGGGTTTCCCCGCACGCCCCCCTCTCCCGACGGGAGAGGGGTTTCCCTCGCAAGCAGCCGCACCCTCGATCCTACGGGCAGACGCTCTGGTAGAGGCAGGCGACCCACTCGGGATGATCGACGAAGGGATTGCGATTGCCCTGTTCGAGATGGATCACCTCGTTGCGCAGTTGTTCGCGCTCGTCCACCGGATCCTGCTGATGCCATTGCAGCAGCGTCGCCAGCAAACCCATGTACGCGACCGTGGCGTTGCCGGTCGACTGCGTGATGAGCGACGCATTGTCGGTCAGACGCAGATCCGGCTCCGCCACGCCGGTCGCGCCGTGCGTGCCGCCTTCGTAGCGGATGTCCATGTAGAGGATCGCCCGGGCAACATTGCCGCGCAGCTTGCTCCACACCTGCCAGTAGCTGCCGCAGCGCAGGTTGTCGAAGCCGGGGCCGCCCTGTCCGAAGTAGGCGAGAGTCCCGAAGGCCTCGCCGCTCGCGCAGGTTCCGAACGCCAGGTTGCCGCGCGCCGAGTTATGGCCGATGTCCGACAGCATCAGCATGTGCGTGTCCGAGTACGGATAGTTGGTCGATCCATCGTTCGGGAAACCGAGCGATTTGGGCCAGGTGTGTTCCTTGTTGTAGAAGTTGTTGCCGGTGTTGGCCTTCGCGTAACTCGCGTTCTTGTAGATGTCGAGGATGCGCGTGGAGTCGAGCGGATCCTCGTCGGCCTTCTCGAGCACGTCCCACGCGTCGCGCGTCGATGCCGAATACGGGATCTTGGTGTGGTCGTCGATGACCGGATGCAGGGTCGCGCGCAGGTTCGTGGCAGTCGTGGCGTTGACCGTGGAGTAGTAGCCACCGCTTGCCCCCGCGGTACGGAATGAAACGACGTGATCGGCGGCCATCACGGTCGGGGTCCCATCCGTGTCCGTGACCTTGCTCGCGACGACGCGCAGCGTGCAGTCCTCGAGCGCCGCGAAGTTCGTCGTCGGATCGAGTGTGTAGTTCGCTCCGCTCCCAGTCACCGTCGCGGCCTTGGTGCCGCCGACGCTGCAGGTGAGCACGTTCCAGCCGCTCGCCAGCGTCACGTTTTCCGAAAAGCCCACCGCGAGGTTGCTCGCGACGCCCACGTTGGTCGCATTGTTCGCGGGCGTGGTACTGGTCACCGTCGGCGCGGCGTCTGCGGGTCCCGTGCTGTAGCTGCCACGCAGCGTCAAGCCCGAATACGCGGTGTAGGCGCGCACCATCACATGCCACGTGCCGGCGGTAGGCGCGGGCCAGCTGCACGATTCGGTGTTGCCGCTCTGATATGGACGGCAGTCGTATGTCGTCGTGGTCGGCGCCGCATTCAATTTGACGTAAAGATCGGCGTCGCCGGTGCCGCCGGATGTCTGGATAACAAGGTTGCTCGCGCCCGCCGGCACCGCCAGCGTGTAGCGCGTCTCCGAGCTCGTCGCGCCCGCCAGCGTTACGGGCACGTTGTTGGCGAGCACATTGCCGCCGCCACCGCCCGAAAAGGTCTGGCCGGAGTTACAGGCGCCAAAGGAAGCGGTCGAAGCCGACGCCCAGGTGAACTGCGCGTAAGTCGTGCCGGTCCCGCGCAACTGCAGCGATTGCGACGACGTGACGCCGGTGCCCTCGCTGACGGGGATCGCGGTGGACGCACGTCCCGAGGCGGCACCGTCGATCGCGGTGAAGGTGCCTTCGTAACCCAGGAACTGGACAACCACGCCACTCGCGTTGACGAGCGCTATTCCATCGGGTGCGCCGTTCTGTGCGCCGGTGATGGCGAACGCGAGCGCGCCATGGCCGCCACACTGATTCGCCAACGTGCCGGACAGGTTGATCGTGGAGTAGAGGCGCCCGTCACCCCCGTTGTAGAGCAGGACCTTCCAGCCGGTGAGGCTGGTCCCCGCCGTGCCTGCGATCTCGACTTTTTCATTGGCGTCGGTACCGTCGTTGTCGTAATGCAGTTCGTTGATGAACACATCGGCGAATGCGAACGGAGCAAACAACACCAGACTTGCACACGCGAACGCGCGCACGGCGACCGCACGAAAAAGCGACATTGGCGAAAACTCCCCGGGGACCTGAGCGAACGACGCCGTGGCGACACGACGACGGGCAAGTGCGGCATTGCACAGGGAAATCATGACATTGCCGTGGCAAACACCTTTGCAGCGCATCACCGCACGGTATGCGTGATGGAAGGAAGGCGCACCGGCGAGATGGCGTCGTCCCAATCTGCTCCGTGCGTCGCAAGTCACGCGTTCGTCACGCGACCACGCAGACGACGCTTCGTTTGGTTTTCGTAATTTGCGCGCGAGTCAGCTTCGGTTCGTTACGGTCGCCGCGGGTCGCCGCAAAGCCTGCCGCGTCAGCAAAGACTTCGACCAGACCAACCCCAGAGGAATTACACATGAACCCGTTGACCGCTCTCTCCGTCACGACGCTGTTCGCGCTTGCCGCGTCGGCCGCTGCCGCTGAACAGTCCAAGCCCGCACTCGCCAGGTCCACAACCCCGCCCGTCGTCGAGGCAACGGCAAAAGTCGGCGTCGCGGTCGATCCAGGGTTCAGCGCACTCGACAAGGATGGCGACGCATCGCTGTTGCAGACCGATTTTCCGACCGCCCACGATCTCAGCACGGACCTGTTCGCCGCGTTCGATACGAACAGCGACCAGCGCCTGAGCAGCGCCGAATACGCGGTCTATTCGGGCGGCCGCGCGGGGGACGATTCGGCGGACGACGAGGAAGAAGCGGAATGATCCCGCCGGCTTTCGGCGCCAAGTGAGGAGCGGGCTTCGGCCCGCTTCATCATTCCGGCTGACTGATGTGTTTCGGGCGCGAAGACTCGCGCACTGAAAGGAGAATCGCCCCGTCGTCGCTGAATCCGTCGCGTCGCGCCGCCTCGAGGATCGAATCCAGGTCCGTCCTCCAGGCCGGATCCACCCGCGTCACGGCCAACCGTTCGCGCGCGCACTCCTCGAGCTCCGCGACGCTGAATTCCTGCAGCGAAAGGAGATGCTCCACTCGCACGTCGAATTCGCCCAGGCGGTCTGCAATCGGAGCCAGCAGCGCGCCCGCGTCCAGCGGGTCCTGGTGCACCATGCCACCGGCCCGGTCGATGACCTTGCACCAGCGATCGAAGCGCGCGGCGACGCACTGGCTCGGAACGCCGAGGTCGTACCACGGGTCGAGCACCACCACGTTGCCACCGCCGACACGCAGCGCTTCTCGCAAGGCCCGCGCCCAGTCCTCGATGTGATGGGCGGTGAAGCAGAACACCGCGACATCGAAAGCAGCGTCCGGGAAATCCAGGCATTCGGCACGTCCTTGCCGCACGTCGAATCCTTCTTCCCCGAGCGAGCCAAGCGACGCTTCATCGGGATCGACGCCGACCAACCCCATGTCGAGGTGCGCGACGCTGCGCAGGAATCCGCCGCCCCCGCAGCCGACCTCCAGCAGGCGCGAGGGTCGCAGGGCCTCGACTTCGCCGACCAACCGCGCGCGGTACGCGTCCTGCGGCCGCCGTTTCGCGCCGTCGCCCGGTTCAATCGCCATAGCTGCTGCCCACGCGGCTGCATCGCCCCAACCAATTCTTGAACGGCATCCAGCTCGGATCCATCTTCGCCCCTCAAGCCTTCTTGCTAACGCGCGAAGAGCGCGCGGCATACATGGGTTGAATGGCCGTAGGCTTTTTGACGAATCCGGTCACGATTTTGCCTTTCGGATCGCGCATCACGACCTTGGCGCGCACCGCGGTCATGTTCCCCATAACCAGCATGGGCGCTTCTTGGGTAGACGAGCCCGCCGGGCTCACGGCAATCTGCAACTGATAGCCCAACTTCCCGAGAGCGCGCTCCGCCAAGTCGAGTCGCGACAGGTGGTGCAGGTCGAGCAGCCGATCAACCTGCGGCATATGGACGCTCAGCCGACGCGCCAGCTCCGACTTGCGAACGCCTTGGTCGCGCATGCCCTGGTAGATGGACAACTTGATGCAGGCCAGGGCGGATGGGCGCACCGTACCTTGGCCGCGTTTCGGTTTGCTGGCCTTCGGCACATCCTCGTTCCCGTCCGTGTAGAACTCGAGCGCGGTCTCCAGCGCGTCGACTGCGCGCATCAGAGCCTCCGCTTCGTCATCGCCCTCCGTGTGGACTTCGGGGACGTCGGCGAACGAAACGAGGAAGCCGCCTTCCTCGGCCGGGTCCAAGGTCACTGGATAGTTGAAATTGAACATGGTCATACCTTTCTAAGTTCAGGGTGCTACTTGAGTCCGAGGTCTTTCTTGATTCGCTCGGCAGTTCCCTTCCGCAGCTCGTGGGAACTCATCGGGAGGACAGAACGTTTGCCATTCAATTCAACCTTCAGGTGGCCGCCCTTGCCCGATTCGAATATGGCCCCTAGCGAGGCCAGCCACCTCTTGAATTGCTTGCTGTTCATGGCTGCTACTAGAACACTTCTGTTGTGATAGGTCAACAGTTCTGTTGCATTTTTCGTCAGGGAATAGACCGATGCGGGGGTGAGCGAGTCGTTCCTGACGCGCGACGAGATTGTCGATCTGACCAGATCGCGACCACGCGCGCGTAAGGCTCAAATTCTCAGGCGCAACGGAATGCGGCATTGGCCCGACATCGCGGGCTTGACGGTAGTTCTGCGCTCGATTCTTGCCCCGCATGTGCACAGGCGCGCGACCGGCTCGGTCATGCGTCGATGGCAACGACGGAGCACTACGTCAAGAACCGCCGCGGCATCGTCGTGAAGCCGACGCGCCGACAGAATTGCGGAACAGACGTTTGCGAAACAGAGCCTGTTCTGCCGAATCGTCTGAAACGCAGCAGTAGGGTTTGGAATGGTGGGTCGTGCTGGGTGAGGCGGGACTTGTCGCGCCACCGGCGCGACCCGCCGAACGCCCGAGACAGGATGTCTCGGGCCGGATGCGACTTGGCGAGCGCAGGATGCGCAGAGCCTAGTCGCTCGTCTCCCAACGCCAGTCCTCATCGAAGACTAGAAGCGCGCGTGTCAAGAGTTGGCGGGACCAGCAAGCGCGAGTTTCAAATGGTGGGTCGTGCTGGATTCGAACCAGCGACCTACGGATTAAAAGTCCGCAGCTCTACCACTGAGCTAACGACCCATTCGAACTGCGGTGCGAACGCCCCGCTCCGCGGGGCCGGCAAGTTTAGGCAGTGCGGTGTCGAGGGACAACCGCCGCCGCGGCATCGTAACGCGTGGGATCAGGGACGCCGGCTGACTCGAATCCCTCACTGCGCAGCACGCAAGCGTCGCAGCGACCGCAGGCGAGCCCTTCGCTGTCGGGCTGGTAGCAGGTCACGGTGATCGAGAAATCGACGCCGAGCCGCGCGCCTTCCGCAACAATCTCAGCCTTCGACAGCATCTGCAGCGGCGCCTCGATCGCGATCCCGTGGCCTTCAACGCCGGCGCGCGTGGCCAGGTGGGCCATCTGTTCGAAGGCCTTGATGAACTGCGGGCGGCAATCCGGATAGCCGGAATAGTCGACCGCGTTGACGCCCACGAATATCGCGCGCGCGCCGAGCACCTCCGCCCACCCCAATGCGAGTGCCAGCATGATGGTGTTGCGGGCGGGTACGTATGTCACCGGGATGTGTTCTTCTCCAGGTGCGGCTGCGGTTTCATGCGTCCCGGCGGCGCTTGCATCGGGGGATTCGAACTCGCGCGGTCGCGCGACAGTGACCTCGTGATCCGGCACCGCAATGTCCGCCGTCAACGCCGAGCCGCCAAAGGCGCGCAGGTCCAGCTTCAGCACTTTGTGCTCCACGGTCCCATGCCGCACCGCGATCTCGCGCGCCGCGTCGAGCTCGACCGCATGCCGTTGTCCGTAGTCGAGGCTCAGCGCATGGCAGGCGTAACCTCGTTCGCGTGCGATCGCCAGCGTCACCGCCGAGTCCATGCCGCCGGACAGCAGCACCACGGCGCAGTGGCGGGGTGCTTCGGCAGACTTCACCTCGCATGAGTCGACGCTGGCTGCAGTGATCGAATTCATCGGCCCTGAGCCTCGCCCCAGAGCTGCTTGTGCAGCTGCATCTGGAACCTCACGTCGAGGCGATCCTCGAGGATCCATTGCGCAAGCTCCGCGGGGGCGAGCTGACTGTAGCTCGGCGAAAACAGGACCTCGCAGCGCCTGTGCAACGCTTGCGTGGCCACGATGTCGCGCGCCCATTCGTAGTCAGCCCGATCGCAGATCACGAACTTGACCTGATCCTGCGCACACAGCAACGGCAGGTTCTCCCAACGGTTACGCGCGCATTCTCCGGATGCCGGAGTCTTGAGGTCGACCACGCGCGCGACGCGCGGATCGACAGGTGCGATGTCGTGTGCGCCACCGGTCTCGAGCGACACCTCGAACCCCTCGTCGCACAGCAGTCGCATGAGGGCGACGCAACGCTTCTGGGCGAGGGGTTCGCCGCCGGTGACGCAAACACGTCGCGTCTCGAACGCCCGAATCGTGGCGACAATCTCCTCGAACGTGCGCCACTCTCCGCCCTCGAACGCATACGCGGTGTCGCAGTAAGTGCAACGAAGCGGGCAGCCGGTCAGGCGTACGAACACCGTGGGCCAGCCGCTGGAGCGCGCTTCACCCTGCAGCGAGTGGAAGATCTCGGTGATGCGCAGGCGTGGTGCCGTCTCGATGTTGGTTGCGCTGGACATCTGGTTTGGGGAGGCTCGCGGAATCGGCTTGTCTCCTTCTCCCTCCGGGAGAAGGTGGCGCGAAGCGCCGGATGAGGGTGAGGCGGGAATCGTCGCGCCACTGGCGCGACCCGCCGAACGCGCGCACATGGATGTGCGGGCCGGAAGGTGGCGCAGGGACGCATGCTTGCACTGGTGAAGTTATGGCGAATCGTACCGTCTCCCCAACCCGCCCCGGCCATCGCTCGCAGAGCGATGGCGCTCATCGTCGCGCGGGCCAGTGGCCCGCAAGCGCTCCTCTTCGCCCCCCGGAGGGGGAGGGGCTCAAGAGCGCGGCGCTTCTTGCCGTACGTAGTCGCTCAGCGCGCGCCGCGATCGGTCTGGAGCGCGCGCAGGCGACCTTGGGCAAGCCGGGCAACGGTGGTGTCGGGGTAGCGCGAGATCACCTCGTTCAACGCGATCTCGGCGTCGTCGAACTGCTGCAGCTCGAAGTGGCAATAGCCGACCTTCAGCATCGCATCAGCGACCTTGTTGCTGTCCGGAAAACGCGCAATCAAATCGCGAAAGGTATCGAGCGCGATCTGGAAGTTCTGCGTGACGTAATACGATTCGCCGAGCCAATAAAGGGCGTTGGCGGTGAGTTCTCCGTTCGGGTGCTTGCGGACGAACTCCGCGAATGCGCGGGCAGCGCTCGCGTACTGCCCCGCGTCGAGCTGCGCGCGCGCGGCATCGTATTCGGCTTTTTCGCCCGCACCGGCGACACCACCTCCAGGCGCTACAGGGGCGACTTCGATCGCGTCGCTAGGCGGCCGGCGATCAAGAGCCTCTGGCACCGAAACCTTCGGCTGCGCGTACGGATCGGATGCCGGCGCGACGTCCTGGAAACCTTGCTGCGGCTCTGTCGCGTACGGCGGTTGCGCCGCTTCGGCTGCAGCGGCAGGTCCGGCCCCGCCACCGATGCGACTGACACGCGTATCGAGATCAACGTACTGATCCCGCGCGCGCTTCTTGAGGTTCTCGATTTCGAACTGCTGCTGTTCCACGACGCCGCGCAGTTCCTGCACTTCGGTTTGCAGTTCGTTGATGCGGTTGAGCTGCTCGAGCGTGGCGCCGCCCTGTTGGCCCTGGAGCTGCTGTTCCATGCGCGCAACGCGCTCGGCGAGGCTCAGGCGCCCGTCCTGACCTGAAACCGCTCCTGGAAAAACAACAACGGCGACCAGCAAGGCCGCCGCGATACATTTTGCCATCCGCTGATGGATCATGATTCTGCTCAAGCCGAGAGGGACGTTGGAACGATCACGCAACTCCGCCTCCCGATTGCCGGCGACTGCGGAGCCGTGCGGCAACCCCCGCGCGCAGCGCGGGGGTCAAGTCTCACAACAAATCTACTTCGCGGTGTAGGCGATCTCGACGCGACGATTCTTGGCCCAGCAATCTTCGCTGGTGTCGGAACAGGTGCCCTGCTCTTCGCCGTAGCTGACGACGTTGAGCTGCGAGCCCGAGCCGCCCTGCGCCTGCAGCGCGGAGCTGACGGCATTGCCGCGACGCTCGCCGAGGCCGAGGTTGTACTCGCGCGAACCGCGCTCGTCGGCGTGGCCGCCCAAAGTGACCATCGCGCTAGGGCGATCCTTCAGGTACTTGGCGTGGCAGGCGAGAATGGCGCCGGCTTCGCCGCCGATGTCGGACTGGTCGTAGTCGAAGTACACGACGCGCTGACGCAGGCACGCGTCGGAATCGAGATCTTCCGGCCCGTACATCCCGTCGTTGTCGTCCATCGGCTTGGTGTCATCGGTCATGGTGGTGGTGTCGACGCGGTCAACGCGATCGACCATGACCGGGCGCGTCTTCTTGGCGCAACCGACGACGCCGGTTGCGAGCAGCGCCACGAGCAGCAGGCGGGTGGTGGTGTTCATGTTGCTGTCCCCTTGGGATTGATAAAAAAATGGCAAGCAATTCTAAATCGCTGTCGAGGCCGCGCGGACATCCAGATTATCCTGCGCCGGGCCCCGTTCAGCGTAGCCGGCGCGGAGACCAGGCGGGTTCGCGCACGTCGCCTTCGGCCAGTACCAGCCTCTGGCGTACGCGGCCGTCGGTCGACACGGAATACAGGACCCCGCGTCCACCCTCTCGCGCCGCGTACAGAATCATGCTCGCGTTCGGCGCGAAACTCGGCGACTCGTCGAGACGTCCCGGCGAGATCACATCGACCTCGCCTCCGCCGCCACGAGTGCGGTCCAAAACTGCGATACGATACACATTCCGGTTACCTTGTGCCATAGCGAAGCGCTTGCCGTCGTAACCGACGGAGACGCGCGCGTTGTATTCGCCACTGAAAGTCAGCCGGTTCGGCGAGCCGCCGCCGGAACTCACCTGGTAGATCTGCGGTTTGCCCGCGCGGTCCGAAGTGAAATAGATGCTCTGGCCGTCCGACGCCCATTGCGGCTCGGTATCGATCGAAAAGTGACGGGTGATCTGGGTCGTGCGCCGCGATGCGAGGTCCATCACGTGGATCTCGAGGTTGCCCGACATCGACAGCGCCATGGCGAGCTTGGAGCCGTCCGGGGAGAAAGCCGGCGCGCCATTGATGCCGCGGTTCGAAGCGACGACCTGGAACGATCCGGTCGCGATGTCCTGCACGCAGATCGAGGAATTGCCACGCTCGAACGACACGTAGGCGATTCGGCGTCCGTCCGGCGACCACGCCGGCGACAGCAACGGCTGGCTGGAGCGACGCAGACTCTGCGGATTGAAGCCGTCAGAATCGGCCACCATCAGCGCGAAATCGCGGTTCTCGCCGACGCCGCTCGACGTGATGTAGGCAATGCGCGTCCAGAAAGCTCCCGGTACTCCGGTGATCTTCTCGTAGACGAGGTCCGCGATCTGGTGCGCTGCGCTGCGCAGGTCGCCCGAACGTGCCGACAGCGCGAGACCGAGCAAGCGCTGCTGGCGAGCCACGTCGTGCAATTCAAACTCGATGCGGTAGGAACCGGCCTCGCCATCGACGAGGCGTCCGACTACCAGGAAATCCTGCTTGAGCATGCGCCAGGTGTCGAATCGGATGTCGGAACCGACGGACGGATTTTCGATCACGTCCTGGCGCGGCAGCGAACGGAATTGGCCACTGCGATTGAGATCGGCAGAGATCACCTGCGCGATGTCGGTATCGGGCGGCATCGCGTTGGATTCATTGGCGAACGGCACGATCGCAATCGGCAGCGCCGACGGTGTGCCGCCCACGATTTCAATATCGAGGCCTTGCGCAAACGCTTGCGCGCAAGCCACGAGGCCGAGCAGGAGTGTTGCGATGATTTTGCGCATGGTGATTTCCGATCAATTCTGGTGACAAGTTAAGTGCGTGGCATCAGCGCGGCGCTTCCCTTCTCTCTCCGGGAGAAGATGGCGCGCAGCGCCGGATGATGGGCCGGGTTTGCCGCAAAGCACTCGATTACTTCGGCACAGGCCCGGCCCCTCACCCCTACCCCTCTCCCGCAGGGAGAGGGGTCAAAGGTTTCGCGGGAATGACGAACCGGGTCCCGGAGAAACGATGGCCAGTAGAGCAATAAGGGGGTCAGTATCGATCGTCGGGTGTAAACGTGAGATTAAGTTGGGGATCGAACACCTCCTCGAACCCGTTGTACGGGAGCGGGGAGGCCTTCATCACCGCCGCTTCGAGCGAGCGGCGGCCGATCTCGTCGTAGGGGCAGCTTGGATCCACCCTGGCACCGACCACTTCGCCACCCGGCGCCTGGATGATCACGATCTTGCATTTCGTTCCGAGTGGCACCGTGTCGGGGCGCGTCCAGTTGCTCTCGATCACCTGGCTCAGCGCCATCGCGTACTGCGCCAGCAGGCTCTCATCGACGCCTTCGTTGCCCGGCCGCGGCTGCGCGTCCAGCTCGCCGCGTTCCTGCTCGAGCAAGTCTTCCATGCGCCGCTCCTCTTCCTCGCGGCGTTCGCGTTCGATGTCCTCGAGCTGCTCGTCGCGCTCGCGCTCGCGATCCTGCTCGCGGCGCTCGCGCTCCATGCGCTCGATCTCTTCGAGTTCAATCTGCTCGCGCCGGCGCAGTTCTTCCTCTTCGCGCTCACGGTCCGACTCTTCCAGCAAGCCGAGCTCGTCGATCATTTCCTGGTCGCGAACATCTTCTGCGCGCGGCGGCGGCGCCTCGGGCTCGGGCTCGGGTTCGGGCGGCTTGGGCGTTTCCGGTACCGGCTTCGGTTTGGGCTTGGGCGGCGTGGGCTTCGGCTTCGGCTTGACCACTGGCGGGGCTTTCGCATTGGGATCGATCACCAGGGACGCCTCGACGACCGGCCCCGCCACGCTCAGCGGCTTTTCCGACTGGGTCCATCGCAGGCCCACGAACAGCAGCGCCAGAGCCACGAAATGCACCGCCAGCGACCACCCCAGCGCGCGCGCCTGCGCGTTCGCAGGCACGGGTTCAAGGCGTGTGTCGGCAGGATCGAAACTCATCGGGTCGATGCGAAAGCCTGGAGACCAGTGGACCGCGGGACGCGGTCGAGAGTTCGACGCGCGGTCTCAGCCCTCATTGATCTAGCGGCTGGCTCATGAGCCCCACGCGAGGCGCGCCCGCCTGCTGCAGCAGCACCATGGCCTGGTACACCGTGTCGTAGTCGGTACGCCCGTCGCCTGCGACGAGGACCGGCACCTGTGGATTCTGCCGGATGAAGGCCGCGACCTTGGTCGTGAGCGTTTCCGCATCAACGGCTTGGCGTTCTCCGATGCCGAGCGTCAGGTACATGGCGCCATCCTGCGCAACGCTGACCAGGATCGGCTCTTTCTGCTGCTCGAGGTTGCGCGCGTTGGACTTCGGCAACTCGATATCGACGCCCAGATTCAGCAAGGGCGCCGTCACCATGAAGATGATCAGCAGCACCAGCATCACGTCGATATACGGCACGACGTTGATGTCAGCCATCGCGCGACGGCGGCGACCACTGCTGCGGGAAGGCGTGCTCATGCCCATCGAGACGTGCTCCGCGAAGCCGCGGGGTTACCGGAACCAATGTAGGAGCGCCGCAAGGCGCGATTTTGGATTCCCGGTAGAGCCATCGCGCCTTGCGGCGCTCCTACAGGAGCCAGGCGCGAACGCAAAGGTTCAGACATGGTCATCGGCGTGCACCTGCCGTTGCAGGATGGTGGAGAACTCCTCGCGGAAATTGTCGTAGCGCGAGTGCAGGCGATCGACCTTGGTTGAGTATCGGTTGTAGGCGATGACGGCCGGAATCGCTGCGAACAAGCCCATCGCGGTGGCGATCAGGGCTTCGGAAATGCCCGGCGCCACCATCGCGATGGTCGCTTCGCGCACGCTGGCGAGGCCCTGGAACGCGATCATGATGCCCCACACGGTGCCGAACAGGCCGACGTACGGACTCGTGGAACCCACGGTGGCGAGGAACTCGAGACTCTGCTCGAGCTTGTCGATCTCGCGCGTCAGGGTCACGCGCATGCCACGTTGCGCGCCTTCGACCACGGTGTCCGGATTCATGGTGCGGCGCTGGCGCAGTCGGGTGAACTCGCGGAAGCCCTCGGTGAATACCGCGGCGAGGCCGCCGATGCGGTCGCCGCGCGCCGAGAGTTCCTTGAACAACGATGCCAGGTCGGCGCCTGACCAGAAGCGCTCCTCAAACTCGTCGGCTTCACGCGTGGCTCGATCGAGCATGGCCTGCTTGCGAAAAATGATCGCCCACGACGCGATGGAAGCTGCCAGCAACACGGCCATCACGAGCTTGACCGGCAGGCTCGCGCCCAGGATCAGGCCGAGTATGTCGAGTTCACCATTCATCCAGAAACTCCAGCAGGGAAATTGTTACGTCGGACAAAAACATCTTCGGGGATCGCGCGCGGCTTGAAGCTCGCCGCGTCGAGGCAGGCCGCACGCACGCTGGCACGGGCAATGCGCACATTATCGTCGACGCGACGCAAAACCTGAATGAACTTGAGGCTGACCCCGCGGCGCTCGACAAGTTCGCAACTTGCTTCCAGTTGATCGTCGAGCCGCGCAGCTGCGTCGAAGCGAAGATCCATGCCCACGATCGCGAACACGATGCCGCGATCGCGCAGCAGCACGGACTGCTCGGCGCCGAGACTCCGCAGGTATTCGGTGCGCGCGCGTTCGAAAAATCGCACGTAGGCGCCGTGATAGACCACGCCGCCGGCGTCCGTGTCTTCCCAATAGACACGGATGGGCCAGTTGAAGACCTCGGTGGAACCGGCGCCTTGTGTTGCGTGGCGCCCTCCCCGCGATAGCGGGGAGCGGACCTGCTTCTCCCCTTCTCCCTGCGGGAGAAGGTGGCGCGTAGTGCCGGATGAGGGGCCGAGCTTGCTTTGAGTCGGACGTTCGGTTCGAGTCAAGCCCGGCCCCTCATCCGCCCTTCGGGCACCTTCTCCCGTAGGGAGAAGGAAACAACACTTACGCCATTTGCCATCATGAATTTTCGGAATCGGCGAAAAGTCCTGGGGTAGCGGGCATGTCGCTGCGCCGCGGCGGCGCCACCAACCCGAGGTGGCGGTAGGCCTTGGCGCTGGCCATGCGTCCGCGCGCGGTGCGCACCAGGAAGCCCTGCTGGATGAGGTACGGCTCGATCACGTCCTCGAGCGTGCCGCGTTCCTCGCTCAGCGCAGCGGCGAGCGACTCGACGCCCACCGGGCCGCCATCGAAACCTTCGATGATGAGCTTGAGCATGCGCCGGTCGAGCGGATCGAATCCCTCGGGGTCCACGCTCAGCATGTCCATGGCATCGTTTGCCGCCGCCCGCGTGATGCGTCCATCGGCGCGCACCTGCGCGAAGTCACGCACGCGTCGCAACAGGCGATTGGCGATGCGCGGCGTGCCCCGCGCACGTCGCGCGATCTCGTCGGCGCCCTCTTCGTCGCATTCGATGCCGAGGATGCGCGCCGCGCGCAAGGCGATGGCACGCAGCTCGTCGCGCTCGTAGAACTCCAGGCGCTGCACGATGCCGAAGCGGTCGCGCAGCGGGCCCGTCAACAAACCCGCGCGCGTCGTCGCGCCAATCAGCGTGAACGGCGGGAGGTCGAGCTTGATCGAGCGCGCCGCCGGGCCTTCGCCGAGCATGAGGTCGATCTGGCAATCCTCCATCGCCGGATACAGCACCTCCTCGATGATCGGGCTGAGGCGATGGATCTCGTCGATAAAGAGCACATCGCGCGGCTGGAGGTTGGTGAGCAGGGCCGCGAGATCGCCCGGTCGCTCGAGCACCGGGCCGGAGGTCTGGCGCAGCCCCACGCCCAGCTCGTTGGCGACGACCTGCGCCAACGTGGTCTTGCCGAGGCCGGGCGGACCAAAGATCAGCACGTGGTCGAGCGCCTCGCTGCGCTTGCGCGCCGCCTCGATATAGATACCCATCTGCTCGCGTACGGCGCGCTGGCCGAGGTACTCGGTCAACCGCTGCGGACGGATATGCGCATCCGCGACGACGTCCTCGCGCGTGGCGCCGCTGGCAATCACCCGCTCTTCGCTCATGCCGCGATTATCCGCGTACCACGCGCGGTGCGCAGACTAAGGCTCGCATGAACCCCTCTCCCGCCGGGAGAGGGGTAGGGGTGAGGGGCCGGGCTTGCGCCTCGGCAATCAATTGCGCCGCCGCCACCTCGGCCCCTCATCCGGCGCTGCGCGCCACCTGACTCGCGGCTCCTGCCGCTCGCCCTGCGGGCCAGTTTCGCTGTGCGCATGCGCGTCCTGCGCATGCAGTCTCCCGGAGGGAGAAGGGCACCGCCCGGCTTCGAAAAACTTTCCTCTAGGGCGGTGACATACCGAAGCCTCACGAGCGCGAGCGACATCAGATTTCCACCTGCGCGCCGAGCTCGACGAGGCGATTGCCCGGGATGCGGAAGAACCCCGTGGCCGGCGCGGCGTTGCGGTGCATGAAGGCGAACAGGAGATCGCGCCACACCGGCATGCCGCGGTGGCGACCTGCAACAATGGTTTCGCGGCTCGCGAAATACGTGGTTTCCATCGGATCGAAATGGATCCCGCCCTTGTCGCACGAACGCATGAGTACGCGCGGTACGTCGGGTCGCTCCATGAAGCCGAAACGGATGACCACCCGCCAGAAATCCTCGCCGATCGAGGTGATCTTCAGCGACTGTTCCGGTGGCGCGTACGGTGTCTGCAGGGTCTCGACGGTCAGGAACACGTTGCGTTCGTGCAGCACCTTGTTGTGCTTGAGGTTGTGCAACAGCGCGTGCGGCACGACGCCCTTGTCGGCGGTCATGAAGATTGCGGTGCCGGAGACGCGCACCGGCGGTGCGAGCATCAGCCCCGGCAGGAAGCTCGTGAGCTGGATGCCTTCCTTCTGGACTTCGTCATGCAGCAGTTCACGGCCACGACGCCAGGTGCGCAGCAGCGTGAAGAGCACGATGCCGAGCACCACCGGGAACCACCCGCCCTGCAGGACCTTGGCGGTATTGGCGACGACGAAGCCGACGTCCAGGACCAGGAACAGGACGCTCAGCGGCAGCACCCAACGGCGCCATCGCGGCCAGAGCGCGTAGGCGACTATCGCAAGCAGCAGGGTATCGATCAGCATCGTCATCGACACCGAGACACCGTAGGCGGTCGCGAGTGCCGTGGAGGTCCCGAAACCCAGCACCAGCCCGATCACGATCACCATCATCGACCAGTTGATCGCAGGGATGTAGATCTGGCCGATCGTGTCGCGCGACGTGTGCGTGATCCGCATGCGGGGCACGTATCCGAGCTGCATCGCCTGGCGCGCGACCGAGAATCCCCCCGTGATGACCGCCTGCGATGCGATGACGGTGGCCGCGGTCGCCAGCGCGAGCATGGGCCAGCGTGCCCACTCCGGAACGCCGATATAGAAGGGGTTGCGGATGGCGCTCGGATCCTCGAGGACCAGCGCGCCCTGTCCGAGGTAGTTGATCATCAACGCGGGCAGCACGAAGAAGTACCAGGCATACCGGATCGGTTGCGCCCCGAAGTGGCCCATGTCCGTATAGATCGCCTCTCCACCGGTGACCGCGAGCACCACCGCGCCGAGGATGAACACGCCACCCCAGCTGTGTTCGATGAAGAAGCGCCCTGCCCACGCGGGGTTGATGGCGTTGAGCACCTCGGGCGCGTGCAGGATGTTGAAAACCCCGAGCACGCCCAGCGCGACGAACCACACCACCGTGATCGGCCCGAAGATCTTGCCGACCTTGGCGGTCCCGAAGCGTTGCGTCGCGAACAACGTCACCAGCACCAGCAGCGTGATTGGCACGATCCAGCTGCGCAGCCGGGGCGCCACGACTTCCAGGCCCTCGACTGCTGAGAGCACGGAAATCGCGGGCGTGATGACGCCGTCGCCGAAGAACAGCGATGCGCCGAATACGCCGAGGATGCCGACCACGTAGCTGGACCGCGAGGCCCTGGGCAGGCTGCGCTGGGCCAGCGCCATCAACGCCATGATTCCGCCCTCGCCATCGTTGTCCGCCCGCATGATGATCGTCACGTACTTCAGTGTGACCACGATCATCAGCGACCAGAACACCATGGAAAGCAGGCCAAGCACGGTGTCGTGGTTGGCGATCAGGCCGTAGTTCTTCGAGAAGGCCTCGCGGATCGTGTAGAGCGGGCTGGTGCCGATGTCGCCGAACACCACGGCGATCGCACCGACCACGAGCCCGGCCAGCCCGACCTTGCCGTGTTCGTGCGTGCGCGGGGGAACAGGAACCGGCAGCGTCTTGGACTGGATGGGCATTGGGCTTTGGATGCTGCGCTGTTGAGGCTTAACGCAAGGCCGCTTTGAGCGCCTTGCGGATGACGGCTTCGGCCGTGTCGCCGTCGGCGCGTGCCGCGGCCGCCATGCGATGCGCCTCCGCGGGCTTGTAACCAAGTTGCTGCAGGGCCACCGTCGCCTCGCCCAGCGCGTCGGTCGGAACGTGTCCGCGCGTCGCATCCGCCGCGTCGGACAGTGGCGACACCCGGTCGCGCAACTCCAGCAGGATGCGTTCGGCGGTCTTCTTGCCGACGCCCGGCACGCGCGTCAACGCGGCGACATCGCCACTCGCGACGAAGCGCGCGAAATCGTTGACCGTGACCGAAGACAGGATCGCGAGCGCGACGCGCGCGCCGATGCCCGTGACTTTCTGCACATCGCGGAACAGCCGCCGCTCGGACTCCTTGAGGAATCCGTACAGCGAGACGCTGTCTTCTTTCTGCGCATAGTGCGTGAACAGCGTGACCTCGGCGCCGGTCTCCGGCAGTTCGTAGAACGTCGACATCGGGGCTTCGAGTTCGTAGCCGACGCCGTGCACGTCCAGGATGAGCGACGGGGGCTGCTTGTGCGCCAGCGTGCCGCGCAGTCTGCCGATCACCGCCGCGCACTCCGTCCACGCAGCAGCTCAGAGGTGGACACGCCGGTGCGCTGCGCAAGCGCGCGGGCGTGGGCATGCGTTATCGCGACCGCGAGCGCATCCGCGGCGTCGGCCTGCAGCTTGCCCTGCAAACCCAGCAGGACGCCGACCATGTGCTGCACCTGGGACTTGTCGGCGATTCCGCGCCCGACGAGTCCCTGCTTGATCTGCATCGGCGAATACTCGCTGACCGGGAGGTCCTTGAGCACGCAGGCGCAGACGGCCGCGCCGCGCGCCTGACCAAGCTTGAGCGCCGAGTCGGGATTCTTGGCCATAAACACCCTCTCAACAGCTACCTCCGTTGGCCCCCAGCGTTGAATAGCTTCGGAGACCCCCAGCACAATTGCCTTGAGCCTCAGCGGAAAGTCGTCCTCGCCACCCACCACCAGCGCCGTGTGGAAAACATGCGTCGCGGTGCCCGCAGCGTCCACATCGACGATGCCGATCCCCGTGCGCACCGAACCCGGATCGATCCCCATCACCCGCGTCGTCACCCGTAGGCGTCCGCCGGGAGATCGGCATTGGAGTACACGTTCTGCACGTCATCGAGATCGTCGAGCCAATCCAGCAATTTGGCGACGGACGTGGCCGTGTCGCCCGTCACCGCGATGTCATTGGCGGCGCGCAGGGTGACCTCGGACTGGTCCGGCACGAATCCCGAAGCGGCGAGCGCCGATCTCACCGATTCGAAGTCTTCCGGCGCAGTGAGCACATCGATGGAAGCGTCGTCGGCGTAAACCACGACGTCATCGGCGCCCGCGTCGATCGCCGCGTCGGTGAGGCGCGCCTCGTCCGCACCGGGAGCGAACGACAACACGCCGACCTTGCGGAACAGGAATGCGACCGAGCCGTCGGTGCCGAGGCTGCCGCCGAACTTGGTGAATGCATGACGTACATCGGCTACCGCGCGATTGCGGTTGTCAGTCAGCGCCTCGACGATCACCGCCACGCCGCCCTGCGCATAACCCTCGTAGCGGATTTCCTCGTACTCGACGCCTTCGAGTTCGCCGGTCGCTTTCTTGACCGCGCGCTCGATCACGTCCTTGGTCATGTTGGCCGACAGGGCCTTGTCGATCGCGGAGCGCAGGCGCGGATTGCCGGAGGCGTCACCACCGCCGGCGCGTGCCGCCACGGAGATCTCGCGAATGAGCTTCGTGAATAGCTTGCCGCGCTTGGCATCGGTGGCGTTCTTGCGACCCTCGATGGATGGTCCACGACCCATGTGTTGTCCAGAGCTAGACGAAACAAACCAGCGATTTTACTCGCATTGCGTGCACGCGCCGGACTCGCCGGCAAAACGCTGCCCCGCTCGAGAGGCTCACTACGCTGCTTCGAAGCGTCCATGTCGAAGGAACGCGACAGTCTGCCGGGTCGCGGGGCCGGACAGCAGCAGACCGGTATGGCTCGTCGAAACCACGCAGTGCCCATGGATTCCAGGCAGTTCGGTCTCGGCGACCATCACCGTGCCATCGTGCGGTCGTGCGAGTCCGCCGAGCAGCGCGCCGAGGCCCACCGGAAGTCGTCCGGCAATGACGCCGACTTCGCAGCGGCCGCACCAGTCCTCGAGTCCGCGCTGGAGTAGTGCCGCGCTGTCGCCCATAAGCCAGCCGGTACCCCAGTGCCGCGCCATCGAGACCGCGGCGGCCGATCCGCGCAGCGGCGAACCCAGGCACACCACGCGCCCGATGGGGGAGGAGCTTTCTTTTTCGGTGAGCTGGCGCGCCACTTCGAGCGCGACCAGACCGCCCAGGCTGTGCCCGACCAGGTGGACCGGACCGCCCTGCGAGTCGTAGATCAACGCGCGCAGCCGCTGCGCTGCGGCATCGGGTCCGCCGCGCAACGAGTGATAGTCAAAGGTCTCGGGCTCGAAGCCCGCTGCGCGCAATCGTTGCGCGAGCGGCGCCAACGCCGCAGCGCGCATCCACAAGCCATGCAGCAGGATGACCCGTTCGCTCATGCCTTGCTGCTCCCACCACGCCGCTCGTGATTGGGCATTTGAGCCCCTCTCCCCCCGGGAGAGGGGTTGGGGAGAGGGTGCGATCTTGCCGAAGGTCCAAACTCGAAACTGCCTGCGCAGCGAACTCGAACCCACCCCGGCCCGTTGGGCGTGATTGTGCGCGCGAGCAATGCTCGCAAGCGCGCCCAATCACCCCTCGTTCCCTCTCCCGGAGGGAGAGGGATGCAAGTCGCGGCGATCATTCGCGCTGCTTCGATTCCCGAACGGCGACGTGGACTTCCGCGAGTTGCGGTTCCGGGATCGGCGACGGCGCGCCGGTCATGAGGCACTGCGCGGTCGTGGTCTTGGGAAACGCGATCACGTCGCGGATCGACTCGGTGCCGGCAAGCAACGCCGCCATGCGATCGATGCCGAACGCGATGCCACCGTGCGGGGGTGCGCCGTACTTGAGCGCTTCCAGCAGGAAGCCGAACTTGGCCTGCTGCTCAACGGCGTCGATTCCCAGCAGATCGAACACCGCGCTCTGCATGTCCGAACGATGGATGCGAATCGATCCGCCGCCGATCTCGTTGCCGTTGAGCACCATGTCGTAGCCGCGCGACACGGCGATACGCGCGTTGGCCTTGAGCGACGCGATGTTGTCGACCGCCGGCGCGGTGAAGGGATGGTGTAGCGCAACGTAGCGTTGCGATTCTTCGTCCCACTCGAACATGGGGAAGTCGGTGACCCAGAGCGGCGCCCAGGTGTCGGCCACGAGCCCAAGGTCCTTTGCCACCTTCATTCTCAGCGCGCCCATGAAATTCGACACCGTCGCGCAAGGCCCTGCGCCAAACAGCAATGCGTCACCGCTTTGCGCGCTGCTGGTGGTCAGGATCGAAGCCAGCGTCGCGTCGTCGAGGAACTTGGCAATCGGTGAGTTGATGCCCTCGCGACCCTTGGCCACGTCGTCGACCTTCATCCACGCAAGGCCCTTCGCCCCGAACTTGGCGGCGTGCGCCGCGTAGTCGTCGAACTGCTTGCGCGAAAACGCCGCGCCACCCGGCGCGCGCAACACTGCCACGCGTCCCTCGGCGGCATTGGCCCATTCGCTGAATACCTTGAACTCGCTGTTCTTGACGTGATCGGCAATGTCAACGAGTTCCAGCGCAACGCGCAAGTCGGGCTTGTCGGAACCGAAGCGGCGCATCGCTTCGGCGTAGGTCAGGCGCGGGAACGGCGCCGCCAGTTCGATGCCCGAGACTTCGTGGAACACCTCACGCACCATGCTCTCGACGGTGTCCTGCACGTCCCGCTCGCCGACCCAGGCGAACTCCATATCGAGCTGCGTGAATTCGAGCTGGCGATCAGCGCGCAGCGCTTCGTCGCGGAAGCAGCGCGCGATCTGGTAGTAGCGGTCGAAGCCCGCCACCATCAGGATCTGCTTGAACAACTGTGGAGACTGCGGCAGCGCGTAGAACTCACCGGGATGCAGGCGCGCAGGAACGAGGAAGTCGCGCGCGCCCTCGGGGGTCGCCTTGGTCAGGATCGGGGTTTCGAGGTCCTGAAAACCACGCGCGTCCAGCCACCGACGCAGCGCCTGCACCAGCGCGATGCGCGTGCGCATCATCTTCTGCATTTCGGGCCGGCGCAGATCCAGGTATCGATAGCGCAGCCGGATTTCCTCGCCTGGGTTCTCGTGCGCGTGGAATGGCAAGGGCGCAGCTTTGTTGAGTACCTCGATCGAGGTCGCGACTATTTCGACCTGGCCGGACTTGAGCTTGTCATTGACCGCATGACGCGCGCGCACGCTGCCCAGGACGCGGATGCAATCCTCGTAGCCAAGACTCGCGGCCATCGCGAAGACCTCGGGCTGCTCCGGAGCGATGACGATCTGAACGATGCCTTCGTGATCGCGCAAGTCCACGAAGCACACGCCGCCGAGATTGCGCTGCACATCGACCCAGCCGCACAAGGTCACCGACTGACCCTGCAGCGACTCATCGATCAGTCCGCAGAAATGGCTACGCATCAAGACTCCAGAACAAACAGTGCGCGCAGCCGCTGCGCGCGAGGGCGCGCATTGTAGAGCGGCGCCAGGCGTCGCCGCTTCTTTCCGTTGCTTCTGTAGAGTTTTCGCCCCCCTTCGACAGGCTCAGGACAGGCGTCTTCGTCGGCGCGCAGCCGCGTAGCAATCGGGCGCATACAGGGCTCCGCACTGCTCGTTCTTTGCTCGTCATTCCCGCGAAAGCGGGAATCCAGAGCCTTTCGCGAAGTCTCACGCAGGCCATAGGGCAAGAC
>Ga0183260_10001242_pt1 | contig 21530 bp, 21 predicted proteins | sample AntDrymUQ4972206_2_FD_129768 | JGI IMG/M metagenome (GOLD analysis project Ga0183260, IMG submission 129768) | Polar desert sand microbial communities from Dry Valleys, Antarctica - metaG UQ497 (22.06) (version 2) (version 2) | ecosystem: Environmental > Terrestrial > Soil > Desert | place...
ACGTCGGCCCCAACGTCGGCGCCGTGCTCGGCGCTGCTGAGCAGCGCCGCGGCAAGCCCAGTCGCCTCGGTCTCACGGCTGATCACCAGCACCGTGTCGTCACCGGCGATGGTGCCGAGAACGGCGCCGAGGCCGGCGTGGTCGACGGCGGACGCCAGGAACTGCGCCGCGCCGGGCGGCGTCCGCAGGACGACGAGGTTGGCGCTCGCCTCGGCGCCGACCAGCAGCTCCGCAGCCAACCGGCCGAGGCGGACCCGGCCGCCAGCGGTGTCCGGCGCCGGCGCCGGGCGGCGGTCCCCGCCCTCGCCGGGCACCGCATAGACCAAGGCGCCGTGGCTGTCACGCACCCGTACGGCGTCGAGCTCGAGCAGGTCGCGGGAGACGGTCGCCTGGGTAGTGACCAGGCCGGCGTCGGCCAGCCGGTCGGCAAGCTCGCCCTGCGAGCGCACAGACCGCCGGCCGAGGATCTGCACGATGAGCTGCTGGCGGGCGGCCTTCGTGCGCGGCACCAGTCCCGGCGTGGTCACGGGGTCGCCCCCTGGCCGCGGCCGGACTGGTCGAGGAGCCAGCTCAGCAGCGCCTTCTGCGCGTGCAGCCGGTTCTCGGCCTCGTCCCAGACCACGCTGTGCGGACCGTCGATGACGGCAGCCGCGATCTCGTTGCCCCGGTAGGCCGGCAGGCAGTGCAGCACGAGCACGTCGTCCGCGGCCCGGTCGACCGCCGCCTCGTCGATGGCGAACGGGACGAACGGCTTCGCCCGCTCGGCGGCCTCGTCCTCGGTACCCATCGACACCCAGGTGTCGGTGGCCAGCACGTCCGCGTCCTTGCTCGCAGTGACCGGGTCGTCGGTGACCAGCACCGACCCGCCGGTCCGGTCGGCGATCTCGGACGCCCGGGCCAGCACCGCGTCGTCCGGCAGGTACGTCGGCGGTGACCCGATCCGTACGTGCATGCCGGCGGTCGCGCCGCCGAGCAGGTATGACTGCGCCATGTTGTTCGCACCGTCACCGAGGTAGGTGATCGTCAGGCCGGCGAGCCGGTCTCGGTGCTCGCGGATGGTGAGCAGGTCGGCCAGCACCTGGCAGGGGTGGAACGCGTCGGTCAACGCGTTGACCACGGGGACACCGACGTGCGCGGCCATCTCGTCGATCCGCTCCTGGCCGTACGTGCGCCAGACCACCGCGGCAACCTGCCGCCCGAGCACCCGGGCGGTGTCGGCGATCGACTCCCGCACGCCCACCTTGGCCAGCCGCGAGTCCACGACCATCGGGTGACCGCCCAGCTCGGCGATGCCCACGCTGAACGACACCTGGGTGCGCAGGGTCGGCTTGTCGAAGAGCACCGCCACCGTGCGCGGCCCGGCGAGCGGCCGGTGGGCGTAGCGGTCGGCCTTCATCGCCGTAGCCAGGGCGAGCACCTCGGCCTGTTCGTCCGGGCGCAGGTCGTCGTCGCGCAGGAAGTGCCTGGTCGTCACGCTCCGCACTCTGCATGAGTATGCAACGGATTGCAAACTCGGAGCGGTCGGTGCGGCTCGATACCCTCCCGCCCATGAGCCAGCCGCCCGACCAGCCGTACCGCCTCCCCCGCGACCGGTACCTCGATCTCCTGGCGAGCGACTCCGACAGGTTCGCTGACCTGTTGGCAGAAGCTGATCCGGCCCGCCGGGTGCCGTCGTGCCCGGACTGGAGCGCGGTCGACCTGTTTTGGCACCTGACCGAGGTGCAGTGGTTCTGGGGCACGATCGTCCGCGACCGGCTCTCGGACCCGGCCGTCGCCGAGGAGCGCAAACCGGCTCGGCCGAGCGACCTGGATGCACTCGGCCACCTGTTCGCGACGGTAAGTGAGGAGCTCCGGGACGCACTCGCGAACAGCCCGGACGAGACGCCGGTCTGGACCTGGGCGGACGACCAGACGGCTGGGTTCGTGCTGCGGCGCCAGGCGCACGAAGCGCTGATCCACCGCGTCGACGCCGAGCTGGTAAGCGGCGACAGCACCGCGTTGGATCCGGAACTGGCCACCGATGGCGTCGACGAAGTGGTCCGGGTCATGTACGGCGGCACCCCGAGCTGGGCGACATTCACCGCCACCGCCGGCCGGGTCGCAGTCCGCGCCCTCGACACCGACGGCGCCTGGAACCTCGCTGTCGGAACCATCAGCGGTACCGACCCCGACTCCGGACACCGGTACGAGAACGAACCGGCGGTGGACGTGGTCGAGGGCGCCCGGCCGGTTGCGGAGGTGTCGGCGGACGCCGGCACGCTCGACGCGTGGTTCTGGGGCCGGGCCGGCGCCGACGCCGTCACCCACACCGGTGACCGCACGGCCATCGACGCCTTGGAGGCCGTCCTCCGCACCGGCATCCAGTGAGTTGCCGCTCCGCTGAAAGTGACGTTTCTGCGACGACACGCGGGAGGAATCGGACACCAGCGTCACTCTCACCGGAGCGGTCGGTGTGACGGGGCAGCCTCGGCGCTACCACACGACGCTCGAGGACAGCACGCGGTGGGAGGGGTTCGAGTTCCGGCCCGGCGACATCGTGATCAGCGCGCCATCGAAGTGCGGCACCACCTGGGTGCAGATGATCTGCGCGCTACTGGTCTTCCAGACCCTCGACCTGCCGGCACCACTCACGACGCTCTCCCCCTGGCTGGACATGCGGGTGCGACCGCTGAGCGAGGTTCGCGCCCGGCTGGCCGCCCAGCGGCACCGCCGGTTCGTCAAGACCCACACCCCGCTGGACGGGCTGCCGGCCGACGACCGAGTCACCTACCTCGCTTTGGGCCGCGACCCGAGAGACGTCGCGCTGTCGCTACGGCACCAGGGCGCGAACCTGCGCCGGGACGTGCTCCGCGGACTGCTCGACGAGCCGGACGCCTTCCCCGGTGAGGGCATGGGTCCTGCCGGCCCGGCCGAGGAGCGCACCTACTTCCTGCGCTGGATGGACAACGACGATGACCCGGTCGAAAACCTCGACTCGCTGCGCGGACTGGTCTGGCAAGCAACGCAGGCATGGACCCGCCAAGGGGAGCCCAACGTCCTGCTGCTCCACTACGGCGACCTCACCCGTGACCGGGAGGGCGAGATGCGACGGCTCGCCGGCGGGCTGGGCATCGACGTGCCGGAGAGGGTGTGGGCCGAGCTGGTTGCCGCCGCAGGCTTCGAGCAGATGCGCACGCGGTCGGCCGAGCTCGTGCCCGACGAGGGGCTCGGGATCATGCGCAGCACCGACCGGTTCTTCCGCACCGGGACGTCGGGCGGCTGGCGGGACGTACTCTCCGACGACGACCGCGCCCGGTACGACGCACGGGTCAGCGCGCTGGCCGCGCCCGACCTGGCCGACTGGCTGCACCACGGAGGGCGGGGTTGATTCTCCGCCCGGTCACCTAGCGGCGCAGCTCGGCGCCGGTCTGCGTTGTCGCCTCGGCAACCGCGGCGTCCCGGGCAGCGGCTGTCTCGTCCTCGGTGAGCGTTCGGTCCACGGCACGGAAGCGCAGCGCGAACGCCAACGACTTCTTGCCGTTCGGAACGGGGTCGCCGCGGTAGACGTCGAACAGCCGCAGGGACTCCAGCAGGACGCCCGCCCCGGTCCGGAGGGCGGCGGCGACGTCGGCCGCAGCAACCCCCTCGTCGACAACCAGCGCGACATCCTCCTTGGCCATCGGCATGGTGGAGAGCTCCGGCGCACCGACCACCTCTGGTGCGGCAGCGAGCAGCGCGTCCAGGTCGAGCTCTGCGTACGACGTGCGCGCCGGGACCCCGAAGCCAGCGCAGACCCGGGGGTGCAGCTCGCCCGCATGTCCGATCGCGACCCCGCCCATCAGCAGCTCGGCGCACCGGCCGGGGTGCCAGGGGGGCCGGGCCGCCGACCGCGGCTCGACCACGACCCCGAGCCCCTCTGCCACGGTGCGGATCACGGCGATCGCGTCGGCCCAACCCGAGGGGGTGGCCGGTCCCCACCAGCCGGGCGGGTGGCGGTCCCCGGCGAGCAGCACGGCGAGGTGCCGCGGCTGCGCGGGCAACGCCGCGTCGAGCGCCACGAGCGCGTCGTCCGTCGGACGGGAGTCCACCGGCGGGATCGGCGCCGCCGGCAGCGGCTCGGTCCCGGGCAGGAACACCGGTGCGAGCAAGCTCAGCGCCCACGCGGTCTGACCGCGTCCCACGTTGCGCGCGGCGACCTCGAGCAGCGCCGGCGCGAGCGTGGTGGCGAGCAACGGACGCTCGGACGACAGCGGGTTTTCCAGCCGCAGCGCGCCGCGGAGCGGGTCGTCGGCGTCGAGCCCCAGCGCGTCCAGGTCGGCCACGCCGACGAACGGCGGCGCGACGACCTCGGTGCAGCCGGCACCGGCGAGCAGCTGCCCCACCCGGCAGCGCAGCTGCTGCGGGCGGGTGTGGCCGCGGCCGGCGGGCGCCGCGGGCAGCACCGACGGCACCCGGTCGTAGCCCACGACCCGAGCGACCTCCTCGACCAGGTCGTACGGGTCGGTGACGTCGGGACGCCACGACGGCGGGACGACGGTCAGTGGGGTGGAGCCGGAAACCTCGCAGCCGACCGCGCGCAGCGCCGCCACCGCGGTGTCGGCGTCGATGTCGATGCCGGTGACCCGGGCGGGCAGGCCGGCGGCCAGCTCGATCGACGGGAGCGGTGGCGGCTCGCCGACGGTGGTCACTCCCGGCTCGACCACACCCCCACCGAGCCGGACCATGAGGTCGGCGACACGAGCCGCCGCCACCGGCGGGAGCCGCGGGTCGACGCCGCGTTCGAACCGCCGTGACGCCTCGGACCCGAGCCGGTGCCGCCTGGCGCAGCGGGCGACCGGCACCGCGGCGAAGTGCGCGGCCTCGATCACGACCGCGGTTGTCCCAGGGCCGATCTCGGTGGACTCGCCGCCCATCACGCCCGCGAGCCCGATCGGTCCGCGGTCGTCGGTGATGAGCAGGTCCTCGGGGTCGAGCGCGCGCTCAACGTCATCGAGCGTGCGCAGCCGCTCCCCCGGCCGGGCCCGGCGAACGACGATCGGGCCTTTGAGCAGGTCGCGGTCATAGCCGTGGATGGGCTGGCCGAGCTCGAGCATCACGTAGTTGGTCACGTCGACAGCGAGCGCGATCGGCCGCATCCCAGCGAGCTGGATCCGCCGGGCCATCCACAGCGGCGTTGGCGCCGTCGGGTCGAAGCCGGTGACGGTACGGGTCACGAAGACCGGGCACGCCTCGGCGTCCTCCACCACGACCGGGTAGTCGGCCCGCTCGGCCCCGGACGCGGCAGCGTCAGCACTGGCCGGGTCGCGGAACGCGGCGCCGAGAGCCAACCCGGCGTCCCGGGCCACCCCGCGCACCGACAGCGCGTACGCCCGGTCGGGGTTGATCTCGAACTCGATCACGTCGTCACGCAGCTGCAGCGCCTCCGCGGCGTCGTCGCCGGGCACGCCCGACCCGGACGGAAGCACCAGGATCCCCTGGTGGTCGGATCCGGTGCCGAGCTCGCGGTCCGAGCAGATCATCCCGTCCGAGATGTGCCCGTACGTCTTGCGGGCCGCGATCTCCATGCCGCCGGGCAGCGAGGTGCCGGGGAGGGCGACCACGACCAGGTCGCCGGCATCGACGTTCGTCGCGCCGCAGACGATGCCGTGCCGGCCGTGCTCCGGCCCCACGTCGACCTGGCACCACCGGGTGGTCTTCCCGTTCGAGTGCGTCTCGGGCTCCGCGGACACCACCCGGCCGAGGACGAGCGGGCCGGCCACCTTCGCGCCGAGCGTGGTGAGCCGCTCCAGCTTCAGACCGACGGCAGTCAGGCGGGCGGCCAGCTCGGCAGCGGGCAACCCCTCAGGCAGGTCGACGTGGTCGCGCAGCCACGACACCGGGACCTGCATCAGACACCGACCCCGAACGCCTGCGTGAACCGCACGTCGCCCTCGGCGATGTCACGCATGTCCGCGACACCGTGCCGGAACATCAGCGTGCGATCGATGCCCATGCCGAAGGCGAAGCCGGTGAACTCGTCGGGGTCGACGCCGCAGGCGACGAGCACCCGCGGGTTCACCACGCCGCACCCGCCCCACTCGATCCAGCCCTCGCCACGGCAGGTGCGACAGGTTTGTACGTCGGGCTGGACGCCGCGGCACAGGAAGCACCGCAGGTCGACCTCCGCGCTCGGTTCGGTGAACGGGAAGTACGCCGGTCGGAACCGGGTGTCGATGCCCGTGCCGAACATTGCCGCGGCGAAGTGGTCCAGGCTGCCCTTGAGGTGCGCCATCGACAGGCCGCGGTCGACCGCGAGCCCTTCCACCTGGCTGAACACCGGGGAGTGCGTGGCGTCGAGGTCGTCGGTGCGGAATGTCCGGCCGGGGCAGATCACGTAGATCGGGGGCCTGCGGGACAGCATCGTGCGCGCCTGCACCGGCGACGTGTGGGTGCGCAGCACCACGTGCGCATCGACCGGCTCGAGCCAGAACGTGTCCTGCATGGTGCGGGCGGGGTGGTCAGGGCCGAGGTTGAGCGCGTCGAAGTTGAGCCACTCCGCCTCGACCTCCGGCCCCTCAGCGACCTCCCAGCCCATCGCGACGAACACGTCGGCGATGAGCTCGGTCAGGGTGGTGATCGGGTGCCGCGCGCCGACCGGCTCCCGGTCGTACGGAAGCGTGACGTCGACCGTCTCGTCGACGAGCATCCGCGCTTCGTGCTCGGCCTCGAGGACCTCCGTACGGGCCGCGATGGCGGCGGCCACGTCGCGGCGGGCCGCGCCGACCCGCATCCCGGCCTCCTTGCGGGCTTGCGGGGCGAGGGCGCCGATCTCCCGGTTTGCGAGCGCCAACGGGCTGCGGTCACCGGCGTGCTGGAGCCGCACCTGCTTCAAAGCGTCCAGGTCGTACGCGTCGGCAACCGCGCCGAGCGCCTCGGACCGCATCCGGTCCACCTCACCGGTGTGCAGCGGCGTTACCTCGACCGGGTCGTAGTCGGAGCTCGCGCCGGTCACCCGCGCAGTCTAGGAAGTCGGCAGGTCGCTGAGCGCTCCCGGCTCGGCGACCGGAAGCCAGATCCTGATCCGGGCTCCCCCTTCGGGGTTGTCCCCGACCGACACCTCGCCGGCGTGCGCGTCGACGAGACCTTGGACGATGTAGAGCCCGAGGCCGCTGCCGTCCTGCGGGCCGTCTCGCCAGAACCGGGTGAACACCCGCTCCCGCAGCAGCTCGGGAACCCCGGAGCCGCTGTCGTCCACCAGCATGCTCACACCTGGGGTGCCGTCCGCGGCAGCCTCGCGGGTCGCGCTGATCTCGACCCGGCCGCCGCCGTGGCGGTGCGCGTTGTCGACAACGTTGGTGACGACCTGGGCGAGCTTGTCCTCGTCGCCCCAGATCTCCGGAAGGTCGGCGGGGACGTCCACCGTGGTCTCCCGCCCGCCAGCGCTCCGGATGCTCTCGACCACCCGCTTGCTCAGGCTGGCGAGGTCGACCGGCGCGATCCGAAGCGCAAGCCGACCAGAGTCGATGCGCGCAGTGTCGAGCAGCTCAGTGATGAGCCGGGCGAGTCGGTCGGCCTCAGCGTCCACCGTCTCCACCATCAGCCGGCGCTGCTGCTCGCTGAAACGGTCCCACTTCGCCAGCAGCGTTGCGGTGAACCCCTTGACGCCGGTGAGCGGGGACCGCAGCTCGTGCGCCACCGTCGCGACCAGGTCGGAGTGCTGGCGGTCCAGCCGCTCACGCTCGCGCACCGCGCGCAGAGAGACGGTCACCGCGACTACGCGACCGAGCGGCCGGTCCCGGACCAGCCGGCCGGTGACGAGCAGCTCACGCCCGTCCGGGCGGTACCACGCCCGCTCGACCAGCCGGGTGCGCGTCTCCAGACCCTCGTACGGCCGCAGGCAGTCGTACCAGCCGTTGCCGCGAAGGTCGTCGAGCGTGAGCACTTCATCCAACGGGCGTCCGATGCAGGCGTCGCGGTCGACGCCGAGCATCCGCGCTGCGGCAAGGTTGACGAGCACGACCTGGCCGTTCTCGTCGGCAACCACCAGTCCGTCGGCGAGGTCGTCGCCGGACACCGAAACCCGCTCGGTCACCTGCCGCACGCTATTCGTCCGGTCCGCGCTCGGCCAACCTCTGCGCCCGGGCGGAGGCATACAGGCACACCGCCGCGGCGGTCGCCAGGTTGAGGCTCTCGGCCCGCCCGTAGAGCGGCACCGCCACCGTCTTGTCGGCCAGCTCCCGTACGGCCGGGGGAAGCCCGTGTGCCTCGTTGCCGAACAGCCAGGCGGTCGGCCGACCGAGCAGCCCGCGGCGGTCGGCATGGTCGAGGTCGGTGGGCGCCGAGCCGTCTGCGGCGAGCACCTGCAAGCCGGCCGTACGGGCCGCGGCGACAAGGCTCGGCAGTTCGGGGTGGACCGCCACCGGCAGGTGGAACAGCGAACCAGCGCTGGCGCGCACCACCTTGGGGTTGTACGGGTCGACGCTATCGCCGCTGAGCACGACCCCGTCAGCACCGGCCCCGTCCGCGCAGCGCAGCAGCGCCCCGGCGTTGCCCGGGTCGCGGACATCCACGCCGACCACGACCAGACGTGCGTCGGCCGTGACCACTCGGTCGAGCGACGCGTCGAGGAAACGGCACACCGCCACCACCCCCTGCGGGGTCACGGTGTCGGCGACCGCTGCGACGACGTCGCCCGCCACCTCGGTCCAGCGCACCCCTGCGGAGGCGGCCTGCTCCCGCAGCGGGCGGTCGGCGTCCGCGGTCGCGAACACCTCGATGACGTTGGCCGGCTCCGCCAGCGCGGCCTCGACTGCGTGCGGTCCTTCCGCGAGGAACCGGCGCTGCTGCTGCCGCACCTTCCGGGTGGCCAGCCTGGCAGCCTCCCTGACTCGTCGGGAGCGGGCGGTGAGGAGGTCGTCGCTCAGGCGGCCTCCCCCTCCTTGGTGGAGCCCTTGGCGGAGCCCTTGGGGGCGTTGACGTCGCTCGGCAGCGCGGTCCGGGCCACCTCGACCAGCGCGGCGAAGGCGGGCGGGTCGGTGACGGCGAGGTCGGCGAGCGCCTTGCGGTCAACGCTCACGTCGGCCGCGCGCAGCCCCTGCACGAACCGGTTGTACGTGAGCCCGTTCTGGCGGGCGGCGGCGTTGATGCGCTGGATCCACAGCCGGCGGAAGTCACCCTTGCGGGCCCGCCGGTCGCGATAGCTGTAGACGAGCGAGTGCGCGACCTGCTCTTTGGCCTTGCGGTAGAGCCGGGACCGCTGGCCGCGATAGCCGGCGGCCTGCTCGAGGATCTCGCGACGCTTCTTGACGGCGTTGACGGAACGCTTGACGCGTGCCACTTCGTACTCCTTCGGACGTGCCCCGGTCGTGCTCGGTCGCTATGGGGGTTCGGTTACTTGCCGAGCAGCTTCTTGATCCGGCCCACGTCCGACGCAGCGACGTCGGTCGTACCGTCGAGACGACGAGTGCGCGTCGTCGGCTTGTGCTCGAACTTGTGCCGGCGGTTGGCCTTCTGCCTGCGCAGCTTGCCGGTGCCGGTGATCTTCACCCGCTTCTTGGTGCCGGAGTGCGGCTTCATCTTCGGCATCTCATGCCCTTCCCTCTCGTCTGCTCACACTGCGTCTGCTCACACTGCTGTCTTCTCACAGCTCGGGGTCGAGGTTTTCCGAGCGCTTGCGTGGTTTGGCCTGGGTCGCGGCGGTAGCCCGCTCGGCCCGCAGCGCCTGCCGCTCCGCACGCCGCTCGGCAGCCAGGGCGGCACGCTCGGCGCGCACCTCTGCCTGCGCCTCGGCCTTCTTGCGGTGCGGCCCGATCACCATCGTCATGTTGCGACCGTCCTGGCGGGGGGTCGTCTCCACGTACCCGAGTTCCTCCACGTCTTGGGCGAGCCTCTGCAGCAACCGGAACCCGAGCTCGGGTCGGTGCTGTTCTCGGCCACGGAACATGATCGTGATCTTCACCTTGTCTCCCGAGCGGAGGAACCGGACCACGTGGCCCTTCTTGGTCTCATAATCGTGGGAGTCGATCTTGGGGCGAAGCTTCATCTCCTTGATCACCGTGTGGGTCTGGTTGCGCCGCGACTCCCGCGCCTTCTGGGCCGCCTCGTACTTGAACTTTCCGTAGTCCATGAGCTTGGTAACGGGCGGTCGAGCGGTGGGAGCCACCTCGACGAGGTCCAGATCGGCCTCGTTCGCGAGCCGGAGGGCGTCCTCGATGCGGACGATGCCGACCTGCTCGCCGTTGGGTCCCACGAGTCGAACCTCTGGCACGCGGATTCGATCGTTGATGCGCGGCTCGTTGCTGATATCTCCTCCTGGCTCGTACGCGGATCGGGAACCGGTCGTCGACCCCGGCGGGAGGCCTCCCCGAACGCGAATCGAGGCTCCCGCACCGACATGCGCGGAAGCCTCCAGCCGTACCCGACGACCCGGAGGTCGGTGCGGGTGGGAGATCTCCGCTTGTGAGCGGGACGCCGGACTGTGCAGGCGTCCCGCTGGCCGTCGCCCAGGCTATCAGCCGAGGCCGCGCGACCGACCATCGCTGTGTGCCACGCTGGAGTGGTGCGTGGCGCGGACGTGGTGCTGTGGCTGCCGTGGGCGTTGTTGCTGTCCGCGGGCGCAGTCGTCCTCGGCGTGCGGTCCGTACGTCGCGGCGACCGGGTGCGAGCGCTGTGGTGGCTGGGCTGGGCGCTGGTGCCGCCGGCGCTGCTGCTCACCGGGACGCTGCGCCTGGTCGGCCGGGTGGCGGCGGCGTTCGCCGACTGGGCCACGTCGGTCGTCTTCAGCCCCACCACCTGGCTCGGGATCGTGCTGGCCCTCGCGGCCGGGGCACTGCTCGGCACCGCGCGGTGGTTGGGCCGCCGTGAGCGGCCGGAGGGCGAGTCGCCGACGAAGCAGGCGGTGCGCACGCAGAGCGGAGTCGACGACGAGCTCGCCGACATCGAGGAGATCCTGCGCCGACGCGGGATCAGCTGAGCGACTGCTGGTCCGACTGGCCGTGCGCGGCGATCGCCGCCCGCAACTCACGCACCGCCCGTACGGCGCGACGGCCGTCGGCGCGCTGGATGCCCATCAGCGGCAATGCTACCCCGGCGCTGGTGTCCAGAACCGCCCACGGCGCGCCCCTGCCGAGCGACACCGTCAGCGCCTCCGGCCAGCTGACGTCGTGCCGGCGGTAGCCGTTGACCACGTGCAGCCCGTCGGGATCGACGCGGACCCGGGTGCGGGCGATGCCGAAGAGCACCGCGAGTGCCGCGACCAGGAGCACGCCCAAGGTGACGTCCTGGGCCACGGTGAACGACCCGCGGGCCCGGGCCGGCAGCGCGAACGTGACCACGGCGCACACTGTCAGCAAGCTCACCGAGGCGACGCCCGCCACCACCAGCGCGCCGACCGGGCGGTAGGTGCGGATCGGCTGGCTCAGCCGTCTCTACCCGTCTCGAGCTGGGCCGCTCCGGTCACCGTCTGCAGCCGGCGCTCGATTCGGTCGAGTCGCCCGCCGATGTCGGTGCGCAGGTCGTCGATGCGGGCGTTGACGTCGTCGAAGCGGCGGTCGACGTCCTCGAATCGGTTGGTTACGTGGCCGGTGAGCCCATCGAACCGGTTGTTGACGTCGTCGAAGCGGGCGTTGACGTCGTCGAAGCGGGCCGCAAACGTCCGCACCACGGCGAACATGCCGGCGACGGCAACCGTCACGATGCCGGCGACGCTGCCGAGGTAGGCGGCGAGGTTCATGTTGGGAGCCTACGCCGCGAGCGGCGCCCATGGCCGACATGGAGCCCGGGCTGTGAATGTCAGCGGAGCGCGCGCAGAACGAGGGCGGTGCGGACGGCTGCGTCGGCGGCCTCGGCGCCCTTGTCCTCGGTCGATCCGTCGAGGCCGGCGCGGTCTAGGGCCTGCTGCTCGGTGTCGCAGGTGAGCAGGCCGAAGCCGACCGGCACGCCCTGCTCACGAGCCACCGCCTCCAGGCCGGTCGTCGCGGCCGAGCAGACGTAGTCGAAGTGCGGGGTGTCGCCGCGGATCACGACCCCGAGCGCCACGACCGCGTCATGCGTACGGGCTGCGGCCGCCACCACGACCGGCAGCTCGAACGACCCCGGTACGCGGACCACGGTCGGGTCGCCGACGCCGGACTCGGCGAGCCGGCGGCGAGCACCTGCCACCAGCCCGTCCATCACCCTCGGGTGCCAGGACGCGGCCACCACCGCGACCCGCAGCCCGCTCCCGTCCACCGGGTCGAGTCCGGGCGCACCCGCCCGAATCACGCGCGTACCGCCAGGAGTAGTGCGGGGTTCTGGCTGTCTGCAGCCCCCCGACAGCAGCCAAAATCCCGCAATTGGGGAGGTCCCGCCGGCCCGGTCATACCTGCGGCCGGGTCGGTTCGGGCTCCGGCTCCGGCACCGGCAGCAGGTGCGACAGGTCGTGGCCCATGCGCTCGGCCTTCGTGCGCAGGTAGCGCAGGCTCTCCGGCGTCGGCGACACGTCGAGCGGGCACCGGTCGGCGACCTCGACGCCGTAGCGCTCGAGCCCCGCGGCCTTGTCCGGGTTGTTCGTCAGCAGCCGCACGGAACCCACCCCGAGGTCGGCGAGGATCTGCGCGCCGGTGCCGTAGTCGCGCGCGTCCGCCGGCATCCCGAGGTCGAGGTTGGCGTCGACGGTGTCGCGGCCGTTGTCCTGCAGCGCGTACGCCTGCAGCTTGTGCAGCAGCCCGATCCCGCGGCCCTCGTGCCCGCGCAGGTAGACGACAACTCCGCGACCTTCGGCGGTGATCGCGGACATCGACGCCTGCAGCTGCGGTCCACAGTCGCACCGACGGGAGCCGAGCACGTCTCCGGTCAGGCACTCGGAGTGCAGCCGGGTCAACACCGGGCGGTCGTCGCCGACGGTACCGAGCACGAGCGCGACGTGCTCGGTTCCGTCCACCCGGCTCCGGTAGCCGTACGCGGTGAACTCGCCGAACTCGGTCGGCAGCCTGGTCACCGCCACCCGCTCGACGTGCTGCTCGTGCCGGCGGCGGTGCAGCACCAGGTCGGCGATCGAGATCATCGCCAGCCCGTGGCCGTCGGCGAAGTCGCGCAGGTCTTGGCCGCGCTTCATGCTGCCGTCGTCGTTGACGATCTCTGCGATCACCCCAGCCGGGGTGAGCCCGGCCAGCCGGGCCAGGTCGACCGACGCCTCGGTGTGCCCCGGCCGGACCAGGACCCCGCCGGGCCGGGCGCGGAGCGGGAAGACGTGACCGGGCTGGACCAGCTCGTAGGGCTCGGTAGCGGAGTCCACGAGCACCCGCACGGTGCGGGCCCGGTCCGCGGCGGAGATGCCGGTGGTGATGCCGTCGCGGGCGTCGACGCTGATGGTGTAGGCGGTGCGCATCCGCTCGCGGTTGTGCGGGGTCATCAGCGGGATTGCCAGCCGGTCGAGGACCTCGCCCTCGACCGGGACGCAGACGACGCCGCTCGTCCAGCGAATGGTGAACGCCAGCAGGTCCGAGGTGGCCTTGCTGGCCGCGAACACCAGGTCGCCCTCGTCTTCGCGGTCCTCCGCGTCGACCACGACGACGGCCTTGCCGGCACGTACGTCGGCGACCGCCCGCTCGACGCTGTCGAGCCGCACCGGCGACCGGCCGGTCACGCGCCGACCTGTTCGACCTCTGGCCCGAGCGGGCGGACCGGGCGGCGCTCCACCCGCAGCCAGGTGACGAAGCCGGCGACGCAGAACAGCCCATAGAAGCCGTAGAGCACCGCGGACGGGTAGAAGCCGGCGTTGACGAGCGTGGGCACACCGACCGCGTCGACGGCGATCCACACCAGCCAGAACTCCACCCAGCCGCGCGCCATCCCCCAGGTGGCGAGGATGCTGCCGGTGAGGATCCACGCCTCGGTGAGCCGCCCGTACGAGCCGATGACACCGAAGAGCCACCAGAACCCCGCCGTCCCCGCCGCGTACAGGCAGACGAGCAGCAGCCGTTCTGGCCAGGTCGCCCACCGGGGCCGGATCGCCGCGCCGTCGCCGGCGCCGCCGGCGTCGCGGGACTGGCGCCAGCGGTACCAACCCCAGATCGAGATCGCGATGAAGAAGATCTGCCGGCCGGCCTGGCCCCACAGCGTCGTCTCTTGCGGGGTGTCGAAGACGGCGCCGACGAAGACGGTGAACAGCAGCACGTTGCAGACGATCCCGACCGGCCAGGCCCAGATGCGACGGCGCATGCCGCCGATCGCCGACGCCAACCCGAAGGCGTTGCCGACGACCTCGCGCCACAAGATGACGGAGTCGCCGATGTGCAGCTCGGCGTCGAACAACCACAGCAGCGGGTTCATGCGCTCCGCACCGCACCGGTCGTGACGAGCCGCTCGACGTACTTGGCCACGACGTCGACCTCGAGGTTGACCGCGTCGCCCTCCGCGAGGTTGCCGAGCGTGGTCGCTGTGAGCGTGGCCGGGATCAGCGAGACGCTGAACGAGCCGGTCGCTGATACCGGATCGCTGACCTCGACGACAGTCAGCGACACCCCGTCGACGGCGATGGAGCCCTTGGCCACGACATACCGCGCGAGCGCCGCCGGCAGGTCGATCCGGACCAGCTCCCAGTGCTCGGCCGGCTCCCGGGACCGCACGACCGCGGTGCCGTCGACGTGGCCCTGGACGAGATGGCCGCCGAGCCGGCCGGCCGCGGTGACCGCGCGCTCGAGGTTGACCGAGGCGCCGGGCCGTAGCGAGCCGAGCGTGGTCGCCCGCAGGGTCTCGGCCATGACGTCGGCGACAAAGGAGTCGCCGTCGATCTCGGTGACGGTAAGGCAGCAGCCGTTGACGGCGATCGACTCGCCCATCGCGGTGTCGGCGCACACCACCGGGCCGCGGACGGCCAACCGGGCGGCGGCGTGCAGGTCGTCGAGCGCGACTACCTGGCCACGTTCCTCGACGATGCCGGTGAACATCGGTCCGCCTCCCGGTTTCGGCGGCTCTGGCGGCAGGGAGGATCGACGTCGCCGACCATCACGAGGCACGGCCCGACGACGGCGCGGCTCCTCCCATCCGGACTCTCACCGTCGGTCCCGGAGTTTCACCGGATCCACCGTCCACCCACGTGCGGGTCGCACCTGGACGAGCGGGTCGCGGACTGTCACCGCCGGTTCGGAATTGCACCGACCCCGGAGCACGCGAGCGCTTGTCGCTCACTACGGAGTATGCCACCGGGCCACTCGCCGGCGTGACCGCACTGCCACCCGCCCCGGCGGGTCAGCGGCGGCGGGCAGCGGCCGCCCGCTCGTGCAGGTCGGTGAGCGCCGCGTCGCTGTCGTCGGCGCCGAAGACCGCCGACCCGGCGACGAACACGTCGGCGCCGGCCTCGGCGCACGCGTCGATCGTGTCGGTCGTCACCCCGCCGTCGACCTGCAGCCAGACGTCGGCCCCGGACCCGTCGATCAGCTCGCGTGCGCGGCGGACCTTGGGCAGGCAGGCGTCGAGGAAGTCCTGCCCGCCGAAGCCCGGCTCCACCGTCATCACCAGCAGCAGGTCGAGCTCGGGCAGCAGCGCGGCGTACGGGTCGATCGGGGTAGCCGGCCGCAGCGCCATCCCGGCCCGGGCGCCGGCCGCGCGCAGCTCGCGGGCAAGTCGGACCGGCGCCCGCGCCGCCTCCGCGTGGAACGTCACGCTGTCGGCGCCGGCCGCGACGTATGCGGTCGCCCACCGGTCGGGGTCGTCGATCATCAGGTGGCAGTCGAGCCGCTGCCTTACCGTCCGCGCCAGTGCCTCGACGACCGGTGACCCGATGGTGAGGTTGGGAACGAAGTGGTTGTCCATCACGTCGATGTGCAGCCACTGCGCACTTGGGACAGAGCGGGCCGCTCCGGCGAGGTTGGCGAAGTCGGCCGCTAGCAGGCTGGGCGCGATCTGGACGTCCACGGCGCGCAGTGTAGGCGTTTGGGGTGCACGTCAGCCCCGGCGCAGCAGTGCCAGGAAGATCGCGTCGGTGCCGTGCACGTGCGGCCACAGCTGGACGGTCGGGCGGTCCGGAAGCGTCTCGCGCAGCCCCGCAATGTCGTCGAGGGACGCGCGGGCGTCCAGCGGCTCCACGTCGGACCGGTCGGCCAGCAGCCGGTCCACCTGCTCGGTGGTCTCGGCCGGGAGCGGTGAGCAGGTGCAGTACGCCACCACCCCGCCTGGACGCGTGGCGTTCAGCGCCGAGTCGAGCAGCTCCCGCTGCAGCACGACCAGCGCGGACACGTCGTCTGGGGTGCGCCGCCAGCGGGCCTCCGGCCGGCGCCGCAACGCACCGAGCCCGGTGCAGGGCGCGTCCACCAGGACCCGGTCGTACGCCCCCGGTTCGGACCCGCCGACCTGACGGCCGTCGCCCGTACGGACCTCGACCGCTGCCGCCAGGAGCGCGGTCGTACGCCGGACGAGCTCGGCCCGGTGAGCCGACACCTCGACTGCGACGACGCGGGCTTCCCGCGACCGTGCGATCGCGCCGAGCAGCGCCGCCTTGCCGCCCGGTCCCGCGCACAGGTCGAGCCAGCGGGCGTCGAGCCCGTCGGCGGCGACGGAGGTCAGGGCCAGCACCGCCAGCTGGCTGCCCTCGTCCTGCACGCCGGCCCGTCCTTCGCGGACCGCCGCCAGCGCACCCGGATCGCCCGCCGGCATCAGCACGGCGTTCGGGGACCAGCGCCCCGGCGCGCCGCCGGTCGCCGTCGCCAGCTCGTCGGCGGTGCAGAGTCCCGGTCGGGCTACCAACGTCACGGCCGGAGGCAGATTGTGCGACCGGAGCAGGGCGTCCAGATCAGCGTCGTCGGCGCCCCTGTCGGCGGCAAGCGCCGCGTCGAGGGCGTCCACAACCCAGCGCGGGTGCGAGGCCACGACCGCCCGGTGCCCGGTCGGGTCGGCGTCCTGACGCGGTGCGACCCGAGTCAGCCACCGCTCCAGCGGGTCGCCCGCCACCCGGCGCAGCACCGCGTTGATCAGGCCAGTGGTGGCCGGCCCGATCTCCGTACGCACCAGCGCGACCGTCTGGCTGACCGCGGCGTGCGCCGGGACGCGCAGCGCGAGCAGCTGGTGCGCCCCCAGCCGGAGCGCGTCAAGCACCGGCGGGTCCAGCCGGTCGAGCGGCCGGTCGACGCACTCGGCAAGCACGGCGTCATAGCTGCCTCGCCCGCGCAGCGTCCCGTAGGTGAGCTCGGTCGAGAACGCGGCGTCCCGGCCGGACAGGCCGGCGGCTCGCAGCGCGGCGGGCAGCACCAGGTTGGCGTACGCGTCCCGCTCCGAGACCGCCCGGAGCACCTCGAAAGCAACCCGCCGAGCCGGGTCCACCTTCGTCGTCATCGTCCGAGCCCGGCCCCTGGCCGCAGCCGGGCGCCGCGGGCCCAGTCGGCCGCCGGCATCGGGCGCCGGCCGGCGGGCTGCACCGGACCGAGCCGGACAGCACCGGTGCCGGTGCCGGCGTACACCTCCTGCGAGGTCACGTGCAGCTCGCCGGGCAGCAGCTCGGCCGGTGCGGAGTCGTCGTTGTCCACCGGCTCGACCGGGCCGAGCTTGAGCCGGGCGCCGTCCAGCGTGGTCCATGCCCCTGGCGCAGGGGTGCACGCCCGCACCCGGCGGTCGACGGCGAAGGCCGGGTCCTCCCACCGGATGCGCGCGTCGTCCGGGCTCAACCGGGGGGCGTACGTCACCTGGTCGAGGGGCTGCGCGACTGCGACCAGCCGGTCCTCGACCAGCCCGTCGACGGTCGCGGCGAGCAGGCCGGCGCCGGCGCGAGACAGCCGGTCGAGCAGCTCGCCTGCGGTGTCGCGGGGGCGCACCGGCTCGGCCAGCGTGCCGAGGACCGGGCCGGCGTCGAGCTCCTCGACGATGCGAAAGGTGGTGGCCCCGCTCATCTCGTCGCCGGCGAGCAGGCAGTGCTGGACGGGAGCAGCGCCGCGCCAGGCCGGCAGCAGCGAGAAATGCAGGTTGACCCAGCCGCGGACCGGAACCGCGAGCAGGTCGGGCGGTAGCAGCGCGCCATAGCCGACCACCGGCGCGCAGTCGGGGGCCAGGTCGCGGACGACCCGCAGCGCGTCGGGGTCGCGCGGCGATCGCGGGCGCAGGACCGGGAGGCCCAGCTCCTCGGCCCGTCGGGCGACCGGGCTGGCCGCCGTACGCCGGCCGCGGCCGGCAGGAGCGTCCGGCCGCGTGAGGACGCCGACCACCTCGTGCGGCCCGGCAACCAACGCGTCCAGCGCCGGCAGCGCGATGTCGGGGGTGCCGGCGAACAACAGCCGCGCGGTCACCCCGGTGAGTCTAGGGAGCCCCCCGTAGCGTCATAACAAACGAGCGCTCTAAGCCTCGTTCGTCATGACGTTGCGTGAGAGCCGGACGGCCAGACGCGAGATCAGCCCAGCTCGGCTGGGTCGACCACCACCCGCAGCGGGGTCTGTTTGTGCGCGCTGCGCTCGGACTGCAGCAGCGCGAGGGTGCGGGCCAGCTGCGGCCCGGCGCTCCACGGGACCCGCACCACCAGCCGGGCCTGGTCCGGGGCGATGTCGACCGGGCCGAGCAGATCGACCGGGTCGGGCCACTGGGTCCCGGCCGGTTCGGCGACGCGGGCCGGGTCGGCGAGCTCCACCAGCGCCGGCCGGGGTCCCTCGACGGTCGCCAGCCGGGTGCTGGGGGGCATCCGCGCCGCCCGGCGCTGCACCAGCTCGCGCTCGGCGAACCCGGCCGGGTCGGCCCGGACCAACGCCTGGATGGCCGGGATCGCCGGGTCGCCGACCACCACCAGCTGCCCGCCTCGTGCCGCGGGGCGCACCAGCGCCGCGACCGCGAGCCAGCGACGAAGTGCGTCCTCGGTGGCGCGCAGGTCGGGCCGGGCCAGGGTCAGCCCGACGTCGAGCAGCACCGCGGCCGCGTACCCGTCCACGGCGGGGGGCTCCGCGCCCGGGGTGGCGACAACCACCGCCGCCGAGCCGGCCGGGACGGTCCCGATCCTCGCCCCGCCGGTCGAGCGGCGGATCGAGACGCCGGGGAAGGCCCGGCCGATCTCCTCGGCCGTGCGCTGCTCGCCGACCACTGGGGCGCGCAGCCGGTCGCCGCCGCACTCGGCGCAGCGCCAGCCCGGCTCGGCGCGGCCGCACAACCGGCAGGTCGGTGGTCGCGACGGTCCCGGCTGCGCCAACGGTCCCGCGCACCGCGGGCAGTCCGCCGGGGCGCGGCAGGCCTGGCAGGCCAGCCGGGCCCGGTAGCCGGTCCGTGGCACCTGCAGCAGGACCGGTCCGCGGTCCAGCCCAGTCCGGACCACGGCGCTCGCCTCCGGTGGGAGCCGGGCGGAGCGCGCGGCCGGGTCCTGGTCGCGCCGTCGGTCGCCGGTGCCTCCGCCGGTGACGATCACCCGCGGCCAGGCGGCGCGTACGACGTCGCGGTCGGCCTGGACGGTGGTGAGCCAGCCGGCCTCGACCAGCTGCTGGGCCTCCGGGGTGCGCGCGTGCCCGGCGAGGAGCAGGCCGGTCCCGTCCTGCAGAGCGCGCAGCGCCAGCACCTCCCGGACGTGCGGGTAGGGGGCGCGAGGCTCGGCGTGCAGGTCGTCGCCGTCGTCCCAGACCACCAGCAGCCCGGGATCGACCACTGGGGCGAACGCCGCCGCCCGGGTGCCGACCACCACCGACACGTCACCGCGCCGGACGGCGAGGAAGGCACGGTAGCGCGCCGCCGGGCCCAGGTCAGCGGTGAGCACCGCGTGCTGGCCGTCCCCGAGCACTGCCGCCAACGCGGCGTCGACGCGGTCGACGTCGCGCCGGTCCGGCAGGCACAGCACGACACCACGACCGCTCGCTCGGCACGCCGCCGCGGCTGCGGCCAGCGCAGCCGGCCAGTCGTCGCCCGGCAGCGCCGTCCAAACAGCCCGAGGTGCGCCGCCGGCGGCCATCTCGTCGAGAAGCCGGTCACCCCCATCGGCCCGTTGCAACACCGCTCGCCCCGCCGGCGACGCCTCGCCCGGTGCGCCTGCCGGTGCGGGGCGGGCCTCGCGCTCGACCCGGGCGTGCCGCGGCGGCACCGCGAGCCGCAGCACGTCGGCGAGCGTCCCGGCGTACCGGTCGGCCACGGTGCGGGCGAGCCGGGCGACCGCCGGGCTCAGCACGGGTTCCTTCGAGGTCACCCGGCGTAGGGGGTGCAACCCGCCGGGGTGCTCCGACGAGTCGTCGAGCTCGAGCACGAACCCGCTGACCTGCCGGCCGGAGAACCGCACCCCTACCCGGCAGCCGACCCGCACCTGGTCGGCCAGGGTGTCCGGCACGGCGTAGTCGAAGGGGCGGTCGAGGTGTGGCAGTGACACGTCGACCGCCACCCGGGCCACCAGCGGGGGCTGCCCGGGCGCCTGTTCGGACCTGGCCGCCACGCGGGCGTTCTACCAGCCCGCGCCCTCGGCCGGCGCCTCAGCCGTGGACGGCGGCGCGCAGGTCGTCCACACGGGTGGCGTGCTCCCAGGTGAACTCGGGCAGCTCGCGGCCGAAGTGGCCGTAGGCCGCGGTGCCCGTGTAGATCGGTCGGAGCAGGTCGAGGTCGCGGATCAGCGCGGCGGGCCGCAGGTCGAACACCTCGCGCACCGCCTGCCGGATGCGGTCGACCGGCACCTGCTCGGTGCCGAAGCAGTCGACGTAGAAGCCGACCGGGTGCGCTGTTCCGATCGCGTAGGCGACCTGCACCTCGCAGCGCCGGGCCAGCCCGGCGGCGACCACGTTCTTCGCCACCCAGCGCATCGCGTACGCACCGGACCGGTCCACCTTGGAGGGGTCCTTGCCGCTGAACGCCCCGCCTCCGTGCCGGGCCATGCCGCCGTACGTGTCGATGATGACCTTGCGGCCGGTGAGCCCGGCATCGCCCATCGGGCCGCCGATCTCGAACCGCCCGGTCGGGTTGACCAGCAGCCGGTAGTCGGAGTGGTCGATCTCGAAGCGGTCGAGCACCTCGTCGACGACGTGCTTGCGAACGTCCGGGCCCAGCATCGCGCCCAGGTCGATGTCGGCGGCGTGCTGGGTGGAGACCACGACCGTGTCGATCCGTCGCGGGGTGCCGTCGTCGGCGTACTCCACCGTCACCTGCGTCTTCCCGTCGGGGCGCAGGTAGGGCATCGTGGCGTTGCGGCGGGTTGCCGCGAGCCGCTCCGCCATCCGGTGCGCGATCGTGATCGGCAGCGGCATCAGCTCGGGGGTCTCGTCGCAGGCGAAACCGAACATCAGCCCCTGGTCACCGGCGCCCTGTCGGTCCAGCGGGTCGGCCGAGCGGTCGTGCCGCTCCTCGTACGCGTCGTCGACCCCGGCCGCGATGTCGGGCGACTGCGACCCGATGCTCACCTGCACGCCGCACGAGCTGCCGTCGAAGCCCTTCTGGGAGCTGTCGTAGCCGATCGACAAGATCCGGTCCCGCACGATGCCCGGGATGTCGACCCACCCGTTGGTAGTGACCTCTCCGGCCACGACGACCAGACCGGTGGTGATCAACGTCTCGACCGCCACCCGGCTGGCCCGGTCCTCGCGCAGGAGGGCGTCGAGGATGCTGTCGCTGATCTGGTCGGCGATCTTGTCGGGGTGCCCCTCGGTCACGGACTCGGAGGTGAA
>Ga0183260_10001243_pt1 | contig 21523 bp, 22 predicted proteins | sample AntDrymUQ4972206_2_FD_129768 | JGI IMG/M metagenome (GOLD analysis project Ga0183260, IMG submission 129768) | Polar desert sand microbial communities from Dry Valleys, Antarctica - metaG UQ497 (22.06) (version 2) (version 2) | ecosystem: Environmental > Terrestrial > Soil > Desert | place...
AAATGAAAGGGCCCGGCGGGCCCTGTGGATCGGGGCTTACGCCGGGCAGTTGCAGGGCTCGGTGGCCGAGATGGCCGAACGACCGGCGAGCGCCAGCCGGAGTCGCGTGATCAGGCCGGCGCGGGCCGGAGCGGTCGTCGCGAGCTCGCGGTAGTCGGTGGTGATACGCGCCTCGTGCAGCGCGCGCTCATGGAACTGGTTACGCGGGTCGGTCGAATCGACCGCGACCGGCCAGTTGCTGGGGTAGACATCGAACATGGCTGCCGGACCTCCTTCGGTCGTCGTAAGTGGTATCTGTATCGACGGACGTCAATATGGCACCAATATCGACCCTTGTCAATATCGAAAGTCATCGATACCATTCCGGTATGGCCAAGTCCTCCGACCCTGACATCCAACTCCTTTCCGCGCTTGCGGATCCCACCCGAATGGAGATCCTGCGCGAGCTCGCCACATCGCCGGAGGTATGCGCCTGTGACTTCACGTCATGCTGCGATGTCTCGCAGCCGACCGTCTCGCACCATCTCAAGGTGCTTCGGGACGCGGGCGCGGTGGTCTCCGAGCGACGTGGGAACTGGGTCTTCTACCGGATCTCGCCGAGTCTCATGGAGCGCCTCGGCGGCATCGCCCAGGCGCTGGTACCGGGAGGCCTGATCACGGTTCCAGCGCGCACGCGTGCTGCTCGCCCGAATGAGGCGTCACCAGCAGCGAACTGACGCGACGCAACCGGGCTCGCCGTGAACGAACCGGGCGGATCAGTCCGGAACGGCGTCCGGCGGGAGCAGCCAGCGCAGCGAGCCGCCGCCCGCGCCGACCGTCCGATTGGGGAGGTCGGTCCGCGCCAGCGCGCCCTTGCGGAGGGACAGCGGGGCCCCCACGAGCCATGAGACAAGCGTGCTGAACTCCGGGTCGTGACCGACGAGCACCACCCGGCGGACCGTGCCGTCCAACCCACCGATGAGCTCACCCAACTCGGTGTCACCCAGGCCGCCGGCGAGTCGCTGATCCGCCTGCGGCTTGACACCGATGGCTCGCCCGACGATCCGCGCGGTATCGGCGGCGCGGACCTTCGGGGAGGTGATCAGGGCGTCCGGCCGGAACCTGAGCTCGGCCAGCCACTTCCCCAGCCGTCGCGCCTGGCGGCGGCCCTTCTTGGACAGCGGCCGGTCGGCATCCTCGCCGGACCACTCGGCTGGGTCGCCGGCATCGGCGTGCCGCAGGAAGTACAGCTCCAGGCCGCTCTCCGCAACCGATTCCACGGCCTGATCGGCAAGATCGGTGGCTGCGCTTTTCGGGGACTTGACCTTCGGGGACTCGACCGTGGCCGCCTTTACGGCGGTCGATTTCCGCTTGGCGTACTTCCCGGCGGCCGACGTTTCCTTGGGCACGTCTCCCCTGGGCGATTCGGTCGACAGACCACCGGTCGGTGCCTCGCTGGTTCCGACCTCCGTGCCTGCCGCGCCGGATCTCTCTGCGGCCTCCGCGGCCGCCGCTGCTCGCGCCGCTGCTCGCGCGGCGGATCCCCTGGCGGGCGCCGCGCGCTTGGCCGCGGGGGTCATCGCGCTGCCTTGCTGAGCGCGAGCGGCACGAAGCGATGGATCCGACCCGAGACTTCGGTCAGCACGCGGTCGAAGACCGCCAACTGCTCGGCCTCGGTGCCCTCCGCCTCGGCGGGGTCGTCGAGGCCCCAGTGCAGCGTCTCCGACCCGCCGGGGAAGACCGGGCAGGAAGCGCGGGCCCGATCGCACAGGGTGATGACATAGTCGAAGCGCTGGCCGAGGAACTGCCCGACCGGCTTCGAGGTCGCGCCGCTGATGTCGATGCCCACCTTGGCCAGCGCGGCGATCGCCAACGGGTGGACGCCGCGGGGATTCACCCCCGCGCTGATCACCTCGAAGCGGCCCACGCCGTCATGGCGCAGCAGCGCCTCGGCCATCTGGCTCCGGGCCGAGTTGCCGGTGCACACGAAGATGACGCGGATCGGGGCAGCGGGGTGGACCGACGCCTCACTGGCTGGCGGCGTCTCGCTCAAGGTCATGGGTTGAGGTCCTCCACCTGGCCCGTGGCGAGGTACACGACGTCCTCGGCGATGTTCGTCACCCGGTCGCCGATCCGTTCCACCCAGTGCGCGGCGAGGATCACCCGTGTGCCACCCTCCACCGTCCGCGGGTCCGTGCGCATGAGGTCGATGACCTCGCTGAACACCGACCGGTAGCCATGGTCGATCTCGTCGTCCCGTGCCGCGACCTCGCGCGCGAGGGTGTCATCGATGTCGATCAGGGCCGTGACGACGCCCCGCACCTGATCGGCCGAGAGATGACCGATCCGGGCAAGATCGCGAATCTCGCGCATCGGCGGCTCCTCGACGAGGTACTGCACCTGCTTCGCAATGCCGGACGCGTGGTCGCCGATCCGCTCCAGCTCGAAGGCAACGTGGTCAAGGGCCATGAGGAACCTGAGGTCACGAGCCACCGGCGACTGCGTGGCGATCGTCATCATCACCGTGTCCGCGATCAAGCGTTGGTTCTCGTTGACGCGGGCGTCCTCATCGATGACCCGCTGCGCGAGGTCCACATCTCGCTCCACGACCGAGCGGATGGCGTCGCGGATCTGCGACTCGACCAGTGAGCCCATGCGCAGGATGCCGTCCTTGACCATTCGCTCGTCCCGGTCGAGGGCGATGCGCGACGGTGGCGCGACGGCCGTTCGCAGGACGGTCATGGTCGGTTCGAGCCTGTCGTCCATCAGCCGAACCGCCCGGAGATGTAGTCCTCGGTCAGTTGCTCCCGCGGGTTGGTGAAGATCTTCACGGTGTCACCCACTTCCACAACGTACCCCGCGCGATCGTCGCCCATCGTCAGGAAGACGGTCTTGTCCGAGGCGCGCGCGGCCTGCTGCATGTTGTGGGTCACGATGACGATCGTGTAGTCCTTCTTGAGCTCTGCCATGAGCTCCTCGATCTGCAGCGTGGACCGCGGGTCAAGCGCCGAGCACGGCTCGTCCATCAGGATGACCTCGGGGTTGACGGCGATCGTCCGAGCGATGCACAGCCGCTGCTGCTGGCCGCCAGAGAGGGCCATGCCCGACTGCTTGAGCTTGTCCTTGACCTCGTCCCACAGCGCCGCGCGCCGGAGGCTCTCCTCCACGAGGTCGTCCATCTTGCCCTTGAACCCGTTGATCTTCGGTCCGAAGGCGACGTTGTCGTAGATGGACTTCGGGAAGGGATTGGGCTTCTGGAAGACCATCCCGATGCGCCGCCGGACCGCGACGGAGTCGACGCCCGGCCCGTACAGATCGTCACCCTCGAACTGTATGTGGCCATCGGTGCGGTACGACGGGATGAGGTCGTTCATTCGGTTCATCGTGCGGAGCAGGGTGGTCTTGCCGCATCCGGACGGGCCGATGAGCGCAGTGACCTCGCGGGCCTTGATCTCGATTGATACGTCCCGCACTGCCCGGAACGAGCCATACCAGCAGCCCACCTTGTCGAGCAGCAGGACAGTCGGAGGCTCGGTCATCTCGGGCGTGGGCGGCGGCATAGCCGCAATCGTGACACCGATCGCCGGTCTGGCGGGGGCCTCGGCGACGGGGGAAAGCATGGGATTGAGCTCCTCTACCACTGGATGTGTCGGGACAGGCGCGCACGAACCACGAGGGCAAGGGCGTTCAGGATGAGCATCAGCGCGAGGATCACCACGATCGCCGCCGCGGAGATCCCCTGGAAGTCATCCTGGGGGCGGATCGCCCAACCGTAGATCTGGATCGGCAGGACCGTGTACTGGCCTTCGAACGGATTCGGCAGGAACGTCACGAACGTGAACGCGCCGATCAGGATCAGCGGCGCCGCCTCCCCGATCGCCCGGGCCATGGCCAGGATGATCCCGGTCATGATCCCGGGCGCCGCCGCCGGGAGGACCGACCGCTTGACCATTTGCCAGCGCGTGGCGCCAAGGGCGTAGGCGCCCTCTCGCTGCGCACTCGGCACCGCCTTCAGCGCCTCGATCGAGGCGATGATGACGACGGGCAGGATCAGCAGGCTGAGGGTGAGCGCTGCAGCAAAGATCGTGGCGCCGAGCGCAAGGGCCTGGACGAACAGCGCCAGACCGAGGATGCCGTAGATGATCGACGGCACGCCGGCGAGGTTGCTGATGTTCGTCTGGAGCAGCCGGTTGAGCCGGCTGTCGGACGCGTACTCGACCAGGTAGATTGCGGCCGCGACCCCCACGGGGAAGGTCATCACGCCGACGAACAGTCCGATCTCGAACGTCCCCACGAGGGCCGGCAGGATGCCTGCACGGGCGGGGCGGCTGGACGGGGCGCCGGTCAGGAAGTCGACATCGAGCCAGGGTGCCGCGCGAACGAACACGTCCACCAGCAGCGTGATGAGCGTCACCAGGAGCAGGGCCACCGCGGCGAGGCAGGCCCCGTAGAACAGGGTTCCCGTCAGCCGCCGCCGCATGAGCGCCGGCTCGAACCGGTGACCGAGCCGCGCGGCCGGTACGATCGCGCTCATCAGTAGGACGTCCTGAACCGACGCACGACGGCGCCGCTCAGCAGGTTGAGCGCGAACGTCACCGCGAACAGGGTCGCGCCGACTGCAAACAGCGACTTGTACTCGACCGAGCCCTGCGCCGTCTCGCCGATGGAGATCTGGACGATGAACGCGGTCATGGTCTGGACGCTCTCGGTTGGGTCGAAGGTGAGCTGGGGCTTCGTTCCGACCGTGAGGACCACGGCCATCGTCTCGCCGATCGCACGGCTCATCGCCAGGATGATGGAGGCCATGATTCCCGAGATCGCCGCTGGGAAGACGACCTTGCGCACGACCTCGAATCGCGTCGCGCCCATCGCGAACGCCCCCTCGCGCAGGCCCCGCGGGACTGCGCGCATCGCGTCCTCGGAGATCGAGGCGATCAACGGGGTGATCAGGAGGCCCACCACGATGCCGCCCGAGAGCGCCGAGAACGTACCGATGGCGTCCTGGCCCAGGAGCGGCCGGAGGAGCTGCGGGGCGATGAAGTTGAGGCCGAAGAAGCCGAGCACGATGGTCGGGACACCTGCGATCGTCTCGAGGATCGGCTTCACGACGGTGCGCACTCGCGTCGAGGCGTATTCGGCGAGGAAGACTGCGGCGAGGAGGCCGAGGGGGACCGCGATGACGAGCCCGATCCCGGCCACGAGGACCGTGCCGGAAACGAGCGCGAGGACGCCCCACGACTGGGGCTTGATCAGGGCCGACCAGTGGCTCCCGGTGAAGAACTCCACCGGACTGACCTCGAGGAAGAACTCGAAGGTCTCGATCGCGAGCACCGCGATGATGGCGACCGTCGTCACGACCCCCAGTGCAGCCGCGAGGAAGAGCAGGCGTTCGATCACCCGCTCGCTCATGGGACGCCGATGGGTCAGGGACGTTGCTGGTGCAGTCATCCGATCCGGTCCTTGGCGGTGGTCTGGGGAAGGATGGATGCGCCGACCCGGGTCTCGGGCCGGCGCATCCGGAGGAGGATGGAGCTCGTGTTGGTCAGCCGCCGACGGCGGCTTCCCACTCGGTGACCTCAGCGGCGAGGGCGTCGTCCGGCATCGCGATGTAGCCGACCTCCGCCGAGAACTCGCTCGTGTTGGCCAGGTAGTAGTCGACGAAGGCCTTGAGCTCGGGTCGCGTCTTCGCCTTCCCGACATCCGGGTAGATGAACAGCGGCCGCGACAGCGGGCTGTAGCTGTTGTCGTTGATCGTGTCGACCGTCGGCGCGATGCACCCATCGCCACCGTCGACCTCCAGCGCCTTGAGCTTGTCCTGGTTCTCGACGAAGTAGGCGAAGCCGAAGAAGCCGATGGCGTTCACGTCGCCGGCGACGCCGGTGACCAGCTCGTTGTCGTTCTCGGACTGGGTCGCATGCGTCGTGGCCGCATCGACCTCGCCGTTGATGACCTCGGTGAAGTAGTCGAATGTTCCGGAGTCGGCGCCGGGCATGTAGCGCTCGACTTCCTCTTCCGGGAAGCCCGCGCGGACCTGGCTCCAGAGCAGGGTCTCCGGGGACTCCGGACCGTAGATCGTCGCGAGCTCCGCCACCGTGAGGCAGGTTGCGAAGGCGTTGTCCGGGTTGACCACGACGGTCAGGCCGTCGATCGCGACCTGCAGCTCGACGTAATCGATGCCGTTCGCTTCGCATGCGACGCCCTCGCCCGCGTCATCAGGCTTGATCGGGCGCGATGCGTCGTTGATGTCGGTCTCACCGACGCAGAACTTCTTGAAGCCGCCACCCGTGCCCGCAAATGCCACCGGGACCTGGACACCCGAGTTCGCGTTCTCGAACTCCTCGGCCATCAGCTCGCTGATCGGAAAGACGGTGCTGGACCCGTCCACTGCCACGGTGCCGCTCAGGGCGGCGGTGGTCGGCGTCGTCGTGGCGCCGCCCCCCGTGGAGGGGCCTGACGTGGGCGCGCTGGACGCACCGGGCCCGCAGGCGGCCACGCCGAGCGTGGCGACGAGCAGCAGGCCACCCATGCGCCTGGTTCGACTGGTTGTCACTCGATTCATTCCTCCATTGGCCGCGCCGTTTAAGGGTTCGGACGCGCGCGGTCGGCGAGGTCAGCGTGAGCGGGCGGCGTCAACGATCGATCGCCCCTGTGTTAACAACCGGTAGTCGTTAACGTGGTTCCGCGTGCCCCGGGGGCCGTCGCTCGCGAGCTCCCGCGGGCGCGCTGCGCCCGCACCGACCGCGTGACAGACTCCGGACGAGCCCGCGACCCGGCGTTCCAGCCGTGACGGACAGGGAGGGACGATGGCCGATGAGCAGCGCCGCCTGGAGGTTGGCGCCGCCGTCGACATCGGTTCGTACTCAGTCCACCTCCTCGTCGCCGAGGTAGGTTCGCACGAGCTGCAGGCGCAGCACGACGAGTCCGCGCACCTCGGTCTCGGCCGCGCGATCGACGAAGACGGCCGCCTGGGCTCGGCGCGTGCGACCCTGGTGGACACCCTTGCCGGCTTCGCCGCGCGGGCAACGTCGCTTGGCGCGCAGACGCTCACGATCGTCGCCACCGACCCATTGCGCCGCGCCACCGATGCGCGCGACGCGCTGGACGACGTCCGGGCCTCGACCGGACTCGACATCACGATCCTGAGCCACGAAGAGGAGGCGCTCCTCGCCCTGGTCGGGGCCCAGGAGGGCCGGCCCGTGGGCCGGGAGACGCTGTTGATCGACGTCGGCGGGGGCAGCACGGAAATCCTCGTCGCGGGGCCGGTGGAGCCCGCGGTGGCGGTGGGCCTGCCGCTCGGCGCCGCGCGGCTCACCGGCGAGCACATCGCCCATGACCCGCCGAGCGAGCTCGAGCTCATCGCGCTGTATGACGACGTCCACGCCGCGATGGCGCTCGCCCCCGAGTCAGCGGCCGACCAGCTCGCGGCCGTCGGTGGAACGGCGCGAAGCCTGCTGCGCGTCGGTTCACCGCTCGCGAATCGAGTCCTCTCGCTCAACCGCATCCACAACGCCCTCGACCTCCTCGCGGCCGATCCGGCGTCGACCATCTCGGAACGCCACGGGGTCCGGCTTTCCCGCGCTCGGGTGCTCGCCGCGGGCGCGACGATCCTGGTCGGCGCTCTGGAGCGCTACGGGCTCGATCGCCTGCGGGTGGCCTCGGGAGGGCTCCGAGAAGGCGTGGTCCTGGCCACGCACCGCGCCGGCGCTGCCTGGCGGACTGAGCTGCCGGCGCTGGCTCGAGGCTGGGAGGACTAGGGCGACCCAGGCAGCGCGGCCCGACCAGCGCCAGGGCCCTAGGGCATCCCCGCCGGCACGACCACGAGCCGTGCGAGCCTGCGGGCGAACGCGATACCCGCGACCGGGCGCCAACGCTGCACGCTGGTCCGCCGCAGGCGGGCGACTTCGCGCTCGCGATGCGACAGGTAGGCAGCGATCTCGGCCTGCTCCTCCGGCGAGAGCGTCGCGTGCCGATCCTCCAGGAAGGTGCGCGCGGCCGTCGCCGCAACGGCCGCGTCATTGAGCGCGCCGAGGTGGTCCTGGAGCGCGACGAGCCGCTCGCTCAACGGCCCGCGCTGCGGGCCGAGGATCTGGGCCAGGAAGTCGATGTCGTCGCGCAACCGCTTCGTCGAGATGCGCAGGTCGTGGAGCGTCTCGACATCCGCCCAGCGCACGATCGGCGCATAGGCCCGGACGTCTTCGTAGGCCGCCCAGAGCATCGATGCGATGCGATCGCCGATGGTGTGAGGGTCCTCGGATCTCTTCCCACGGCGGAGCGGGCCCGGTTCGACGAACACGACGAGCGCGTTGAGCAGCCGTCGATGCCGGCGGGTCTCCAGCCGGTCGTGGAGGGCGGCGGCGGCACGCTCTCGCTCTGCGCTCCAGGCCAGGAGGAGCGGCGACACGGCCGCCCGGCTCCCCGGGTCACGCTCGATCGCCCATTGGTTGAGGTTGGCGACGCGGTTGTCGAGGTCGCGCAGCCCGCCGATGATGTCGGCGAGATCGGCGAGCCCTCGACGGAGCGGCCGGACCTCGCGATCGGGATACGCGGGCGCGAACATCCGCAGGGCGGCCCGCAGGCGCCGGGTAGCCACGCGGTACTTGCGGAGCTCATCCGGCCGCCCGGGATCGCGCGCGCCGGGCTCCCGGGTGAGCAGGCGATCCAGGTGCACCCACATCGCCTTCCGGCCGGCCACGGCCAGGAGATCGCTCGGGGCGATCGACCCGGGTGACGGACCGAGGGTGGGTCGCGAGCTGTCCGGCGCCGGCTCGGCAGGCTCGCCCGGCCTTCCCGGTGGCTCCAGCTCGACGAGGTTATCCGGCGGCTCGGTTTGGGGCTCCGGATGCCTCCCGTTGCGCTTCGGCGAGCTCGCCGGTGGGACCTTGGCCTCGTGGAGGACCGACCGGGCGGCCCTCGCGCGCGTCACGGCCACGGCTGGAGGGCCTCCAGCCCGGGGTGGGGTCGATGCGGGATGACGCCCTCGGCCGAGCGCCTCGCTGCGCTGGCCTTCAGCACCTGCTGGGCATCGTTCGTCCCGGAGATCCCCCGAAGTCCCTCGACCCGATGCCACGTTCCGTCGCTGGACAGCGCCCACGAACGCCGGTCGTCGGCGAGGAGTGCCGCGAGGTTCTCGTCGAGCAGACGCTGGGCCTCGGCGTCGTCGATGGGCACGAACGCCTCGATCCGGCGGTCGAGGTTGCGATCCATCAGGTCCCCCGATCCGATCAGCCACTCCGGCTGGCCGCCGTTCTCGAACCGCCAGATCCGGGAGTGCTCGAGGAACTCGCCGACGACGGAACGGACCCGGACCCGCTCGGACAGCCCCTCGACGCCCGGCACGAGCGTGCACGCGCCGCGAATGATGAGATCGACGTCCACGCCTGCGCTGGAGGCGCGATACAGGGCATCCACGCAGGCCTGGTCCACGAGCGCGTTCATCTTCAGCACGATGCCCGACGATCGGCCCGCTGCGGCATGGGCCACCTCGCGGTCGACGAGCTGCAGGAAGCGCTCGCGCAAGCCCCTGGGGGCCACCACGAGCCGGCGGAAGGAGGGCTGCCGCGAGAGCCCGGTGAGCGTGTTGAACAGGTCGCTCACGTCGGCACCGATCTCCGGCCGAGCGGTCATGAGGCCAAGATCCACGTAGGTGCGACTGGTGCGGGTGTTGTAGTTGCCCGTGCCGATGTGGACGTAGCGTCGGAGCAGGCTGCCCTCGCGGCGCACGATGAGCAGCGTCTTGCAGTGCGTCTTCAGGCCGATCAGGCCGTACACGACGTGGGCCCCGGAATGCTCCAGCTTGCGCGCCCAGTCGATGTTCGCCTGCTCGTCGAAGCGCGCCTTGATCTCGACCAGGACGACGACCTGCTTGCCGCGCTCCGCGGCTCGGATGAGGTGGTGGACCACCCGCGAATCCAGCGACGTCCGGTACAGGGTCTGCTTGATCGTCAGGACGTCCGGATCGTCGGCCGCCTGCTCGACGAGGCGCTCGACGCTGGCGGCAAAGCTCTCGTACGGATGGTGGACGAGGAGATCGCCTGACTGGAGCGCCGCGAAGACGTCGGCGGGCTCGTCCTCATCGGGCGGCTGCAGTCGCGCGGGGACCACCGGGGTCCAGGTGACGGCACGCAGGTCCGGCCGGTCGAGGTCGGCGAGCTGCCACAGGCTGGTGAGGTCCAGCATGCCCCGGACCTCGTAGGTTTCCGTCTCGCCGACGCCCAGCCCCTTGCGCAGGATCTCGCGCATCTCGTCGGGCATGGAGCGCTCGACCTCCAGCCGGACGGGCTCCCCGAAGCGGCGTTGTCGGAGCTCTTCCTCGATCGCCACGAGCAGGTTGCTCGCGTCCTCCTCGTCGAGGGTGAAGTCGGCGTCGCGGGTTACGCGGAAGAGGTGGTGACGAAGGATGTTCATGCCCTGGAACAGGGTGTCGAGATTCGCCCCGATCACCTGGTCCAGCAGGACGAAGCGATGCCGGCCGATGGGCTGCTCTCGCTCGCGCGGCAGCTCCACGAGGCGCGGCAGCACGGGCGGGACCTTGACCCGCGCGAACCGCCGCTCGTCGGTCTCGGGGTCGCGCAGGGCCACGGCAACCGACAGGGTGAGGCTTGAGATGTATGGAAACGGATGCCCGGGATCCACCGCGAGCGGGGTGAGGACCGGGTAGATATCGGCCATGAACCGCTCGCGGAGAGTCTCGTGGTGTTGCGGCACCTTCGCGTAGTCGACGATCTCGACGCCTTCGCGGGCTAGCTGCCGCCGGAGCTTGCGATAGATGCGCGAGTGCTCCTCGACGAGGGCGCGAATGAGGTTCCGTGCCTCCAGGAGCTGCTCCGTCGCCGACGGCCGGTCGCCGATCGTCGAGACGCGCGCCGTTCGCGCCGCCCGGCGAAGGGTCGAGATCCGGACCTGGAAGAACTCGTCCAGGTTGGAGGCGAAGATGGCCAGGAACTTGATCCGCTCCAGGAGCGGATTGCGGTCATCCGCCGCCTCGTGGAGGACGCGGGCGTTGAACTCGATCCAGGACAGCTCGCGGCTGAGGTGCGGGACCCTGCGCGCTCGAAGACGCCTGGGCTTCCGCGCCGGCTCGACGGGCACGGAGGAGGGGAGCGCGGTCACGTTCCTGCGTGGCTCCTGATGCGTCGCTCGGCGTCGATCGCCGCGTGGGGATGGGGAGCCTACCAGCCGATTGTTATCAGAACCGGGTTCGCGGCGCGATTCAGGAGCCGCTGCGCGCAAGAGCACGCGCCTCGAGCGCGAAGGCCAGCTTCGAGCCCAGCGGCGGCTCGACGCCGTCGATCTCCAGGAGCGCGTCGCCGAGCAGGGCGAGCGCCGCCTCGGCGCCCTCCTTCAGCTCTGCCTCGAGCTCGTGGCGGCGCGCGAGGACCTGCCCGCCGTCCATCGCCTCCAGGGCGTCCAGGCTGATCTCGACGGCGGTGCCGTCCTGCCGCAGGATCTGGGTCAGGCGTCGCTGCCGCAGCCTGGCGATCTCCTGGAGTGGCTGGCCGTTCAGTCCTCGCTCCAGGGCAGTTCTTGCATCGGAAGCCGGCCAGCGAGCCGGGTCGAGCGAGCGCGTTGCCGGACCTTCGAGCTCCACTCGGGTGCTCACACCGCGACGCTCGGTGCTTGGTCGCTTCACGGTCAGCTTGACCTCGTCGCCCCGTCGCCGCAGGCGAGCGCGGATGCCCGCCCGCGCCAGCTCGCCGTTGGCCGGGCTCGTATCGAGGTAGCGGTCCGTGACCCGGACTTGGTGGGGCGGGGCCGTGCCCTCGAAGCCGGCGAGCAGGTGGGGCTGCGGCTGGTTGAGCAGTCGCCGGATGACCGAGGGTCGGCTGACCGCGAGCTTGATCTCGATCTCGGTCGGCTCGCCGTCCGCGCTGACCCCGGGCATCTCAGCCCTCGGCGACGTATCTGCGTTCGCCGTTGGCCGGATCGACCAGCACGCGCATTCGGAGGCCGCTCGTCGGGTCGATGAACATCTCGCTCGTGGGGCGGAAGCGAGGCTCCAGGGCGCCCGCGGGCTCGCCGCCGCCGGGCCCGGGGGACCAGTTCGATCGCTCCGCGGCGACCGAGCGATAGCGGCTCCGCTCCAGCGCCACCACGACCACGAGGAACGCGCCCATGGCCACGAGCTGCAGGCCGGGCACCGCGCCCGTCGGGAGCGCGACGATGAGGCCCAGCCCCGCGAGCATCAGCACGATGCCGACGACCACGAGTGCGCCACGGATGAAGGCGCTCACGGGATGGACTCGCTATTCGGTGGTGGGCGGCGCGGAGGCGTCTGGCGCGACGACGACGGCCGTCCCGTAGGCGACGATCTCCGACATGGTGCCCGCGAGCCCGCTGCTGTCAAAGCGCATGGAGATCACGGCGTTCGCGCCCATCAGCGTCGAGTTCTGGACGAGCCGGTCCAGCGCCTGGCGGCGGGTGTCCTCCAGAAGCTGGGTGTACTCGTGGATCTCGCCCCCGGCAAGGGAGCGCAGCCCGGCGATCAGGTTGCCGGAGAAGCCGCGGCTGCGTACGACGAGCCCGAACGCCTGGCCCTTGGTCTCGATGACCCGGTGGCCGGCGATGAACGGTGCGGTGGAGACGATCACGATTGGACCTCCGAGATGGGCTTGGGCGGTGCCGGATTGACGTGGCCGCCGGGGCGAGGCGCGCCGTTCCGCCGGCCGGAGCACTCCGGGCAGTCACAGCGGTCGCGCAGCATCACGAACGGGTAATAGCCGGTGTGATGGCCGTCGCCCCAGGTAGGGGCCAGGGCATACGACCCGACGAGGCTCACGTCAACGAGCCGGGTCTGCTCCGCCGTGAGGGTGGGGGAGGTGTCGAGCCAGCCGGGGAGGCCCGCCTCGCCGCGGCAGAAGGCGCACGGGCACAGCCAGCGCAGGTCGTGGGCGCCGAACGTGGTCTGGTGGCCATCGGCCCATGCCAGCTCGAGGGTCCCGGCCGCGCGATCCGCGTGGATGCGCGTCGGGGTCGTCGCCTCCGCGGCGAGCGCCGACCGCTCCACGCTCACGTCAGCACCAGGTCGGGCGGCAGATCCGCCTGCTCGGGGAAGGTGGGCTTCAGGTCATCGAGCGTGTCGGCGAGGATCTCGCCGATCGCCAGGTCGCGGAACCACTTCCGGTTGGCCGGGATGACGTACCACGGCGCCGCGTCCGTGGAGCAGCGCGAAAGGGCGTCCGCGTAGGCCGCCATGTAGTCGTCCCACTGCTGGCGCGCTTCCAGGTCGCCCATCTTGAACTTCCAGCGCTTGGTCGGGTCGCCCAGGCGATCCTGGAACCTCGAGAGCTGCTCCTCCTGGTCGATGTGCAGGAAGAACTTGAGGATCGTGGTGCCCTCGTCGGCGAGCATCCGTTCGAATTCGTTGACGTGGTCGTACCTTCGCGACCAGACCGCCTCCGACACGAGCGACTTGACGCGCACGACGAGCACGTCCTCGTAGTGCGATCGATTGAAGATCGCCATCTCCCCGTTGCCGGGCATCACCTGGTGGACCCGCCACAGGTAGTCGTGGGCGAGCTCGACAGCGGAGGGAACACCGAACCCGACGACCCGGCAGCCGAGTGGATGCAGCCCGGACATCAGGTGCTTGATGGCCCCGTCCTTGCCCGATGCATCCATCCCCTGGAGCACGATGAGGACCCGGTGCGCTCGCTCCGCCCAGATCCGCTCCTGCAGGTCCACCAGTCGCTCGACGTCCCCGGCGACCTTGGCCTGGGCGGTGTCCTTTCGATAGCCGAACGTCTCGTCGGGCGCTATCGAGCGCAGGTCGACGCCCGCCCCGGGCTTGACGCGCAGCCGGCCGCGCAGGGATTCGGGCTGCCGCTTGACGGGGGTCATCGAGTCCACCATAGACGCGCGTCCCGCGAAACGCCCCGGACCATCGACTGGCGGACCCTCCTTGGGGCGGGGGCTATGCTCCGCCGGCATGTCCCTCGCGATCCGCGGCCTCGTCAAGAAGTTCGGCCCTATCACTGCTCTCGACGGGCTGGATCTCGAGGTCCCGGAGGCGCACGTGTTCGGCTTCCTGGGCTCCAACGGCGCCGGCAAGACCACCACGATGCGCATCGCCCTCGGCGTCCTGCGCGCCGACGGCGGGCGAATCGAATGGCGCGGCAAGGATCACCGGAAGCTGCGCCGCCAGACGTGGGGCTACCTGCCAGAGGAGCGCGGCCTCTATCCCAAGATGACCGTCCTGGAGCAGCTCGTCTTCTTCGCCGGCCTGCAGGGCGTCCCCACCGACCTGGCGGTGCGCGAGGCGCGCTCGTGGCTGGACCGCTTCCGCGTCCCGGACTTCGCGGACCGCCGCGCCGAGGAGCTGTCGAAGGGCAACCAGCAGAAGGTTCAGTTCCTGGCCGCGGTCATGCACGACCCCGAGGTCCTGCTCATGGACGAGCCGTTCACCGGTCTCGACCCGGTCAACATCGTGCTCCTGCGCGAGGCCATCCTCGACCTGCGCGACCGCGGCAAGACGATCGTCCTCTCCACCCACCAGATGGAGACCGTGGAGGCGATGTGCGAATCGGTGGCGATCGTCGACCATGGCCGGACCGTCGTCTCCGGGCTCCTTCGCGACGTCAAGCGCTCCACCGGCCGGCGGATGGTGCTGCTGTCCGTGCGTGACGACCATCGGCTCGATTGGCTGTCCGGAGTCCCCGGAGCACGCCTGCTGCGCCCGGGCATCGAGCGAGCCGAGATCGAGCTGGAGCCGGGCGTGGAGCCCGAGTCCGTGCTCGCCGCCGCGCTCGCCGCTGGCGGCCGCGTCACCCACTTCGAGGTCGCCGACCCGTCGCTGGAACAGGTGTTCATTGAGCATGTCGGGCATCCGGCGGACCTTCCCGATGCCTCTGACGGGCCGGGCGTCGATCGCGTGGCACCCCCCGCAACCGCGCGGCCTGCGGCGGGCCCGACTGCGTCCGCGCCGGACGGGGAGGCCGTCGCGTGAGCACGGATCGACCGGGTCCCGTACGTCCCGAGCCGCTCGCCCGCGAGCACGGGGTCGTGGCCAACAGCTGGCTGATCGCCCGGCGCGAGTTCCGGGAGCGGGTCCGGAGCCGGCTGTTCTTCGTCTCCACCGTGCTCCTCGCGTTCCTCGCGGTGGTGGTTTCCCTCACGCCGGTGCTGATCAAGGCCGTGGACCGCGGCTCGACGACGACGATCGCCGTGGTCAGCGAAGACGGCGACCTGACGCAGAGCTCTATCTCGATCATCGGCGGGATCCTCAACGGCCAACCAGTCGAGGGCCAGCCGCCCGCCTACGTCCTGGTGCCCGCCTCGACATCCGCGCCGATCACCGATGAGATCGCGGACGGCAAGTACGACGGCGCGCTGGTGGCCAGCCGTACGCAGAGCGGCCAGATCCTCTTCCGGTTCCTGACCGGGGAAACCATCGGGGCAGATCGTGTCCAGCTGATCCAGGTTGGCGCGCTCGCCGTCAGCATCCTCGACTGGACCAAGGCGAACGGCGGCGGGTCGACGCTGTTCCAGCCGGCCGGGTTCGAGACGGCGGCCATCGGCGGTGGCAGCGGGACTGCGCAGCCGGTGGAGGCCAGCGAATACGCCGGGCGCCGGATCGTGGGCGTCGTCTTCGTGGTGCTCATCTTCATCACGCTCGTGATCTACGGCATGTGGGTGGCTGCGGGGGTCGTCGCCGAGAAGTCCAGCCGGGTGATGGAGCTGCTGATCAGCGCCGCGACGCCGGAGGAGCTGGTCATCGGGAAGGTGGTCGGCATCGGGCTCGCGGGATTGGTCCAGTACGTGGGCATCCTCGTTCCGGCACTCGCGACCTTGCTGCTCCAGGACCGGATCGCCGTGGCGCTGCTGGGCTCGGCGTCTGGGCTCGACCTCTCGCTCTCCGTGCTCAGCCCCGGCCTTCTCCTTGCCTACGGCGGGTTCTGGATCCTCGGCTTCACGCTGTACGCGCTGATCTATGCGGCCGCCGGCTCCCTGGTCAGCCGCGCCGAGGACCTCCAGGTGCTCGCGCTGCCGCTCAGCATCGTGGCCATCGTCGGCTACTTCCTGGCGGTCTCTGCCCTGTCCGGCGGGATCAGCCCACTCGTCCGGATCGCCTCGTACGTGCCCTTCTGGAGCCCGTTCGTGATGCTCACCCGGCTGACGGTGGGCCGCGTGGAGCCATGGGAGCTGGTCCTCTCGTTCGGCCTGCTGGCGGCCTCCATCCCGATCGTCGGCATCATCGCCGTCCGGGTGTACTCCGCCGGTGTCCTGCTGTACGGGCAGCGGCCGGGCGCGCGTCAGATCGTCGGCGCGATCCTCCGCCCGCCCGTCTAGACCAACCGAGGCCGGCCCCAAGGGGCGCGCGCTAGTCGCCCCCGAAATCGAGCGGGAGACGGCGGATGAGGGCCAGGACCCGCTCCTTCCGGTCCAGCTCCTCCCCTGCGATCGTCGGATCTCCCTGCCGTTCCTGGGCCGCGGCCGCGGCGGCCGCCGGCTTGCCGCCCGTTTCGACGAGCACGCTCCGCCACAGCCGGCTCCGGATCCCCGGCAGGTACGGGCTGGAGCGCTGGCGCGCGCGGATCCCGTGGAGCCCCTGGGAGGTCACGGCCTCGAACAGCGCGCGACCCTCCTCCGCGATCGCCGGAACCGCGACCACCTCATCGCCGGGCCGCAGGACCTGGCGCAGCAGCCCGCGCCGGCGGTCGAGGGCGAGATTCAGGAGGGACCGGCCGTCGAGGTTGAGCAGGTCGAACGCGAGGTAAGACATCGGGCGGCCGGGCTCGCCACGCAGGCGGCGCGCCAGCTCCTCGCCGTCCAGCCGACCCGCCGGGTCCACGACGACGATCTCCCCATCGAGCACCGCCGAGCGCGCATCCACCCGCGCCGCCAGCCCCGCCAGCTCGACCGGCGCCGGGCCGGTCGTCCCGTCCTCGGCGACCATCACGACGGCACCCGTACCGGGTTGATCCGCGGGCCCGATCAGCGCAAGCGCGCGGGCACCCCCCCACACCGGCTCGAACAGGTGCTCCGCGGAATCGAACGGAGCTGGCAGCGGGCGGGCGAGCATTGGTCGCAGGCCCGCGGGCAGCCTCGGCAGCGGCGGGTCCAGCCGCAGCGTGAGCTGGTCGGTCATCGCGCCGCCGATGGTACGCGCCTCCGAATCCGTATCCGCGCGATCGCGCTGTATCCTCACCGTCCCATGGCCGTCCGGCAGCCCGAAACCATCTCCCGCGAGCGCGCCAGCGAGCTCGTCAAGGCGTGGGCAGGCGGGCGCCCCGGGCCCCTCGGGAGCGTGCTCGGGCGCCAGACCGCGGTCGACCAGGTGGGCGTCGAGCTGCGGGTGGAGACGCTCAAGCGCCGCTCCATCAAGAAGGCCTCGAAGCTGTGGGCGCTGGACCTCGCGATCCGGATGATGGATCTGACGACGCTCGAGGGGCGCGACACGCCGGGCAAGATCCGCGCGCTGTGCGCGAAGGCGATGCATCCCCAGCCCGGTGACCCATCGATCCCGTCCGTCGCCGCGGTCTGCCTCTACCCGGCGCTGATCCCGGAGGCGAAGGACGCGCTCCGCGGCTCGGGCGTCAAGGTGGCGAGCGTCGCCACGGGCTTCCCCTCGGGCCAGACCTTCCGCCCGATCAAGGTCGCCGAGGTCAAGGAGTCGGTCGCGGCGGGCGCGGACGAGATCGACATGGTCATCGACCGGGGCGCCTTCCTGGCCGGGGACTACGCGACCGTGTTCGACGAGATCGTGGAGATCAAGGACGCGAGCGGAGACGCCCACCTCAAGGTCATCCTGGAGACGGGGGAGCTGGGCACGTTCGACGCGGTGCGGCGCGCGAGCATTTTGGCCATGGCCGCCGGCGCGGACTTCATCAAGACCTCCACCGGCAAGATCCAGCCGGCGGCAACCCTCCCGGTCACGCTCGTGATGCTCGAGGCGATCCGGGACTTCGAGAAGGCCACGGGACGGGCGGTGGGCATGAAGCCGGCGGGCGGCATCCGCACCGCGAAGGACGCGGTGCAGTACCTCGTCGTCCTGTACGAGACGCTCGGTCCGCGGTGGATGACCCCGGAACGGTTCCGGTTCGGTGCCTCCACCCTGCTCAACGACGTGCTGATGCAGATCGAGAAGGAGCGGACGGGCCGCTACCAGGACCCGGACCACTTCACGATTGACTAGGGCGTTCGCGCAACGCCCGTGAACAGCGCCGGGAACGACGGCCGCCGAAGGCTCGTCAGGCGGCCGATGCACAAGACGCGCCGTCCGCTCGCGCGCATCGCCCCGGTGGTCGCCGCGGCACTAGCAGCCCTCGTCCTTGTCGCATGCTCGGCTGCCGGTCGGACGCCGTCGCCGACCCCGGTCCCCACGATCCTCCCCGGCCCGACCGGCGGACCCTTCGGCGTGGCGGAGCTCCGGCTCGTGCTGATCGATGAGCTCGGCCCCCGCTGGTACTGCGACCCGGACGAGTACCCGGTCCCCCGGGGCCCGGAGCAGGAGCGCGCCATCGAGGCGTGGTCGGAGATGCAGGCCGAGAACGAGCTGCTGCGCGCCATCGCGAAGCGGCTCTCGATCGACCCCGACTCAGAGGTCACGGACGCCCAGAAGCTCGCGATCTACCAGCAGTGGAAGGTCGCAGTCTCGCTCGAGCTCCAGCTCGTCGGCGACGGTCTCTACCGGTTCGACTACCTGGCGCGGCCCGCTCCGGGCGGGACCGAGGGCAAGCGCACCGCCGGGCTCATCAACGACGCTGGCGCGATCACCAAAGAGCAGGAAGCGGCAGTCGGCGAGCCGATGTGCCCGATCTGTCTCGCGCGCGGCACGCTGATCGATACCCCGAACGGCCCGGTCGCGGTCGAGCGATTGCGCGTGGGCGACCCGATGTGGACGGTCGACCGGCAGGGCCGGCACGTGGCCGGCACCGTCATCGCCCGGGGCTCCACCCGAGCACCGCAGGATCACGCCGTCATCCGGCTCCAGCTCGAGGACGGCCGAGCCGTCACGGCCTCGCCCGGGCACCCGCTGGCCGACGACCGCCTGATCGGCGACCTGCGCGTCGGAGACCTCGTCGACGGGAGTCCGCTCACGGGCGTGACCCGCGTGCCATACCCCGGCGGGGAGACCTTCGACCTCGTCGCCTCGGGCGAGACCGGCTTCTACCTCGCCGGCGGGATCCCGCTCGGCTCCACCATCGACCAGGCGGACTAAGCGGGCCTGGCGGCCGAAGCGACCTCCGTCGAGCCCTTGCCAGCCTCCGATCCTGGTCCTGGATCGCCTCGAACCCCGGGGAGCCGCTCCACGCCAGGCACGGTCTTTGACAGGTAGTCCAGCACCACGCCCAGCTGCCGGATCCGCTCGTCGATGTCGAAGGACGAGTGGCCCGTCTTGAACAGGTACAGCTCATGGGGATGGTCGCGAGCCTTGAGCCGCTCCACGTAGTTGAGGATCTGGGGCAGCGGGCAGCGGCTGTCGTGCTCGCCGGCAAGGAGCAGGAGCGGAGCGGTGACGCGGTCCACGTTCGTGATCGGCGAGCGCTCGACCATCAGCCCATGCATCTCCTCGGGTCCGCCGCCGAATAAGGCGCGATCGTAGGCCTGGAGGAGTGGCGACTCGTCGGCGTACGCCGACACGTAGTCCGCGACCGGGACACCCGCGACCCCGGCGATGAACCGCTCCGGGTGCAGCCCGTGCATGAGCAAGGTGAGGTAGCCACCCCAGGACCAGCCGGCGATGACGGATCGCGTGGGGTCGGCGATGCCCCTTGCGAGCAGGTCGTCATGGCCGGCGACGATGTCCGAGACCTCCGGCCAGCCGATGTTGCCGATGAGCTCGTCTCGCCAGGCCGCGCCGAAGCCGATCGAGCCCCGGTAGTTGAGCATCGCTACGCAGAAGCCCATGTCGACGTAGGCCTGGACCTCCGGCGACCAGCGATCCAGGTCGACCGACGTCGGCCCGCCGTGGATCAGGAACAGCGTTGGCCAGGGCTTGGGCCCGCCCGGTTCCACGAGCCAGCCCTGCACGCGCTGGCCCTCTGCGTTCGGGTAGGTCCAGGGCACGAACGGCCGGCCGGACGGTGCCGGCCGAGAGGCGGCCAGGATCGGCTCCTCCCGCCCGACCTGGAGGACGACACCCGGATGCTCGCCCCGCTGCAACCGGTACCAGACGCTGCCGTCCGGCCGGACGCGGGCGCCGGTCATGCTGCCCTCACCAATTGGCAGGGCCGTGATCTCACCCGTGGCCAGGTCGAACCGATGCAGATGGTTGCGGCCGTCGCGCAGCTCGATCAGGAGCAGCGCGCTGCCGTCGGGCCACCAGTCGGCGACCTCGGTGAGCCGGTCCCACGGGAGCGGCAGGTCCACGAGCTCGCCGGTATCGATGTTCCAGATCGCCGGCGCGCGCTCCCCGCGACGCTCGTGGCCGATGCCGAGCCGGTTGTCGCCCGGGACCGGCGACCAGGCGAAGGCGCACAGGGCGCGGCCCTCGTCTCGAAGGTCGGCGACGACCTGGCCGGTCCTCGCGTCGAAGATCCGCAGCGAGGGGTGGATCAGGTCGCCGTGCTCGGAATGCTCGATCGCCAGGAGCTCCTCGTCGGCCGACAGCGCACCTTGGCCCGGACCCGCCGTGATGGCATTTGCGCCGCCCAGCTCGATCATCTCCGTGCTGGTTGCGATCCGCACAGCAGGCCCGCCCGAGTCCGCGATGTACAGCCCGAAGCCCTCGCGGTCGCTGGTCGCGATGGCGGTGCGCCGGCGCCCGATCGCAAGCCCTTGATCCCAACTCTCGGGCAGGCCCTCGACGAACGGCTCGGCGATGCCGCCGGCGAAGGGAGCCGCGACCCACACCCCGGACTCGTCGCCCGTCGTGTCGCGGTGCCAGACGACCCACTCGCCGTCGGGCGTGACCTCGCCCGAGATCAGGCCAACGGGCTCATTCGTGATCTGCCGCCGCTCGACGGTCGCGCGATCCCAGGCGTGGAGCTGGTAGATGCCGCTCTCCGAGGACGCGTAGATGATCCTGTCGGGAGCGCCGGAGGCCCACGTAGGGAAGCCGACGATCGGCGCGCGGAAGCGCTGCTGCCACAGGGGCTCCGGGTCTGGCACGCCGGGCAGCATACCGGCACTCCCCGGCGTACATCGGGAAGAGCGCAGCAGCGCGTCTGCGGCGACCTCTCCCAGCACATCCGCGGTGGCCCATCTACCGTTGTCGCCATGGCAGGCATCGGCGGGATCGGCGGACGCGAGCTGGCACGTCGGCTCGGCAGGGTCGGCGTGTGGAGCTTCGCGCTGCAGCGCATGCCGGCGGCGGACGCGGGAGCCGCGATGCGCGCGTTCGAGGGCCTGGGCTACTCGACGATCTGGATGCCGGAGAGCGTCGGCAGCAAGGAGGCCTTCGCCCACTCGGGGCTGCTCCTGTCGGCATCGGAGCGCGCCATCGTCGCGCCCGGCATCGCCAGCATCTACGCCCGTGACCCGATGGCCATGGCGAACGGCGCCAGGGCGCTCGCGGAGGCGTATCCGGGCCGCTTCGTGCTCGGCATCGGGGTGAGCCACGCGCCGTCCGTGGCGATCCGCGGAGCGACCTACGGCAAGCCCGTCG
>Ga0183260_10001244_pt1 | contig 21511 bp, 14 predicted proteins | sample AntDrymUQ4972206_2_FD_129768 | JGI IMG/M metagenome (GOLD analysis project Ga0183260, IMG submission 129768) | Polar desert sand microbial communities from Dry Valleys, Antarctica - metaG UQ497 (22.06) (version 2) (version 2) | ecosystem: Environmental > Terrestrial > Soil > Desert | place...
GTCGGGGATCAGCTGGACCTGACGTTCGCCCAGCATCCGCATCGGCGCCTCCAGCGGCGTGACCGCGCGCCGCAACTCGAGCAGTTCCCGCTTGAGCTGATAGATCCGCCCGACACTGTGGCCACGCCGTTCAGTGGAAAACACTTGTGCCTCGACCTCGTCGACGTCGTCCTCGACCGCGCCGGCCACCACGACGTACTGGTCCACGATCATGTCCGTGACCGCCCAGAGGACCGCTGACGGCCCGTGGCTGAGCAGTTCGGGCTGGTCCTCGAGGCGCTGTCGCAGCCCACCCAGCGGGCTGAGCGCCCCGTGTCGCACCGTGATGACGTAGTTGGTGCCGAGGAAGACCATCACCTCGCCGGTCTCGATGATCTGGCTGGTCGCGGTGAGTTCGTCGTGCTCGATGTAACGGGCGGTCTTGAGCACCATGAACAGCATGTCGTCGTAGCGCTCGAGCTTGGGCCGCTGGTGTGCGTGCACCGCGTCCTCGACGGCCAGTGCGTGCAGGCCATACTTCTCGGCGATGTCGGTGAAGTCCTCCGCGCTGGGCTCGTGCAGGCCCAGCCAGACGAAACCGCCAACATCTGCGGCCACGTCGCTGGCATTGTCGACGTGGACGGGCTCGCTGTGCCGCTTGCCCTCGACGTAGACCGCGCAGGCCACCACCGAGGGGTGGCGGTGGGTTTTGGATAGGCTCATTGTGGTATCAGTTTGACCCTCAGGCGTGACGGGTAACAACCTGGCCGGCAGCGGGGGGAAGCGATGAACATCTTCCGGACGAAGTCCGTCGAGCAATCCATCGCCGACACCGAAGAGCCAGAACACTAGCGCAAGAAGCAGTTGTCGGCTTTCGACCTCGTCGTCTTCGGCACCGGCATCTTCGTGCTCACCGGTGTGGCGGCCAGGGACAGCGCCGGGCCGGGCGTGGCGATCTCCTTCGTCATCGCCGGGGTGGTCTGCGGATTCGCGGCGCTGTGTTACGCAGAGTTGGCCTCGACCGTGCCCGTCGCCGGTTCCGCCTACACCTTTTCCTTCGCCACCCTCGGCGAACTCATCGCCTGGATCATCGGCTGGGACCTGGTCCTGGACGTTCTCCTTGGCCGCCTCGGTGGTAGCCGTCGGTTGGTCGCAATATTTTGTGGCCCTGCTCGACGGCCTCGGGATCACGGTCCCGACGGCGATCGCCGGAGGGGAGGAGTCGGCCATCAATGTGCCGGCGATGCTGATCGTTGCCCTCCTCACGATTGTCGCCGTGCTCGGTATCAAGCTGTCCTCGCGGTTCACCGCCATCATGGTGACCATCAAGGTCGCGATCGTGTTGGCCGTGATCGTGGTCGGTGCGTTCTTCATCAAGGCCGCCAATTACAGCCCGTTCATCCCGCCGTCCGAGCCCGCCGAAGGGACCTCTGGCCTGCAGGCACCGCTGCTCGAATCGATATTCGGTCTCGAGCCAACGCTCTTCGGCATCGGCGGGATGCTCGCCAGAGCGGCACTGGTCTTTTTCGCCTTCATCCTGTTCGACATCGTCGCGACGACGGCCGAAGAAACCAAGAACCCGCAGCGGGACATGCCACGGGGGATCCTGGGTTCGCTTGGCGATCTGCACCCTGCTCTACGTCCTGGTCAGCCTGGTCGTCACCGGGATGCAGAAGTACACCGAGCTCAACCCGGATGCGCCCCTGGCCGAGGCATTCCACTCCGTCGACCTGCCCGTCTTCGCCACCTCATCTCGTTGGGCGCGGTCGCCGGACTGACCTCAGTCATGCTGATCCTGATGCTCGGACAGTCCCGGGTGCCGTTTGCCATGAGCCGGGACCGGCTGTTGCCCGTCGGGCTGGCCAAGGTCCATCCCACGTGGGTTACGGCGTACCGGATCACGATCGGTGTCGGCGTCGTCGTGACGATCTTCGCCGGCTTCATCCCGCTCGAGGCACTGGCCGAGTTGGTCAACATCGGGACGTTGTTCGCCTTCATGCTGGTCTCGATCGGCGTCATCATTCTCCGCCGGACTCGGCCGGACCTGCCGCGGGCCTTCCGGGTGCCGTTCAGCCCGGTGCTGCCCGCCCTGGCCGTGCTGGCCTGCCTGTTCCTGATGCTCAACCTCACCGGTGAGACGTGGTTGCGGTTCCTGGTCTGGATGCTGGCGGGGTTCGTCATCTACTTCCTCTACGGCGCGCGGCACAGCCGGTTGGCACCCCGGGGAGACCGCGTGCCAGTGCAGGACACCGCGCCACGAAAACCGAATAGCCCGCCGTCACTACCCTCAACGCGTGAGTTCTCGTCATATCCTGACCGCGGTCGCCTGGCCGTACGCCAACGGTCCGCGGCACATCGGGCACGTGTCCGGCTTCGGTGTGCCGTCGGATGTGTTCAGCCGCTATCACCGGATGGCGGGGGACAACGTGCTGATGGTCAGCGGAACCGACGAGCACGGCACGCCCATTACGGTCGCGGCCGACGCCGAAGGTGTTCCCCCGAGGGAGATCGCCGACCGCAACAACCGGATCATCGTCGAGGACCTGGTGGCACTCGGGCTGTCCTACGACCTGTTCACCCGGACCAGCACCGTGAACCACCATGCGGTGACTCAGGAGATCTTCCTCGGGCTGCTCAAGAACGGGTACGTCTTCCCGAAGACAACACTCGGCGCGATTAGCCCGTCGACCGGCCGTACCCTGCCCGACCGCTACATCGAGGGCACCTGCCCAATTTGTTCCTATCCGCACGCTCGCGGCGACCAGTGCGACAACTGCGGCAACCAACTGGACCCGACCGACCTGATCGACCCGCGCAGCAAGATCAACGGTGAGACACCGTCCTTTGTGGAGAGCGAGCACTACTTCCTCGACCTGCCGGCCTTTGCCGATGCGTTGGCCGCCTGGCTCGAGACCCGGAAGTCATGGCGCCCCAATGTCCTCAACTTCGCTCGTAACCTGTTGGCCGATCTCAAACCGAGGGGCTACACCCGTGACATCGACTGGGGGGTCCGCGTCCCCCTCGACGGTTGGCGCGATCGCGACGACAAGCGGATCTACGTGTGGTTCGACGCGGTCGTGGGCTATCTCTCCGCGTCCATCGAGTGGGCCAGACGGCGCGGAGAACCGGAGACCTGGCGCGAGTTCTGGCAGGGCCCGGACAACGATGCGTACTACTTCATGGGCAAGGACAACATCGTCTTCCACGCCCAGATCTGGCCGGCCCAGCTACTCGGCTACAACGGCCAGGGAAACAAGGGCGGTACGCCCGGGGCGTACGGCGCGCTGAACCTGCCGACCGAAGTCGTGGCGAGTGAGTTCCTGACCCAGGAGGGCAAGAAGTTCTCCTCCTCCCGGTCGGTGGTCATCTACGTACGCGACTTCCTCGCGCGGTACGACGCCGATGCCCTGCGGTACTTCATCGCCGTAGCCGGCCCGGAGACCCAGGACACCGACTTCACGTGGGTGGAGTTCCGGCGCCGCAACAACGACGAGCTGGTCAATGGTTGGGGAAACCTCGTCAACCGGTCGATCTCGTTGACGGCCAAGAACTTCGGCGCCATCCCAGCCGCAGGGGAGTTGACCGCCGCGGACCGAGCCCTGCTCGAGTCGACCTCCGGTGCTTTCGCCCGGATCGGAGACCTGCTCGGGCGATCCCGCCAGAAGGCGGCAGCGACCGAGTCGATGCGGGTCGTGGCTGAGGCGAACAAGTACCTGTCCGACGAGGCGCCCTGGAAGTTGCGGGAAACCGATCCGCAGCGGATGGCCACCGTGCTGCATGTGGCGCTGCAGGCCGTTGACGACTGCAAGGCCCTGTTGACTCCGTTCCTTCCGCACAGCGCGCAAACGGTGCACGAACAGCTCGGAGGGCAGGGAACCTGGTCTGCCGCACCGTGGATCGACGAAGTCGAGGATCTGGACGACGGGTCCCCGTACCCGATCATCACCGGTGATTACACGACTCAGTTGGCGACCTGGAAGTCGACCCCCATAACGGCTGGTGCGCCGTTGGCCGCCCCGACTCCGGTGTTCAAGAAGCTGGACGAGAGCATCGTGGAAGAGGAGCTGGCCAGGTTGGCTGCGAAAACGGCCGCCGATGAGTCGCAGTAGGTCGGCTCGGGCCAACCGCCAAGGGGAGCGACCACCCACGCCCGAGCCCCTGCCGGCCGCGGCGGTGGACAGTCATTGTCACCTGGACATCATCGCTGATTCGCTGAGCGCGGACGGTTTCCCAGACGTCGATGTCGAGGTGGAGCTCGCTGCTGCTGCCGCCGTAGGGATCACCCGCGTCGTACAGGTCGGCGTGGACGTGGCCTCCTCGCAGTGGTCGGCAGACCTCGCCGCGCGCCGGACCGACGTGCTCGCGATGGTGGCGCTGCATCCGAACGAGGCGGGGGCCGGCGCGGCCACTGATGAGGCCTTGGCCGAGATCGACCGGCTGGCTGGCCAGCCCCGCGTCCAGGGCATCGGCGAGACCGGCTTGGACCACTATCGGACCGGTCAGGACGGCTGGGCGATCCAGGAGCACTCCTTCCGGGCGCACATCGACATCGCCAAGCGGCACGGCATCGCGCTGATGATCCACACAAGAGATGCCTACGAGGACATGCTGCGGGTCCTTGACGAGGAAGGCGCACCGGAGCACACGGTGCTGCACTGCTATTCCTCCGACGCTGACACCGCACGGCGCTGCCTGGATCGCGGGCTGGTGCTGAGCTACAGCGGGACGGTGACCTTCGCCAACGCGCGGGCCACGGCGGAGGCGGCAGCCATCACCCCGCTGGACCAGATGCTGGTGGAGACCGACGCACCGTTCCTCACCCCGACACCGTTCCGGGGACGGCCGAACGCGCCGTACCTCACGCCGTACACGATTCGGGCGCTGGCCGAACTGACCGGCACCGACCTGGCCACCCTCTGTGAGAACCTCACCGCCACGGCGGAGCGGGTCTTCGGACCCTGGCACTAGCGCTCACCTCGATGGAGGCCGACGCTCGGTGGGTCTCTTGATTTGGTTACAGCTGGGGTAGTGCTGAGCCGGATCAGTTGACCTATGGGCAATCCCGACGTATGCCTGAGGCATGGGTCGGTTCATCGCGGTGCTGCTGTTCGTGGCGTTGCTCGTACCCGCGGTGTTCGTGGGGCGCGCCTGGTCGCATGCCGCGGTACGTCGCGAGGTGTCCAACGGCGCGCTGAGTCTGACGCTGCCGACCAGCGAGGCAGAGCGAGCCATGCGGATCCAGGCGCAGCGGGCTCGGCTCTGGCGGCTGGCCGGACTGGCCGCGGCCCTGATCGGCTCGGTGGCCGCCCTGGTCATGTTCGCCGAGCGCGCGGTCTTCCTGTGGCCCGGCTTGGTGGTCGGCGGGCTGCTGGCCGGAGTCCTGTTGGGAGAGCTGACCCGCCTACGACCGGACTGGGAAACTCGGGCCTCTGCTCGGCGTCCGCAGTCGGAGTTCATCGACCGGGCGCTGCCGTGGATCGGTCGGCTTGCCGCCCTGGGACTGGTCGCCTTCGGTTGGCTGGCCATGGGTGCGGAGTGGAGGCTGGAGATCCGGATCGCAGCCGGCGTGGCGGTGGGCGGCTGGTTGATGGTCGAGTTCAGCCTCGAACGGCTGGCCCGCCGCGCGGGACCCAGGGGCTCCGAGGACATTCCGGTCGATGACGCTCTTCGGATCAACAGTGCCCACGTGGCGGTCGGGGCCGGGAGCATCCTCACCCTGCTTGTTCTCTCGGGGCTCCTGTTCGTCGCCGGCGTGGCCATCGGGAACTCGGCATCCGGGGCAGATCTCGCCCCGGTGGCGTTGATCGCCGGTGGCTTCGGGGCGCTGGTGGGGGCCATGGTCGTGGGCGCCTACCTGGTGAAGTGGCTGACTCCGGTGCGCTGGGCAGAAGCCGCATGGGGGACGTCGCGGCGGGGCTGAATCGCTCATCCCGTAGACCCCGCACCCCCATGAGTGGTTGTCAGGGCAGGCCGTCCGTTATCGTGTTGTAATAACGCCGGGGTGGGGAAGCCCCAGGGACTTCGATTGAAGCACCATGGAATCGCTGTGCAGCCGTCATCAGGTGCGCCGGTCGCCGCCGAAAGTTGGCGGTGTTTCCCCTGCTCGGACCGCCGGACCAGAGAGCTTGCCAGGATTTGATAGTGCGTCGTTCCATCAAAATTGCTTTGTTCACCCTCGTCCTCGCCGGACTGCTCGGCGGCTCGCTCGCCTGGGCCGGTTTGTCCAAGACCGTCACGGTGTCCGTCGATGGGGAGCTGCGAAACGTCTCCACCCTCGCCTCCACCGTGCAGGGCGCGCTGGACACCGCCGACCTGGATGTCGGTGAACACGACGTGCTCGTGCCGGATGCTGACACGTCCATCCAGGACGGTTCGAGCATCGCCCTGCAGCGTGGCCGCCCGCTGACCCTCACGGTGGACGGCGTGACCCGCGAGGTCTACACCACGGCCCGCTCGGTGGATGAAGCACTCGACCAACTCGGCTACCGACAGGCCCAACTCGAAGTCTCGGCCTCACGCAGCGCCCGGGTCCCGCTCGATGGCATGGATCTCACGATCAACACGCCACGCGAAATCATCCTGACCATCGACGGGCGTACCCGCCCGGTGATGACGACCGCGACCGACGTCGCTGAGTTCATCCAGGAGCAGAGCCTTGCGGTCGGCGCCAACGACTGGACCTCGCTGTACCGGACTCAGCGACTTGCCGACCAGATGCGGCTGCACATCGTTCGGGTGACCTTCAGCGACCTCGCCGTCGTCGAGCCGCTGCCCTTCCCGGTGACCGACACGCCGGACGACACCCTGTTCGAAGGCGAACGTGAGGTGGACACACCCGGAGTCCTGGGTGAGCGTTTCGTCAACTACCGCATCACCGCGCACGACGGCGTCGAAGTGGTCCGCCACGCAGTCGCCATCCGCACGATCTCTGCGCCGGTCGGCGAAGTTGCCCGAGTCGGCACCAAGCCCCGCCCTGCCCCCCCGGAGACCAGGACCGGGGGTGGCGACGGTGACGATGACGGCGGTGGCGGCGGCAACACCGGAGCGACTCCACCACCGTCCAGCGGTTCGCTGAACTGGGACGCCCTGGCCGAATGCGAGTCCGGTGGGAACTGGGCGATCAACACCGGCAACGGTTACTACGGCGGCCTGCAGTACGACCAGCAGACCTGGCTGGCCAATGGAGGCGGGGCCTACGCGCCGCTGCCCCATCAGGCCACTCGGGAACAACAGATTGCAGTCGGAGAGACCACCTACGCCGAGCGCGGTGATTCGCCGTGGCCCACGTGCGGGTACCACCTCTACGACTGAGGTCCGAGTCCGCACCGGACTGACGCGTGCGCTGCACCGCGGTGGCGCCGTACCCGAGCGTCCCTGCGGACGGTCCTGACATGGCGCAGTTCTTGGGACCGGCGGCGATCCGAGAGATCGCCGCCACCCTCGATCTGCGGCCAACGAAGTCACTGGGGCAGAACTTCCTGCACGACCCGAACACGATCCGAAAGATCGTCCGGGTAGCTGGAGTGGGGGCCGGGGACGTCGTCCTCGAGGTCGGGCCGGGCCTGGGTTCCCTGACCCTGGGACTGCTGCACGCGGGCGCTCGGGTGGTGGCTGTTGAAGTGGATGCTCGCCTCGCCCGAGCGCTGCCGGAGACGATCGGCGCCCGGGCGCCGGAGGCCAGCGACCGACTGCGGGTACTCACGTCCGATGCCCTGTCCCTGACCTCACTTCCGGAGGCACCGACCGCCCTGGTCGCCAACCTGCCGTACAACGTCTCCGTTCCGGTGCTGCTGACGCTCCTGGAAAGGTTCCCGTCCCTGCAGCGCGGGCTGGTGCTGGTCCAGTCCGAGGTGGCCGAGCGGCTCGCCGCGCAGCCGGGGAGCCCGGCCTACGGCGTGCCGTCGGTCAAGGCCGCCTGGTACGCCGAGGTCCACCGGGCGGGACCGATCAGCCGTCAGGTGTTCTGGCCGGTCCCGCGGGTCGACTCCGGCCTGGTCTCCTTTCGTCGCCGACCCAGCCCGACGTCAGCCCTGCGAGATCAGGTCTTCGCCGTCATCGATGCGGCCTTCGCCACCCGACGCAAGGGTCTGCGGGCAGCGCTGGCCGGGTGGGCCGGCAGCCCCAGTGCCGCTGAAGCGATCCTCCTAGCCGCCGGCATCGATCCGCTGACCCGCGGGGAACAGCTCGGGATCACGGAATACGCCCGGATAGCTGCGGCCGGGTCGGCGCCGTGACATCCAGGGCGGCGACTTCGATCGCGGTTCGGGCGCCGGCGAAACTCAATCTTTTCCTGGCAGTCGGGCCCCCCGCCGAGGACGGCTACCACGCCCTCACCACCGTGTTCCTGGCGGTCAGCATGTTCGACACGGTGACGGTCTCCCACGTCCGAGCTCGGACCGGGTTGAGGCTGGCGGTGAGCGGACCGGACAGCGCTGCGGTACCAGCCGACGCCAGCAATCTGGCCTGGCGCGCGGCGGTCCTGCTGGCGCAACGATCCGGCATCGATGCCGATGCCGACATCGCCATCGACAAGCAGATTCCGGTGGCGGCGGGACTGGCCGGTGGCAGCGCGGATGCCGCCGCCACGCTGGTCGCTCTGGACGGGCTGTGGGGGACGGCGCTGGACCGGGGGCAGCTGGCCGAATTGGCCGCCGAACTCGGCAGCGACGTCCCGTTCTCCCTGCACGGTCACGTGGCGCTCGGGACCGGTCGCGGAGATCGGCTCAGTGCCGTACTCGCCCGAGGACGTACCGACTGGGTGCTCGGGATCGCGCGTACGGGGTTGTCCACTCCGGTCGTGTACGCCGAATTGGACCGATTGCGGGCACAGCGGGACCTGCCGAGTGACGGGGACCCCGCCGGGGTCTTGACTGCACTGCGCCAAGGCGACCCGGAACTGCTCAGCGGGGCCCTGACCAACGACCTGGCGGTTGCCGCGTTGTCTCTGCGCCCGGACCTGCGTCGCGCGCTACGCGTTGGCGAGGAGGCCGGCGCCCTGGGTCAGCTGATCAGCGGCTCAGGACCCACCGTCGCCTATCTCGCCCGGGATGCCGAACACGCGATCACGGTGGCCGCCCGACTGTCGGCGGAAGGATTGTTCGCCAGCGTGCGGGTCGCCAGCGGCCCGGCACCGGGGGCTCGATTCGCCCGCTCGGCACGCTGACTCCACGTATCGGAGTTAGTCCACAGCCGCGCCGGCTTGTCCACACTGGATCGTCTCCGCGGCGTCTGCTGGCCTGGCCCACCTAGGTTCGGGACCAGTCACAGCAGCCCTGAATCGGCAGCGGCGCTGCATCGTCGCGAGCGTGAGGTGGGAGGTGAGTCGATGCCCGGACCCGAGTTCGATCCGCAGGACACCCGAGCCGAGCCGATGCGCATCCGCGAACAGGCGCAGGGCTTCGCCCGGGTAAGCGGCCAGCTGACCGGTCAGCAGGATTCGCTGTCCTTTGTGCTGCGCTCGCTTGCCTCGTCCTGCTCCGACGTGCTGCATCCACTCATCCACGATCGGATCGGTGAGCAGTTCTCCACCTTGCATGACGTTGTCGGGGCGATGCTCTTCGCCGAGCAGGTCACCCTTTGCTGGGCCGAGGAGGTGGTCGCGTTCAAACAGCAGCGCGACGAACTCGTGCAACGCTGGGAATCCGCCTGCGCCAACGGTTTCTGGATCACTCGGGCGCCGGGCTACGACAACATCGAGCCGGAGATGCGCGAGACGTTGTACGACGACGCCAGGTGGCGGGTCTGGACGGAGCTGACTGCACAGGCTGAAGTGGCCTACGCAGCGCTCAGTCTCGCCGCCGAGGACCGTGGGCGGCAGTTCAGCGACGGACCGACCGTGGCGAACGTGCTGGCGGTGATGGCCTCTGCGCCGGGAGGCGGAGCCGGGATGGCGATCGTCTACCCCGAGGTGCCGGTCACCGGGCCGCGCTACGGGCTGCCCCGGGAGTACTGGGGGATGACCGCAGCACAAGTCGTACGAGCCACCGAAGACGATCCCGAGCTTGCCGCGCTACTGGCTATTCGGCGCCCTGACATCGACTCAGCTGACCCTTTCGAGGCCGCGCTGGCACGTGCCTCCGTCGTGGCGGGAATGCAGCCTGGCGCGGGATCGGACTACGGCGCGGCCAGTTCCGAGCAGGCGGCGGCGGTGGCTCAGGCACTGGTCGGCATCCCGCCGGAGTCCCTTGCGATGCTCGCGGCGCTCTTCCCCGCGGTGGTCGGCAACATGAACGGGATGCCCTTCGAGAACCGGATCGCTGCAAATCGGATCCGCGTTGCCGACGCTCTGCACCAGACCAGAGCGCAGCGCCCCCAGGAAGCGGTGCAGGCTGGCGCCGATGAACCCCCGCCGGTTGGGTCCGAGGGCGGTTACGATCCGAAACGCGAGGAGGCCCGGCTGAGGTTGATTGATCTTGACGGGCAGATCGAGCAGTACGAGCTACTGCTCGACGAGCCCACCATCGACTACGGGAATCACGCGGGCCCGCCGTGGCCGGACTATCGAGGCCGAAAGGTTCTCTATTTCGACCCGAGTGGGGACCGAGCGTGGGCCGAAATCGTCGGCACGGTCACTGCCCAGTCCGACGCCCTAGGGGTTCTGGTGCCGGGCGTCGGCACCGACTCGGCGGATATGTGGAACTCGTCCAACACAGTCACCACATTCGTCGAACAGGCAGCGCGCGAGGGGGAACAGCTCGCGATGATCGTCTGGGCCGGAGGCGATTTTCCGGACGGCGTCCTCGACGCCATCACCGACGACGATGCCGCGGAACTGGTTGAACCTTTGGTCGACTTCAGCTATGCCCTCCAGCAGGAGATCGACGATCAGGGGCCCGGCGTCGAGGTCCCGGTCACGGTGATCGGGCACTCCTACGGTGGCCTCGCTGTGGCCACGTCCGCCCGGACCGGGCTGTCTGCTGACAACCTGCTGTTTGTGAACTCGCCGGGAATCGGTGGTGGTGTCGGGCCGATGGGTATCGAAGTCCCAGCTGATCTGGCTGAGTATCAGGCCTTCGCCATGAAGTCCCCCTGGGATCCGGTGCCTTATGGCGGTTCGGTTCTTCACGGACTTCCGGCGACCGCCCCGGAGTCGGTCGTCGGGTTGGACACCGGTACCTACGCCGACGGCACTCAGATCAACGGCCTGTCAGGGCACAGCGGCGTGTTCGAGGTGGGTTCCACCGCGTGGGAGAACATGCTGGCTGTGCTGATCGGGGGGCCAGTCCTGGTGGACTGAGCGCAGACCCCGAACCGCGCGGCTGGACCGCGGCTCAGTCGCGGTCGGCCGCGGACAACCGGGGCTTGCTCTCCAGATGTGAGAGACCGTTCCACGCGAGATTGACCAGGTGCGCTGCCACTTCCTGCTTCTCGGGCTTGCGCACCTCGAGCCACCATTGCCCGGTCAGGGCGACCATGCCGACCAACGCCTGGCTGTAGAGACCGGCCAGTTTGGTTTCGACCCCACGCGAGGTGAACTGGCCTTCCAGGATGTACTCCACCTGAGTGGCGATCTCGGAGATCAGCGAGGAGAAGGTGCCGGTCGTGCTGGCTACCGGCGAATCCCGGATCAGGATCCGGAAGCCGTCGGTCTCGTCCTCGATGTAGTCCAGCAGTACGAAGGCAGCCTGCTCGAGCAACTCCCGAGGGTTCTCGCCCTGCAGCGCAGAGGTGAAGCTTCCGAGCAGCCGCTGCATCTCCCGATCGACCACGACGGCGTAGAGCCCCTCCTTGCCGCCGAAGTGCTCGTACACGACGGGCTTGCTGACCTTGGCTCGGGCGGCGATCTCTTCGATGGAGGTGGCCTCGAAACCACGCTCGGCGAACAGCGCCCGCCCCACGTCGAGCAGTTGCTGGCGTCGCTGCGCTCCGGTCATCCGCACCCGCCCCGCAGCGCTACTCACGGGCTTGACGGTGCTACCCGCTTGATCGCCAGCCTTACTGGGTCCGGCCAACGCACGTCGCGAACCCAGCCGAACCGCTCGAACAGCCAGATCAGCCGGGCGGAGGAATCGATCTGACCCGGCAGCACGCCGTGCCGGGCACAAGTCGGGTCCGCATGGTGCAGGTTGTGCCAGGACTCGCCCATGGACAGGATCGCCAGCGGCCAGACGTTTGCCGACTTGTCGCGAGCGAAGAAGGGACGAGACCCCACGGTGTGACAGATCGAGTTGATCGACCAGGTCACGTGGTGCAGCACGGCGACCCGCACGAGTCCGCCCCAGAAGAAGCCGGACAGCGCACCCGCCCACGACATCGTGATGAGCCCGCCCAGCACAGCCGGCAGGGCCAGGCCCAAAAAGGCCCACAGAATGAACCACGCTCCGGTTCGACGCACCACCGAGTCCGTGAGCAGATCCGGCGCATAACGGGCGGGATTGGTCTGGTTGCGGTCGAAGAGCCACCCGATGTGGGCATGGAAGAGCCCCTTGGTCAGCGCGCGCAGACTGGACCCGTACCGCCAGGGGGAATGCGGGTCGCCTTCCCGGTCGCTGAACGCGTGATGGCGCCGATGGTCGGCCACCCATTGGGTGACCGGCCCCTGGATGGCCATCGACCCGGCGACCACCAGGGCCGCACGCAGCGGGGCGACCGCCTTGAACGAACCGTGGGTGAAGTGCCGGTGGAAACCCACCGTGATGCCGTGTCCGGTGAGGGCGAACATCGCCACCAGCAGCCCGACATCCAGCCAGTCCAGCCCCCAACCCCACATGAGCGGTACGGCGGCCAGCAGGGCGAGGAACGGGACGATGACGAAGACGTAGAGGACCGCCTGTTCCCAGAAGCCCTTGCTCTTGCTGTAGATCGGTGTGCCGCGAGCACCGACCGCAGCGGCAGCGGGTGGGGCCGGGGGAGCAGGGATGGTCATGTCCCTACGCTACCGTAAGTTACGCAACCGTAGGTGCACCCGACGGCGGCAATCGGGCCGACCGGTTCGGTCGGCCGGGCTGGCCCGACACCTCGGACGGCAAGCCAACTAGGCTCGACCCCGCCGGAGTTGATGGGGGATGGGGTAATCGGCAGCCCGCCGGCCTTTGGAGCCGTGCAGTCTCGGTTCGAGTCCGAGTCCCCCAGCCATATCGCCGGCCTAGCTGGTGTGCAACGACATCGATTCGGAGGGGATCGCGAGTGAGTTCGTCGGGTCTGTCCGCAGTCGTGGTCCTGGCCGCTGGAATCGGTAGCCGGATGGCATCGGCGACCCCCAAGGCTTTGCACGAGATCGGCGGACGGAGCCTGTTAGGCCACGTCCTCGCCGCGGCCGCACCGTTGCGGGCTGCTCAACACCTCGTCGTCGTCGGAGCCGGCCGCGACGTCGTCGCCGCGCATGTTGCCGGCATCGCCCCGGACGCTGAAACGGTGGTCCAGGCCGATCAGCTGGGATCCGGCCACGCGACCGCGCTGGCCCTGGAGCAGGTACGCAAGCCCGGGCCGGTGCTGATCCTCAACGGGGACGTACCGCTGCTCACGCCGGGTACGTTGTCCGACCTGGTGGCCACCCATGCGAGCGCGCAGGCGGCCCTGACGGTCCTGACCGCGCGAGTGGACGACGCGCACGGGTTGGGCCGGATCCTGCGGGACAGCTCCGGTGCCCCGGTCGGAATCGTCGAACACCGCGATGCCGCTCCGGATCAGTTGGCTATCGACGAGGTCAACGCGGGTGCCTACGTCGCCGACGGTGCTGCCCTGGCCTCGGCGCTGGAGCGGTTGCGGACGGGCAACGCCCAAGGCGAGCAGTACCTCACCGACGCGGTTGCGCTGTTCGTCTCGGACGGGAGAACCGTCGCCGCGCACATAGCAGCCGATCCGAGCGATGTCCTCGGCTGCAACGACCGCATCGAACTGGCCGCCCGCGGTCGCATCCTGAATGACCGGGTCCTGCGGCGACACATGGCCGCCGGTGTCACGATCGTCGATCCGGCGAGCACCTGGATCGACGTCACGGTCGAGATCAGCCGCGATGTCAGGCTGCTGCCCGGCAGCCAACTGCATGGGTCCACCTCGATCGCCGAAGGCGCCATCCTCGGCCCGGACACCACGTTGACCGACTGCGTCGTCGGAGAAGGCGCGACGGTTGTCCGTACGCACGGCACCCAAGCCGTGATCGGACCAGGAGCCAGCGTCGGCCCGTATACCTACCTCCGGCCCGGCACTCGGCTGGGCCCGGCCGCCAAGGCCGGTGCCTTCGTCGAGATCAAGAACGCCGATGTCGGGAAGGGCAGCAAGATTCCGCACCTTTCCTATGTCGGTGATGCCACGATCGGTGAGCACAGCAACATCGGCGCAGCCACGGTGTTCGTCAACTACGACGGGATCGCCAAGCACCGCACAACGATCGGCAGTCATGCGCGTACGGGCGCGGACAACATGTTCGTCGCGCCGGTGTCGGTCGGCGACGGTGCTTACACCGCGGCCGGATCGGTTATCACCGAAGATGTGCCCCCGGGAGCCATGGGAGTGTCCAGGGCACGGCAACGCAACATCGCCGGTTGGGTACGCCTGCAACGGCCGGGAACGCCGGCCGCCGAAGCGGCTCGAGCGGCCGCCCCGGAGGAATCGGAGCCAGGATCAGAAATGCCGGAGCAGGGCGGACAGGAGTAAGCATGAGCGCGATCCGACAGCAGACTCACAAGAGCTTGATGCTGTTGTCCGGCAGGGCATTCCCTGAACTGGCCATCGACATCGCCGAGCGTCTGGGTGCGACGCCAACGCCCGTCACGAGTTACGAGTTCGCCAACGGTGAGCTCTATGTGCGCTTCGACGAGTCCGTACGCGGCAGCGACGCGTTCATCATCCAGAGCCACACCGCCCCGATCAACACCTGGTTGATGGAGCAGCTGATCATGGTCGACGCAGCGAAGCGGGCCTCGGCCAAGCGGATCACCGTCGTTGCGCCATTCTTTCCGTACGCCAGGCAGGACAAGAAACACCGTGGACGCGAACCGATCTCAGCCAGGTTGGTAGCCGACATGTTCCATGCGGCCGGCGCCGATCGGTTGATGGTCGTCGACCTGCACACTGCCCAGATCCAGGGATTCTTCGACGGGCCGGTTGACCACCTGTTCGCCCTGTCCCTGCTCGTCGAGCACGTCCGAAACCGCTGGCAGGGCAAGGACATCACGGTGGTATCGCCGGACTCGGGCCGAGTGCGGGTCGCCGAACGCTGGACCGAACGGCTCGGCGGCGTACCGCTGGCCTTCATCCACAAGACCCGCGACATCAGTCGACCCAACGACGTGATCGCGAACCGGGTCGTCGGCGAGGTCGCGGGCCGGCATTGCGTCGTCGTCGACGACATGATCGACACCGGAGGCACGATCACCAAGGCCGCGGATGCGCTGTTCGAGGCTGGCGCTGCCGAGGTGGCGGTCGCGGTCACCCACGGGGTGCTGTCCGGTCCCGCGGTCGATCGACTGAAGAACAGCCGGATCAGCGAGGTCGTGGTGACCAACACCCTCCCGATCCCGCAGGATCGCCGATTCGACAAACTGACCGTCCTGTCCATCGCGCCGCTGCTCGCCCTAGCGATCAGGGAAGTCTTCGAGGACGGCTCGGTTACCAGCCTGTTCGACGGCGACAGCTAGCCGGAAGGCATTCCATGACTCAGATCCGTCAGCCCGCCGAGTCCCTCGACGATCTAGCGCCGGAGGACGACGACCACGCGGTGGCCGCCGCACTGGCCACCGCCGCCGGCGGCCGGCTGCTCGAGATCCGTGCCGAGGTCGGCTTCGGTGATGCCGCGGCCCTCCGCTGCGCCGGTGACGCGGGAGCACAGATTCTGCTTGCCAGCCAGCTCGCCCGGCTGCGTCCCGACGATGCGGTGCTCTCCGAAGAGGCCCGGGACGATCCCACCCGACTCGCCCGATCACGGGTCTGGATCATCGATCCTTTGGACGGAACCCGGGAGTTCTCCGAGGACGGGCGCAGCGACTGGGCGGTCCACGTCGCCCTGTGGGTCGACGGTGAACTCGCAGTCGGTGCGGTCGCACTTCCCGGCCGCGGCATCACCCTTGCCACGCCGGCTGTCGAGGCCCCGCCGCCGGCGCCCGACCAGCCACGGGTGGTCGTCAGCCGGACCCGGCCTCCGGCCGAGGCATCCGCGGTGGCAGCCGCGTTGGCCGCCGTAGTCGTGCCTCTGGGTTCGGCAGGGGCGAAAGTGTCCGCCGTCGTGCTCGGCGATGCGGACGTGTATGTACACAGTGGAGGGCAGTACGAATGGGATTCGGCGGCTCCGGTGGCGGTGGCGCGGGCGGCCGGCCTGCACACGAGTCGGATAGACGGTTCCCGGTTGATCTACAACCAGGCCGATCCCTATCTCCCTGACCTGCTCATCTGCCGGCCCGAACTGGCCGAGGACGTGCTCGCCATCCTCAACTGAGGTGGCACCAGCCGGTGCCGAGGTCGGAGGAGAGAACCGGGTATCATTGCGGGCAGTCCGGCGAGGGAGTGCGGCCGTAGCGCCCGACTCCGTGATCGACGGCGGTGTTGTGCGTCAGCCCCGCTGAAGTCAGCTCGGCGGAGAGGCATCGACCCACATGCACCGCCGCAACTCCGTTCGGTCCACTCACGTGGCCGACCGATACCCGTTCGACCCGCCCGGAGGCAAGCCATGGCCGAAGTCCGTATCACCGCGCAGCCGCGTACCGAGTTCGGTAAGGGCTATGCCCGGCGTACCCGTCGAGCCGGGCTCGTACCTGCAGTCCTGTACGGCCACGGCGAGGATGTCCGGCACTTGTCGTTGTCGGCGCGTGAGTTCGCCAAGGCGCTCAAGGGCGGATCCAACACGCTGCTCACTGTCGCGCTGGACGGGGAGACGCATCTGGCTTTGCCCAAGGCCGTCACTCGGCATCCGATCCGCCCTGAGTTCACGCACGTGGATCTACTGCTCGTACGCCGTGGCGAGAAGGTGACCGTCGCCGTCGCTGTTCATCTGATCGGTGAGCCCGCTCCGGACACCCTGGTCAACCAGGAGTTGACCGCGTTGACCATCGAGGCCGAAGCGACCCACATCCCGCCGTCCTTCGATGTCTCCATCGCGGGCAAACACGTGGGTCAGTCGATTCTGGCCGGCGACATCGAACTGCCCAGCGGAACGACCCTGGTGACCGAGGCCGACAACCTGGTGGTCGGCTTCCTGGCCGCACCCACCGCCGAAGAGCTCGAAGCCGAGCTCGAAGAGGCCGAGGCCGAGGTCGGCATCGAGCGCGACGCGTCCGACGAAGAGATCCAGGCTGCCGCCGAGGCGGAGGCCGAGGCCGAGGCCTCGACCGATCAGGATGACGATTCCGCGGCACCGTCCGGGGACTCGGCCAGCTAGCCTTCGGCGCCAGCGTTCCGGACCGCCGTCGAGGCGTTGCGGGCTGCTGCTCGCTTTGGCGCACACCATGTCCGAGCCCACGACTTGCAGGACGGGGCCAGCGGTCGGCGGTGTGAATGCCGCTGTCGTCGTCGGTCTGGGCAATCCAGGCCCGGACTACGCCGGCCATCGGCACAACGTCGGTGCCATGGCGGTGACCGCGATCGCGGCCGCGCAGGGCATCGCGCTCAAGCGAGGACGCGGCAGGCTGGCCCGTGTGGTGTGCTCGAGTACGTGGGTGGCCGGAAGCCGGGTCCTTCTGGCCACGCTGACCACGTACATGAACGAATCCGGCCAGGCCGTACGGCCGTTGCTCGACTACTACAAGGCCGATCCGGGATCGGCGATCGTCCTGCACGACGAACTCGACCTGCCCTTCGGCACCGTCCGGGTCAAACAAGGCGGCGGGGACAACGGGCACAACGGCTTGCGTTCGATCACCAGGTCGGTGCACAGCCCTGGTTACATCCGCATCCGGATCGGGGTCGGACGACCGGTCGGGCGGCAATCGCCGGCCGACTTCGTCCTTCGCGACTTCAGCGCCGCAGAGCGGACTGAACTGCCCGCGATCCTCGACCAGGCGGCTGGTGCGGTGTCCCTGATCATCGCCGGTGGGGTCGGCCATGCCCAGAACGAGCTGCACCGCCCCTGACCCAATGCCCGCACGTTATGCGCATAACGTCCGGATTCGGGCTCGATTCTGGGACGTTATGCGCATAACGTCCGACAGCGGCCGTGTCCGGGGCGCCGACTAAACTGGCTCCGCGCCCGCGCTCGGCTGTGTTCTGGCGCGCCATCATCCCCATGAGAGGAACCAGTGCCGCTGTCCGGGCTGCTCGAGGCCGTACTCGCCGAGGGCGACGGGCGAGACCTGGCCGAGGCCGCCCGCCGTACCGGGGTGGACGTTCAGACCATCACCGCCATGAACCCGCTCGCGGTCGCAGCGATCGCCGGCGAACGCGAACGCGGCGGCGCCGGGCGTCCTGTGCTCGCCGTGACGGCAACCTCGAGGCAGGCCGACGACCTGGCCGCCGGACTGCGCTGCCTGTTGCGCGACCGCCAAGTCGAAGTCTTCCCGGCCTGGGAGACCCTGCCGCACGAACGGCTCTCGCCGCGAGCGGACACGGTAGGTCGACGACTGGCGGTGCTGCGCAGGCTGGTCCATCCGGCGCCGCACGACCCGCTGCGGGTGATCGTGGCCCCGGCCCGCAGCCTGCTGCAGCCGATGGCACCGGGTTTGGCCGATCTGGAACCGGTAGAGTTGGTCGCCGGGCAGAGCATCGAACTCGAGACAGTGGTCCGGCGGCTGGTCGATGCCGCCTACACCAGGGTAGAACTGGTCGAGCGGCGCGGCGAGTTCGCCGTACGCGGCGGTCTTCTGGACGTCTTCCCGCCCACCGAGGAACACCCGATCCGGGTCGAGTTCTGGGGCGACGAGGTCGAGGAGCTGCGCCCGTTCTCGGCCAGTGACCAGCGATCGCTGGACACCAAGGTGGAGCGGTTGGTGGCTCCGCCGTGCCGGGAACTGGTGCTCAACGACGACATACGCCGCCGGGCCGGTGAACTGGCCGCTGACTACCCCGACCTGACCGAGATGCTCGACGCGGTCGCCGACGGCCGGGCGATCGAAGGGATGGAGGCACTCACCCCGCTCCTGGTCGACGGCCCGATGGTTGCTCTGGTCTCCCTGCTGGCGCAGGGATCACATGTCCTGGTCTGTGAGCCCGAGCGCGTCACTGCCCGGGCAGGGGAGCTGGTTCGTACCTCCGAGGAGTTCCTGGAGGCGTGCTGGTCGAACGCGGCCGGCGGCGGGCGGTCGCCGCTGGACCTCAGCGGCTCGGCACTGAGATCACTGGAGGACACCCGCGTCGAGGCCATCAAACGCGGGCTGCTGTGGTCCACAGTGGGAGCGCTAGGGACCGAGAACGCCGAGCAGATCCTGGATACCGCCGAGCCCGTCGTCCATGGCGGGCGCGTGATCCGCCTGCAGGCGACCCCGGCCGTCCGCTACCGGGGCGACCTCGAGACGGCGCTGCGGGAGACGGCAGAACTGGTGGGTGACCACTGGCGGGTAGTGCTTGCCTTCGCCGGTCCCGGTCCGGCCCAGCGCGCCGCCGAGCAACTCACGAGCGCCGGCCTCGCGGTCTCCATCGCGCCAGAATTGCCGGCTGATCTCAGCCCGGGCGTGGTCTACATCGCCCAGGCCGAGATGGAGGAGGGGTTCCGGTCCAGCCAGCTCAAGCTGGCCCTGATCACCCAGAGCGATCTCACCGGGCAGCGGGGGACCTCGACCAAGGAGATGCGCCGGCTGCCCTCGCGGCGGCGCAACACCGTCGACCTTCTCCAACTGCAGCCGGACGACTTCGTCGTGCACGACCAGCACGGCATCGGGCGTTACATCGAGATGATCCGGCGCACGATCAACGGCGGTGAACGGGAGTACCTGATCCTGGAGTACGCGCCGTCGCGCCGGGGACAGCCCGGCGACCGGCTGTTCGTACCGACGGACTCCCTCGAATTGCTCACCCGGTACGTCGGGGGCGAAACCCCTTCGCTGAGCAGGCTCGGCGGCTCGGACTGGGCAAAGACTAAGGGCCGGGCGCGCAAGGCGGTCAAGCAGATCGCCGCCGAACTCATCCGGCTCTACGCCGCCCGGATGTCGACCCCGGGCTATGCCTTCGGCCCAGATACCGCCTGGCAGCACGAACTCGAGGACGCCTTCCCCTACGTCGAGACCCCAGACCAGCTCGCGGCCATCGATGAGGTCAAGGCCGACATGGAGAAGCCGGTCCCGATGGACCGGGTCATCTGCGGCGATGTCGGGTACGGCAAGACCGAGATCGCCGTACGCGCGGCGTTCAAAGCAGCCCAGGACGGCAAGCAGGTGGCGATCCTGGTGCCGACCACGCTGCTGGCCCAGCAGCACTTCACCACTTTCTCCGAGCGGATGGCGCAGTTCCCGGTGAGCGTGGCGATGGTCAGCCGGTTCAACTCCGCGGCACAGCAGGCCGAGACGCTGGAGAAACTCGCGGCTGGCAACGTCGACATCGTGATCGGCACGCACCGGCTGCTCCAGCCGAGCACGAGGTTCCACGACCTGGGCCTGGTCATCGTGGACGAGGAGCAGCGCTTCGGAGTCGAGGCCAAGGAGTATCTCAAGACGCTGCGCGCTGCTGTCGACGTCCTGACCCTCTCGGCCACGCCCATCCCGCGAACCCTGGAGATGAGCCTGACCGGGATCCGGGAGATGTCGACGATCACGACCCCACCGGAGGAGCGCCACCCCGTGCTCACCTTCGTCGGCGCCCATGAACCGCGTCAGGTCGCCGCCGCCGTACGCCGCGAACTGCTCCGCGACGGGCAGGTCTTCTACATTCACAACCGGGTGCAGTCCATCGACAAGGCGGCCGCCCGGCTACGGGAGCTGGTGCCCGAGGCGCGCGTTGCGATCGCGCACGGTCAGCAGAGCGAGGACCAGCTCGAGCGGACCATGGTCGGTTTCTGGGAACGCGATCACGACGTGCTCGTCTCCACCACGATCGTGGAATCCGGACTGGACATCGCCAATGCGAACACGCTGATCATCGAACGGGCCGATCTCCTCGGCCTGTCCCAGCTGCACCAGATCCGCGGCCGGGTCGGTCGTGGCCGGGAGCGGGGATATGCCTACATCACCTATGACCCGCAGCGCCCGCTGACCGAGGTCGCCTATGACCGGCTGGCCACGATCGCCCAGAACACCGACCTGGGCTCGGGAATCGCCGTCGCGATGAAGGACCTCGAGATCCGCGGGGCGGGAAACCTGTTGGGCGGCGAGCAGTCCGGGCACATTGCCGGAGTCGGATTCGATCTCTACATCCGGCTGGTCGGCGAGGCGGTGGCCGACTTCAAGGGTGAGGCGCCGGTCAGCGAGGCGGCCGACGTACGGGTCGATCTCCCTATCGATGCGCACATCCCGCACGACTACATCGACGGTGAGCGGCTCAGGATGGAGGCCTACCGCAAGCTCGCGGCGGTCACCGACGACACGATCGCCGAGCAGGTGCAGGCCGAACTCGCCGACCGGTATGGACCGCTGCCACCAGAGGTCCTGGCCCTGCTCGCGGTCGCCCGGTTCCGCGCTGCGATGCGGGCGATCGGAGTCACCGAGATCTCCTTGCAGGGCAGGGTCATCCGGATCAC
>Ga0183260_10001245_pt1 | contig 21505 bp, 23 predicted proteins | sample AntDrymUQ4972206_2_FD_129768 | JGI IMG/M metagenome (GOLD analysis project Ga0183260, IMG submission 129768) | Polar desert sand microbial communities from Dry Valleys, Antarctica - metaG UQ497 (22.06) (version 2) (version 2) | ecosystem: Environmental > Terrestrial > Soil > Desert | place...
ATCCCGCACATCCTGGTCTCCTTCGTCGAGCCGGGCGCGACGCCCAATCGGACGCCCGGATTGCAGGACTTTTACCCGACTCCGGCCCCCTGCCGGACGAGACGGGCGATGCTAGCACAGAGCGTTTCCGCCTCCTCGGCGCGCTCTGCCTCGGCCAGCACACGGACAAGCGGCTCAGTCCCGGACGCACGCACGAGCACGCGTCCGCGACCCTCGAGCTCGGCGTTCAGTCGCTCGACCTCGACCGTGACGTCCGGCGTGATCGCGCTCCCGGCGACGGGGACGTTCGCCTTCGCCTGCGCGAAGCGCGGCATGACGGCGGCCGCCTCCGAAAGACGCCTGCCGTCGAGCGAGCGGCAGAGCGCGAGCGCAGCCGCGAGACCGTCACCGGTCACGTGTCCGTCGAGCGCGATCAGATGGCCCGACTGCTCGCCGCCGAGCATCCCTCCCTCGCGGCGCAGCGCCTCGAGGACGTAGCGGTCGCCCACGTCGGTCGTCAGGACGCGGATGCCGCGCTCGTCCATGAGCCGATGGAACCCGAGGTTCGTCATCGTCGTCACGGCGACGAGATCGACGTCGAGCGCGATCGCACACACGGCGAGGATCTGGTCGCCGTCGACGACGGCACCTCGTTCGTCGACCGCGAGCATCCGGTCGCCGTCCCCGTCGAACGCGACGCCGAGGTCGTGGCCGCCGGCCAGGACGGCCGCCTGCAGCAACCGGAGGTCGGTCGCACCACACCCGACGTTGATGTTCGTGCCGTCGGGTGCGTCGGCGAGCGCCGTGACCTCCGCGCCGAGCCGCTCGAAGACCTCGGGTGCGATCGCCGAGAACGCACCGTTCGCGCAGTCGACCGCGATCCTGAGACCCTGAAGGTCGGAGCCGAAGTGCCGGGCCACGTGCTCGACGTACCCCTCGACGGCGTCGAGGGCGTACTCGACGGCGCCTCCACCGGGACCCTGCTCGTGGAGGAGCTCCTCGATCGCCGCCTCGTCGGCGTCGGAGAGCTTGTGCCCCTCGCGATCGAAGATCTTCACGCCGTTGTATTCGGGCGGGTTGTGCGAGGCCGAGAGGACGAGACCGAGATCCTGGGCGAGGAGCGCGACCGCGGGGGTCGGCAGGAGACCCGCGAGGACGGCCGTGCCGCCCGCCGCGACGATCCCCCGCGTCAGCGCCTCTTCGAGCGCCGGACCAGAGCCGCGCGTGTCGCGCCCGACGAGGACCCGGCTGCGGCGGCCGGCCCACAGAGTCGTGGCACGGCCGAGTTGCTCGACGAGCTCCTCCGTCAGCGACTCGCCGAGGACACCTCTGACGCCGTCGGTGCCGAAATGCCGTCTCGTCGCTGTCGTCATGGATGGGGAATCGTAGGGGCCGGACCTGTCCGGCCCTCGTCCAGGGCCACGCGCGGGCCGGACAGGTCCGACCTCTACGCCAGTTCTCGAAGCGCTAGCGCTTCGAGAACTGCGGCGCCTTGCGCGCCTTGTGCAAACCGGCCTTCTTGCGCTCGACCTGCCGTGCGTCACGCGTGAGGAAGCCCTCGCGCTTGAGCGGAATGCGAAGCTCCGGGTCAGCCTCGACGAGCGCCCGCGCGATGCCGTGACGGACGGCGCCCGCCTGCCCGCTGATCCCACCGCCGTGGACGCGTACGCGCAGGTCGTAGGTGCCCTCGGCGTCGGCGACCTTGAGCGGCGAGAGAGCGAGCGTCCGGTGTGTCACCCGCGGGAAATAGTCCTCGAGCGTGCGACCGTTGATCCACGTGCCGCCGTCGCCGGGGCGGAGGATCACGCGCGCGACCGACGTCTTACGCTTCCCCGTCCCGCGGTACTGCGCGAGCTCAGACATTCGGGAACTCCTTTGGCGCCTGAGCGGAGTGCGGATGCTCGGGACCGGCATACACCTTGAGCTTGCGGATTTGCGCGGCCGCGAGCTTGTTCTTCGGGAGCATGCCCTTGACCGCCTTGCGGATGACCTCGGTCGGCCGGCGCTCGAGCTGCTCGCGCAGGGTGCGCTGCTTCAGTCCGCCGGGGTACCCCGAGTGCCGATACACGATCTTTTCGTCCAGCTTCTTACCGGTGACGTGGATCTTCCCGGCGTTCACGACGATCACGAAGTCGCCGGTATCGACGTGCGGGGTATAGACAGGCTTGCCCTTCCCACGCAACGTGTCCGCGATCTGGGTCGCGAGCCGCCCGAGAGTCTTTCCCTCGGCGTCCACGAGGTACCACTCGCGCTCGGTCTCGCCCGGCTTGGCAGTGTAGGTCGTCATCGCTCGAAAGGGCCAACGGTCGGGGTGACCGCCGGCGGCGGAGTGTAGCAGCGTGCACCACGCCGGCACGCGGATCATGACGACCGCGTGCAGGCATGGTGCACCTCAAGAACCCACCCGAGAGCTCGAGTCGTGGGCCTGGTTTCAAGCAGAAGACCGAGGCGGGCTGACAGCACGCGGGATACTGACGTGATGGAGCTCGTCCGCCGTCGGGTCGTGGTGCGCGGCCGCGTCCAGGGTGTCTGGTTTCGCGAAAGCACACGGCGGCGGGCGGAGGAGCTCGCCGTTGCGGGCTGGATCCGAAACGCACCGGACGGCTCCGTCGAAGCGGAGCTCGAAGGCGAGGGGGAAGACGTCGCTGCCCTGATCACGTGGCTTGGCCATGGCCCGCCGCAGGCACGCGTGGATTCGGTGGAAGTCGCGGAGCTGAGGCCCGCAGGCGCGCTCGCCTTCACCGTTCGTTGATCGCGGGCGGAGCTATACTCGTGGTAGCGAAACGGGGAGCTCGGGCAACCGGGCTGAGAGGGCGGCTAGCGCGCCGCCGACCCGCAGAACCTGACCTGGGTAATGCCAGCGGAGGAACGCGTGATCGAGCCAGACGTCGTCGTTGTCGCAGCCGGGCCTGGCCCGTCGCTCGCGCTGCCCGCCGGCGCGACGGTGATCGCGGCGGACGGCGGCCTCGACCGGGCCCTCGCGCTCGGACTGCAGGTCGACGTCGTCGTCGGAGATCTCGACTCGGTCTCGCCGGTGGCGTTCGCGGCCGCCGCGGAAGGAGGGAGCCGGGTCTCCCGGCATCCGGCGGCCAAGGATGCAACCGACCTCGAGCTGGCGCTCGACGAGGCTCTGGCGCTCGGCGCCCGGCGCGTGCTCGTCGTGGCGAGCGCCGAGGGGAGGCTCGACCACCTGCTCGCGTCGCTGCTCCTCCTCGGCTCCGAGCGCTACGCGACCCTCGAGCCCGATGCGCTCGTGGGCAGCGCGCTGACGCACGTCGTGCGGGGCTCGCGGACGCTGACGGGAACCGTCGGCGAGCTCGTGAGCCTGCTCGCCGTGGGCGGGCGGGCGACCGGAATCGTCACCGTCGGACTCGAGTACCCCCTCGCGGGCGAGACGCTCGAGGTGGGATCGAGCCGCGGCGTCTCGAACGTCTTCGCGAGCGCCGAGCCTCGGATCACGGTCGAAAACGGAGTCGTGCTGGCGGTCCGACCCTCGCCCGTACGGCAACGCTTGTGTTGATTCAACACAAGCTTCCGTGGCTCGCCGCAGCCGTTGTCTGGGTGGTCGTCGCGGGCCTCGTGCTGGCCGGCTGCGGCGGCGACGACTCGACAGCGCCGCGGGAGGTCGTGCTCGTCACGCACGACTCGTTCGCGGTCTCGAAGGACGTGCGGGAGGCCTTCGAGGAGAAGAGCGGCCTTCGCCTCCGCATCCTCCAGACGGGCGACGCCAACGAGACCCTCAACCGCGCGCTCCTCACAGCCGGGAGCCCGCAGGGCGACGTCATCTTCGGGATCGACGACAGCGTCCTCTCGCGCGCGATCGAAGGCGACGTGCTCGAGGAGTACCGGTCGAAAGAGCTTGCCTCGGTTGTGGGGACGTTCGTGCCGAGGACCGACCTCGTGACGCCGATCGACCACGGCGAGGTCTGCCTCAACGTCGACCGCGCCTGGTTCGCCGATCGGCGCATCGCGCCGCCGAGTCGGCTCGAGGACCTCACGGAGCCGCCATACCGCAACCTGCTCGTCGTCGAGAACCCGGCGACGTCCTCCCCCGGGCTCGCGTTCCTCCTCGCGACCGTCGCGCGGTTCGGCGAGGACGGCTGGCAGGAGTACTGGCGCGACCTGCGCGCCAACGGCGTCCTCGCCGTCGACGGCTGGGACGAGGCGTACACGCAGCAGTTCTCCGGCGCCGCGGACAGCCCCGGGAAGCGCCCGATCGTCGTCTCGTACGCGACGAGCCCCGCCGCCGAGGTGATCTTCGCCACGACACCGCCCGCAACCGCTCCCACGGCCGCGATCGAGGACGGCTGCTACCGCCAGGTCGAGTACGCGGGCATCCTCCGCGGGGCGCGCAACGAGGACGGCGCGCGAGGACTGATCGACTTCATGCTCTCCGAGCGGTTCCAGGCGGACGTCCCCGGCTCGATGTTCGTCTATCCGGTGCGCGACGGCGTCGAGCTTCCGGCGGCGTTTCTCCAGCACGCGATCGTCCCGGAGCAGCCGCTCGCGCTCCCGGCCGACGAGATCGAGGCCAACCGTGACCGCTGGGTCGACGAGTGGACCGAGATCGTCGTGCGCTGAGACGGGTCGCGGCTGCGGCCGTCCCCGTCGCGTTCCTGGCCGTCTTCTTCGCCTGGCCGCTTGCCGCGATCCTCGAGCGGAGCCTCGTGGTCGACGGCGCGGTCGACCTTCCGCTCGACGTGCTCCGTGCAGGCACGACGCGTGAGATCGCCTGGTTCACGCTCTGGCAGGCGAGCCTCTCGACCGTCCTCACGCTCGCCGCGGGGCTGCCGCTCGCCTGGGCACTCGCCCGCTTCCGGTTTCGCGGACGGTCGCTCGTGGAGGCACTCGTGCTCGTGCCGTTCGTGCTGCCGACGCTCGTCGTCGCGACGGCCTTCATCGCTCTGCTGCCGGGCGGGCTCGAGCGGTCGCTCTGGGCGATCCTGCTCGCGCATGTCTTCTTCAACGTCGCCGTCGTCGTCCGGGTGGTCGGCGCGTTCTGGGCGGGCCTCGATGCGAGGCTGCTGGACGTCGCCGCGACACTCGGCGCAAGCCCGCGCGAGCGTCTGCGATACGTGACGCTGCCGCTCCTCGCACCGGCGCTCGCGAGCGCAGCCTCGATCGTCTTCCTCTTCTGTTTCACCTCGTTCGGCGTCATCGTCGTGCTCGGCGGGATCCGTTACGCGACGCTCGAGACGGAGATCTACAACCAGGCCGCACGGCTCTTCGACCTCCGCACGGCCGCCGCGCTCGCGCTCGTCCAGCTCGCCGCGGTCGCTCTCACCGTCATCGTCGCGGGCCGGCTCGAGCGACGGCTCGGTGCCCGGCTCCAGCGTGGCCGCCCACCGGCGAGACCGACAGGTCGCGAGCGGGCGCTGGTCCGGATCGTCGCCACCGTCTCGCTCGCATTCCTGGCACTCCCGCCCGGGGCGCTCGTGCTCCGCTCGCTCCGGGTCGGGGACGGGTACGGGCTCGACCACTTCCGCGCGCTCGCCGAGGAGACGCCGGCATTGCTCGTGGCCCCCTGGCAGGCGATCGCGAACTCGCTCGTCTTCGCCGCGGGCGCGACCGCGGTCGCGCTCGCCATCGGTGTGCCCGCCGCGGTCGCGGTTGCCCGCGGTCGGGGTGGTCTCGACGCGCTCCTGATGCTGCCGCTCGGGGCCTCGGCGGCGATGCTCGGCTTCGGATTCCTGCTCGCGTTCGACGCACCGCCGCTCGAGCTGCGCTCGTCGGCGATCCTCGTCCCGATCGCACAGGCGCTCGTCGCGATCCCCTTCGTCGTGCGGGCGCTCGCGCCCGCCCTGCGGGCCGCGGATCCGCGCCTCCGCGAGGCGGCGGCCATGCTCGGCGCCGCTCCCCGTCAGGTGCATCGGCTCGTCGACCTGCCGCTCCTCGCACGTCCCCTCGCCGTCGCGACGGGCCTCGCGTTCGCCGTCGCGCTCGGCGAGTTCGGCGCCACGGTGTTCGTCTCGCGCGCAGACCGCCCCACCGTGCCGGTCGCGATCTTCCGCTTCCTGGGCAGACCCGGGGCCGAGAACGTCGGGACGGCAGCGGCCCTCTGTGTCGTCCTGGCGGCGCTCGTGGCCGCGGTCGCTCTTCTCTCCGAGCGTGCGGTGGTGGGGCGGAGCGCACGGTGAGACTCGAGCTCGAGTCGGTCGGCGTCCGCCTCGAAGGACGCGCGATCGTCACCGATGTGTCGTTCTCGCTCGCCGACGGTGAGCGGCTCGCGTTGCTCGGGCCGAGCGGATCCGGCAAGACGACCGTCCTGCGAGCGATCGCAGGGCTCGTCCGCCCGACCGAGGGGCGGGTCGTGCTCGGTGGCCGTGACGTCTCGCGTACTCCGCCCCACCGGCGCGGCATCGGGCTCGTCTTCCAGGACGCTGCCCTCTTTCCTCATCGCGACGTGGCCGGGAACGTCGGTTTCGGCCTCCAGGTCGCAGGCGTGAGCGGGAGCGAGCGCCTCGCGCGCGTCCGCGAGGCGCTCGCCCTCGTCGGGCTGGCCGATGCCGAGCGGCGCGACACGACGACCCTCTCGGGTGGCGAGGCGCAGCGGGTCGCGCTCGCCCGCGCGCTCGCCACCCGACCCGAGGTCCTGCTCCTCGACGAGCCCCTCGGAGCCCTCGACGGCCCGCTACGTCTGCGGTTGCAGACCGACCTGCGGCAGCTCTTCGAGCGGCTCTCGCTGACCGCCGTTCACGTCACGCACGACGTGGGCGAGGCATTCGCGCTGGGTGACCGCGTCGCGATCATGCGCGAGGGCCGGTTGGCGCAGATCGCGCCGCCCGACGAGCTGTGGCGGCGTCCTGCCGACGACTGGGTGGCCCGGTTTCTCGGGATGCGGAACATCGTCGTCGACGGTGAGCGCGCGACCGTGACCCGGCCGGAGGCCGTGCGTGTCGGTCCCGGTGACGACGCGGTCGTCGTCTCGGCCGAACGCGACGGTGCCGTTCGTCGGCTCGTGGTGCGCTGCGGAGACGGCAACGAGCTCGAGTCGGTCTCGATCGGCGTCGACGCACCGCGGGTTGGCGACCGTGTGGCGGTCGAGGTGGATCCTGCCGGCGTGGCCGAGGTGCCTGTGTGGGGAGAGCACGTGTCCGACTGAAGTCGGACACAACGCCAGACCCAGACGGCTAGCCGCTCACTCCCACTCGATCGTCGCGGGCGGCTTCGACGAAAGGTCGAGCGCGACCCGGTTGACGCCGGGCACCTCGTTGACGATCCGGCTCGAGATCGTGTCGAGCAGCTCGTGCGGCAGGCGCGCCCAGTCGGCCGTCATCGCGTCCTCGGACGTGACCGCGCGGATCACGATCGGGTAAGCGTAGGTGCGCTCGTCACCCTGGACACCGACCGAGCGGATCGCGGGGAGCACGGCGAAGCACTGCCAGAGCTCCCGGTAGAGCCCCGCGCGCCGAATCTCCTCGAGGAGCACCGCGTCGGCCGCGCGGAGGATCGCGAGACGCTCCTCGGTGACGTCGCCGATGATCCGGATTGCGAGCCCAGGCCCGGGGAACGGATGGCGCCACACCATGCGCTCCGAGAGCCCGAGTTGCTCGCCGACGCGCCGCACCTCGTCCTTGAAGAGCGCACGAAGCGGCTCCACGAGCTCCATCCGCATGTCCGCCGGCAGGCCGCCGACGTTGTGGTGGGACTTGATCTTCGCGGCGACACCGACATCGCCGCCGGACTCGATAACGTCGGAGTAGAGGGTTCCCTGAACGAGGAACCGCGCGTCGCCGAGCTTGCCCGCCTCCTCCTCGAAGACCCGGATGAACTCCTCGCCGACGATCGCGCGCTTCTCCTCCGGCTCGGTGATGCCCGCGAGCCGCGTGATGAAGCGCTCGCGCGCGTCGACGTGGACGAGCGGCACGTGAAAGTGGCCCGAGAACGTCTCGACGACCTGCTCGGCCTCGTTCTCGCGCAGGAGGCCATGGTCGACGAAGACGCATGTGAGCTGGTCGCCGACCGCCTTGTAGACCAGCAGCGCAGCCACGGCGGAGTCGACACCGCCCGAGAGACCGCAGATGACGCGCTCCGAGCCCACCTGCGCCCGGATGCGGTCGACCTGCTCCTCGATCACGGCGGCGGGCGTCCACGCGGGTGGCACACCGGCGACGTCGTAGAGGAAGCTCTCGAGGATGCGCTGGCCCTCCGGCGTGTGCACGACCTCCGGATGGAACTGGATGCCGTAGAGACCCCGCTCTGCGTCCTCGAACGCCGCGATCGGCGTCGTCTGCGACGACGCCGTGACCCGCGCGCCCGGAGGCGCCGCGACGACCGAGTCACGGTGGCTCATCCAGACGACCTGCTCGGTGGGCAGGTCGTGGAAGAGGGCTCCGTCGACCTCGAGCTCGACCTCCGCCTTCCCGTACTCGGAGACGTCGTTCGCCTCGACCGAGCCGCCGAGCTCGCGCGCCATGAGCTGCATCCCGTAACAGATCCCGAGCGTGGGGATCCCGAGCGCGAAGATGGCAGGGTCGACGAGCGGCGCACCGGGCGCGTACACCGACGCCGGCCCGCCGGAGAGCACGAGCGCCGCGGGATTCCGGGCGCGGATCTCCTCCGGCCCGAGGCGATGCGTGACGAGCTCGGAGTAGACGCGCGCCTCGCGGACGCGACGGGCGATCAGCTGGCTGTACTGCCCACCGAAGTCGAGCACGAGTACGGGCCGCTCCTCCGGGCCCGGCTCGGGCGCCGGGGATGGAATCTGTGTGGGTGCCAGGCTCAAGTCCGGCCCCCACGCAATCTCCGGCTCAGCCACGACGGTAATTCGGCGCTTCCTTCGTGATCGTCACGTCGTGGGGGTGGCTCTCGCGCAGCCCCGCGCCCGTGATCCGCACGAAGCACGCCTCCTGGAGCGCGTCGATCGTGGCGGCGCCGCAGTAGCCCATCGCCTGGCGGAGACCTCCGACGACCTGGTGGACGATCGGCCCGAGCGGCCCCTTGTACGGGACACGACCCTCGATCCCCTCGGGAATCAACTCCTCGACGTCCTCGACGTCGCCCTGGAAGTAGCGATCCTTGGAGAACGAGCGCGCCTTCATCGCACCGAGGGAGCCCATCCCGCGGTATTCCTTGAACCGCTCGCCCTGGACGACGATCACCGCGCCAGGCGCCTCGTCGGTGCCCGCCAGCATCGAGCCGAGCATCACGGTGTCCGCGCCGGCGCCGATCGCCTTCGCGACGTCGCCGGACGAGGTGACGCCGCCGTCGGCGATCAGGGGCACGCCGTGGTCGGCGGCGATCTCGACGCAGTCGAAGATGGCCGTGATCTGCGGGACGCCCACACCGGCGACGACCCTCGTCGTACAGATCGAGCCGGGGCCCTGGCCGAGCTTGAGCGCGTCGGCGCCCGCATCGACGAGCGCCTCGGCCGCCTCGGCCGTCGAGATGTTGCCCGCGATCACCTCGACGTCGTGCAGACCCTTGATCGTTCGCACGATGTCGAGCACGCCGTGCGAGTGACCGTGAGCGGTGTCGACGACGAGCGCGTCGACCTCCGCCTCGACGAGAGCGGCCGCCCGGTCGAGGGCGTCAGTCCCGACGCCGACCGCGGCTGCGACCTGTAGACGGCCCCGCTCGTCCTTCGTCGCAAGGGGATAGGCCTCCCGCTTCGAGATGTCCTTGACGGTGATGAGCCCTTTCAGGCGACCGTCGAGGTCGACGATCGGGAGCTTCTCGATCCGGTGCCGGCCGAGGATCGCCCGCGCCTCCTCGAGGGTGGTCCCCACTGGGGCGGTGACGAGCCCTTCGCGCGTCATGGCCTCGGAGACGCGCATCGTCGACGGGACCCCGAAGCGCAGGTCGCGGTTCGTGAGGATCCCGACGAGACGCTCGTCGGCATCGACGACGGGGATGCCGGACACGCGGTAGCGCGCCATCAGCGCGAGCGCGTCGCCGACGAGCGCGTCCGGGGAAAGCGTCACCGGCTCGACGATCATGCCGGCCTCGGAGCGCTTCACCTTGTCGACCTCGGCAACCTGGTCTGCGATCGCGAGGTTCCGGTGGAGGACGCCGATCCCACCGAGTCGCGCTAGGGCGATCGCCATCCGCGCCTCGGTCACGGTGTCCATGGCCGCCGAGACGATCGGGATCTCGAGCGCAATCGTGCGAGTCAGGCGACTTGCGGTCGCGACGGCATTCGGCAGCACCGAGGACTCCGCCGGCACGAGCAGGACGTCGTCGAAGGTGAGGCCCTCCTTCGCGAACTTGTCCTCCCGCTCCGTCAAGTACGGCCAGCCTAACAGGCACCTCGGCCGGGGATCCGTGCGAGCTCGCGCACGTTCCCGTGTCCGACATCGCACCTAGCGCCCCGCGCCGTCGATGAGGGAGATTCAGGTGTCCGACTGAAGTCGGACACCTGAGGATCCGAGCCGCGCGCCCGGAGACCCGGTGTCCAACTGAAGTCGGACACCTGTGGATCCGAGCCGCGCGCCCGGAGACCCGGTGTCCGACTTCAGTCGGACACCTGACGTTCGGACGCCATCACTGAGCGAGACTGCGCCGGTCTGCTCGGGCTCAGGAGACCGCCTGGAGCTCGTGCACCTCCACCGCCGCCGCCAGGCGACGCGCCTCGGCCGGATCGAACCGGCCGGCACCGACCTCGAGCACCGAGGCAGCCCCGGCAGCCGCGGCGAGCCGAAGCGCGTCCTCGACGGGAGTCCCCTCGAGCATCGCGGTGATCCACTGCGCGAGCAGCGCGTCGCCTGCACCGACGACCGAGACCGGCTCGAGCCGGGGGACGATAGCCCGGTAACGGCGCACCTGGCGCTCCTCGCGCACGAGCGCGAAGCAGCCGTCCTCGAGCGTGATGTGCACGTTGCGGGCACCGAGCTCCGCGATCGCGTCGAGCGCCATCAGGAAGTCCTCGTCGTCGGAGAGCTCCTGTCCGACGAGCTGCTCCGCTTCGTGCTGGTTCGGCGAGACGAGCCACGGCTCCGCGTCGAGCCCGAGGCGCAGCGGCTCGCCCTCGGCGTCGAGCGCGACCCGGATTCCCCGGCGGCCGAGCTCGCGCGCCGCCTCGGCGTAGAACGTCTCGCTCACCCCGCGAGGAAGCGAACCGGCGAAGACGACCGAGTCGGCGCCCCGCGAGAGGTAGCGCAGCTTGTCCATCAGCGTCCCGAGCTCCGTCTCGGTGACCTTCGGCCCCCACTCGTTGATCTCGGTTTGTCTTCCCGAGGTGGGGTCGACGACGAGCGTCGAGGTGCGGGACTCGTCGCGGATGCGGACGAAGTCGTTGAGAATGGCCTCGGCCGTCAGCTCCTCGACGATCCGCGTGCCGGTGCGCCCCCCGGCGAGCCCCGTCGCGACGACCGGAACGTCGAGCCGCTTGAGAGCGCGCGCGACGTTGATTCCCTTGCCGCCCGCCAGGGTCAGCACCTCGCTCGCGCGATGGCGCTGCCCGAGCTGGAGCGTCGGCACGGTGAGCGAGCGGTCGAGCGCCGTGTTGAGCGTGACCGTGACGATCACGGCGTGACCAGCCCCACGAGGTGGTCGCCGGTGCGCCGCGCGAGCCATGTCGCCTTCTCCAGACGGGTCGGCTGCGTCCGCGCCTCGGCGGCGACGAGGGCCGAGCGGGCGACCACGCGCGCGCCGTCGCGGACGACCAACGTCCCGAGCCGCTGACCGGCGAGCACCGGCAGACGGACGACGGCAGGCGCGACGACCCGCTCGGTGAGCGGCCGCGCGACGTGCGCGGGCCGCACGACCGCGCGAGGAGCCACGAGTCTGAGTGGCGGCTTGCCCCACCCGACGGGCACGGCGGCATAGATGCGGGCGGGATCCACGACCCGCGAGGCGCGATAGCTCGCGAGCCCGAACCGGAGGAGCGCGACGAGGTCGCGGTCGCGCTGCGCCTCGCTCGGTGAGCCCAGCACGGCGACGGCGACGCCCACGTCGCCGACGCGCGCGAGCCCCACCTGAGACCAGCCCGCGAGGGACGTATGGCCCGTCTTGCCCGCGACGAATCCGCGGAACGTGCCGACGAGGTTGTCGGTGGACTGCACCACGCGACCGTCGGAGAGCCGCGCGCTTGCCGCACCCGCGTAGCGCCGGATCGCGGGAACTCGCATGGCGGCGCGGAGGAGGAGCACGCTGTCGCGCGCCGTCGAGACGTGGCCGAGCTCGTCGAGGCCGTGCGGGTTCCGGTAGCGCGTGCCACGGAGACCGAGTGCCTGCGCCTCGCGGTTCATGAGCGCCACGAACCGGGGCACAGTGCCGGCCGCGGCGACCGCGAGTGCCGTGGAAGCGTCGTTGGCACTCGGGACGAGCGTGCCGATCACGAGATCGCGCACAGGCACGCGCTGCCCCGCCCGAAGGGAGAGCGAAGACTCGCCGATCCGGGCCGCCACCGGCGCCACCGTGACGACGGTGTCCAGCTTCAGCTCCCGGAGCGCCACGAGCGCGGTCATGAGCTTCGTGATCGACGCCATCGCTCGAGCGTCGTCGGCCCCGCGTGCCGCGAGCGTATGACCGTCGACCGACGACTGCACGACGTAGGCGCGCGCCTGGACGGGCGGGGCAGCTCCGTTTGCGGATCCGCAGAGACAGAGCCCCGCGACCGTGCAGGCGAGGGCCCGGATCACGGTCGCCCAGCGTAGTCGACGAAGCAGCGCCTCATCGGACTCGAATCCGGCGTCCGATGCGGAGAACGTCCCGCTCGACGCCCGGGTTCAACCGCTCGAGCACGTCGACCGTCGTGCCGGTGCGCGCCGCGATCCCCTCCAGCGTGTCGCCGCTCCGCACCGCGACCGTGACCGTACCCGTGGGGAGGGTGACCGGTGGCGTGGCCGGCACGGTGGCGTCCTCGCGAAGACCCGAGCGGATGAGAAGCACCGCGATCGTGACGGCTAGGAGGAACGCGACCGGTGCGGCGACGCGAGCGATCCCGGCGCGATCGACGCTCACCAGCCCGCCGCCGCCCAGACGGCCGCGGAGAGTCGGGCCGCCTCGGCACCGGCCGCCGCACGCCAGTCGTCCGTCGGCGCGTCGCGGTACGCGTAGATGACCGAGCGGGACGCATTGACGAGCGCGCTCGACGGGCCGCTCGTGAACGCGCGGGCGACGTCGGCGGCCGTCGCCCCCTGGGCCCCGACCCCCGGCAGCAGGATGATCGCCCGGGGCATCTCGCGACGCGCCTCGCCGACGATCCGCGGCGCCGTCGCGCCCACGACGGCGCCGACGCTCGAGAGGCCGCGCGCGCCGACGAGATCCTCGCCCCACGCATCGACGAGAGAGGCAACGAGGCGCCAGAGCGGCCGCCCATCCGAGAGAGACGCGTCCTGAAGCTCGGCCGCACCCGCGTTCGACGTACGAACGAGGAGGAAGATCCCGGCGCCCTCCCGCCGACAGGCTGCGAGGAACGGGTCGAGGGAGTCGCGCCCGAGGTACGGGCTCACGGTGAGAGCGTCCGCGAGTGGCGGCGCCCCGTCCGAGGGCTCGAGGAAGGCGGCGGCGTAGGCGCGAGCCGTCGAGCCGATGTCGCAGCGCTTGCCGTCGGCGATCACAAGGAGGCCGGCGTCGCGCGCGTAGCGGGCGACGCCCTCGAGGGCGCGCCAGCCATCACTCCCGAGCGCCTCGAAGAAGGCTGCCTGTGGCTTGATCGCGACGACATAGGGCGCGACGGCGTCGACGATGCCCTTGCAGAACCTCTCGACCGCGGCGGCCGCTGCGGCGCGGCTCGCCGCCGCCTCGCCACGCAACTCGACGGGCAGCAGCTCGACGACGGGGTCGAGGCCGACGACGAGCTGTGATCGCTTGCGCTCGACCGCGTCCGCGACCCGATCGGCGAAAGGAGCGCGCGGCGCGCCGGAGAGCCCGCTCACGCGACCAAGGGTAGCCCGTCCACCAGCGCGCAGATCGCGTCGCGCTCGAGGGCGGTCACTCGCAGCTCGGGCGGCGGCCGCCGGAGGAACGACGCGACGAGCCTGAGCTCGTCGGCAACCTCCGGCCCGCGCGCCGGCGTTGCACGTCTCGCGTCGGCGACGAGCGCGGCGGCCTCGGCGCTCGCGCCGAGGCCTTGTGGGATGAGCCTGACCGCCGCGACGCTTCCCTGCGCGACCGCGTGCGCACGGACGAAGCCCGGCCGGCTCGACGGCACGACGACGCACGCGCGCAGGCCACGGAGGCGGTCGAGCTCGCGTAGCTCGGCGAGCACGTGCTCGAGCGCGGCGATCCGGTCGCGCAGGCGGGCCGCGTCCTCGAACCTCTGCTGCGCGCCGAGCCGTCCCAGCCGGCTCCGCAGCGGCGCGAGCGCTGCGGCGGGGTCGTCCGACTCGTGCCCGGCGAGCGCCTGGGCAGCACGCCGCACGACCCCGCGACCGCTCAAGGGCCCTTGGCCGGTCGGCGTCTCGCTCGCACTCCACCTCGCGTCCCGTCGGAGGAGGTAGAGATGCCGATCGGGTCGCATCCCCCGGGCGTTCGCCGGCGGCCGGAGCTCGCGAAGGAGCCGGAGCTCCTCGAGGGCCGCCTCGAGCTCGGAGCCCGTCTCCGTCCAGTCCACCCGCTCGAGCGCCCCGAGCGCCGCTTCGACTGCGGGCCGCTGACGATCACCGGCGAAGTACGAGCGGAGGCGCGCCCGCAGGTCGCGCGCCCGCCCGACGTAGAGGGGGAGCTCGCCTGCGCCACGGAAGACGTACACGCCGGGTCGCCGAGGCGCACCCGCGACGAGCGACCGCTTGACGTGGAGCCGCCGCGCGCGCGGCGCGGCCAGCTCGACGATGTCCGCGAGCGTGCGGGCGCCCCGCTCCTGGGCGAGCCCGAGCAGCGCGACGAGAATCTCGGCGGTGGCCTGGGCGTCGGGCAGGGCTCGGTGACACGGCGTCGTCGAAACGCCGAAGAAGTGGGCCAGCGGGGCGAGACCGAAGCGCTTGGTGCGCCCTGCGAGGAGCCGCTTCGCCAGCCAGACAGTGTCGATGACCGGGGCCGCGATCCGGCGTCCTGTGAGCTGGCTCACCTCGCGGTCGAGGAACGAGAGATCGAAACGCGCATTGTGGGCGACGAGCGCCGCGTCGCCCGTGAAGTCGAGCAGCCGCCGGATCGCGAGCTCGGTCCGCGGCGCTCCGCGCAGTGCCGCAGGCTGGATCCCGGTCAGGGAGACGACGGCGGCCGGCAGCGGTGCTCGCGGGTCGACGAGCGTCTCGAACGCATCCTCGAGCTCGAGCGCCCTCACCCGCTGCGCCCCGATCTCGCAGATTCTCGACGTGCGCGGCGAGAGACCGGTCGTCTCGAGATCGACAACGACGAAGTGCGCGAGCTCGAGGGGCCTGTCGGCGCCGGGCGGTGCCGCGAGCCCGATCGACGCTCCGCGCCACGCGAGCCGCGCGTCGCCGGCCACGACGTCCTCGAGGAGCGAGCGTGCGAGCGCCGTCGGCGCGCTCGCGAGCGCGAAGAGCGTGCACGCCGCCTCCGCCGCCTCGACCGGTCCACGCCGTGCGTCCACGAGCTCCACGAGCCGGTCGGCCGCATCGAACGAGAGCTGCATGGCTCGGCATCGTAGACGAACATATGTTCGTCTACAACCATCCGGCCAGAGTTCTAGAGCACGTGTCCGACTGAAGTCGGACACAACCCACCCATCGCGTTAGCCAGCCCAACCCGCAAGGTGTCTGGCTGAAGCCAGACACCAGACGTTCCGCACCCGAGCCCCTCGTTTCTGGGCGAGCCTTTGCGACCGCGACAGCGGGCGCCTTCAGGGATCTGCCCCGCCGCAGGCGCGGATCAAGCGGAGGGAATCCGCTCCTGCGGAATCCCGCTCGCAAACAAGAACAGCGCCGCGGGGGCGGGAATCCGCTCCTGCGGATTCCCGCCCCCGCTAACTAATTAACGGCCTTCTTCAGCCCTGAGCCGGCTGCGAACTTCGGGACGTTCGCAGCGGAGATCTGAACAGGCTCTCCGGTGCGCGGGTTGACGCCCTGGCGGGCGGCGCGCCGGGTGACGTGGAACTTGCCGAACCCGGTGAATGTGATCGAGTCGCCGTTCACCAGGGTGCGCTGGATGACCTCGAGCGCCGCGTCGACCGCCGTCCCGGCGTCGCGCTTCGTCATGCCGGCCTTGTCGGCCACGGCGTCCACGAACTCCTGTTTGGTCACTGTGCCTTCCTCCTTGTCGATTTCTGACGCCCGAGCCTAGCGCCCGGGCGGATTCCGCTCAACGATGCGGTGTCACTCCTTTCCTCGCGCGTCGCGAGCAGCTCGGCCGCGCGGTAGAGCGAGGCGAGACGCACGCCGACACGCGCGAGCGCGTCGGCACCGCCTTCCTCCCGGTCGACGACGCACACGGCGTGCCGGACGACGAGACCGGCGGAGCGAACGGCCTCCACCGTCTCGCCGAGCGCGCCACCGGACGTGACGACGTCCTCGACGAGGCACACGAGGTCGCCGGGCGAGAAGGTGCCCTCGATCCGATTCCCCGTGCCGTATCCCTTGGCTTCATCGCGCACGATGATGAAGGGCAGCCCGGACGCCATCGACGCGGAAGCGGTCAACACGACCGCTCCGAGCACAGGGCACGCAAGCCTGACGGCATCGCGCTCTGCCTCCGCCGTCGCCACGGCGAGACGCGTCCCGAGCTCGCGGAGGAGCTCCGGCTCGGTCTCGAAGCGGTACTTGTCGAGGTACCAGCGCGACCGCTTCCCCGACCGGAGCGTGAAGTCCCCCTCGAGGAGCGCGACCTCGAGCAGCCGGTGGCCGAGCTCGTCGACGACCGTCATGGAAGCGCCCGCTCGGCGACGGCGACGAGGCGCTCGCGTTCCGGGCCGCTCGCGAGCTCGACCTCCGAGCCGTCCGCCCACGCGACGACGACCCGGAGCGGGTCGGGGCGACCGCGGCGGAGTGCGATCCAGAGACCCCACGCGGCGAGCGCGAGCACGACGAGCTTCATGCGGCCTCCTCTCGCAGGCGACGCAGCGCGGCGCGGAGGTCGTAGGCGACGAGGCCGGCGGTGGGCTCGGCGATCGTCGTCGCCACGATCGAGCGCTCGCCGTCCGAGCAGACGACGAGTGAGCCGCGTTTGAGATCGACGTGCACTCGCTCGATGCGACCGCCTGCGGCGCGGATCCCCGCGGCCGCCTCGAGCAGGTCGGCGCCGGCCGCCGCGAGTGCTCGGGCGCGCTCGTCACCGGCCGCGTGTGCCGCCTGTACGGTGCCTGCCGGCTCGGTAGAGCCGCCAGAGGCTACGATTATCGCCTCGACGACCTGCGTCGAGAGCTCGACGAGCTCCGCGAGAGCGGCAGACGCCTCCATGCCGTGGCCGAGCTTAGAGGCAAACTGCGCAGCACATGCGAGCCATCCGAGCGACATTCGCGCGGTTCTTCAACGAGCGGGGCACCCACCTCGCGGCGATGGTCGCGTACTTCGCGCTGATGTCCTTCGTGCCGCTCGTCTTCCTCGCGCTCTCGATCCTCGGCTTCCTCGACCAGGCTGACTCGTCGAGCGCGCTCGTCGAATACCTCGAGGACGTGTTCCCCGAGCAGTCCGTCGAGTCGATCGTCGACATCGTGAACGCGGTGCAGGAGAACGCCGCGACGCTCTCGTTGATCGGCGCCGGGGCTCTGCTCTGGAGCTCGGTCTCGCTCTTCTCCGCGCTCGAGTCGGCGTTCAACATCATGTACGGCCGCCCGAACCGCCCTTTCCTGCGGGGCAAGGTGCTCGCCGCCGGCTATATGAGCGTCGCGCTCGTCGCCCTCTTCACCGGTCTCACGATCGGGACGTTCGGCTACGACCTCCTGCGGCGCTACGCGACCGACGTCATCTCGAATCAGTGGGTCGCTCTCGCGCTGACCGTCAGCCTGTCGGGCGCGGCGCTCTTCCTCTTCCTCCTGTCGTCCTACCATCGGCTGCCCAACGCCCGGCTCACCTACCGGGAGGTGCTCCCCGGCGCGATCCTCGTCTCGGTCACGATGGCCGCGACCATCCAGCTGCTGCCGCTCTTCGTCTTCCTCACCTCGGAGATCGTCGCGCTCCAGGCCCTCGGGACGACGTTCCTGCTGCTCGTCTCGCTCTACGTGATGGGGATCATGATCGTCTTCGGCGCGGCACTGAACTACGTCCTTGCCTACGAGGTGAGCGGCCGCGCGGTGCAGCCCAAGAGCGCGCGAGAGGTCACGGCGGTCACCCCGTCGTCGTAGGGGCCGGACCTGTCCGGCCCGAACCTCCGACAGTCCTCGCTTCCGCGAGCATCCGGTCGAGCTCGGCGGCGGCGCGCGCCCGGTGGGACTCGACCCGCTTCCACTCGTCACCCAACTCGGCCACCGTGCGGGTCTCGCCCTCCGGCACGAAGACCGGGTCGAAGCCGAAGCCCTCGTCTCCGGCGGCTCTTCGGGCGATCGTGCCGCCGACCTCGCCGCGCGCGACGAGCTCCTCGCGGCCAGGCCCGACCGCGACCAGGACGGAGACATACCGTGCCCGACGGTCGTCCACATCCGCGAGGGCGGCCAGCATCCGCCCCACTGGATCGCCCGCTGCCCAGCGGGCGGTGCGGACCCCGGGTTGGCCGTCGAGCGCGGCGGCCTCGATCCCCGAGTCCTCGCCGAGCGCCCAGGCGTCTTGCGCGATCCGCGAGCGAGCGAAGCGCGCCTTGATCCGGGCGTTCGCCTCGTAGTCGTCGCCGTTCTCGACGGGCTCCTCGTCGCCGCCGAGGAGCTCGAGCCGGACGTCCGGAAGCGCGCGTCGCAGCTCGGCGAGCTTGTGCGCGTTTCCCGAGGCGAGGACGAGTCGCGGAGGCTCCGTCACAGGAGCGACGGTGATGCGCAGGCCTCGCGCTGGGCTGCGCCGAGCTGCTCGATCCCACCTGCGGCGAGATCGAGCAGCCGCTCGAACGTCTCGCGGGGGAACGGCTCGCGCTCGGCCGCGGCCTGCACCTCGACGATCCGGCCGTCGGCTGCGAGGACGACATTCATGTCCACCTCTGCGGCCGAGTCCTCCACGTAGTCGAGGTCGAGCACCGGCTCGCCGTTCACGACACCCACCGAGACCGCCGCCACCGAGGACGGCATGGCCTTCGTCAGCCCGAACCGGTCGAGCGCTCGATGGGCGGCTACGTACGAGCCCGTGATCGCCGCGCAGCGGGTGCCGCCGTCGGCCTGGAGCACGTCGCAGTCGAGCCAGAGCGTCCGCTCACCGAGCGCCTTGAAGTCGCACACGGCTCGCATCGCGCGCCCGATCAGGCGTTGGATCTCGACCGTCCGGCCGTCGGGGCGGCCGCGCGTCACCGCGCGCTGCGTGCGCTCGCCGGTCGAGGCGGGCAGCAGCGAGTACTCGGCGGTCATCCAGCCCTTCCCTTTGCCGCGGAGCCAGCGCGGCACCTCCTGCTCGACGGTCGCGGTGCAGAGCACGACCGTCCGCCCCTGGGCGTAGAGGATCGAGCCGTGCGGCTGCTCGAGGAAGTCGGGCTGGAGATCGAGCTCTCGGAGCTGGTCGGGTCGGCGGCCGTCGTGGCGTGTCATGCGTCCTCTCGCTGCATTCGTCGGAGGAGGTCGTAGGGGCGAGATATATCTCGCCCTCGTGCGCCGTGCGTCGTCAGGCTGCCGCGTGCGCCGCCTCGCCCAGCGTCACGCGCTTCACGCGGCCGAGCGGGAGCTGCAAGAAGCGCTTGCCCGTCTCGGCGAACGCAGCCGGGTCGCCGGTCGTCAGGAACCGGTAGTCACCCTCCCGGTCGCCCCTGTTCTCGATCCCCTTGCGCTCGAGCGTCTCGGCGACCTCGCGCGCGGTCTCCTCCGCGGAGAAGACGAGCGTCACGTCGCGCCCGAAGACCCGCTGGAAGATCGGTCGCAGGATCGGGTAGTGCGTGCAGCCGAGGATGACGGTGTCGACGCCCGCCTCCTTGAGCGGTGCCGCGACCTCGCGCACCGCGCGGATCGTCTCCTCGCCGAACGGGTCAGGGCCCTCGATCAGCGGGACGAGCCTGGGACACGCGACCGAGGTCACCTCGACGCTCGCGTCGTGCGACCGCACGAGCTCCTCGTAGCGGCGGCTCGCGACGGTTGCCTCCGTCGCGAGCAGCCCGACGCGCCGGTTCCGCGTCGCGAGCGCGGCCGCGTGCGCCTCGGGGCGGATGACGCCGACCACCGGGACGACGAGGCTCCGCTGCAGCTCGGGCAGTGCTGCCGCGGTCGCGGTGTTGCACGCGACGACCACGAGCTTCACGTCCTCGCGCTCGAGCGCCCGCCCGACTTCGAGAGCGAAGCCGCGTACCTCGCCGAGCGGGCGCGGACCGTATGGCAGCCTCGCATTGTCTCCCAGATAGACAACATCCTCGTGCGGCAGCGTAACGAGGATCTCGTGGAGCACGGTGAGCCCGCCGACACCGGAGTCGAACACGCCGAGCGGCCGCCCGTCCATTGGGCGATCATAGGGACGGCCGCGGCCCGTGCAGACGCGCGAGCGCTACCCTTCGCGGCCGTGACGCGGATCTCCCGAGGCGTGCTCGCCCTGCTCGCGACGATCGCCGCGCTCTGGGTCTCGGGCACGGCCTCGGCGCTCACACGGCAGGACGTGACGATCACCTCCACCGACGGGACGGCGCTCACCGCCACCCTCACCCTCCCCTCGGCCGCGCCGCCTGCGGGCGGCTGGCCCGCAGTCGTCTTCATGCACGGGCTCGGTGGCAACCGGAACGACATGCTCACCGTCGCTCAGGGCATGGGGATTGCCGGGGAGCGCTACGCGGTCCTGGCCTACGACGCCCGGGGTCACGGCGGCTCGGGTGGGCTGATCGGGATCGACGGGCCGAAAGAGGTCGCGGACGTCAAGGCGGTCTTCGCCTGGCTGCGCAACCGGCCCGACGTCGCCGATGCGCGCATCGGTGGGTTCGGGCTCTCCTACGGCGGCGGCGCGGCCTGGAACTCCCTCGTCGCCGACGTGCCGTGGGCGGCGCTCGAGATCGCCGAGAGCTGGACCGACCTGAGGCAGGCGCTCGTGCCGCAGGGTCTCGCGAAGACGGGCGTGATGGCCGGGTTCCTCGGGTCGCTCGACCCGAAGCGGGTCGACCCGGAGGTCTTCGCGCTTCGCGACGCCGCCTTCGCCGGGAACCTCACGACAGTCGGTGCCTTCGCGGCCGCCCGCTCCTCGCTCCCGAGGCTCAAGGGGGTGAAGACGCCGGTCTTCCTGATGCAGGGGCGCCGCGACTTCGCCTTCGGGCTCGAGCACGCGCGAAACGCCTACCGGGCGCTGGCCGGCCCGAAGCAGCTCTGGATCGGGCTCCACGGTCATGCGCCCTCGACGTTCCCGGCGGCCGACACGCCGGCGATGCTCGCTGCGGGCGCTCAGTGGTTCGACCGCTTTCTGCGAGGCGACACAGCCGCTCCGCTCGCTCGCCCTGTCGCGATCTCGCCGGAGCGCTGGCGCGGCCAGCCACGCCGTTTTGCGGGGCTGCCGAAGGTCGTCACGAGGAAGGCGATCGCGGTCACGGGGCGCGCCGCTTTCGACCAGTCGGGGCGCTATCGCCGCTCGCTGCCGCCGCTCACGCGGGCGACCGAGGTCTTCGGCTCGCCGACCGTCCAGGTCACGGCGAGCGCGAGCGGCGGCTGGTCGCG
>Ga0183260_10001246_pt1 | contig 21501 bp, 23 predicted proteins | sample AntDrymUQ4972206_2_FD_129768 | JGI IMG/M metagenome (GOLD analysis project Ga0183260, IMG submission 129768) | Polar desert sand microbial communities from Dry Valleys, Antarctica - metaG UQ497 (22.06) (version 2) (version 2) | ecosystem: Environmental > Terrestrial > Soil > Desert | place...
ATGGAAGCCGTCGCCGGGCGCCCCCTCCTCGAAGCCAGCTACCAGGCCGCCCTCACCGAGCGCTACCACTGGCACGAGTTCGGCGACCTCCACCTCGTCCTGCCCTAGAGCGCGAGGATGGCGGGGTGAACCGGGCCCAACGCATCATCTTGGTCGTCGCGCTGGGGGTCGCCCTCTTGGTGGCGGCCGTGGTCGTCAACCTGCTGATGCTCGCTCGCTTCGATGGCGGGTGGTTCGCCTACGTGCCGAGCAGCCCTGTCACCACATCCGACAACTACTTCACGGTCACGAGCGATCGGGCCATCATGCGTCAAGGGCTCGTCTGGCTGGCGGCGCTGGCGCTGTGGACGGGGGTGTCGCTCTGGCTCCTGCGAACCCCCCGCGAGGACCGCTGAGGGTCTTCAGCCTCGGAGGGTGGCGCCGAGGTGGGACTGGACGGCGTCGATGATGGCCGTGCGGGCGGTGGCGACGTCGGCTTCGGTGAGGGTGCGGTCGGGCGCCTGAAATCGGAGGTTGTAGGCGAGGCTGCGGCGACCGTCGGCGACGCCGGTGCCGCGGTAGACGTCGAAGAGGCGCACGCTCCAGAGGAGCGCCCCTCCGGCAGCGCGGATGGCGTCCTCGACGGCCGAGGCGGGTATGTCATCGTCGACCTCGAAGGCGAGGTCGACGTCGCTGGTCGGATAGGTGCTGAAGGGACGGTAGGTCCGCTCCTCGCGCTGGCCCAGGACCGTCGACAGGTCGAGCTCGAGGTAGCCGACGCGCTCACCGATCCCGTGGACCTCCAGCACGCCGGGGTCGATCTCCCCCACCCCACCGACGATCTCGTCGCCCAGGCGGAGGCGGGCGCTGCGGGTGGGGTGGAGGCCGGGCACCTCGGCGTTAGCGAGCCGCACGCCGCCGAGGCCGAGGGCCTCCGACACGACGCGCCAGAGGTGCACGGCGTCGGCGGCGTCCGCCCCCGCCAAAACGGCCCCCAACCACTCGCGCTCGTCGGGGAGGTCGGCATCCGGCGAGGCCGAGCGCTGGAAGGTGTGCCCGATCTCGAAGAGGCGTGGACCATGGTTGCGATGCGACCAGTTGTAGGCGACCGCCCCCACCAGGCCGGGGAGAAGGGACGTGCGGAGCACGGACTGCTCGGCCACGAGCGGGTTGGCGATGGTGATGCCGTCATCCGGCAGGCCACACCGGGCCAGCTCACCCGGGGCGAGGAACGGGAGCGGCATGGCCTCGGACAAGCCGCGTCCGACGAGCAGCGACCGCAGGCGTCGCCGGTCCCGCTGGCGGGGCGACAGGGAACCGGTGGTGACGGGCTTCGGGAGCGTCTGGCCGAGGACGCCATAGCCGTGGTGGCGCGCCACCTCCTCGATGACGTCGATCTCGGTGGCCGAGGCGTAGCGCCAGGACGGGATCTCGACGTCGAGATCGCCGTCGGCCGGAGTGGTCGTGAACCCGATCGGGTCGAGGACCTCTGCGATGCGATCTGCGCCGAGATCGGTGCCCAGGAGCCGGGCCACGCGCGCAGTGCGCAAGCGCACGGTCGGCCGCTCCGGGAGCCGGCCCGTCTCCACGGCGGTGCCGTCCTCGAGGGGCGCGCCGAGGAGCTCCGAGAACCGGCGCATGGCCACGTCGACCACCTCGGGATCGGTGCCCTTCTCGAAGCGGGCGGACGCCTCGGAGCGCAGCTTGTGATGCCGGGACGACTTCACGATGCCGATCGGGTCGAACCAGGCCATCTCGAGCAGGACGTCGGTGGTGGTGTCGTCGATCTCGCTGGATGCCCCGCCCATGATCCCGGCCATGCCCACCGCGACATCGTCGCCACCACAGATCATCAGGTCTTGGGGCGTGAGACGCCGTTCCACGTCGTCGAGGGTGGTGAGGGTCTCACCCTGCCGAGCGACGCGCACCCGGAACCCAGGGCCGGCCACCCTGGCCAGGTCGTAGGGGTGGTTCGGCTGCCCGAGCTCGAGCATCACGTAGTTGGACACGTCGACCACGTTGCTGATCGACCGCATCCCCATCAGCGCCAGGCGGGTGGCCAGCCTGGGATCGCCGGGGCCGACCGTGACGCCTCGCAGCACCCGGGCCTCGAACAAGCCACAGCGATCCGGGTCGAGGATCTCGATGGACACGTCCTCCACCCGCGCGGCGGGGACCGTGGCCGGTCTGGGATCTGGCCGGTCGAACGGAAGGTGCAGCCGCGCCGCGAGATCACGCGCCACGCCCGCGACCGACATGGCGTCGGGCCGGTTCGGGTTGATCTCGAGGTCGTAGAGGACGTCGCGCTCGATGCCCATCGCCTGGGCGAAGGGGGTACCGGGTTCAAGGTGCGCGGGCAGCACGAAGATGCCAGCGTGGTCCTCGCCCAGACCGAGCTCGGTGGCCGAGCAGAGCATCCCGTTGGACCAGACGCCAGCCATCTTCCGACGGCCGATCTCCAGGCCGTTCGGCATGACGGTGCCGATGGTGGCCAACGGCACCAGGTCCCCGGCGGCCATGTTGAAGGCGCCGCACCCGATGTCGAGGGGCTGGCCGTCTCCGACGTCCACGATCACCTGGTGGATCTTGTTGGCGCCCTCGATGGCACGCGTCTCGAGCACGCGGGCCACGACGATGCCCTCCAGCCCCTCGCCGATGCGCTCGAGCGACTCCACCGCCATGCCGAGATGGCTCAGCTCCTCCCCCAGCGCGACGGGATCCCCCTCGAACGGGGAGAAGTCACGCAACCAGGACAGCAGGACCTTCATGCGGGGAGCACCTAGAACTGGGAGAGGAAGCGGATGTCGTTGGTGAAGAGGTCGCGCAGGTCCTCGACGCCGCGGGCGCTGGCCCCGAGGCGGTCGAGCCCGAAGCCGAAGGCGAAGCCCTGCCACTCCTCGGGATCGATGCCGCAGCTCGACAACACGTTGGGGTGCACCATCCCGCAGCCGCCGAGCTCCAACCACGAGCCGTCCGGGCGCTGGATGTCGAACTCGGCCGAGGGCTCGGTGAACGGGAAGTACGACGGGCGCAGGCGCGCGGTGAAGTCTCCTCCGAAGAAGGCCTTGGTGAAGGCATCGAGGGTGCCGGCCAGGTCGGCGAAGGTGATGTCCCGGTCGATCACCAACCCTTCGATCTGGTGGAACACGGGCATGTGGGTGGCGTCAGGGGTGTCCTGCCGGAACACCCGCCCCGGCATCACCATGTAGATGGGCGGCTCCTGGCTGGTCATCACCCGCACCTGCACCGGCGACGTGTGGGTGCGGAGCACGGTGGAGCCCGGCGCCCCCATCTCGACGTAGAAGGTGTCGTGCATGTCCCGCGCCGGGTGGTCGGGCGGGAAGTTGAGGGCACCGAAGTTGTGCCAGTCGGTCTCCACCTCGGGGCCCTCGGCGATGGTGAAGCCCATCCCGACGAACACGTCTTCGAGCGTCTCCATCGCCTGCGTCACCAGGTGGAGGTGGCCGGCGCCGGCCGCCGGGCGCACCTCCGTCAGGTCGAGCCGCTCCGCCTGCAGCCGCACCCGACGAGCCGCGGCTTCGAGCTCCGCCCGCTTGGCTGACAGCGCCGCATCGAGGGCGCCCCGCACCTGGTTGAGGGCGGCACCGACCTCACGACGGGCCCCGGGGTCGAGGCCGCCCATCTGCGACTTGAACGAGGACAGCGCCGACCGCTTGCCCAGCAGCTCCTGGTCGAGCACCCGCAGCTCATCGATGCTGGAGGCGGTGGCGATCCGCGGAGCCGCCTCTGACCCGATGGCAGCGATGTCGTCGAGGGCAGCCACAGACGGATGCTCCCTGCTCAGGCGGGAGGGCCGCCAATCGGTTCCGTGACCCCGTCGGTGGCATCCATCTCCCGCTCGAAGGCGTCGGTCGGGAGCGTGAACCGGAACGTGCTTCCATCCCCGGGGACCGACGTGGCGGTGAGCTGACCGCCGTGGGCTTCCACCAGCCCCTGGCTGATCCACAGGCCCAGGCCGGTTCCCGTCGGACGACCGTGGTCGCGCCGGAAGAACTTGGTGAACACGCGCGGGAGGTCCTCCGACGGGATGCCTTCGCCGGTGTCGCGCACGGCCACCGCGATGGAGTCGCCGTCCACCTCCCCGAAGACCTTCATGGCCTTGGGGCTCCCGTACTTGGCCGCGTTCTCGACCAGGTTGGTGAGCACCTGCTCGACCTTGTCGGGATCGGCGTAGACGCGGGGGAAGTCCTCGGGGAACGAGGTGCCGCAGTCGAGCTCCGGAATGCCCAACCCGACCTTCTCGACCACCGAGGCGGCCAGGGTGGGCACATCGACCATCTGGCGCCTGAGCACCAGCCGGCCTGTCTCCAGGCGACTGATGTCGAGCAGCTCGGTGACGAGGCGGGTGACGCGATCGGCGTCGTGGTGCACCTGCTCGAGCATCGTCCGCTTCTGCTCGTCCTTCAGGCGGTCCCACCGGTTGAGCATGAGGGACGTGTAGCCCTTGACGGACGTCAGCGGGCTGCGGAGCTCGTGGGAGACGGTCGAGATGATGGCGATCCCGCTGCGCTCGCCCGAGGGGCGCAACGACACCACCGTGGTACCGGGACCGGAACCGATCGTCGCGGTCACCGGAACGTCAGTGCCGTCAGGACGTCGGAAGGTGAGGTCGACCTGTCCCTCGGTGGCCGGGAGCGCGGTGCGCAGGGCCGGCACCCCACCGCCGCTGCGCACCTCGAAGGCCTCGCCGACACCGTGACCGACGAAGGCGGCGCCGTCGGTTCCCAGCACGTCCTGGGCGGCGGCGTTGAGGGCCACGAGGTTGAGCGCATCGTCGAGGATCAGGATGGCGTCCGGGATCAGGTCGATGCCGATCTCGGTCATCGGGGGGCCGCCCGCCGCTGGCGTAGGGACTCGAAGCACAGGACGGCGCCGGCCATGGCCACGTTGAGCGACTCCGATCGACCGGCCATCGGGATGCTGAGTCGATCGTCGACCGCGGCCATGACCACGTCTGGGAGGCCGTGGGCCTCGCTGCCCAGCATGAGGGCCACTGGACCCCTGAGGTCCACCTCGTCGTAGGGCACGCCGCCCGCCACGACCGTCGCCGCCCGCCGGACCCCCCGCCGCCCCAGCTCCTCGAGCACCGCCACCACCTCACCTCCGCTCGCCACCGGCACGTGGAACAGCGCCCCCGCCGATGCCCGGACGCACTTCGCGTTGCTCGGGTCCACCGAGCTCCCGCAGAAGACTACCGCCGCCGCCCCGGCGGCTTCTGCGACGCGCAGCAACGTACCGGCGTTGCCGGGATCGGCGACGTCGACGAGCACCAGCGCCAAGGGGCCGCGGGCCGCAGCCTGCATCGCCACCTCGAGGCCCACCTCGACCCGGCCGGCGATGGCCGCGACACCGTGGGGCGTCACGGTGTCCACGGCCTGGGCCAGCACCTCGGGGGTCACCTCGTGGAGCCTGGCGCCGGCGGCGGTCGCCGCCGACACCGCGGTGCTGTCAGCCGAGGTCGTTGCGAACACCTCGTCGATGCGGACACCGGCGCGCAGCGCCTCCCGCAGGAGGATCGGCCCATCGATGACGAAGGCGCCCTCGTCGAGACGCGCACTGCGGCGCCCCGAGAGGCGCCGCAGTCGCTGCACACTCGGGTGCCGAGGGCTCACTGGCCCCCGGTCGTGGTTCAGGCGCTCTCCTCGGTCGAGGCGAGGGTGGCCGCCTGGACCAGCGCGCTGAACGCGGCCGGCTCCCGCACGGCGAGGTCGGCGAGGACCTTGCGGTCCACCTCGATCTCGGCGAGGCGGAGGCCGGCGATGAACCGGCTGTAGCTGGTGCCGTTCTCCCGGCAGGCCGCGTTGATCCTCTGGATCCACAGCGACCGGAAGTCGCCCTTGCGGGCCCGGCGGTCGCGGAAGGCATACCGGCCGGCGTGCATCACCGCCTCGTTGGCGGACTTGTAGGAGCGGCTCTTGTTGCCGTAGTAGCCCTGGGCGCGCTCGAGCGTTGCCCGGCGCTTCTTCTTCGAGTGGACGGCGCGCTTGACCCGTGCCATGTCAGTTCCTCCTGTGGTTCGGCCCTACCGGCCGAGCATCCGCTTGATCCGTGCGGCGTCGCCAGGGGCGACGCTGGTCTCGCCCGAAAGGCGCCGCATGCGCTTCGAGGCCCGCTTCTCCATGCCGTGCTTGGTGTTGGTCTGCAGGCGCCGGAGCTTGCCGGTGCCGGTCACCTTGAAGCGCTTCTTAGCGCCCCGGTGTGTCTTCATCTTGGGCATTGGTGTCTCTCTTGGTCGGGCGGAGGGGCGGTCAGCCCTCGCTGAGCTCGCTGTCGGTGTCGCGGGCAGGTTCTGTGTCGTTGATGGGTGCGAGCTGACTGACGGGCTCGGCACCCACCCCGTCGGCTTCGGCCGCCGCGGCGGCGTCGGCCTTCTGCTTGGCGGCCTGGGCCCGCTTGTCGGGAGCCAGCACCATCGTCATGTTGCGCCCATCGATGCGAGGGAAGATCTCGACGCGACCCACGTCCTTCACGGCTGCCTCGACCTGGTCGAGGATCTTCTTGCCGAGCTCCGGGTGGTACACCTCGCGGCCTCGGAAGGTCAGCGTGACCTTCACCTTGTGGCCCTCGGCAAGGAAGTGCTCGACCTTGCGGGTCTTGGTGTCGAAGTCGCCCCCTCCGATCTTCGGGCGGTACTTCATCTCCTTGATGACGACGTTGCTGGTCTTGCGACGGGACTCTTTGGCCTTCTGGGCCGCCTCGTACTTGAACTTGCCGTAGTCCATGACACGGCATACGGGGGGGTTCGCCTGGGCGGCGACCTCGACGAGGTCGAGATCGAGCTCCCGGGCGATGGCAAGCGCTTCGGGCAGCGGTTTGATCCCGATCTGCTGCCCGTCGTGTCCCACCAGTCGGACCTCTCGAGCCCGGATCCTGTCGTTGATCCGGGGTTCGCTGTTGGCCGGCGGGGTGGCTATCGCCGAATCCTGTTCATGTAGGCGCTGCTACCTCCTGTGCGCGGGGCGGGTCTGCTGCCCGGCGACCGCCCCTTCGAAAACGACGAGAGGCGGACGTCGGAGGATGCCGACGGCCGCCAGCACGACGAGAGCATGCTCTCCCCGTGAGGTTGGTCGACCCAGCGCACCCGGGGGTGGCCGGGTGGGGGCGAGCCCCGCTTCCCGATGCAGTTGTGGGACGTAGGGTACGGCCATGTCCCGACCCGCCACAACCCAGCCGATCGTCGGATGAGCCTCTGGACACCGGGCGGCGACCATCCCGTCAGCCCCGCCGGCGGTGAACCACCGCCTGAGCCGCCCGCCGACGAGGCGGCCCAGCTCCAGGCCATGCAGGCGGAGGTGGAGCAGGTGCGCCAGGAGCTGCTGGCGGCGCCCGCCTCCGTGGTGATCGCCAACCACGCCATGGGCATCTACGAGCTGGCGGCCATCCACCTCACCGCCGAGCGCCCCCGGCTGGCCGAGGCTGGCCTCGCCATCGACGCCCTCACGTCAGTCGTGGAGGGGCTGGAGGGCCGTCTGGGCGACGCCGAGCCCACCCTGCGGGAAGCGCTGGTCCAGCTGCGGGCCGCCTACCTGGACGTCCGTGATCGACCAACCGGGGACATAGACCCGCCGCCGGCGTAGCATGGCGGGTGCAAGGGGGAGGTGAAGCAATCGCCTCGGAAACCGCGGGCCACGGGAGATTCGGGCATGGCGCAGGCAGCCGAGCCGGCACTGCCGGCTGGAGACAGCGACACGGGCACCGGCCTGCTGCGCGCCCTGCTCGCCGATACGTCCGACATGGCCGCGGTGCTCGATGCTGACGGATCCTTCCGCTACCTGAACCGGGCCGGGCGCCGGCTGCTGGTGCTCCCGACCGACGCGGCGGTCCATGAGATGTCGGCCTACGAGGTGGTGGCGGCCAGCGACCTCCAAGCCCTCGAGGTCGAGGTGATGCCGGCGCTGCACCTCGACGGCTGGTGGACGGGCAACCTGACGCTGATCAACCAGGCCGGCAGCGACGTGCCCACCCGGTCCACGCTGCGCGTGCACCGGCCGCCGGACGGCGGACCGTCGCAGTTCACCTGGCTCGCCCGGGACATCAGCACCGAGAAGGCCGTGTACGAACGGCTGCACAAGAAGGTGTTCGAGGACGAGCTGACCGGTCTGCCCCACCGGTCGATCTTCCTCGACCGCCTCGACCTCTCCCTACGCCGCACCCGGGGCGAGGCGGCACCCGTGGCGCTGCTGTTCGTCAGCATCGACCACTTCAAGGAGAAGAACGACCGCTTCGGTCGTGAGGTAGGCGACGAGCTCCTGCGCTTGGTGGCCGAACGGCTGGACGGCCTCCGGGGCCCCGCTGACACAGTCTCGCGGTGGGGCGGCGACGAGTTCGTGTTCATGTGTGAGGCCCCGGTGGGTGAGCTCGATGCCGACGGGCTGGGCGCTCGCATCATCGCCGCCTTCGAGGCGCCCTTCGCGGCCGGTGGCACCGAGGTGTTCCTCACCGTCTCGGTCGGGATGTCGACGGCACCGTCTGGCGAGATCGGCACCGACCAGCTCCTCCGCCAAGCCGATGCCGCCGGTCAGATGGCCAAGCAGCGCGGCGGCGGCGCCGTCCGCCTCTTCGACGAGGCGATGCAGGCCCGCGCTCTGCGACGAGCGGAGGTGGAAGACGCCCTTCGTGGCGCCGCCGATCGCGGCGAGATGGTGCTGCACTTCCAGCCCGAGGTGTCGTTGCGCACCAACCAGATCGTGGCCGTGGAGGCGCTCGTCCGCTGGCAACATCCCGCCTGGGGCCTCGTGGCGCCAGGCGAGTTCGTGCCCGTGGCCGAGAACTCCAACCTCATCCTCGAGCTCGGCACCTGGGTGCTGACCTCTGGCATGGACCAGTGCGCCCGGTGGCGGGCGGCCTTCGGCGAGCGCTCGCCGTCGGTGGCCATCAACATCTCCGGCCGCCAGTTCCTGCAGGACGACTTCGTCGAGCTGGTGGCGAGCACCCTCGAGCAGACCGGCGCCGAACCTCAGGACATCTGCCTCGAGATCACCGAGAGCATCCTCATGGACGACATCGAGCTCACCATCGCCACCCTCCAGCGCCTCAAGGGCCTCGGCGTCATGCTGGCCATCGACGACTTCGGCACCGGCTACTCGTCGCTGTCGTACCTTCGCCGGTTCCCCGTGGACATCCTGAAGGTCGACCAGTCCTTCGTGAGCGGCCTCGGCCACGACCCCGAGGACTCCGCCATCGTCCAGGCCGTGGTGCACATGGGACGGGCATTGCAGCTCACCACCGTGGCTGAAGGGGTGGAGACCGCCCACCACCTCATCGAGCTGCGAGAGCTCGATTGCGACATCGCCCAGGGCTACCACTTCGCCCGACCCGGGCCGGCGGAGGCCATCAGCAGGATGCTCGATGCCGGCCCGGACTGGATGCGCGTCACCGTCTAGCGCTTGACGATGTGGGTCGCCTCCCAGCGGCCCATGCCCGCCGGCCGGATCTCGAAGGTCACGACCGCTCCGGCGTGCACCGAGCGCGTCCCGTCGACCAGGGCGGTGCAGTGGAACGGGTGGGCCGACCCGTCGGCAGTCTCGATCGATCCCAGCCCCCTCGCCTCGTCGAAGGTGATCACGGTGCCGTCCATCAGTGGATGATCTTGGCCAGGGGCACCTCGATGATGTCGCTGGCGCCGGCGTCCTTGAGGGCCGGGATGAGCGTGTTGATGGTGTCCTTGGCCACGACCGTCTCCACCGCGAAGCCGCCGTCGCCGAACAGCTCCGACACGGTGGGCGCCTTCATCGACGGGAGGAGGGTGATGACCTTGTCGAGATCGTCCGGCCCCACGTTGAGCTTCACGAGCACCTTGCCCCGGGCCTCCATCACGCCGTCGAGCAGGGTCTTGATCTGCTGCATGGCGTGGTGCTTGGCAGGATCGGCCACCGCGGCCCGGTTGGCGACGAGGGCCGTGTAGCTGGTGAGCACATCGCCGATGATCTTGAGCCCAGCGGCGCGGAGGGCCCGGCCGGTCTCGGTGCCATCGACGATGCAGTCGACGATGTCGGGCACCTTGGCCTCGGTGGCCCCGTGGGACAATCGGATGTCGGCGTCGATCCCGTTCTCGGTGAAGAACCGGCGCGTGAGCTCCGGGTACTCGCTGGCGACCTTCACGCCCTGCGGGAGGTCACCGACGGCCTCGTAGGACGAGTCCTGCGGAACAGCCAGCACGATCCGGAACGGTCGGCTGGACGCCTTCGAGTAGCGCAGCTCACCCAGGATCTCGATGTCGCTGCCGGTCTCCTCCACCCAGTCGCGCCCGGCGATCCCGAGGTCGAAGAGCCCCTCGGCCACGTAGGTCGGGATCTCCTGGGGGCGGAGGATGCGCACCTCGTCGATGCGAGGGTCGTTGACGCTGGCCTTGTACTCGACGGCGGACGAGCGCTCCACCCGGAGGTCGGCTGCCTCGAAGAGCTCGAGGGTCGCCTTCTCCAACGATCCCTTCGGAAGCACCAGACGCAGCACGTCGAGGAGGGTAGGCGCTCGCCGCGACCGCTCGGAAACCCGTTGGCCGTGGGTCAGGACCGGCGGTGGCGCTCCGCGAGGCGGGCCATCTCCACCGCGACCACGGCGGCGTCCTCGCCCACGTTGTGACCACCAGGACCTTCGGATCTGGCCACGGCTTGCGCGTCGTCCTCGGTGGTGAGGATGCCGAACGCCACCGGCACCCCGGTGCTCAGCTGCACCTGTTGGATGCCGGCGGCGGCCTCACCGGCCACCAGGTCGTAGTGCGACGTCTCGCCGCGGATCACCGATCCGAGGCAGATCACGGCGTCCACCCGACCTGACGAGGCGAGGATGCGCGCCCCCATCGGGAGCTCGAAGCTGCCGGGCACCGTCTCGTCCACGACATCGGTGGGGTCGACCCCGAGCGAGGCCAGGGCCCGCCCGACCCCCTCGGCCAGGCGGTCGACGATGGGCGAGTTCCACCGTGCTCGAACCACCCCGATCCGCAAACCGCTCCCGTCCAGTCCCGGCGGCGGGGACGCCCCGTTGTCACCGGCAGTCACGGTTGCCCGGCGTGCCCTGGGCGGGGGGTGCGGGGGGCAGAGGCTCCGCCGGAGCCCCCCGCCCGCGAAGGGCCGGCTCCGCCGGACCGGAGCAGCAGGCGTTCAGTGACGGCCGTAGGCCGTCGCCCCCAGCTCGGCGACGAACCTCCGGTTCGGCACCGACTAGAGGACATCGTCCAGCCCTTCGAGGAGGTGTCCCATGCGCTCGCGCTTGGTGCGGAGGTAGGCGATGTTCTCGGGGTTGACCGCCACCACCGACGGCACCCGCTCGGTGATCTCGAGGCCGAAGCCCTCGAGGCCGCCGTACTTGCTCGGGTTGTTGGTGATGACGCGCATCGTGGTGATGCCGAGGTCGACGAGGATCTGGGCCCCGATGCCGTACTCGCGGGTGTCCTCCGGGAGACCGAGGTCGAGGTTGGCGTCCACCGTGTCGCGTCCCCGCTCCTGGAGCCCGTAGGCACGGATCTTGTGACCGATGCCGATGCCGCGGCCCTCGTGGCCCCGCAGGTAGACCACGACGCCGTGACCGGCTTCGGCCATGATCTGCATGGCGGAGTCGAGCTGCACGCCGCAGTCGCAGCGCAGCGAGCCGAACACGTCACCGGTGAGGCACTCGCTGTGCACCCGCACGAGCACGTCGTCCTCCCCGGCCACGGTGCCCTTCACCATGGCGACGTGCTGCTCGCCGTCGAGCAGCGACTCGTAGGCGAAGCAGGTGAAGTCGCCCCACTTGGTAGGGATGCGCGCCTCGGCAATGCGGCGCACGAGCTTCTCGTTCTGGCGCCGGTAGCGGACGAGGTCGGCGATGGAGATCATCAGAAGGCCATGCTTGTCGGCGAAGCGCTCCAGCTCGGGGACGCGCGCCATGTCGGTCTTCTTGTCGTCGACGATCTCGCACAGGAGACCGGCCGGGTAGAGACCGGCCATGCGGCAGAGGTCGATGGTGGCCTCGGTGTGGCCGGCCCGCTTCAGCACGCCTCCCTCGCGCGCCATGAGGGGGTTGATGTGCCCGGGTCGGGCCAGGTCACCGGGCCGGGTGCCCGGGTCGCACAGCGCCTGCACCGTGGCGCAGCGGTCGTAGGCCGAGATGCCGGTGGACGTGTCGTGTCGGTAGTCGACCGTGATCAGGAAGGCGGTGCGCTGGCTCTCGGTGTTGTGGGCCACCATGAGCGGCAGGTCGAGCTCGGTGGCCCGCTCGGCGGTGATGGGCGCGCACAGGTAGCCAGAAGTGTGGTGCAGGAAGAAGGCGATGCTCTCCGGCGTGGCGAACTCGGCCGCCTGGATGAGGTCACCCTCGTTCTCCCGGTCCTCGTCGTCCACCACCACGAGGATCTCGCCCCGTGCGTAGGCCTCCACTGCGTCATCGATGGCCGCGAAGGGCATGTCAGGCATCCTTCCAGGAGAGCAGTCGTTCCACGTACTTGGCCGTGATGTCGACCTCGAGGTTCACCTCGTCGCCCGGGGCCTTGCGGCCCAGGGTGGTGACCTCCGTGGTGTGCGGGATGACGGCCACCGTGAACCCGTCGGGCAGGGTGGCCACCACGGTGAGGCTGATGCCGTCGACGGTGATCGATCCCTTCGGAACGACGTACCTGAGAAGGCCGGGGTCGGTCCGCACCCGCAGGTCGGGGGCGGCCGCCACGATCTCGCCGACGCCGTCCACGTGTCCCTGCACCAAGTGCCCTCCGAGCCGGTCACTCAGCCGGACGGGCCGCTCCAGGTTGACCCGGTGCCCGGGCGCCAGCGCCCCGAGGACGGTGCGATCGTAGGTCTCGTCGACGACATCGGCCTCCCACCAGCCCGCCGACGCGTCCCAGCCGACCACGGTGAGGCAGGTGCCGTTGACGGCGATCGACGCGCCCATCTCGATGTCCTCGAGGACGGTGGACGCCCCGATGCGGAGCCGAGCGCCCTCTCGAGACACCACCGTGCCGAGCTCCTCCACGATGCCGGTGAACATCAGCCTGCCTCCTGCGGGTCGAGGTCGATCCTGAGGTCGCCGCCCAGGCGGGTGACCGAGCGGATCTGCCCGCGCCACACGTCGTCGATCGAGGCAGCACCCGGGCCACGGAACAGGGCGAGGGCGTCGTCGCCGCCGAAGAGTGCGGGGGCGAGGTACAGCACGTAGCGGTCGACCATGCGGGCGGCGTGGAAGGCATGGGCCACCGTGGCGCCTCCCTCCACCAGGACCTGCAGGTGACCGGCGGAGCCGAGCTCGTCGAGCACGTCGCCCAGCGCGCCGTCGCGCTCCAGGCACGGGTGGACCCGGGCACCATCGGTCGCCCCGCCGAGCACCACCCGCACAGGATCGCCCCGGGGGGCCGGGGCGTGGCGCACGGTGAGGGACGGGTCATCGGTGCGGACGGTCCCGGCCCCGACCAGGACCACGTCGCTCTCGGCCCGCAGGCGGTGGGCGTCGGCGCGCGCCTCGGCTCCGGTGATCCACTGGCTGGACCCATCGGGGGCCGCGGTCCGGCCGTCGAGGGAGGCGGCCAGCTTCAGCACCACGAACGGGCGGCCCGTCCGCCGCTGCACCAGGTAGGGCGCCAGGAGTGCGGCCGCCTCCCCCGCCTTGACGCCGACGTCGACCGTGACCCCGGCCTCCCGCAGCCGTCGGATGCCCTGTCCGGCCACCTGCGGGTCAGGATCTTCCAGCGCCACGACCACGCGCTCCACGCCGGCGGCGACGAGCGCATCGGCGCACGGCGGGGTCCGCCCATGATGGGCGCAGGGCTCCAGGGTCACCCAGGCCGTTCCCCCCCGCACGTCGGCTCCAGCGGCGAGGGCCACGGCCTCCGCGTGCGGACCGCCGACGGGCTGGGTGGCCCCTTCGAGGACGGTGCCGTCGGCAGCCTCGATCACGCAGCCCACCCACGGGTTCGGGGGCGTCGAGGCCCGCACCGACGCGCCGAGCTCGAGGGCTCGGGCCATGCGCTCGGTGTCAGTTGCGTCGGTCATGTCGTCTCCGGGGCCCGCGGGGCGACGACGACTGCGGTCGACGAGGGTCGACCACGTTGCGTCCTCGCTCCCATCCGGACTCTCACCGTCGGCTCCGGGATCACACCGGATCGGCCGCCCCACTGGCGGTGAGGAGGTTCGCAGGCTTCACTGCCGGTCGGGACTTCCACCCAACCCCGCGAGGGTTGCTCAGTTGTGAGGCGGAGCGTACAACTAGAACGCGTTCTAGTTCTAGTGACATCCGTCCTCGTGGGGCCGACCCCCGGCCAGCAGGTCCAGGGCATGGGGCACCACGTCGAGCACGGCGTCGAGCGTCTCGATGCACCCAGCGGTGGACCCCGGTGTGTTCATCACGAGGCTCTGCCCGATCGTGCCGGCTACCGCCCGGGACAACCGCCCCAGTGGGCTCACCAGCCGCATGGCCTCGGCCAAGCCGGGCGCCTGCCGCTCCAGCACGGCCCGGGTGCCCTCGGGAGTCAGATCACGAGGCCCGAACCCGGTACCGCCGGTGGTGACGACCAGCCCGGCGAAGCCCCGGCACGCCCCCCGCAAGGCGTGGGCCACCGCCTCGGCCCCGTCCGCGGTGACGATCCTCTCGACCACCTCGAACCCGTGGTCGGCGAGGTGACGCGCCAGCGCCTCCCCCGAGCGATCCTCGCGAGTGCCAGCCACGACGCCGTCCGACACCGTGATCACCTTCGCCTGCAGCACCATCGAGCCAGTCTGCCCCCCATCCAACCGACCACACCGCCTCGCCGCGCCCCTGGGCCGACCTCGGCCCGCGTCAGGTCGTCCGAGCTGTCTGTGCGGTCAGGTCGGGCGGCGGAGGCGGAGGAGGTACATGCCGTCGGTGTCGGCGGACTGCGGGAGCAGGCGAGCACCGCGGCCGTGCCCGACCCATGGCTCCCCTGGCGCCCCCGTCGGTTCGAGCTCAGGGTGTGTCGCAGCCAGGTGCTCGTCGATGCCGTGGCTCTCGGCGCCGGTGAGGGTGCAGACGCTGTAGAAGAGCGTGCCGCCCGGGCGGAGGAGGGTGGCGGCGGCATCGACCAGGCGGCGCTGCACGGCGGCCAGGCGATCTGGGGAGGCGGCGTCGATCCGCCAGCGGGCGTCGGGGCGCCGGCGGAGGGTACCGAGGCCCGAGCACGGAGCGTCGACCAGGACCCGGTCGAACGACGCGGGCGGGAACGGAGGGCGGGCGGCGTCGGCCACCACGACGGGCAGCTCGGGCGCGTTGGCCCGTACCAGCCCGATGCGGGCCTGGCGCATGTCGGCGGCGACAACCGACGCGCCAGTGGCGGCGAGCATCGTGGCCTTGCCTCCGGGGGCGGCGCACACGTCCGCGACGCGCTCGCCGGGCTGGGCATCCACCGCCTCCGCCACCCACTGGGACGCGCGGTCTTGCACGTAGCCGTCGGCCCGTTCGGTGACGGGCGGGGCGGTGTTCATGATCTCGAGGGCGGCCACCGCCGCGTCGGTACCCAGGTCGGTCGTCAGCGCCGCCACGATCCAGTCGGGGTAGCTGAGGCGGGTGGCGTCGTCCGGCCAGACGACCGGGTGGTCAGCGACCCGGCGGAGCACGGCGTTGACGAGCCCGCGGGCCGCCTTGGGCGCCACCTCCACCGTCTCCCCCACCGCGGCGTGAGGCGGCATGCCGAGCATGTGGAGCTGGTAGGCGCCAAGGCGCAGCGCGTTGCGCACCCGCAGGTCGAGGTCGCGGGTGAGGAAGCGATCAACCAGGAAGTCGCAGGCCCGACGCATGCGGGTGGTGCCGTAGACGAGCTCGGTGGTGAAGTGACGGTCGCGCGCCTCGAGGCCGCTGCGGCCGAGCAGCTCCGGCAGCAGGAGGTTGGCGTAGGCGCCGTCCCGCTCGATCCGGTCGAGGGCGTCGAGGGCCAGGTGGCGGGCGCTGACGGTCACGGACCCAGCCCGTCGCCCGGCCGCCACCGGGCCCCGTTGGCCCACGCCGTGGCTGACATCCGGGCCTTGCCCTCGGGCTGCACCTCGACCAGCTCGACTCGGCCGTCGGCGGTGGCCACCCATGGTCCATCACCGGCGGGCGGGACCCGGGTGCGCCACACCTTGAGGCGCCGCCCGTCGTGGGTGGTCCAGGCCCCACCGAGGCGCACGCGCCGGTGGACATCGAGGGCCGGTCGGCTCCAGTCGAGGTGGAGGTCCTCGGCGTCGAGCTTGGCGGCGTAGGTGGGCTCGCCCGCCTGCGGTCGCGGCTCTCCGAGCCCCCGGAGGAGCTCCTCGACGAGGAGATCGGTGCCGAGCTCGACCAGTCGGCCCCGCAGCTCCTGAAGCGTCTCGTCGGCGCCGATGGCCACCTCGGCTCGGCGGTAGATCGCTCCGGTGTCGAGGCCCTCCTCGACGACCATGAGATCGGCGCCGGTGCGCTCGTCGCCGGCCAGGATGGCCCGCTCGACGGGGGCGGCGCCCCGCCAGCGGGGCAGGAGCGAGAAGTGCAGGTTCACCATCGGGAGGGCGGCCAGCACGGGTGGGCGGATGATCCGGCCGAAGGCCACCACCACGCCGAGCTCGGCCCGCGCGTCGAGGATGTCGTCCACCTGGTCCGTGACGGGCAGCCCGAGCTCCAGAGCCGCGGCCTTCACCGGCGACGGGCCCATGGCGGAGCCGCGACCGCGGCGGCGGTCGGGGCGTGACACCACGAGGGGCACCTCGATGCCCGCTCCCACCAGCGCTCGCAGCGGCGGCACCGCCACATCCGGGGTGCCGAGGAAGACGACGCGCGTGACCGGTCCCGCGGGCGGAGGCGCGAGTGCCAACGGGGTCAGCGCAGGCTGAAGCCGTGGCGCGACGGCGCCGTCGCCTGGACCTCGGCATCCGCGAGGTCGGCGGCGGTGAGCCTCTGCTCCCGGATGATCTTCATGGCTGCCTTGCGATCCTCGCTGTCGAGCCGCTCGATGAACAGCACACCATCGAGGTGGTCGAGCTCGTGCTGGAAGCAGCGAGCCAGGAGCTCGTCGGCCTCGATGGACAGCTCGTTGCCGTCGAGGTCGTAGCCGACGAGGTGCAGCTCCTTGGGTCGGATCAGCTCGAAGGCCAGGCCGGGGATCGACAGGCAGCCCTCGTCGTAGGCCCACTCCCCGCGGGTCTCACGGACCTCGGGGTTGACGACGACCTGCGGGCCCTCGCCGATGTCGTAGACGAAGATGCGCTTCTGCACGCCCACCTGCGGGGCGGCCAAGCCCAGGCCCGGCGCCTCGTACATCGTGGTGAGCATGTCGCCAGCCAAGCGGGCCAGCTTGCCGTCGATGTCGGAGACCTCCCCGGCCGGCTGGCGCAGCACGGGGTCGCCGATCCTGCGGATCTCGTAGGGCGCACTCACCCACGCAAGGCTACCGGTAGGTTGCCGCCATGGGTGAGCCCACCGGTCAGTACTTCGAGGCCACCCCCGCGGCGGCATCACGACAGCAGACGGTGCGCCTCGACCTCCCCGACCAGTCGATGGCCCTCATGACCGACCGGGGCGTGTTCTCGGCCGATCGCGTCGATGCGGGCACCAAGTACCTGCTGCTGGAGGCGCCCCCGCCGCCGGCCGAAGGGACCTTCGTCGACCTCGGCTGCGGCTACGGGCCCATCGCCTGCACCCTGGCCGGCCGGGCCCCGCGTGCCACGGTGTGGGCACTCGATGTGAACCTCCGGGCGCTGGACCTGTGCCGCCGGAACGCGACCGCCCTCGACCTCATGAACGTGCGAGTGGCGGAGGTCGACGACGTCCCGCCCGACCTGACCGTCGAGCGGCTGTGGTCGAACCCACCCATCCGGATCGGCAAGGACGCCCTCCACGCCCTCCTGTCCACGTGGCTCGGACGGCTGACGCCGTCGGGCTCGGCCCTGCTCGTCGTGCAGAAGCACCTGGGGGCCGACTCGCTGCACCGCTGGCTCGACGCCGAGGGATGGCCCACGGAGCGCCTCGGGTCCAGGGTCGGCTACCGGCTGCTCCAGGTCCGTCGCCCGTGAAGCAGCTGGACAGCACCGGGATGAAGCGCCTGCACCGGGACTGGCGGCGACGGACCGAGGGCCGGCTGGGGTTGGTGCTCGACGACGTCCAGGGCCCGTTCAACGTCGGCGCCATCATCCGCACGGCGGCCGCCCTTCGGGTCGACGACATCTGGCTGGCCGGGAACACGCCGGAGCCCGACGACACGAAGGTGGGCAAGACCGCCCTCGGCACGCAGCGCTACCTCACCTTCCACCGGGAAGAGCTCACCGTGGCGGCCATCGCGGCCGCCCGGGCGGCGGGCTACCAGGTGGTGGCCATCGAGCTGGCCGACGGGGCCGGCGCCCTCCACGACCTGTCGCTCGGACCGGCCACCTGCCTGGTGGTGGGGCACGAGGACCGGGGGTGCACGCCGACCGTGCTGGCGGCCTGCGACGCCGTTGCCTTCCTCCCGCTCCTCGGCAAGGTCGCGTCCCTCAACGTGGCCACCGCCGCCTCGATCGCCTGCTACGAGGTGCGCCGGCAGGCATGGATGGCCGCCGCCCAGTAGCGAAACCCCAGCCCCAGGGCACCGGTCCCTCCCCTACGGTGCGACCATGCCGGAACCGAGCGTGCGGACCCTGCGCGACGGCGAGCTGGCCGAGGCATCGCGGGTGGTCAACTACGGGATGCTCGGCTCCGTCGCCGACGAGGTCGGTCAGGCCTGGACCGAGTACATGGACCCGACCCGGGCGTTCGGTGCGTTCACGCCGGAGGGCCAGCTGGTGGGCCTGGCCCGCCACTTCGCCACCGACCTCGCCGTACCTGGGGGCGAGGTGCCGGCGGCCGGTGTGACCGCGGTGGCGGTCCTGTCGACCCACCGGCGGCAGGGGCACCTCTCCCGAATGATGCGGGCGCAGCTCGACGCCATCGCCGTCGAGGACATCCCGGTCGCCGTCCTGGTCGCCGCCGAGTGGGGGATCTACGGGCGCTATGGCTATGGCCCGGCCGTCGATGCCTGCGGCTTCCACATCGACACGAGGTCGGCGCGCTTCCGCAGCCCGGCCACGGGCACCGTCGAGCTGGTCCTGCCGGCCGCACTGAGACCCGAGCTCGAGGCCGCGCACGAGTCTCGTCGGGCCCGCACCCCAGGGGCCATCCGACGCGACTCGTTCGTGTGGGACCGCCAGGCTGGGATGGCCGCCTGGCCCGGGCAGACCGAGGACCTCGGGCTGCGCCGCGGTGCCCTCTGGCGGAACGCGGCGGGCACGGTCCTGGGTGCGGTCGCCTACAAGGTCGACCAGACGTGGGATCGCAACCGCCCGGCCGGCAAGGCCGAGGTGTCCTTGCTGGTCGGCGCCACGCCTGAGGCCGAGCGCGAGCTCTGGCGACACGTCTGCGAGATCGATTGGGTGCGCTCTGTCACGGCCGGCAACCGGGCGGTGGACGACCCTCTCCCGCTGTTCCTCCAGGACGGCCGCGCCGCCACCGCAGTGGACCACTTCGACTGCATCTGGGCGCGCATCCTCGACGTACCCCAGGCCTTCAGCCACCATCGGGCCCCCACGTCCGGTCAGGTCGTCGTCGAGGTCAGCGACCCGCTCGGCTACGCCGCCGGCCGGTGGCAGATCGAGATCGCCCCGGATGGCGCTGACGCGTCGCCGACCTCGAGGGCGGCGGACGTCACACTGCCCGTCGGGACGCTGGGAGCCGCCTTCCTGGGAGGCACGCCCGTGCGACGGCTCTTCGACGCCGGATGGCTGGACGAGGAGACCCCGGGCGGCGCCGATCGGCTGGGTGAGCTGCTGGCCACGCCGACGGCACCGTGGTCCCCCACCACCTACTGAGCTCGGCCAGCCGGCGCCGCCGCCCTGACCATCACACGCGCAGCGGGTCGACCTCGATGCGGAGCCGACCCGGCGGCCGCTTCACCGCCGCCAGGGCATCGCACAGGGCGGGATGGTCGTCAGCGCGGAGCAGCCAGCGCCCGTCGGCGACCTCGGCCACCTCCACACCTGCCGGACGGCCCAGGGCGTGCACGAACGCGGGGGCGACGGCTCCGGAGACCTCCGCCATCGCGGTGCAGGGCGGGAAGCGGAGCAGCTCACGTCGGGCCAGCTCGGCCGCCGCCACCCCACTGACGTCGGCCCGGACCGCCGCCCGGATCACCTCGTGGTCGGGGGACCGGGTCTGGATCAGCAGCTTGCCCGCCGCTCGCCCGTCGGCCGGCCCCGACGCCCCCACCACCCGAGCGGCGCGGGCCACCAGGGCCAGCGCCTGCTCGACGGCTCGGTAGCGGGGCGCGAGGAGCTCCTGGTCGAGGTCGAGGAACGCGACCGCATCGGCCCGCTCGATCCGCTGCAGCACCGCCTCGGTGCCGACCACGACGCGGGTCAGCGGGGCACCGGGGTCGGTAGCGGCGGTGAGCTCGGTCACCGGCTCCCCCACCAAGGCCTCCAGCTCCTCGCGCACGCGCGTAACGCCCGCCCGCGCGTTCTTGAACCGGCTCGCGCCACAGACGAGGCAGAGCGGGGGCCGGGTGACGGCACATCGAGGGCACTGCAGGTCCTGGTCGGGCTGCTGGACGGCGGCCTCGCAGTGCGAGCATCGGGCCAGCTCGCCACACGCACCGCAGGCGAGGAGCTTGGCCCGGCCCGTGCGGTTGAGGAGGCACAGCACGCGCTGGTTGGATCGCAGCAGCCGGACGAGCGGGTCGGAGAACAGCCCGGCGCGCCGCGGGTCCTCGTTGCGGCGGTCCACCACCTCCACCGGGGGCCATCCGGCTCGGTCCCGTGTCCGGTCGGCCCAGTGCAGATCGCCCCAGGCCAGCGCCTCGAGGGAGGGGCATGGGCTGGTCAGCACGCAGGGCACCTCGGCCCGCCGCGCCCGCTCGATGGCCACGTCACGGGCGTGCCACGTCGGGCTCTGCTCCTGCTGGTGGGCCTCGTCGTGCTCGTCGAGCACGACCACCGCCGCCAGCGCCGCCACCGGGGCCCAGGCCGCCGCTCGGGTACCCACCACGGTGGCGCCGGCCGCCCCCAGGGCCCAGTCGCGCGGGTGGGTGGCGACAGCGATCCCCGCCCGGCGCAGGCGGGTCGTGACGGTGGCGACCATGGCCGCCGTGGGGCAGAGCACGAGGGCGTTGCCGAGGGACGCGGCGGCGGTGGCGACGTGGATGAGGTTGGTGGCCGGCGGCAGCCGGAGCACCGTCCGCCGGGCGGTGAAGGCGGCCGTGAGGAGCGCGTGGTCGGGAGACGGAGCGGCCGACGGCGCCGCTGGCGACGGCAGCTGCCGGACCACCCGGCCGGGCGACGCCGTCTTCAGGAACGAGGCCGGCCGGCCCGCCCAGCGCCAGGCCGCCCACGAGGCGAGATCGATCAGCTCGTCTGGCGGACCGAGGCCGCTGCGCTTGGCCAACGGTCGGAGCGCCACCCCCGCCGGCGGGTCGACGTCGACCTCGACCACCCCCCCCCCCCCCCCCCCCCCCCCGGGCCCCCCGCGCGCCCCCCCCCCCCCCCCCCCCCCCCGCCCCCGCCCCCCCCCCCCCCCGCGGGGCGACCCCCCCGCCGTGGGCGCCCCCCCCCCCCCCGCCCCCCCCCCCCC
>Ga0183260_10001247_pt1 | contig 21487 bp, 19 predicted proteins | sample AntDrymUQ4972206_2_FD_129768 | JGI IMG/M metagenome (GOLD analysis project Ga0183260, IMG submission 129768) | Polar desert sand microbial communities from Dry Valleys, Antarctica - metaG UQ497 (22.06) (version 2) (version 2) | ecosystem: Environmental > Terrestrial > Soil > Desert | place...
CCGGAGCGTGTGGGAACATATGTTTGTGTCTGGCACAGGAAGCACCGTCGCCGAGCTGATCGCAGAAGGCAAGACCGCGCTCGAGATCGCGCACGCTCTTGGGGTCACGCGCAACACCGTCTACTACCACATTCGTAGGTTGCGGGAAGAGGGCGCGAGAGATCCCGAGGCCATTGGGCACGTCGAGCTGCCCCCTCGCGCTCGCTGGTCAATCGAGACGCGACCGCAGGTCCAGCGCCTGCTTGAACAAGGCCTCAGCCGAGCCGAGGTCGCCGCGACCCTCGGTCTGAGTCGCCCGACCGTCAGCTACCACGCGCGTCGCCTGGGTGCCGCGATCGACGATCGCTGCGCGAGGCGTTACGACTGGAGCAAGATCCAGGCGTACTACGACGCCGGTCATTCGGTCCGCCAATGCGCACAAGCATTTGGATTCTCCTTGCAGAGCTGGCACGCCGCTCGGCTGCGGGGCGAGATCGTCGCGAGGACTGCCGCCATGCCGCTGGACTCATTGCTGGTCGTCGGTCCCCGCTCGCGGCACAACATCAAGCGCAGGCTCCTGGCAGAGGGAGTCAAGCCGGCACGGTGCGAGCGCTGCAACGCCGACCAATGGTTGGGAACCCCGATTCCTCTCGACCTTCACCACATCAACGGCGTCCGTGACGACAACCGCCTGGAGAACCTGATGCTGCTGTGTCCCAACTGCCATGCCGCGCTGGGCGGCGAGGCATCTGCAGTCGCTGCCTAGCGCCGCACCCCAGCTACGCCGCCGCCTGCTCCATCCAGTCCCGGTACAGCCGCCAGTAGGCGCCCTGCGCCTCGAGCAGCTCGTCGTGGTTGCCCTGCTCGACGATCCGCCCGCCGTCGAGCACGACGATCCTGCCGGCCTGGCGGATCGTCGACAGGCGGTGGGCGATGACGATCGACGTGCGGCCGGACAGCAGGCGGCGCAGGCCGGCCTCGATGCGCCCCTCGGTGTGCAGGTCGACGTTCGACGTGGCCTCGTCGAGGATCAGGATCCGCGGGTCGGCGACGAGCGCCCGCGCGAAGGCCACGAGCTGGCGCTGGCCGGCTGAGAGCTGGGTCCCTCGCTCTCCGACCGGCGTCGCGTAGCCCTGCTCCAGCGCGGAGATGAAGTCGTCGGCGCCGACCGCCCGTGCCGCTGCCCGGATCTCCTCCTCGCTCGCGTCCGGGCGCCCGAAGGCGATGTTCTCGCCGATCGTGCCGCTGAACAGAAAGCCCTCCTGCGGCACGATTCCGAGCTGGCCGCGCAGCGACGCCTGCGTCACCGAGCGCAGGTCATGGCCGTCGACGAGCACGGCGCCGCGCGTCGGGTCATAGAAGCGCGCGACGAGCTTGGCGATCGTCGACTTGCCCGCGCCCGTCGCCCCGACCAGCGCGACCGTCTGGCCCGGTGGCACCGTCAATGACACGCCGGCGACCGCGAACACCGCGTCGTCGCCGGAGCCGTAGTGGAAGCTCACGTCGCGCAGCTCGATCTCGCCGCGCAGGCGCCCGAGCTCGAGGGCGTCGGGCGCATCGACGAGATCGGGCTCGACGTCGAGCAGGCTGAAGATCTTGTCGAGCGCGGCCATCCCCGACTGATAGGTCGTGTAGACCTGCGAGAGCTGCTGGATCGGGTCGAAGAAGTTGTTCAGCGCCGCGACGAACGCCACGAGCACGCCGAGCGTCACGTTGCCGTCGATCGCCTGCAGACCGCCGTAGAACAGGATGCCGACGGTCGCCAGCGCGCTCAGCAGCTCGATCGCGGGGAAGTAGGCGGCGTTCAGGTTGACCGTCGTCATGTTCGCCGCGCGGTTGTCGTCGTTGAGCTCGGCGAAGCGGCGCTTGTGATGCGGCTCCTGCCCGAACGAGCGCACGATGCGGATGCCCGACAGGGACTCCTGCAGGTACGAGGTGATCGCCGCGATCGTCTCGCGCGTGCGCGAGTAGGCGTCCGCGGACACGATCCGGAAGGCGATCGAGCCGATCACCACGACGGGGAAGATGAGAAACGTCAGCAGCGCCAGCTCGAGGTCGAGCAGGACCAGGATCACGATCGTGCCGATCAGCGTCAGCGAGCTGGAGAACAGCGTCACGACGCTGTCGGTGACGAGCGTGTCCAGCGCCTGCACGTCGTTGGTCATCCGCGAGATGAGCTGGCCGGCCTGGCGGCGTTCGTAGAAGCCGATCGGCTGGGACTGCAGGTGACCGAAGATGCGCAGCCGCAGGTCCTGCAGCGCGCGCTGGCCGACCCAGCCGACGAGGAAGGTCTGCGCGTAGGACGCCGCCCAGAAGACGAGCGCGCTGACGACGAACGCGAGCACGACGAGGTTCAGCGTTCCGACGTCGCCCTGCCTGATTCCGTCGTCGATCGCGTACTTCGCCAGCGGTGCGGGCGCGAGCGTCGCGGCGGTCGCGGCAACGAGCGCGACGAACATCAGGATCACGCGGCCGCGGTAGGGCGCCAGCAGCGAGACGAGCCCGCGCAGCTTGCGCCCGCGGCCGCCCGTCTGGCGCCAGCGGCGCACGATCTCCTGCGAGCGCGCGCTCACAGTCCCGCCACCTCGCGCTCGCGCGGCTTGCGCGTGAGGAAGACCTGATCGGGCAGCCCCTTCTCGACGATCTCGCCGTAGAACGGCGAGCGCTCGAGCAGCTCGTCGTGCGTGCCGTGGTCGAGCAGCCTGCCCTGCTCGAGCACGGCGATCTCGTCGGCGAGCGTGATCGTCGACAGGCGGTGGGCGATGACGAACGTCGTGCGGCCCGCCATCACCTCCGTCAGCGCGCGCTTGATCTGCTGCTCGGTGGACGCGTCGACCGACGACGTAGCGTCGTCGAGGATCAGGATCCGCGGGTCGGCCAGCAGGGCACGCGCGATCGCGATCCGCTGGCGCTGCCCGCCGCTCAGTGTCAGGCCGCGCTCGCCGACGCGCGTGTCATAGCCATCGGGCAGCCTCTCGATGAAGTCATGCGCCTGCGCGCGCCTGGCCGCCGCGACGACCTCCTCGCGCGTCGCATCGGCGCGCGCGTAGGCGATGTTCTCGTGCACGCTGGCGCTGAACAGAAACGGATCGTCGGTGACGACGGCGATCTCGCGGCGCAGCGCGCGCGGGTCGACGCTGCGCACGTCGACGCCGTCGACGCGCACCTCGCCTGCGGTGGCGTCGTAGAGGCGCGAGACGAGCTGCACGAGGCTCGTCTTGCCCGAGCCGGTGGGGCCGACGAGCGCGAGCGTCGTCCCTGCGGCGACGGTCAGCGTGACGTCGTGCAGCGCCGGCTCGCGCGCGTCCTCGTAGGTGAGCGAAGCGTTGCGCAGCTCGAGGCGACCCGAGCCCGCTGGCAGCGCGACGGCGTCGGGCGCCGGCACGATCCTAGGCTCGCGGTCGAGCAGCTCGAAGATCCGTGCCCCCGAGGCGGTCGCGCGCTGGGACATCCCCAGCAGCATCCCGAACGTCCGCATCGGTCCCAGCAGCGCCAGCAGGTAGGCATAGAAGGCCGTGAACTCGCCGATGCTCAACTGCCCGTCGATGACCGCGCGGCCGCCGAGGAACAGCAGCAGCGCGAGCCCGACCTGCGGCAGGAAGCCGATGAACGGGTTGTAGAAGGCGCGCAGGCGCGTCGAGATCATCGACTGCTCGAAGACGCGCGTCACGCTTTGACTGAAGCGCTCGCGCTGAAGCCCCTCGCGCGCGAACGCCTTGACGACGCGCACGCCACCGACGTTCTCCTCGACATCGGCCGTCAGCTCGGCGATCCGCTGCTGGACCTCCTGCAGCGCGGGTCGCGCGCGCTGCCCGTAGCGCTGCGCGATCCAGACGACGAACGGCACGGGGGACAGCGCGACCAGCGCGAGCATGGGGTCGATGACGAACATCGCGATCGAGGCGAAGAGGATCGTCAGCGCCGACTGGGCGATGATCACGAGGCCGTAGCCGAGGAAGAAGCGCACCGCCTGCAGGTCGACGGTCGCGCGCGACATGAGCTGCCCCGTCTGCTGGCGGTCGAAGAACCCCAGCTCGAGTGCGAGCAGGTGCTCGTAGACGCGGCTGCGCAGGTCCATCTCGACGCCCAGCGACACGCGTCCGGCGATCAGCCGGCGCGCGACCGTCAGCGCAAGCCGAGCCAGCCCGGCGACGGCGATCAGCGCCACGAGCAGCTTGAGCTGGTCGCGATCGCTTGAATCGATCGCGTTGACCGCCGCGCCCGTCAGCGCGGGGATCGCGACCGTCGCGCCCATCGCGATCGCCGCGAGGATCCCCGACCACCAAACGCCGCGCTTGTAGGGCGCGAGGAAGCCGAGCAGGCGCCGGAAGGTCGACATCGGCGCATTGTAGTTGCTTGGGCAACGACCGACGCGGGGAGAGTCGTCAGGCGCTGATGGCAGCCCTGATCGATCATCTACGATCGCTTCCATGCCGGCGCCACCCGCGGGACTGTGCGGCAGCTGCCGCCATCAACGCGTGGTGCGCAACACGCGCGGGTCGTCGTTCTCGCTGTGTGAGCGCTCGCGGGAGGACGACCAATACCCGCGCTACCCGCGGCTGCCGGTCACGAGCTGTCCGGGCTACGAGCCGCGAGATGCGCAGCCCGTGCGACGCCTCGGCGCGACGCCGCCACGCGATCGGGAGCCGGGCGGGTGAGAGGATCGCGCGAACGCGTTCGTGCCTGCGCGCTCGTGATCGCGCTCGCCGTCGTCGCGATCGGCTGCGGCGACGGCTCCGTCGCCGGCGAAGGGCAAACGTCCGCGGCGAAAAGCGCAGGCGCCGCCCGCTGGCGCAACCTCGCCCCGTCGACGATCGGTCGCACCGAGGTCTCCGCGGCTCGCATCGGCCACGCCGTCTACGTCATCGGCGGCTTCGCCGAGCCCGACGGCGTCACCTCGAACGTCGTCGAGCGCTACGACCTCGAGCGCAACCGCTGGACGTGCGCCGCTCCGCTGCCGATCGCCGTCAACCACGCCGCCGCGGTCGCCTACCGCGGCAGCCTCTACGTCGTCGGCGGCTACGCGGCCGCCAACGGCCTCTCCCGCGAGACCGGCGCGCTGCAGCGGTATGACCCGAAAACCGCGCGCTGGACCCGGCTGCGCGACGCGCCGACCGCGCGCGGCGCCCACGTCGCGGGCGTCATCGGCGCGCGCATGTACGTCGTCGGCGGCGCCGAGAACGGCAAGGCGCTCGACCGGCTCGAAATCTACGACTTCCAGACCGACCGCTGGTCGACGGGCCCGCCGATGCGCCTGCCACGCGAGCACCTCGCGGGCGCCGTTCACGACGCCAAGCTATACGCGATCGCGGGGCGCGCCGCGGGCAAGGGCAACTTCGCCGTCGTCGAGCGCTACGTCCCCGCGCGCCGCCGCTGGGAGCGCGTGCCGAAGCTGCGCAAGCCGCGCGGCGGCATCGCGGCCGTGACCGTCGCCGGGCGGATTGTCGTGGTCGGCGGGGAAGAGGCCGCGGGCACGATCGCCGAGGTCGAGTCCTACCACCCTCCGACGCGCCGGTGGCGCTTTCGCAGGCGGCTGCCGACGCCGCGCCACGGCCTCGGCGCGATCGCCCACAAGGGCAGCATCCACGTCCTCGAGGGCGGCCCGACTCCCGGCCTGAGCTACTCGCGCCGCGCCGAGGCGCTGCGGATCGCGCCGTGACCGGCGCTCAGCCGCGGCGCTGCTGGCCGATGAGCGACCCGCTCTACATCGCCTACCACGACGAGGAGTGGGGCCGGCCCGTCCGCGACGACGCGCGCCTGCTCGAGCGGCTGTGCCTGGAGGGCTTCCAGTCGGGCCTGTCGTGGCTGACGATCCTGCGCAAGCGCGAGCGCTTCCGCGAGCTGTTGGAGGGCTTTGACCCGCGGCGGCTTGCGCGCTTGGGCGACGAGGACGTCGAGCGTCTGATGGCAGACGCAGGCATCGTGCGCAACCGTGCCAAGATCGAGGCGGCGATCGCCAACGCGAACGCGACGCTCGCGCTGCAGCGGGCCGACGAGACGCTCACCGACCTGCTGTGGTCCTTCGCTCCGGGCGGGCCGCAGCGCGCGCCGGCGTCGCTGGCCGACACGCCGTCCGCGACCGCCGAGTCCAAGGCGATGGCGCGCGAGCTCAAGCGCCGCGGCTTTCGGTTCGTCGGCCCGACGACGGCCTACGCGCTGATGCAGGCCGTCGGGATCGTCAACGATCACGTCGTCGGCTGCATCGCGCGAGCGGCAGTCGAGGACGAGCGGGCCACGGTGGGCGCTGACTGACGGTTCAGCGGTCGCCGCGAACGCGCGCGATCAAGCGGCTGAGGAAGATCGTCAGCCGCGTCACGAGCGAGTCCTGCCTCTTGCCTCCGACCGGATCGATCTCGCTCAGCCTCGATTCCGAGGGCATCGGCGGGTCGCCCGCGACCGTGCTCGTGTAGACGTCGTAGTGCTTGGCCGGATCAAGCGCCACGCCGGTCGCGAGATGGCCTTTTCCGGTGGCGTCGAAGTCCTCGAAGGTGTGCGTCTGCGGCGGCACGCCCGTCTCGTCGCGCGAGTTGACCGTGACGACGAGCGCCGACGGCCGCGGGTCGCGCGCGCGGAAGTCGTAGTCGATGCGCAGCCGGCCGCGATCGCGCACCGCCTTGACCTCGGGGCGCTCCTGCGCCTCACCGAGCTTCGTCTCGGTCGCCTCGTTGTGCCAGTCGCTGGGCTTGTCCCACTGCGTCTTACGGCCCGGCCCGGTCGGCGAGTTGGAGTGCAGCCCGACCTTGTCGCGCGGGTTGGGCTTGGTGTCGCCCCAGCGGCCCTTCCACAGCATCCAGGCGTGCGTGTCGGGGCGGATCAGCTCGAGCGTCAGATCGGGCGCCGGGCGCTTGCCGTCGGCGAGGTCGTACCAGGCCTCGGTCTGGTGAAAGCCGGGCTCGAAGTAGGCGGCGTGCGAGCCGCGCGCGACGTAGACGATCGGCCGCTCGCCGTCCTTGCGCACGCCGCCCCAGGAGCGCTTCTCGCCGTAGCGGTGCTGGGCGTAGACCGCGAGGTCCGGCCGCTCCTCGGTCGGGTGCATGCGCAACTGCACCATCTCCCAGTCGCCCTCGTGCAGGCCGGCGTCGAAGGCGAGCTGGTAGTCGTTGTAGAAGTACCAGAACCAGTACTGCAGCCAGAGCCGGCCGTTCTGCTCGACGGCACGGCCGTACATGACGTTGCGCAGCTCGGGACGCTCCTTGCGCAGGCGCACGTATGCCTCGCGATAGTCCCGCCCCGAGTGGCCGATGATGTCGCCCTTCGTAAACGGCTCGCCGCTTGCGTACTTCTCGCGGCCCAGGAAGGCGAGCGTCAGCTTCGTCTGCTTGCCGGTGGGCACCGCTTCGGCCAGCACCGGGCCCTTCTTGCCCTCGGCGACATCGGCGCGGCGCAGCTCGTTGTTCGGGCAGTCGGTCCACTGCACGGCGCTGTCGACGAAATACTGCTCGTTGGAGTCGTAGCGCAGTACCGGCGCAAACCGCTTGAGCAGGTCATCGTGGTCGGCCATACCCCCACCTCACCGGGTAAGCACACCGTTCCGCGCGGGCCGCGTCAAGTCGAGTTCGCTCGTCTGGCCGGACTGACGTCAGCGGTCGAGGTCCAGCGCGCCGAGCAGGTTGGAGTAGTCGTCGGTCCACGGAGCGCTGCCTGGGGAGCGCCGGCAGTCCTGCCACCGCTGATCGGAGGCGGCCGCCCTGAGGTCGGGCGTGCGCCTGGCCATCACCACCCAGTTCGAGGCGTCGGTCTCGGGTATCCTGTCGCGTCCGCTCTTGCGGTCCGTCTGAGCGACGCAGGCCATGCTCGCGTCGTGGGCGAGGTTTCCGAGAACGGGCTCCAGGTCCACATAGCTGTTGGACACGTTGAAGGCGACAATTCCGTGCTCGCGCAGCTTCGAGCGGTAGAGCGTGAGCGCCTCGCGATTGATGAGGTGGACGGGGACGGCGTCTGAGCTGAACGCATCGGCCATGATCAGCCCGTAGCGTCGATCGGCGGCGCGCGGGAGTCTGAGCCGGGCGTCGCCGAGGACCACGTCGAAGTCTCCCGGGCACACGCGCAGGTAGGTGAAAAAGCGCGGGTCGCGGGCGATGCGCTCGATCGTGGGGTCGATCTCGTAGAACGTCCATTGCTCGCCAGGCTTGCTGTAGCAGGCGATGGAGCCCGTCCCGAGGCCGATGATCGCGGCGCGCGTCGTCACGTAGGGCGGCATCGAGCTGAGCAGCCGTCCGATCGGACTGCCCCGGTGGTAGTAGCTGTTCGGCGTGCGTTCGCGGCCTGGGGAGAAGTCTTGGGCACCATGCGTCGTCGTGCCGTGCACGAGCCGGTGCAGGTTGCCCCCCTCGGCCGCCGTCACGCGATAGACGCCGAAGAAGCTGCGCTCGCGATGGAGCTCCCGATCGTCCGGGGCCGAGGCCAGCGTGACCGCCAGCACGATCGCTCCCACCGACAGCCCGAAGCGCAGCGGCCGGCGGATGAAGTTGACGGCGACCCCCGCCGCCAGGCCGAAGGCGAACATCTTGGCGTACTGCTGTGCGTCGGCCTCCGCGAGCTCGATCAGCGCGACGATCAGCGCAACCGTCGTCCCGAGGGCGAGCGGCAGCGCGAAGTCGAGCCAGCGCGCGTAGGGGCCCGGGGGGATCAGAGGCGGGCGTTTCGGCAGGCACAGCGCCGCGAGCACGAGCGCGATCGGGTACTCGGCCAGCGAGTCGAACAGCGCCGGCGCCACGAGCGCGTTGAACACCCCGCCGAGTGCTCCCCCGAGGGAGATCAGCAGGTAGAACTCGGTCAGCCAGCGCGTCGGCGGGCGGTCTTGCGCCAGCGCCCCGTGGCACGCCACGGCCACGACGAAGAAGCTCGCCAGGTGGAGCGGCACCATGATCCACAGCGGACCGCGGACCTCCAGCAGCAGCGTCACGGAGATCAGCAACACGACCGCGGGCAGCGCGAGCACCATCGCGCGCTGCAGCCCATCGGACCGCGAGCCCGGAGCGAAGACGAGGATGAACGAGATCAGGTAGAGCGACAGAGGCAGCGACCACAGCAGCGGGACCGGCGCGATGTCGGTCGTGATCGCGGTCGTCACGCCGAGCATCAGGCTCGACGGGACGAAGGCCAGCCCGACCCAGCGCAAGCGCCTGTTGAGCGTTGGCCGTGCCGCGGCGCCCTGGGATGCTGCGGGAGCTTCATCCGAAGCGGGTTCCGGCGCAGCTTCGGGATCCTCGCTCACCCCAGCGGCCTCCGACCCGCGCGGCGAGCGCCACACCACGGCCGCACACGCGAGCACCAGCACGACGAGCAGCCCATAGCCCGCCGACCACAGGCGTCCCTGCTCGGCGAGGCGCATGGAGGGCTCCACGGCCAGCGGATATGCGAGCAGCCCGAGCACGCTGCCGAGGTTGCTCGCGCGGTAGAGGAAGTAGGGATCGCCGGCCGCTGGATGATCGGTGGCGGCGAGCCAGCGTTGCAGCAGCGGCGCGGTCGTCGAGACGACGAAGAAGGGAAGACCGACCGCAACCGCCAGCAGGCCGAGCAGCAACGGCACCGGGTTGTCGTCAGCAGAAGGGATCCAGTCGTCGGGAACGCCGACCGGCAGCACCAGCAGCGGAACCAGCTGGACCCCGAGGTGCACGGCGGACTGGCGGCGCACGCCAAGGCGACGCGTGCTCTCGTGCGCGTAGAGGTAGCCGGCAAGAAGCGTCGTCTGGAAGAACAGCATCGAGGTGTTCCAGACGGCCGGCGTGCTGCCAAACAGCGGCAGCACGAACTTCGCGAACATGGGCTGGACGAGGAAGGTGAGCCCCGCGCTCAAGAAGAGCGTGGCCGAGAACAGCGCGACGACCCCGGTGCTGCGCCCCCGCCCGCGCGAGGGTGCGGGCGATCGCGGCGTCGTCTCGGGTCGTGAGGCCATGAGGGCGGACTCTAGGAGAGCACCTCGTCAGGGGCAGCATGGGGTGCCTATGCGACTCGCGCGGCGCGCGCTGCGCCGGTGTCTGGGATCGTTGTGCGGGTGAAACGCTCGTCGCTCGGGCTGGCGCTCGCGGCCTGGCTCGTGCTGGCGGGCAGCGCTCATGCTGCGGGTGCTCCACGCGGGCAGCTCGCCCTCAGCAAGACGACGACCAGCCTCGGGACGGACTTCAAGCGCTATCAGCAGCGCGTCGACGGCGTGCCGGTGCTGGGCGGCGAGGTCGTCGTCACCAACGCGCCAGGCGAAGCGGCCGATCTGAAGCTCGACCGCTCGCGGCGCGGGCTGCGCGCCCCCGGACGGGCGACCGTGACCCGCGTCGAGGCGATCGCCGCGGCGCGCAGGGCGACGCGCGCCTCCGACCTGCGCGCCGCCCCGCGGGCGGGGCGCGCAATCCTGCCCACCGCCCGCGGGGGGCGACTTGTCTGGCGCGTGCTGCTGGCGTCGGGCCGACCGCTCGCATCCTTCGAGGCGCTCGTCGATGCCCGTTCCGGGGCGATCGTGCGCCTCCGCGACCGGCTGAAGCACGACACCGGCAAAGCGGCGGTGTTCATACCCAACCCGGTTGTCGCCCAGGGCTCGCGCGCCGGGCTCGACGACGACGATGACGGCGACAGCCCGCTGCTGACCTCGCTGCGCACGCCGGTCGCACTCGAGCGGCTCAAGAGCGGGACGAGCTGCCTGAAAGGACGCTGGGTGCACGCGAAGCTGCCATCAGGCGAGGTGTGCAAGCCGAATGCGGACTTCACCTCGGTCACCCGCGCCGACGACGACTTCGAGGCGCTGATGGCCTACGTGCACGTGGACCGCGCGCGCGCCTACCTGGAGAGCCTCGGCTTCCCCAGCCTGCTCAACCGGTCGCAGCGCGTGCTCGCGAACGGGACCTCCGCCGACGATGCCTTCTACGACACGGAGGACAAGTCGATCACGCTCGGGGAAGGCGGGGTCGACGACGGCGAGGACGGCGACGTGATCGTCCACGAGTACGGCCACGCCGTGCAGGACGCGCAGGTGCGGGACTTCGGAGAATCGCCACAAGGCGCGGCGATGGGCGAGGGCTTCAGCGATTACCTGCAGGCGGCGCTCGATGCCCAGCGCGCGCCGAGCGCCACGTTCAACCCCTGCGTGGCCGAATGGGACGCGATCGACACCGAGGACTCGGACTCGGGGCAATGCCTGACGCGTACCGACACCGACTTCACCGCCAGCCAGGGCGGCCCGGGAACGGGGTGCAACACCGAGCCGCACTGCGCGGGCACGGCTTGGTCGGGCGCGCTGTGGCGCATCCGCGGCCTGATCGGCGGACCCACGGCCGACCGTCTCGTGGTGCAGTCGCATTATCCGCTGACCAAGACGGCCGACTTCGTCGACGGCTCGATCGCCCTGATCCTGACCGACCGCGCGCTCTACGGCGGCATCCACGAGCAGGTCCTGCGCGACGTTCTCAACGCACACGGGCTGCTCGACCGCAAGTGGCCCGTCCTCAAGCTGAGCGGCAAGCTGCCGCGCATCGGCACGGTTCGGCGCACCAGGCGCTTTCGCATGACCGTCGAGCTGTCCGAGCCCGGGACGGTGCGACTTTCCGCGCTGCTCGAGCGCGCGTCGAAGAGCGCGAAGCCCGTCGTGACGGCACGCAAGATGACCTTCAGGAGAGAGGGCAGGCGGCGCGTGACCTTCCGGCTGACGCGCGCCGGGCTGCGGCTACTCAGCACACGGCGCAGCGCCGTGCTGCGCATCCGCGCAAAGGCAACGTTCCGCTCGGGCCGGACGCTGCCGGCGGTGCAGACGCGCCGCAGGCTGCGCTGACCGGCGAGCGATCGAGCGGGTCTTCTCGTAAGTCTTGACCTGAAGACCCACTACGCGGCCACGACGGCCGGATCGTCCACGGCGATCGGCTCGGCTTCCTGCAGGCGCCGGCGGAAGTAGTCCGCGCGTTCGAGCTCGCCGAGGGCGATCAGCACGACCCGCAGGATGCCCTGATGGCCGACGATCACGGGGCATTGCGCCGCGGCGAGCGCATCGGCGATCGCGGCGCGAGCGCGCGCCAGCGCGGCGTCGAGCGGTTCCATCCCCGGCACGGGCGAGCCGAACGGGTCGTCGCGCCACGCCTGAAACGCGCACCCGAGTGCTTCCAGGGCCTGCGCGCGGTCCAGGCCCTCGAATTCGCCGTAGTCGATCTCGGTCAGGCGCTCGTCCACGGTCAGCGTTGCGCCGGTTGCAGCGGCGATCGCCTCGGCGGTGTCGCGCGCACGGCTGAGCGGGCTGCTGAGGACGGCGTCGATCTGCGCCCCGGCGAGTCGTTCGCCGGCGCGGCGCGCCTGCTCGCGACCAATCTGCGTCAGCGCGACATCCGAGCGCCCGGAATACGCCTTGCGAGCCGAGCTCTCCGTCTGCCCGTGGCGCACGATGTAGAGGCGCCTGGAGGTCAAGCGATCCGCTCGGGCTCGACCCAGCGGCGCTCCGCATCGGCGGATCGGACCGCGTCGTAGAGGGCCTGCACGCGCAGGCCCTCGGCCAGCGAGGGGTCCGGCGGAGCGCCGTCGCGGATGGCGGCGGCGAAATTGCGCGCGACGCGCTTGAAGGCGTCCTTCGAGCTTGCCTGCAGCGGCCCCTCGCAGCGCAGCTCCTCGCCGGCGCGACCCCACCACAGGCGCTTGTCCTCGTCGAGGCGGACGCTGCCCTGCGAGCCGTAGAGCTCGATCGTGTCGGCGCGCTTGTGATGTGCCGTCGCCGTCAGGCTGATCTGCCCGAGCCCGCCGCCGCTGAAGCGCAGCAGGATCGCGTAGGCGTCCTCGGCGGTGACCTCCTGCGGCGTGCCGTCGCGGCCCGCGCGCTCGGACACACCGACGTCCATGGCCGCGGCGACAGCCTCGATCTCGCCGAAGGCCTCGAGCAGCAGGTCGAGGTCGTGAACGCCGTAGCCCTGCAGCCTCCCGCCGCCCATCGAGGCGTCCTGAACCCACGTGAACGGGCGCGAGCCCGGCTCGGCGTGGTCGTCGTGGACGAGCGAGATCGAGACCATTCGCGGCTGGCCGACGACCTCGCGCACACACTCCAGCAGCCGCTCGCGCGCGACCTGGAAGCGGCGGCCGTAGTTGACCGCGCCGACGACGCCCGCCTCGTCGATCGCCGCGACGACATCGCGCGCCTGCGCGAGATCGGATCCGAGCGGCTTCTCGCACAGCACGTGCAGCCCGTGCCGCGCAGCCGCGATCGCGATCTCCGCGTGCAGCGACACCGGTGTGGCCACATGTACGGCCTCGAGACCGGGCGCCAGCAGCAGCTCCTCGATGTCGTCGGTACCGAGTTGCGCTTCCGTCTCCTCGGCGAGCTCGCGCGCCCGCTCGCCGCGCCGAGACCACACCGCGACGGGCTCGAACTCATCCAGCTCGCGGTAGACGGGCAGCGGGACCTTGGCCCCGTAGCCGCCGCCGACGACCGCGATCTTCACGGGGTCGCTCATCGAGCCTCACAATAAACGGGCCGTCCAAGCTCCGGCTCGAGCGTCCGGCCGTCAGCCGCGTGCTCGCAGGCGCTTGCTCACGTACATCGGCTCGCCGGCAGGCGGGCGCGCGACGATCCGCAGCGTCGCCGTCAGGCCGCGGCCGCCGCGCAGCGCGCGGCGCAGGCGGCGAACGCCGCTGCGCGAGACGGCGACCCCGACGGTCCGCCGCTTGGCCGCCGGCAGCTTGACCCGCACGCGGCGCAGGCTCACGGTGACGCGCTTGCGCGTGCCGCGCGGCTTGTTGCGCTGCGCCAGCGTGCCCGTCACGGTCACCGTGCAGATCGTGTCGCAGCCCAGGCGCAGCTTCAGCTTGCGGCGCGTGAAGAGGCCCCCGGTGCGCACGGTCGTGACGTGGACGAGCGGACCGGGCGGTCCGGGCAGGGTCGGGGTCTGCGGGCGCGGCGGCTTGCCCAGCGCTCCCAGTGACCGGCACGGCGGGGCGGCCGGGGCGGCGAGCTTGAACTGCTGGACGCGGTTGTTGTCGCGATCGCCGACCGTCAAGGTGCCCAGGCAGCTGACGTTGACGCTGGCCGGTCGCACGAACTGGCCCGCTCCGGTGCCACGCTCGCCGAAGGTCAGCAGCTTCTCGCCGTTGGGGCCGAACTGCTGGATGCGGTCGTTGTCGTGGTCGGCGACCCACAGGTTGCCGGCGGCGTCGAGGCTGATCTGGCGTGGGTTGCGCAGCTTGCCCATGCTCGTCCCCGATCCCGCGAAGCGGGCGATCTCGGTGCCGGCCGCATCGTAGACGGCGATCTGATGGCGCGCGTTGGAGACATACGTACGCGCGCCGTCGGACGTCACGGCGATGCCGCGCAGCCGACCGCTGCCGGTCGGCGTTGCGCCGCGATACGTACCGCTGATCCTGAAACGCGAGATGCGCCTGTTGTTGGTGTCGGCGACGTGGATCGTGCCGCCGTCATCGATCGCGAGCGCGGACGGATCGAGCAGCTTGCCGGGTCCCCTGCCGCGCGAGCCGATCGTCCGCACCGGCAGGCCGGTCGAGCGCGCGAAGACGAAGATCTTCGAGCGCTGCTGGTCGAGCACGTAGGCGTTGCCGGCGGCGTCGAAGGCGACGGCGACGGGGCGCAGGATGATCGTCGGGCCCGGGTTCGGCGAGCCCCACACGGTCGCGATCGAGCCGTCGGGATTGAGGAACTGCACGCGCCCGTTGATCGTGTCGGCGACGGCGCGGAAGCCGGCCGCGTCGGCGGTGACGCCGGTCGGGCCGTTGAACTGGCCCGTCGTCCGCCCGGAGGCGCCGAACGAGCGCACGAGCCTGCCGCTGCGGGTGAAGACGTCGATGCGGTCGTTGCCGGTGTTCGTGACGTAGATGAGGTTGTAGGCGTCGGTGGCGATCGCGCGCGGGAACGCGAGCCGCCCGGGGCCGGTGCCGTAGGAGCCCCAGCGCGCCTTGTATTTGTACCTCGGCGCGGGGGCGTAGCGCACGATGCGCTGATTGAGGTCGTCGGCGACGAACAGCCGGCCGGCGCGGTCCAAGGCGACGCCGTAGGGGAAGTTGAACTGTCGCGGGCTTCGGCCCGGGCCGCGCCCGATCGTGCGGATGAACTTGCCGTCCGTGTCGAAGACCGCGAGCCGGTGGTTCTGGTCGTCGGCGACCACCAGCCGGTCGTCGCGCACAACCAGCCCGCGCGGATAGTCGAGGAACCCGGACGCGATCTGCTTGCCGGCGCTGCCGTCGAGGTTGAAGCGCTGGACGCGATTGTTTGCGCTGTCGGAGACGAACAGCGTGTTGCCCTGCACTGCGAGCCCGCCGCCCGCGCCGGCGGTGTTGCCGCTGCCCCTGCCGAAGCGAAACTGCCCGATGCCCCTGCCCTCGCTCCCGAAGGAGCCGATCAGCCTCCCGCTGGGATCGAAGCGGTCGATCCGGTTCGAGCCGTCAGCGACGATCAGCGTGTTGTCAGGCGCGACCGCGACGGCGCCGACGTGGTTGAGCTCCCCGGGACGCGAGCCGGCGATGCCTACCTCGCGGGCGAAGCGTCCGTCCGGCCTGAAGACCTGCACGATGTGCGATGACTGGTCGCCGACGTAGATCGCGCCGTCGGGCCCGATCGCGACCGTCTGCGGAAAGCGCAGCACGCCCCCGCCGCGCTGGCCGATCTGCGATGCGTTCGTGTAGGGGCAGCTCGGCGCGGCGCCGGGGCAGGCCTGCGCGGGCGCCGCCGCGACGAGTCCCAGCGCGCTGAGGAGGATTGCCGCGCCGGCGGTACGCAGCCCGGAGCAGAAATGGCCTGGGTGGCCTGCCATCAAGGACACCAACACGTGGCGCGACGAGAGTCGCGCTCACCCGCGGCCCTCACGGACGCATGCCGCACTCGGCGGCAATCGATTCCTTTCGCCCCCTGAGTTCACGCCCCGAAAGCCCGCGTCGAGAACGTGCCCAGGCGCAAGCTGGCTGGCTCGCAGCGCGCATACGTCCTGCGCTTCCGCGTCAGTCCTTCCTAAAGGCGCGGTTCAGCCAGCGAATCACGACGGTCAGGCATCCGCGCTTCGGCAAGGTCAAGCTGCTGATGGTCGAGGGCCGCCCGACCCGCAAGGGCCAGGAGTACGTCGCGACGGTCAACCGCGTCGTTCCGCGCCGCAAGAAGCGGCGATAGGTCACCCCTCCGGCGCCTGCGCGCTCCATCCGTCGAACGCGCACGGCCCGTGCTCGACGCCCGCGGCCACCATCCACTGAGCCCAGTCGTGCAGCAGCCCCAGCGACACGGGCGTCGGCTGCGTCATCCCGACCACGAGCCAGGGGCTGTTTCGGTCCATGCCCTCGCGGCGCTCGAAGGCCTGCACCTGGTAGTCGGTCTGCTGGCGCAGGAATGCGACCAGACTGCGGGCCTCGGGCCCGCCCGGGGCGAGGTAGAAGAACTCCAGGCGCACCGGCGTGTCCTCATCGACGCCCTGGCGCTGCAGCTCGGCCAGCCGCTCGGGGTTCAGCTCGAGCTGAAGGTCGAGGATCCGCTCGAACCACTCAGGGTCGTCGGCCATCCGGGATCCTAGGCCGCGGCGGCTGTCAGCCGGCGGCGCGCGAGCGGCCGTGGCAGCGGCGGCATCCGCGCGCCGCGCAGCGCTGCGGAGGCGGCGGCGTGACCGGGCACACCGTGTACGGCGCCCCCCGGGAAGGTCGAGGCGCTGCCGATGTAAAGCCCTCGGACCGGAGTCGAGTAGGGGTTCAGCGACGGCAACGGTCGGAAGATGAGCTGATCGAGGTCGTAGCTGCCGCCGCCGACGTCGCCGCCGACGAGGTTCGCGTTGCGGCGCTCGAGGTCCGCCGGGGCCATCACGTGGCGCGCGAGGACCCGGTCGCGGAAGCCGGGCGCGAAGCGCTCGATCTGGCGCTCGACCGCGTCGGCGAAGGACTCTCGCTCGGCGCTCCAGTCGACGCCCGGCGGGGTGTGCGTGTATGCCCACGCGGTGTGCTTGCCGGCCGGCGCCCGGCTCGGGTCGGCGACGGTCTGCTGACCGGAGAGCAGGAACGGGTTCTCCGGCAGGCGCCCGCCCGCGACCTCGGCGAGCGAGCGGCGCATCTCCGCCGCTGGGCCGCCGACGTGAACGGTGCCTGCGACCCGCGCGTCCGCGTTCTCCCACGGGATCGGCCCGTCCAGCGCCCAGTCGACCTTGAAGGTCTGCGTCCCGTAGCGAAAGCGCGTCGCCATGCGCGTGTAACGGTCGCCGAGCGCGTCGCCGGCGAGCGCCAGCAGGCCGTGCGGCGTCGTCGCGGCGATCACGATCTTCGTCTCCAGCCGCTCGCCGCCCTCGATCTCGATGCCCGTGACGCGGCCGCGGCGGGTGAGCACCCGCTGGGCGCGCGCCGCCGTCCGCGTCTCGCCGCCGAGTTCGCGCAGGTGCCCGACGAGCGCGTCGGTGATCCGGCCGGCGCCGCCCTCGGGGCTGGGCCAGCCGACCGTGTGACCGAGCAGGTTGAGGTACATGCCGGAGATCGCGCTGCCGGCGCCGTCAAGCGGCGCGTCGCCGTGCAGCGCCGATCCGTACAGCCACGCCTCGCCCTCGCCGCCGAAGCGCTCGCCGGCAAGCGTCTTGGCCGACATCAGCAGCAGCCGCACGAAGTCGAGCATGCCTTGGTACTTCAACCCGAGCGCGAGCTTGGCCGGCCCGCCGAGAGGAGGAAAGCCGGCCAGCATCGTCTCGCGCACCGCGTCGAAGTTGCGCAGGTAGGGATCGACGAGCGCCTGCCAGCGCCGGCCGTCGCCGTCGGCCAGCGCGTCGAGGCTCGCGACGGTGCGACCCATGTTCTGCGACAGAACCGCGGCCTTGCCGCCCGGCAGCGGGTGGGCCATTGCCAGCTCGGGCTGAATCCACTTCAGCCCGTGGCGCGCCAGCGGCAGCTCGGCCAGCACCGGCGAGGCGGCGGCGGCCGGATGGACCGCCGAGAAGACGTCGTGGTGAAAGCCCGGCAATGTCAGCTGCGCCGTCGCCACCGAGCCGCCCAGCGTCGGATTGGCCTCGAGCACGAGCACGGAGCGCCCGGCCCGCGCGAGCGTGATCGCCGCGACGAGCCCGTTGGGGCCCGAGCCGATCACGACGGCGTCCGGACGCGCGTTCATGCGCGCAGCGCGATCTGGTGCAGCATGCTCGAGTTGGGGCGCTCGTCGCCCCAGAAGGCCTGCTGCGCGTGGCGGCCCGAGGTGCGGTAGGCGGTCTCGAGCGTCATCGGCATGTCATCCCAGGTACCGGCGGCGCGCAGGTAGGCCTGGCCGTCGCGTTCGAACGCCAGCAGGCGGTTCGTACCGCGGCCCATGAAGTGGCCCTCGTGCGTCGTCAGCTCGATCGCCAGCCGCGGCGTGCAGCCGGGCGGGAACGGCGGCGGCTCGTCGCGGCCGGCGCGGGTCATCAGCTCGTTGAGCTCGTCGGCGTACGAACCGATCGGATCGGCGTCATCGAATCCGACGACGCGCGAGGCGGTCACGTAGCCGCGCAGGACAGTCGGCGTGCGTTGCGTCAGCGGCATGATGATCTCGATCTCGAATGCCGGGCCGGCCAGGGCCCCCGATCGCACAGGGGTGAAGCGACCGAGCTCGCTGGCGTAGTCGGGCCACGTCTCGGGACGGCTCAGCGCCGCGATGGCCCGCTCGGCCGACGCCACCGGCACGGGGTCATACGTGTGCCAGACCTGCTCGCCGAGCGCGTTGCGCGGCGGTGTCAGCTCGCCGAGCTTGGCGTGGCGCAGCCGGAACTCAGGCCGGTAGGACGCGCGGTCGTCGCGGTCTTCGAACGCGATCCCGTATGCGCGCCGCGCGTCGTCCTGGTAGGCCTCCTCGAACCACGGGCCGAGCAGGCGCCGCGCGCCCGCGAAGAGCTGCTCGCGGTTCAGCGTCCCGCGGGGCGACTGGGCCGTATCGCTGATGCGCCCCCGAAAGAATGCGCGGTGAAAGGCGACGACATCATGTACATGCAGCCGATGATGGCCGTTACGGTGCCAGCGCGTGGTGAGGATCGCGGTTGCAACGCGCAGGTCCTCGACCTCGCGCAGCTCGGCTTGGCGCGCGTAGTAGGCGGCGCTGAGGAAGTCGGTCACCCAGCCGGCGGCGTCGGGCGTGCTGATCGTGGTGCCGGTCATGCGCACGAGCGACATCGCCGGCGAACGCCATGTGCGGCGCGCGGCGACCGCCGCGCCGACGAGGCCGAGGGTCGCGCTCGCGCCCTGCGCGACGCGCTTCACGTCCATCGTCGGAGCGATCGATCGGTGCCCATCCTCGATCGCAGGCTACGCGAGCGCGGCGGCCAGGGCCGCTTCGATCGAATCCTCGCGCGGCCACGGGTCGCGTGTCGAGTTCTTCGTCTCAGCGATGGCCAACTCGACGCGGTCAGGATCGCCATGGTCGCCTGAACGGCTTGGGACAGCTCGCGGACGCGCGGATGCTCCTCGCCCCGCAGCCGAGGATCCGAGGCTCAGGTTGCGGGCGAGCCGTCGGCGGGCAGCGGCAGGCTCAGCTCGGTGCGCAGCGCGGCGATCTCGGTGACGGCGGCGACGACGTAGTCGCGCCGCGCCTCGGCGATCGCGAGCTCGACACGCGCCAGGTACGAGTCCAGTGTCACCCCGGCCTGCGCCGCCTCGAGGCGCTCGAGCTGAAGACGGATGAGCCTGGTGCGGGCGTCTGCAGCGGTCATGCGCGCAGCGTCCCACCGTCGCCATCCGCCGCCCATGGGGCAAGCCCGAGAATGATGGTTCGGCTAGCCCCCGGCGCGAGTTGCTCGGCGGCCGATGAGTTCTCGCCGCCTCACCGGTCCTAGCCTCACATCCATCCCGATGACGAGAGGCGCGCCGCGATGCGAATGATCTTCCTCAACCTGCCGGTCAAAGACCTGGAGGCCTCCAAGGGCTTCTTCAGCGAGCTTGACTTCGAGTTCAACCCCGACTTCTCCGACGACAACGCCGCGTGCATGATCGTCGACGAGAACATCTTCGTCATGCTGCTCGTCGAGGAGCGCTTCAAGGACTTCATCAACGGCGAGATCGCCGACGCCACGAGCACGACCGAGGCGATCACCTGCCTGTCGGCCGACAGCAAGCAACAGATCGACGACACGGTCGCCAAGGCCATCGCAGCGGGCGGCAAGCCGTGGAAGCCGTCGATGGACGAAGGCCCCATGTACGGCGCAAGCTTCCAGGACCTCGACGGTCACGTCTGGGAGCTGATGTTGGTGGCGTAGGCGATCAGCAGCAGCCGCTCGATCAGCACCGCGTCGGGCAGGCTGCCGCGCGTCCGACGCCGGTGAACGCGCGCAGTGCCCCGGTGCGTAGCGCCGCTTCCTTGAGCATCTTGATCAGCGCGACGGTGCCCCAGCGCGCGACGCATGCCTGCTTGAGCGCGCGCAGGTTGCGCGGCTCGGGCAGCGCGTCGAGCGCGGTCAGCTTGATCGCCCCGGACTTGCGGTCGCTGATCTGTAGCCAGTCGAGGTCCGGCAGCGCCGTGTTCAGCGCCGCGAGCTCACGGCGCATCTCCTCCTTGAGGGTGCTCGTGAACTCGCTGGCGGCCAAGGGAAGCTTCAGCTCGGCGTAGTTCTCGGGGTTCCGACCACAAGTGTGCTTATGGCAACGCTAAGCGATAGTCGCCGTCGTGCGTCGGTCGCTCGTGCGGCTGGCGGCCGCGAACACCCGTAGAAGCGCATGGCGCCTCAGGTCCTTATCGCCGCATCGAGCGCGAGCGAACCCGAAGGTAGTTGCTCTTGAAGGCCGGCGTGATGCCGATCAGACCTTCGTTGCCGCCTATCCGGTGACGGTGACGGCTAGCGCGACGCCGATCAGGTTGAGCAGGGCGTGTGTTGCGATGCTCGGGTAGACGCTGTTCGTCGCACTGCGCAGGCAGCCCATGGCGCAGCCGAAGACAACGAACGCCGGCAGCTGCTCGAACTGACCGTGAAAGACGCCGAAGGCGAGGCCGGTCAGCACGATTGCGGTGCTGTGGCCGTGGCGCTCGAGCAGCTTGAAGCCCAGGCCGCGAAACATGAGTTCCTCGAGGATTGGCGAGACTACGACGAGGACAAGTGCGTTGAGGGCGTACGGAAGCGCGCGATCGGGATCGAAGGGCGCGCCGTTGCCCTCGGACTCTCCCTGCTGCAGGAACGGGAGGATCGCGAGCAGGCCATCATGCCGACGACGATCAGCACACCGACGAGCGCGACGCGAGGAAGCGACCATGAGGGTCGCCTGAGCGCGAAGGTGTCGCGCGGCTCGCTGGGGCCGGCGATCTTCAGAACGACGGCGAGCTGCAGCCCGGACACGACGACCGCGAACAGCACCGTCGAGTAGCGGTAGCGCACGTCATCAGGGACGTCGTAGATCGCCTTCACGCCGACGATCAGCAGAGCAGAGGCGGCGACGAGCGCGGTCCAGGGGAGCAGGCGCCCGTTGTCGCGCGTGGCGTTGGCGCTGTCGTTCACTGCGCCGCGTGGGTTGGCGTTGCTGGCTTCGGGCGGCAATGCGCGACAGCGCCGTAGGCGTAGCCCATGCCGATCAGCAACGCGATCGCGGCGAAGACGATCTGCGCGCCGTCGCCGTCGCCTACCGCGTCGATGCCCCC
>Ga0183260_10001248_pt1 | contig 21486 bp, 27 predicted proteins | sample AntDrymUQ4972206_2_FD_129768 | JGI IMG/M metagenome (GOLD analysis project Ga0183260, IMG submission 129768) | Polar desert sand microbial communities from Dry Valleys, Antarctica - metaG UQ497 (22.06) (version 2) (version 2) | ecosystem: Environmental > Terrestrial > Soil > Desert | place...
AGCTAAAAGCGCTCAGGAGATAGTCAGTGTAGAGTTCGAGGAAGTCTGTGTTCATAGTCTCTTGACTCTACTCCAATTGTGAGAGTGAGCTTGTTACCTCCGAGGCTTTTGCGTAAGGTGAGTGACGATGATCGAGCGCCAGGTGAACTTAACGCGCGGCCAGATCGGGAAAGTGCTCAAGAGCCTGGTAGTGAAAGCACCGGCTCCGGTGAGCAAGCAAGGGACCAGATGGTACGCTAACCCCGTTCCCTACACGCCGGATCAAGAGAAGGTGGAGCGCATCACCGCCCTGCGCTATCTGGAGCAAGACAGGATGCAAGAGTACATGCGGAGTCGCGAGTGCCTGATGCTCTTTCTGGCCCGCGAGTTGGACGACGCCGCTCCTGTTCCCTGTGGCCGCTGCGCGGTCTGCCGGGGCGAGCCACCACTGCCGGAGACGTATTCCTCCGCTCTCGCCACCGAAGCGGCGAAATTTCTACGCCGCACCCACCAGCCTATAGAACCCCGCAAACGGTGGCCGGAAGGCGCGCTCGCGGCTCACGGCTGGCGGGGCCACATATCCGCCGGGCTCCAAGCTCAGGAGGGCCGGGCGCTCTGTCTCTGGGGTGATGGAGGATGGGGAGAGTCGGTTCGCCACCAGAAATATGAGGTTGGCCGCTTTCCGGCGAACTGGTGTCCGCTGCCGTTGAAATGGTACGAGAACGCTGGCGGCCTCGGCCTGCTCCGGGCTGGGTGACGTGTGTTCCATCTCTGGAGTGTCCGGATCTCGTCCCCGATCTCGCCGAACGAATAGCCTCGTCCCTGAAGCTGCCGTTCGTGCGGTGCGTGAATAAGAAGTTCCCCACCAGGCCACAAAAGAGTATGGAAAACAGCTATCAGCAAGCCCATAATCTGGAGGATGCTTTCGAGATCGAGACGAGAGAAGTCCGCGCCGAGCCGGTCTTGCTGGTTGACGACATGGTAGATTCCCGCTGGACGTTCACCGTGGTCGCGGCCCAACTCCTCGAACATAGCTCCGGCCCAGTCTTTCCTCTGGCGCTGGCGAAGACCGCGAGGGGATAGAGATGATCCATCAGCTACCAGAGCACATCCTCAGCCCTGACACACAGGCCGTTTTGCTCATGTGCGGACGGCTCGGAGGCAGGCGGGATGGCGCAGACCCCCTGACCGACTCCGAGTACAACCTGCTTGCGATGTGGCTGCAAAATCAAGAGATGCGTCCGGCGGATCTGCTCGGCGAGGATGGCCGGCATCTTCTGGAAGAGAGCGGACTGCCTGTGTCCGCATCCCGCCTGCAAGCCCTCTTGGAACGAGGAACCACCCTCGCCCTGGCAGTCGAAAGTTGGTCCAACAAGGGTCTGTGGGTCTTGAGCAGGAGCGACGAGCAGTACCCTCGCCGCCTGAGAGGCCGGAAAAAGCCCGCACCGCCGATACTGTATGGCGTCGGCGACGCCGATCTCCTGTCCCACGGGGGGTTGGCGATCGTGGGCTCCCGAGACGTGGATGACGAGGCGCTGGACTTCTCCCGGGCTGTCGCTCGCGCCTGCGCCAAACAGGGGATGCAGGTCGTCTCCGGCGGCGCGCGCGGAGTAGACACCGAGGCGACGGTGGCGGCTCTGGAAGCAGGCGGAAGCGCGGTGGGCGTTCTCTCCAACAGTCTCGCCCGCGCGGCGGTAACGGGAAAGTATCGCGCCGCTCTCCAGGAAGGCAGGCTCGCTTTCATCTCCCCCTATGATCCCGGAAGTGGCTTCAACGTGGGCCATGCCATGCAGCGCAACCGGCACATCTACGCCCTCGCGGATCAAGGACTCGTGGTTAGCTCAGCCTTCGGCGAAGGTGGCACGTGGTCCGGCGCTGTGGAGGCGCTCAAGCACGAGGAAGCTGTGTTTGTGCGCAGCCGGGGACAAGAGATTCCAGAAGGAAACCGTAACCTGGAGAGAATGGGCGCGTTGTCCTTCCCCGAGAACCCCTGGACAAACCTGGCCGAAAAGCTCCAACAGGCCGCCGAGAAGAGAGGCATGCCGCAAGAGCAACTGATACAGGATCACTTTTTCAACGAACAGCCGGAAGAAGTCGTCAGCGAGCAGCACGAAGTCTCACCCTTCGAAACCGCCTACGATGCCGTCCTACCTTTGCTGCTAAAGCATCTGGAGCAACCCCTCGAAAGCAAGGCGCTCGCGGAACTTCTCGATGCGAACATCGGGCAAACCCAGTCCTGGCTAAAAAGAGCAGTCGAAGAAGAGAAAGTCAAGAAGACGAAGAAGCCGGTGCGCTACGTAGCGGGCAGTAGAGTTCCGTAAATTGTCTTTGGATCTCCGCGCCCTGGCAAGAGAAGAGTTCTGCTACCTGACGACCACGGGCAGGATCACGGGAAAACCGCACGAGATCGAGATCTGGTTCGGCCTCGACAGCGAAACCCTCTACATGCTCTCCGGCGGCGGCGACCGCTCCGACTGGGTGAAGAACCTCCGACAGGACCCGGAGGTCGAGATCCGCATCACCGGCCGGACCTTCGAGGGCCGCGCCCGCATCGTCGAGGACCTTGGGGAGGACGAATTGGCGCGGCGGCTCCTGGTAGAGAAGTACGAGAGCAGCCCCGGCAGCCTCTCGAACTGGCGGCGAAGGGCGCTGCCGGTCGCGGTGGACCTCCCAGCGTAGCCCGGCCCTTGCGCATACACTGGTCGCGTGAGCAAGAAGAAACGGGACCTACCGGAAGAAGGTGTGTCCTGTATGCGGGCAGCCTTTCCGGTGGCGCAAGAAGTGGGAGCGCGACTGGGAGTCGGTCGTGTACTGCAGTGATCGTTGCAGCGCGCGGGCGAAGTCGGAGAGACGGCGGGAATGCTGAGTTGGTAGGATAGTCGGGTCGGTGTCGCCACTATCCGGGAGCATATGGCCGTCAGGATCTCAGTTCTGGCATTGATCTCCGTCCTCGTCTTGGGTGGGCTGTTCCTGATCCTGCGCCCCGACCCGCCCGAAGCGTCCTCCCGTGAACGCTCGTTCGACCTGGAGATAAAGGAGGACGGCATGAGCCCCGAGGAAATCTCCGTCAGCGAAGGCGACCGGATCACGCTGAACGTTACCACCGGGCAACCGGCCGAGATCCACGTCCACGGCTACAACATAGAAGTGGAGGTTGAGCCGGGGGAGCCGGCCGAGTTCTCTTTCCGGGTCGATCTTACCGGGCGCTTCCCCATCGAGGACCACGACACGGCGGCCGAGCTCGGAATACTCGTCGTGGAGCCGCGCTAGATAATGACCGTGGCGTCGCGTCGCGCCACGACGATCCTGGTTGCCGCGTTCGCGCTCGCCCTGGCGGACGCCAAACCGGCCTTCGCCCACGGCTTCGGGCAACGCTACGACCTGCCGGTCCCGCTGTGGCTCTACCTCTACGGAGCGGCCAGCGCCGTGCTGCTCTCCTTCGTCGTGTTCGGTTTCTTCGTCGGCGAGAAGGGCATGGTTCGCGGCTACCCCCGGCTAAACTTGCTGCGCTTTCGGCTGTTCCGGGTGACGCTGGCGAGTCCGGCGTTCGTGACCGGACTGCGTGTCGTCTCGGTGGCGATCTTCGCGCTGGTCATCCTCACGGGGCTATTCGGGAACCAGACGCCACAACTCAACTTCGCGCCGACTATGGTGTGGGTGATCTGGTGGGTCGGGATAAGCCTCTTCGTCGCGCTCTTCGGCAACGTCTGGGCGCTTGCGAACCCCTTCAAGATCGTCTTCGAGTGGGCGGATGCTCTGGCCCGGCGGCTCGGGGCGGAGGAAGGTCTGGAGCCGGACATCCCTTATCCGGTCTCATGGGACGTGTGGCCGGCGCTGGCGCTCTTCTTCGGGTTCGCGTGGGTCGAGCTTGTGTTCTGGGGCTCGTCCACGCCACGCAACATCGCCTTCCTCGCGCTCCTGTACGCCAGCGTCACCTGGGCGGGCATGTCGTTCTTCGGCAAGGAGACCTGGCTCAGGAGGGGCGAGGCGTTCTCCGTGTTCTTCGACATCCTGGCGCACTTCGCCCCGACCGAGACGCGGGTGACCAACGGAGCGGTCTGCGAGGAATGCGATGCTTGCGAGGCCGAGAACAAAGATGGGTGCGTGAACTGCCACGGGTGCTTCGAGCGGGCCACGCCGGAGCATCGGGAGTTGAACCTGCGGCCTCCGGCGGTGGGGCTTCTGCGTTCTGAGGGGATTTCGGTTGGCCTGGTGGCGTTCGTCGTCTTCATGCTCTCAAGCGTCACCTACGACGGGCTGCTGGCGACGCCTTTGTGGGTCAGCCTGATCTTCTTCCTCCAGTCCATCGCAGGGTCTTTCGGGGCGCTGAGCAGCCTGTTCTACGGGACGCTGGGCCTCTTGGCCGTGCCGCTCCTGTTCTTCGGGCTGTACGCGGGCTTCGTGAAGCTGTGCCAGATTTTAGGCGGCGGCGCGGATTTCTGGAAGCTCGCCGGGGCGTTCGCCTACTCGCTCGTGCCCATCGCGCTCGCCTACCAGACGGCCCACTACTACACCCTGCTGCTCACCGAGGGACAGAACATCATCTACCTCTTCTCCGACCCGTTCGGGTGGGGATGGAACCTCTTCGGCACGGGAGGCTACGAGGTCAACGTCAACGTGGTTGGGGCGGCCTTCGTCTGGTACTCGCAGGTAGCCCTGATCGTGGCCGGGCACGTGGTCGCCGTGTACCTGGCGCACGCCGTCGCGCTGCGCACCGCCCGCAGCCCCAAACTGGCCCTGAGGAGCCAGATCCCGATGGTCGCGCTCATGATCCTCTACACCGTTACGAGCCTCTGGATCCTCTCCCAACCCGTCGTGGAGTAGCCTAGCTGTTCGCTCATCGCACGGACGGCGCTCCCGCTGTCACTGTCCCGGAATGTTCGGCCCACCGGTTAGAGACGCGGGAACAGAGAACCCGGCGCTTGCCGGGAGACGAGCGTTCGCGGATACTTCCGTGCTGACCCCGGCACGCCGGGGATGGCGCTACGGGCGGGGAAAGGGGTTGTAGAGATGCGGCGTCTGCTGAAGGTAATGCTCGTCACGGTCGTGATGGTCGTCGGGGCGCAGGGGACTGCGCTGGCCGCCTCCTGGGACTATACGGCGCTCGGGGACTCCCTCGGCACGGGCTTCGGGGCGTTCAGGGGCTACGTGCCGCGTTACGAGACCCACATCGAGGCCGACACCGGCAATACGGTCAACCTCAATAACCTGAGCCGGAACGGCTGGACCAGCGAAGATCTCCTCTCCGCCCTCCGCAACGACGCGGGCTTCCGCCGGGCCGTCCGGCGCGCGGAGGTCGTGACCTACGACATCGGCGGCAACGACCTGCGGGACGCCCGCGAGCGGTACAAGCAGGGGACGTGCGGCGGCGCGGACAACCAGGACTGCCTCCGGACCACCGTAAACGAGTTCGAGTCCAACTGGGATGCCATAACAGCCGAGATCCTGAGCCTCCGCTCCCCCCGCAACACCGTCATCCGCACCATGGACATCTACAACCCCTACGTCGGCAGGGATGTGACCGCCGATAGCTGGGCCAACGACGGTGGGCAGAACGACTTCCAGGCTTTCAAGCCATACGCCGAAGAGGCCAATAGCCACATCGCCGCGACGTCCACCACCAACGGCATACGGTACGCCCCGGTCTACCGGGCATTCAACGGCCCCAGCGGCGCCGAGGACCCGTCCGGCAAAGGGTACATCTTCATAGACGGCCTCCACCCCAACGACAGAGGCCACGCGGTCATAGCCGGCCTGTTCAGGGACCTGGGGTACGCGCCGCTGCGATAGCCGGGATCGCCGGTCCCCGGTGAGATGTCCTCGCTGGTAGCCGGCGGCTGACAACGAACCCTCTACCCGGGTTCCGCATCTAAACCTCTTCGAAGATCCTCTCCGAGGCGGAGATCGGGTCCAGTTCGCGCCTGTAGACCTGCTCCATGAGGTCCGTGTCCTCCCGGCCGAGGCGCTCACGCATCTCCCTCTCCAGCCGATCCGTCGCCCAGGAGACGACGAGGTTCCGCAGCGCGCTCCGCCGCCGCTTCTCCAGCTTGCCGCTGTCTTTCAGGTGCGAGCGATGTTCCTCGACCGTCTCCTTCAACTCTTCGATACCCTCGCCGGTATCCCCGCGGGTCATGAGAATGGGCGGAAACCACGGGTCTGGGTCGAGCTCGTGCCCGATCTCCAGTATGGAGCGCACCTCCGAGGCGGCGCTCTTCGCCCGCAGGTGGTCGGCCTTGTTGATGCAAAAGATGTCCGCGATCTCCATGACCCCGGCTTTCAGCGCCTGCACCGCATCCCCCGCCCCAGGCTGCAAACACAGGACGACCGTGTCCGCCGCCGAAGCCACCTCCACCTCTCCCTGCCCCACTCCGACCGTCTCGTACAGGACCACGTCCATCCCCGCGGCCTCCATCGCCAGAGCCGCGAGCCGAGAGCCGGCAGCAAGCCCGCCCAGGTACCCCCGGCTCCCCATCGAACGGATGAACACGCCGGGGTCCAGGAAGTGGTCCGAGAGCCGGATGCGGTCGCCCAGGATCGCACCCTTCGAAAACGGGCTCGAAGGGTCAACCGAGACCACGCCGATCCGCTTGTCTTCGTCGCGGTAGAGCCGGATCAGCTTCGCGATGATGCTGCTCTTCCCCACGCCCGGCGGCCCGGTGAAGCCGATGGTCACGGCGTTTCCCGTCTTCGGGTAAATCCCCGCGACGATCTCCGCCGTCTCCGAATCTTTGCGCTCTATCTTCGAGATCACCCGCGCCAGCGCGCGTTTGTCCCCATCGAGCAGACGTTTCACGAGGTCGTTATCCGGCACGGAAAATCCTTTTGCATGTGCGGCGCATGCGCTAATATTAGCAGCATGTCGAAGATGATCCAGATCCGGAACGTCCCCGACGAGCTGCACCGGACGCTGAAGGCGCGGGCGGCGAAGGCCGGGATGTCGCTCTCTGACTACCTGCTATCCGAGGTGGAGAGGATCGCCAGGAAGCCGACTATGCAAGAGTGGCTGGAGCAAGTAAGCCATGACGAGCCGGTCGAGTTAGACGAGCCTCCAGATGTGACCATACGCCGGATGCGGGACGCCGAAGATCCCCGCGACCTCGGGTAGCGTGATCGTCCTCGACGCCTCGGCGGCGGTGGCCGTGTTTCTGAACCTCGGTTCAGGAGCGTCACGCATACGGGAGCGGATGGCGGAGGAGGATGACGACCTGCACGTGCCGCACCTCTTCGAGATCGAGGTGATGAACGTCTTGAGACGCTACTTCCTGAGCGGCGCGCTCTCACAGGAGCGGGCAAGCCTGGCATTGAGCCGGCTCACGACCATGCGGATCACCCGCTACCCTCACACATCCCTGATCGAACGCATCTGGGAACTGCGGCACAACCTGACCGCCTACGACGCCACATACATCGCGCTCGCCGAGACGCTCGGAGCCCCGCTCGTGACGACGGACGCCAGGCTGGCTCGGGCTTCCGGCATCCGCGCGGGGGTGGAAGTCTTCGGATAGAAGAGGCTTCCGCGCCCGAGACGGGTGAGAGATCAGAAATCCCCTCCGGCGGCGGGCCTGGTTATGGGTCGTTCGCGGCTTCGATCTTCCTAAACGTCCGGGCAGCATGTTCTCGCAAGCCGAGGTCCGAGAGCGCGCCCGCGAGTCCTGCGAGAGCGTGCCGGTCGTCAGGTCTTCTGAAGAGGGCTTTCTTGTATAGTGCGCATGCTTCCAGAGGTTGTCTCTGGTCGCGGTGAACCGCGGCGAGCCCCACCAACGCCGCGGGGCTTTCTTCTCTTTCGAGGACCCACTCGTACAATCTGCGCGCCTCCTCCGGCTCCTTGTTGGCCCGATGGGTCGTGGCGAGACGCAGGATTACGTCGCGGCGGCGCCGGTCCAGCCTGAACGCCTGGCGGAAGGCCGCTATGGCGAGCGGATAGTTGCGCTCCTCTTTCGCCGTGACGCCAAGCGCCAGGGCTTCCTCGAAGCTCGTCAGAGCCTCCGCTTTGCTCGCTTCTTTTGTTTCCTTGCACCGTTTCGCCACCTCTGCTTGCATCAGCATCCGGCGGCGTCTCGACTCGTACTGGGCGTTCTTCCTCCGGCTCTTGGCGGCGACACGCGCCCTCTGGCGCTGCGTGTCCTCCGTCTCCCACATCTCCCGGCCGAAGGCTTCCTTCTTGATCTTCCGCAGGAAGTTCCTGGCAACGGTGTTGACCGAGTCCAGGGCGAGTGCGCGCTCGTAGTCGTCCCTCGCGCTTTCGTGCTCACCTACCTCGTAGAAGCATCGCCTCCGGCGGGTCAAGGCCGCAACGTCATCCGGCGCGAGATCCAGTACGCGAGTGTTTACCTCGATTGCCCCCGGCCCCCACTCCCCGGCACGCGCCAGCCGCCGGGCCTCCGAACGCAATCCAGCTATCTCCGCCATCTTCTCGATCCTCTCACCGCCTCCTGGCACAGACGGTTAGAATACGCATGGCAAGTATGCTGTCAGAGGACGGCTCTCGCAACCGGAAGGTGGGGAAGTCTTGGACGCGAAGACGCGGCAGATAAGAGTTCGGGGACTCCTGGAGGACTTCCAGGGGATCGAACCGCTCAAGCGGCTGCTCTGGTCGGAGCTTGGCTATGACCGGCGGAACGATGCCCTCTCCATGCGCGGCTGGCCCGATGGAGCGTCCGGAGTCCTGGCAGGGGAGCCGACGATCCTGGCCTCCGGGGCGGATGACGGGTTCGAGGTGATCCACTGCCGGCTCGCGGATCGGCTGCTCGTAACATCGGAGCGGCCCGTGATGGAGAAACTCCTCTCCGAAGGCCACGACCGCGCCCTGTTCGTCTTCTCCGACCACGACCTCGAACGCTGGCACTTCGTGAACGTCCGCTACGGCGAGGGGAGCAGCCGCCCGCTCCTACGCCGCATCGCCATCGGCCCCGAGGAGGAACACCGCACCGCCTCCGAACGCATCGCCATGCTCGACCTCGAAGCGATAGCGTCCGGCGCCCGCAAGGACCCAGAAGACCTCTCGCCGCTCGATATTCAGAGCCGCCACGATAAAGCCTTCGAGGTCGAACCGGTCACCAACGAGTTCTTCAGGAAGTACCGCGAGGTCTTCACCCGCGTGGAGGGCCTCGTGCAAGGCATCGCCGAGCGCGAGCGCGGACGCCTCTTCACCCAGCGGCTCTTCAACCGCCTGATGTTCCTCGCGTTCATCCAGAAGAAGGGTTGGCTGCGCTTCGATGGAAACCACGACTACCTGAACGCCCTGTGGCGCGACTACCGGCGCGACGAGCACGGCGAGAACTTCTACCGCGACCGCCTGAAGCTGCTCTTCTTCACCGGGCTCAACACGCCCAACGAGGTGGACGTGCGCGGCATCAACGCGGGCGGATACACGCGGGACCTGATCGGGGACGTTCCATACCTCAACGGCGGCCTCTTCGAGCGCAACCCGGACGGCACGGACGACGAGGATAGCGTTGTCTCCGTGCCGGACGAGGCTATAGCCTTGATCCTCACGGACCTCTTCGGGCGCTTCAACTTCACCGTCACCGAGAGCACGCCGCTCGATATCGAAGTGGCCGTTGACCCGGAGATGCTCGGGCGCGTCTTCGAGGAGCTGGTGACGGGCCGCCACGAGACAGGAAGCTACTACACCCCCAAGCCCATCGTCTCGTTCATGTGCCGCGAAGCCCTGAAAGGACACCTCGGGGCGGAGTTGACGGACGATCCACCGGAAACCATAAACGCCTTCGTGGACGGCCACGACCCGGAAGGACTCCACGACCCCGAAGAAGCGTTGCGAGCCCTGCAAAACGTGACCGTCTGCGACCCGGCTTGTGGCAGCGGAGCGTATTTGCTCGGGATGCTGCACGAGCTTCTCGACCTGCGGGCGAGCCTGTTCGCCGCCAGGAGCCTCGACGCCCGCTCCACCTACGCCCGGAAACTCCAGATCATCCAGAAGAACCTGTACGGCGTGGACGTTGACCCGTTCGCCGTGAACATCGCCCGGCTGCGGCTGTGGCTCTCGCTCGTCGTTGACTACGACGGAGACGACGACCCGCCACCCCTCCCGAACCTCGACTTCAAGATAGAGGCAGGTGATTCTCTCATTGCCCCGGACCCATCCGGCGGCCTGGAGATGGACATGGTGCGCGACGATCAGGTCACCCGGCTCGAAGGGCTCAAGGCAGATTTCCTCGAAGCCCACGGCGAGGAGAAGAAGCGGCTGCGGCGTGAAATCGAAAGCCTCCGCGCAGAGATAGCCGGATGGGCGCACCCCAGCGGAGCCGGCGCCACGAACGGCTTCGACTGGCAGGTGGAGTTCGCCGAGATATTCGCCGGAAAGGACGGTCGCGGCTTCGACGCCGTCCTCGCCAATCCGCCCTACGTGCGGCAGGAGCTGATCAAAGCCCTCAAGCCCGCGCTGAAGCCCGTCTTCCCCGAGGTCTATACAGGGACCGCCGATCTCTACGTCTACTTCTACGCCCGCGCCCTCCAGCTTCTGAAGGACGGCGGGATGCTCTCGTTCATCTCATCGAACAAGTGGTTCCGGGCCAACTACGGCAAGAACCTCCGCAAGCACATCGCCGATACCTGCCACGTCGCAAGCATCACCGACTTCGGGGATTTGCCCGTCTTCCAGAGCGCGAGCGCGTACCCCATGATCTTCGCCGCCCAGAAAGGCCGCAACGAAATCGGCGGCCCGACCTCCTTCACGCAGGTCAAGTCCCTCGACGCGCCATACCCGGATGTTGACGCCCTGATCCGTTCTCAGGGGAGCCCGCTGCCAGACGACTCCATAACCGGCCCCGACTGGTCCCTCACCGACGCCGCGACCGCAGCCCGCCTGGGGAAGATGCGCACCTCTGGCATCCCGCTCGGCGAGTACGTGAAAGAACAGATCTACTACGGCATCAAGACCGGCTTCAACAAGGCGTTCGTCATAGACGGGACGAAGCGCGAGGAGTTGATCTCCCACGACCCGAAGAGCGCGGAGATCATCAAGCCGCTTGCTGTAGGTCGTGACATTAAGAAGTGGGCGGTCGCTTATAAAGACAAATGGCTCATTTATTCACCGTGGCACTTAGACATCGAACAATATCCTGCTGTTAAGGATCATCTTCAGCAATGGAGACACGAGTTGCTAACACGTCCTGAATGTAAGGCTGGCAGGTACAATTGGTGGTGCATGGCGCGATATGCTCCTGATTATGTTGATGCTTTTGAAGAAGCAAAGATCATTTACCCGCAAATACTTGTCAAGCCCAACTTTGCCTATGACGAAGCTGGCACATTCACGAATCAGAAGTGCTTCATAATAACTAGCATAAACAAGTATCTGCTAGGTGTGCTCAACTCATCTGCTATTTGGAACCTCATCGTCGGAAATAGTCCTAGTTTGAGGGGAGGTTATGCCGAACCCCGTAAGGATTTCATGTTGTCTCTTCCCATCCCCAACGCCCCCGCCGCCGAGCGGGAGGCAATCTCCGGTCTGGTCGAGAAGTGCCTCGAAGCAAAAGGCGTCGGATGCGAGGAGTTCGAGCGCGAGATAGACCGGCGGGTGGCGGCGTTGTATGGTCTGTAGACGCCGGGTTTGCTGTAGTTACTATAGTATAAACTGGGATGCAGTGTGTATGACTGGGACGACAACAACGAGGAACACATAGCGCGGCATGGGGTGGAGCGGTGGGAAGTAGAAGACGCTCTGGAGGATGCGGACTTGGTTCCATTCTCGGCGCGCGGTGGCCGGGCTGGCATTCTGGGAATGACGGAAGACGGCAGGCTGCTGGCCGTGATCTTCGAGCGGAGAAGCGGAGCGATACGAGTGGTAACGGCGCGGGATACGACCAGCAACGAGAAGGGGACGTACAGGAGGCGCAACAAATGAAGGACATGAAGCAGATCAAGGACCCATCAGAGATCCCACCGGACATGAGCGAAGAAGAGGCGCGGGAGTTCTGGGACACGCACGAGATCACGGAGGAGTTTCTGGACAAGGCGGAGCCGGTGCCCGAAGACATGCTGCCTCCCGCGCGCCCCCGCACCAGGCCCATCGCGGTGCGCTTCGACGACGACACCCTCGGGCGTCTCAGGTTTCTGGCGAAGAAGAAGCACAAAGGCTACCAGACGTTACTCAAGGAGTTCGTCACCGAGCGCCTCTACGAAGAAGAGAAGCGCGAAGGCATTATTTCGGCGCGATGATCCCGCCCCGCTGACCAAGTAGTGCCTCGAAGCAAAGGCGTGGGCTGCGAGGAGTACGAGCGCGAGATCGTCGGGCGGGTGGCGGCGTTGTAAGGACTGTAGAATCAGCAAGATCGCTTGTCCGCCGCGCAGAGGAGGCAAGGACGATGATAGAGAGGACGGAGACGAAGATAGACCATACGCTCCTGGAGGCGATCCGCCGCCGCGCCGCCGAGGAAGGCCGGGCAGCAGAAGAACTTATAGAAGAGGCGGTTGGCCGCTACCTGCGCGAGGATGGCGGCGGAGAGAAAGAGAAGCATCCCTGGCCCCGCTACCCGCTCTTCGATAGCGGTGACCCCACCTTCGCCGAGAGGGTGGAGGACGAGCTCACCGGCTTCGGCGAGCGGTGATAATCGTTGACACGGGTGGCCTGATCTCCGAGGTGGATCGGGGCTCGCAGCTCCACGAGGCCACGAAGTCCCTGCTCGATGAACTCCGCGCCGCTGGCGAACACCTCGCCATCTCACCCTTCATCTTGGCTGAGGTGGACTACCTCGTCTCCGTCAGGCTCGGTCGTCCGGATAAAACCCTCCAGATACTCGAAGACGTGGCCCGCAGGGCCTACCGTCTGGAACCCTTCCACGCCGGGGATGTGGCGCGAGCAATCGAAGTGATGCGCCGGTACGGTGACCTGGGCGTGGGGCTTGCCGACGCCTCGAACGTCGTCCTCGCGGAGCGGCTGGATACCGCCGACATCCTCACCACCGACGAAAGGCATTTCCGGGTGCTGCGTGGACCGGGAGGGCTTCCTTTTCGGCTGCTTCCAACCGACCGGTAGTGGGCGGGAGGAGATCTCCTCTCTGGTCGAGAAGTGCCTCGAAGCAAAGGCGTGGGCTGCGAGGAGTACGAGCGCGAGATAGACGAGCGGGTGGCGAAGCTGTACGGGCTGTAAAATCAGTGGCCGGCGGTTAACCTGCCTCCACCGGCTCGTAGTGAAGCACCAGGAGTTGGCCGGCTTCGAGAGCGAGCGAGGCGTAGGCATGTCCTTCGTTGTCCGAGAACTCTACCTCGAAGACCCCTGGCGCCAGGAATTCCACGATCGTGCCTACCTGGCCCCGGTGGAGATCACGCTCCGGCAGGTCCACGGTGAGGGCCACCACATCCAGGACGTTTATGCCGTCTTCCATACCTCTCCTAGATCACGAAGCAACTCGTAAGCCTCGGGAAGTCCTCCGTGTTTCGCACTATCCATCCGCTGCGTATCCGGGCGCTTCCCGCTCCTGTGTGCATCTCGAAGTCTAGCACGTACCTCCGGCCATACTCGTCTCGTTCGCCGGGGATAGCCTCTTCGGAGCGGGCGGCGGACAGAAGCGCCGCCCGAAGCACTTCGGCATCTTCCGCCTCCAGCCCCAGGGCGGCGCGGAAGACGCGGGCCTTGTGTCTGCCCCTGGGATGCTCGTGGCTCAGGCAGTAGTCGCGGAGCTTGCGTATCTCCACGACCGCGTTCTCGGGGTTCGGCAGCTTCGCCACCTGCATAGCGTAGCTAAGTTCCTCATCTTGCGCAGGATACTAACGCTCTCGACCAACAGGCGGATACGGGGCGTGGGATGCGAGGAGTACGAGCGCGAGATAGACGGGCGGGTGGCGGCACTGTACGGACTGTAGTCTATGCGCGTTCCTTTGCACCGGGCGCATGAGGTATGATCCGAACCAGCCATGAACAGCAGGATCAACGTACCTCGGGATAGGCTCACGGACTTCTGCCGTCGGCATCACATCCGGCGGCTGTCTTTCTTCGGGTCCGTCTTGCGCGAGGACTTCGGCCCGGAGAGCGACGTAGACGTGCTGGTGGAATTCGAGCCGGATCACGTCCCTGGCTTCATCCGCCTGTTCGAGATGGAACAGGAATTCTCCGGCCTGATAGACGGCGCCAAACCGGACTTTGTGACCTTCAAGTCCCTGAACCACCGGATACAAGACCGGGTGCTGGCTGAGGCCGAAGTACAATATGCCGAAGGATGACCTCGTCTACGTCGGCCACATGCTTGAGATGACCGAGAAAGCCATCGAGTTCACCAGAGGCAAAGCCCGCCCGGCCTACGACCGCGACGAGACCTTGCGCCTGGCCTTGACCCATCTCGTCCAGACCATCGGAGAGGCGGCCCGCCACGTTTCGCCAGACTTCCGCGAGGCTAACCCGCGAATACCCTGGCAAGCCGTTGTCGGAATGCGCCACAGAGTCGTCCACGACTACATGAACGTGGACGAAGACATCCTCTGGGACACCGTGACAAACGAGCTCGCCCCGCTCGCCGAAGAGCTAAGGAAAATGTTGCCGGAGGAGAACGAAACGACCTGACGCTGGGAAACACTGCCTGTCGCCAGCTAGATTCCGGCCCTTTCAACGGCCCGAACACACGGCATGAAGCCGACGTTCACTGGTAACAGGCCCGCAGAGCATAGCACACACTCCCTTACCGGAGACGAAGCACCTCAGTCAACAGAAAAAGGGGACTTTCGCCCCCGGATGGATCCTACTACCCGGATAAGCCGAGGTTCAGATCCAACCGAATCCTACCGCACGTAGGCGAAGGGCGTGGGCTGCGAGGAGTACGAGCGCGAGATAGACGAGCGGGTGGCGGCGCTGTACGGGCTGTAAAATCAGTGAGATCGCTTGTCCGCCACGCAGAGGAGGTGCGGTATGAATGAGCGAACGAGAGAGACGGAGAAGACAGGCCCGGAGGCCGCGGAGAGGCTGAGGGAGTTGTTCGCGCGTTGGGCGAAAGAGGAGGCCGAGGGGCTGTACGACGACGAGCCTTCATGGGAGGATATCCGGAACGCGCTCGACGAAGAGCGCGAACGCGAGGGAGCCGCGAGAAAACTCTTCCCCGAAGAGTCGTAATTGGCGGCGTTCTTCCTGGATACCGGCCCGCTCTCCCTGATCACGCACCCCAGGGACGAGCGTCGTGAGGAAGCCCGGCGGCGGCTCCTGACCCTCCTCGATGGCGAATCCTTCGCGGTGTTGCCGGAGATAGCCGACTACGAGCACCGTCGCAAGCTGCTGCACCTGGAGAGCCAGGGAAGCCTCCGGCATCTGGACGCCTTGAAGGAAACCATCGTCTACGCGCCGCTCACCACGGAAGTAATGCTCAGGGCGGCGCGGCTGTGGGCGGAAGCTCGCAAGCGAGGTGTACCGACTGCTTCCGAGAGGGCGCTTGACATAGACGTGATCCTCGCCGCGCAGGCGCTGGACTTCGCCGAAAACGGCGACGAGGTAATCGTAGCCACCATGAACCCCCGCCACCTCTCCCGCTTCGTGGACACCCGCAACTGGCGTGAGATAGAAGCCTGACCCGACAACCGTTCCCGCCGCCGAGCAGGAGGAGATCTCCTCTCTGGTCGAGAAGCGTCTCGAAGCAAAAGGCGTGGGCCGCAAGAAGTTCGAACGCGAGATAGACGGGCGACACCTTGTTATACTTTTGGTACGAAAGGAGGTAATACGTGACGCATGTGAAGACAGCCATTTCGCTGGATGAGGGGCTCTTCCGGGAGGCGGAGGAGTGGGCCGGCAAGCTTGGGGTATCGCGCAGCCAGTTGTTCGCGCGGGCGGTGGAGGAATACGTCCGGCGGCACGAGAACGAAGAGCTTCTGGCGAGGCTCAACGAGGTACACGCCGACGGGCCGGGCGAGGAGGATGAGGAGGCTCTGAGGCACGGGCAGGCGCTCCATCTGGACATGCTGCGGAGGGCCGAACGAGAGGGGCGGCAATAAAGCAGGGGGATGTGTTCTGGGCGGGCGTGGTCGAGCCGTCGGGATCGGCGCCGGGGTACGACCGTCCGTACCTGATCGTTCAGAACAACGCTTTCAACAGTAGTCGCATAAACACGGTCGTTGTCTGTGGCCTGACCTCGAACCTACGCCGCGCCAGGGACCCGGGCAACGTATTGCTCTCTCCGGGCGAGGCGGATTTGCCGGAGCAGAGCATCGTGAACATCTCCCAGATCGTCACACTCGACAAGAGCCAGTTGCGGGCCAGGATCGGCACGCTCTCCTCCGAACGTGTACGCGAGGTCCTGCGCGGCATGAGCCTCTTGCTGGAACCGAGGGAGGTGGGCCGGTGAGCGACATAGTGGACAACCGCCGGGAGAAACTGGTGGATACCATCAAGCGCATCCTGGACTCCACCCAGAGCGCCCGCTTCGCCGTTGGCTACTTCTTCGTCTCCGGGCTCACCGCCGTACAGGAGAAACTGGAAGACGTGAAGGAACTTCGGCTCTTGATCGGCAACACCACGGATCGCGAGACCATCGAGCAGATGGCCGAGGGCTATCGGCATCTGGAGATGGTCGCCGGGGCCGCCGAGGAGCAACTCTACCAGAAGGGCGCGGAGGCCCGGCGGATCGCTGGCCTGGCAGCGCGGGAGGTCGGCGGCTCCCTGGAGATCATGGACCAGACCGACGAGGGCGAGAAACTGGTCAAGACGCTGGTGCGCCTCATAGAGGAGAGGCAGCTCAAGGTGCGGGTGTATACGCGGGGACGGCTACATTCCAAAGCATACATCTTCGACTACGGGATCGGCGGGGGCTTCGAGAACGGTATCGCCATAGTAGGGTCTTCGAACTTCACGCTCGCCGGGCTCGCGCACAATACCGAACTGAACGTCGTCGTCCACGGCAACGACAACCACGCGGAGTTGGGCGAATGGTTCGAGGAGCTCTGGGACGAAGCCGAGGACTTCGACGAGTCGTTGATGGAAGAGATGAAGCGGTCCTGGGCCGTCGCCCCGGTTACTCCCCACGACATCTATATGAAGACGCTGTATGCGCTGGTGCAAGACCGGCTGGAGGGCGAGGAGAAGACGCACGTGGTGGGGAGCGACATCACGAATCAGCTCGCGGACTTCCAGCGGGTCGCGTTCCGGCAGGCGGTGGGCATGATCGAACATCAAGGCGGGGCTTTCGTCTCGGACGTGGTGGGGCTAGGCAAGAGCTACATCGGCGCGGCTATCGTGAGCCACTTCGAGCGGACGGAGAGGGCGCGGCCCCTCATCATCTGCCCGAAGCCTCTGGTGGAGATGTGGGAACGCTACAACGAGGTCTACCACCTGAACGCCCGCGTGCTCTCGATGAGCATGCTCAGGGAGAGCGGCGATGGTTCGACGGGTTCTTTGCTGGAGGACGTGCGTTACCGGGACCGCGACTTCGTGCTCGTGGACGAGAGCCACAACTTCCGCAACCGGGACATCCAGCGTTACCGGCTATTGGAGGAGTTTCTGAGCGCCGGCAAGAGATGCTGTTTCCTCACGGCGACGCCGCGCAACAAGAGCGCGTGGGATATTTACCACCAGATCAAGCTCTTCCACCAGGACGACGTGACGGATCTGCCCATAGACCCGCCGAACTTGCGGGAGTACTTCCGGCTGGTCGAGCGCGGCGAGCGGAACCTGCCGGAGCTTTTAGGCAACATCCTCCTCCGGCGCACCCGCAACCACATCCTGCGCTGGTACGGCCGCGACTCGGAGACCGGGAAGCCCGTGGACCCATCCCGCTTCGATCCGTACCTGAGCGGAGAGAGAAAGGCGTACGTTCTGGTTGACGGCCGCCGGCAGTTCTTCCCGAAGCGGCGGCTGGAGACGGTAAGCTACAGCATCGAGGCCGCCTACGCCGGTCTCTACGACGAACTGCGCGGCTACCTGGGCAAGCCCCGCGAGCCGGGAACGGACCCCCCCGAAGACGAACTGACTTATGCCAGGTATGGACTGTGGAGGTACGTGCTGCCCGCCAAGCGCGACCAGGAGCCCTACGTGACCTTGAGGCGGGCGGGCTTCAACCTGCGCGGGCTCATCCGGGTCCTCCTCTTCAAGCGGTTCGAGTCGAGCGTACACGCCTTCAGGGAGACGGTGCGCCGTCTGCTGCGCGCCCACAAGTCCTTCCTCGCCGCCCTGGAGGAAGGAATAATCCCGGCTGGCGAGGAGGCCGAGGGCATTCTCATCGAAAGCGACCCGGACGAGGAGACGCAGGTGGTGGATGCTTTGCGCGCCGTCTCTGGAAGGTACGCCGCAGAAGATTTTCGGTTGGACCTCCTCAAGGAACACATCTGGCGCGACCTGGGACTTCTGGAGAGGATACTGAATCTCGTCGAGCCGATTCGACCCGAGAACGACGCCAAGCTCCAGACGCTCAGGGAGAGGCTCGCGGAGGAGCCATTGCGGAGCGGTAAACGACTGGTCTTCACACAGTACGCGGACACGGCGCGATATTTATACGAGAACCTGAATCCCCACGGGGAGCGGGACGACATCGACGTGATCTTCAGCGGGGACAAGAGCAAGGTCCGCGCGGTCGGGCGCTTCGCCCCGAAAGCCAACCCCGAGTACCGTTTCCAGCCGGGCGAGTCGGAGCTCTCGACGCTCATCGCCACGGACGTGCTCGCGGAGGGTCTCAACATGCAGGACTGCGACAAGATCGTCAACTACGACCTGCACTGGAACCCGGTGCGGCTCATCCAGCGTTTCGGGCGCATAGACCGCATAGGTAGCGAGCACGGTGAGATCTTCGGCTTCAACTTCCTCCCCGAGACGGGCATCGAGGAGAACCTGGGCCTCGGCGAGATACTGCGCCATCGCATACGGGAGATACAGGCCACCATCGGCGAGGACGCCGCCATCCTGGAGCCCGGCGAGAAGCTCAACGAAGATGCCATGTACGCCATCTACGAGAAGGACGAGGCCACCTTCGAGGGTTACGAGGAAGACGAGGAGAACTTCACCGACCTTGGCGAGGCTGTCGAGTTCTTCCGCCAGCTCCGCGAAGAAGACCCGGAGGAGTTCGAGCGCATAGCTGCCCTCCGCGATGGCATCCGCGCCGGCAAGCCCTCGCGCGAGAAGGGCCTGTACGTGTTCTGCCGATCCGGCGGCTACAGGCAGCTCTACCTGCTGGACGAAAGCGGCGAGATAAAGTCCAGGGACCTCCGCCACGTCCTGAGAGCCATCTCCTGCGGTCCTGCGGAGGACGGCGCTGCGCTACCCACCGGATACAACGCGGCCGTCATGCACGTGAAAGAGCGGTTCGAGCGCGAGGTTCGGGAACGCCGAGCCGAGCGCGAAAGCCGGCGTTCCCGCAACCGGGGACAGCGTTATGTCCGCCGCGAACTACAGGTGCTGTTCGCCGGGACGGAAGATGCGGCGGTGCGGGAGCGGATCAGCACGTTGGAGCGTCCGTTCGGGGGATCGCTCATCGGCGCTGTGGAGCGACGCCTGAACCTGTTGCAAAGGCAGGGTGTCAGAGGCGAAGACCTGCTCCGGGAGCTGGAAGAGATCTACTCTCGCTTCAGGATGTACGAGATCGCATCTCGCCCGGATATGCGCCGCGAAGAGGACGACACACCCCGCATCGTGTGCAGCGAAGCCCTGACCTGACTCAGTGGTCGCGCGGTCAGGCCCACTCCGTCTGGAGATTCGGCGAGTCGGTCAACGTCTGGTAGACGACGCAGTATTGCTCGGTCTTCTCTCGCAGGTTGTCTAGCTGCTTGTCGGTGGCTCCGGGCGCGACGATGTGGAATTTGGTCGTTATGGTCTCGAAGCCGACGGGCACACCCTTTGAGATACCTAAAGTGCCTGCGAGGTCCATGTCTCCCTCGACTTCGACCTCGATGCTCTCGGTCTCTATGCCCATCGCTTCGGCGACCATCTGGCACGTGACCTGGGCGCAGGCGGCCAAGGCGCCGAGCAGGAGGTCGCCGGAACAGGCCGCCGTCCCTGCTCCGCCGACGCCTTCGTGGGCCTGGGCCTCGTAGACGGCGCGGCCAATGTCCACGGAGCAGGAGATCGGAGTGTCCTCCTGGCTCGCTTTCGCGCTGAGCATTATCCGGGAAGATCCCGGTTCACTACGATACTTCTCCTTGAACGGCTTCTGCATTTGCAAAAACTCAGTCTGTCTGCTCAAATCCTTCACCCCTTCACTTTACCGCCACGCTCTCAGAGAGTGAGCCGGAAGTCAAGCTGGAAGTCGCCTAACGTGAGAGCCGCAAGGATGGCTTCTAAAGGCCACGGCGAGCTGCACGTACTTGTTAATTCGCCGGCGGTAACACTTCGTAGACGAAGGTAACGCGATCGTCGATCTTGTCACGAGCATGGTATTCGCGCGGACTGCGAATGTCGATCCTCACGAAGCAACTCCGGGCTACGTCCGCGGTTGTCATGGTCAAGTTGAGTACGCTGTTTTCTTGCCATCCCGTTTCCCCAACGCCTATTATATAGGCGTTGTACGAAAGAGTATCGTCCATCGGGTCGGTCGCTGAGACAACCCATTCCACGGTGTCTCCGGGACGAAGACGCGCTCCGGTATTGAGGAGATCGTTGTCGGCGGGAACCCACACGTGTCCTAAATTGTCGCGTACGCACTCTAGGCGTGGGTAGTAGTCGTCTCCGGTTTCCATCTTGCTCCTGTACCTGACTAGACGATTCCTGATCTCACCTGATATACCGATTATCAGGTGTTTCTGGTGAGGTAAGAGTTCCCGCTGATGGGCTTGTGGGTCCCGCAATTTCTCCAGTTCGGTTAGGAAGACTTCGATAGTCTTCCACTTGCCACCAAGCGCCTGCGAAAATTCGCCGGACCAGTTCTTCCTTAGGATAGTCCCAAGATCGTAGAAGTCGGCGTAATAAAGGAGCCTTTCCTCTACTGCTCCCGTCTGCTGCCGCTTTGTTTCTGCGGCTTTGCGCTCTTTCCACCTTTCGATTCTCTTTACGGAAACACCACACTCATCTATCCACTCGTCTCCGTATTCTCCCTCTAGCACACGCGCGATGAAGTCCCGGAGAGAGTTCTCTACTTCCTTTAAGGCTTCGTGTGCGTCCATGTTCCTATTTGTACCATCACCGGAGAAACAAATAAGTGTGTGGCTGGAGGCAGATGCATCCGCCGCTCAGAATCGCCGCCAGTGTTGGCTCTTAGCGCTCCTTTACTCTCTTCCCCACTTAGGGCAGTCGTAGCGCTCTACGGTGCTATCAGGGGCTTTCAGCCCGGTTGGTAGTAGAATAGGGGGTATGTTCACAGGTGCAGTAAAAGCGGTGCGAACAGCGGCTCACGACTGGAAGCGCAACAGGCCGAAACCTGCAAGCCCTGGTATCAGCAGCTGTTCGGCGGATAGTGCTTGACTTTATTGAATCCCTAAGTTCCTTAGCCTCTTTCATCGCCACGCTGTTGGCTGCTGGTTCCTTTGCGATAGCTAACCCGGTGTGCAAGTTTCAATCGATTACAAGCTCCGAGAAGCGTAGCGGCGAAGTTAGTCCTCCTTGCTGGGAGAAGTATACGGCTACCGTGTAGCTCAGGATCTTGCGCATGAACC
>Ga0183260_10001250_pt1 | contig 21480 bp, 24 predicted proteins | sample AntDrymUQ4972206_2_FD_129768 | JGI IMG/M metagenome (GOLD analysis project Ga0183260, IMG submission 129768) | Polar desert sand microbial communities from Dry Valleys, Antarctica - metaG UQ497 (22.06) (version 2) (version 2) | ecosystem: Environmental > Terrestrial > Soil > Desert | place...
TTCCCGATGCACTGCTCGGCGAACGTCGGTGACGAGGGAGACGTCGCGATCTTCTTCGGGCTCTCCGGCACGGGCAAGACGACGCTCTCCACGGATCCGGCTCGCAGCCTGATCGGCGACGACGAGCACGGCTGGGGGCGAAACGGCGTCTTCAACGTCGAGGGCGGGTGCTACGCGAAGGTCATCCGCCTATCGGCCGAGGCCGAGCCGGACATCTTCCGCACGACCCGGATCTATGGGACGATCCTCGAGAACGTGACGGTGGACGAGCGCGGCGTCGTCGACCTCGACGACGATTCGAAGACCGAGAACACGCGCGCTGCCTACGAGCTCGAGCAGATCCCGAACGCTCATCCCTCGAAGATGGCGGGCCACCCCCAGAACGTCGTCTTCCTCACGGCCGACGCGTTCGGGATCCTGCCGCCGATCGCGCGCCTCAGCCGTGCGCAGGCCCAGTACTGGTTCCTCTCGGGGTTCACGGCGAAGCTCGCGGGCACCGAGATCGGCGTCACCGAGCCGCAGCCCACTTTCTCGACCTGCTTCGGACAGCCCTTCATCCCACAGCATCCGGCGTTGTACGCACGCATGCTGGCCGAGAAGCTCGAGCAGCACGGCTCGACGGTCTGGCTCGTGAACACGGGGTGGACGGGCGGCCCGTTCGGTGAGGGTCACCGGATGCCGATCGCCGCGACGCGTGCGCTCCTGGCTGCCGCCCTCTCGGGCGAGCTCGAGGGCGCCGACTACCGCGTCGATCCGGTGTTCGGCTTCGAGGTGCCGGTCGCGGTGCCGGGTGTCGACGCGTCGCTCCTCGACCCGCGCTCGACCTGGTCGGATCCCGAGGCGTACGACGTGAAGGCCCGCGAGCTCGCGACGATGTTCCGCGAGAACTTCGAAGCGCGATTCGCGGCCGATGTCGAGCCGACAGTCGCGGCCGCGGGGCCGCCGTAGAGCGAATGCCCTCGTCTCGACGCTCGCGGGCCGCCACGGCGCTCGACAAGGCTCCGGCGTCGCCGGCAGCCGTACTGGGCATCCGTTGAGTCGATTGAGCCGGCAGGGCTTCGCCGCCAGTCCGTAGGTTTCGAGGAAGATGGCCTTCTTCGCCCGCACGGGACGATGACCGTCCGCCAACTCAGGCTCGTCGTCACCGCCGAAGACTACGACGAGGCGCTCGCGTTCTACCGCGACGTCCTCGGTCTCGAGGAGCTCGAGGCGTATTCCTCCGAGGACGGCCGCGTCTCGATCCTCGACGCGGGGCGCGCCACGTTCGAGCTCACCGATCCGAGCCACGCTGCCTACATCGACGATGTGGAAGTCGGACGACGCGTCGCTGGGCACATTCGCGTGGCGCTCGAGGTCGGGTCGAGCGAGGAGGTGACGCGACGTCTCGAGACGGCAGGCGCGATGGTCGTCGCCGAGCCGAGGCGCACGCCGTGGAACTCGTTGAACGCGCGGCTCGAAGCGCCCGCCGGGCTGCAGCTCACACTGTTCGAGGAGCTTGCCGCCGAGCCACGCGGGTCGGGTTGACGGGTTCTGACTCGGGCTCCATCGGATACCGTCAACGATGATGGACTCGCCCTTCGACGTGCTCGTCGTCGGTGCCGGCTGCGCCGGCATGCGGGCGGCGATCGAGGCGCACGATGCCGGTGCGCGCGTGGCCGTCGTCTCCAAGCTTCATCCGACGCGAAGCCACTCGGGCGCCGCAGAGGGAGGCATCAACGCGGCCCTCGGCAACAAGGCCGACGACGATCCGGAGACGCACGCGTTCGACACGATCAAGGGCTCCGACTATCTCGGCGACCAGGACGCGATCGAGATCTTCACGCGCGAGGCGCCCGGCGACATCTACCAGCTCGAGCAGTGGGGCTGTGTCTTCTCGCGGAACGCTGAGGGCAAGCTCGACCAGCGCCCGTTCGGCGCGGCCGGCTCTCCTCGCACGGTGTACTCGGCCGACATCACGGGTCACGTGCTGATCCAGGTGCTCTACGAGCAGCTCCAGAAGCGGATGAACGAGGGGCTCGTCGTCCTCGAGGAGTACTTCGCGTTCCGGCTCGTCGAGGGCGACGGACGTTGCACGGGGGTCGTCTGCTGGGATCTCCTGAACGGCGGCGTGAAGGTGGTGCTCGGCGCGGCGACGATCCTCGCCACCGGCGGCATGGGCCGCCTCTACCGGGCGACGACGAACGCCTACGCCTGCACGGGCGACGGGATGGCGATGGCGCTCCGCGCCGGGCTGCCGCTCAAGGACATGGAGTTCATGCAGTTCCACCCGACGACCATGTTCCCGTCCGGGATCCTGATCACCGAGGGATGCCGCGGAGAGGGCGGGTACCTGATCAACAAGGAGGGTGAGCGCTTCATGAAGCGCTACGCGCCGAACGCCCTCGAGCTTGCCTCGCGCGACGTCGTGTCACGCTCCGAGACGACCGAGATCGAGGCGGGACGCGGCGTCAACGGCTCGGTCATGCTCGACCTCCGCCACCTCGGTCCGGAGAAGATCCTCTCGAAGCTGCCGGGCTCCCGCGATCTCGCGATCACCTACGCAGGCGTCGATCCGATCTACGAGCCGATCCCGGTGCGGCCCGGCGCCCACTACCACATGGGTGGCGTCGAGACCGACGAGTGGGGCCTCACCGAGCTCGACGGTCTCTACGCCGCGGGCGAGGTCGCGTGCGTCTCGGTGCACGGCGCGAACCGTCTGGGCGGAAACTCGCTCATGGAGACGATCACCTTCGGGCGCCGCTCGGGGCTCCATGCAGCAGAGCAGGCGCTCGGGCGGGCGGCGCGCGGCAACGGCCATGCCGAGGCTGCCCGCTCGGACGGGGAGGCGTGGGTCAAGGGACTGCTCGACGTGTCGTCCGGAGAACGTCCCTGGCAGATCCGGGACGAGCTCGGCCAGTCGATGCTCGAGAACTTTGGTGTGTTCCGCTACCCGGAGCGAATGGAGAAGCAGACGAGCGTGATCCACGACCTCCGCGCGCGCTACGAGCGAGGCATCATCGTCGAGGACAAGGGCACGGTCTTCAACAACGACCTCACGCAGGCGATCGAGCTCGGGTACCTGCTCGACCTGGCTGCGGTGATGCTCCAGGCGGGCATCGCGCGCAAGGAGTCCCGTGGCGCGCACTCGCGCCCCTCGGACTTCCCGGAGCGCGACGACGAGAATTTCCTCAAGCACTCGCTCACGCGCTGGGAGGACGGCGGGCCGCGGCTCACGTACGGCGAGGTGCGCATGACGCGGTGGGAGCCCACGGTGAGGTCGTATTGAGCGCACACATTCGACACGAAGCTGGCTCAGTTTCGTTGCACATTTCGACAACAACCTCGATAGGATTGCAAGTGGGTGGTGGGTTGGGGTGCCCCGACGGGAGCCCCGCTCAACACCGGCCGGAAGGGACATGTCTGTGAAGGTCGAGCTGAAGATCTGGCGGTACGACTCGTCGACGGGCGAGCGCGCGCTGAAGCCGTACGAGGTGGACATCTCGGACGAGATGACCTTGCTCGACACGCTCGACATCGTCAAAGACCGAGTCGACGGCACCCTCGCCTATCGGAAGAGCTGCCGGATGATGATCTGCGGCTCCTGCGGGATGCGGGTCGACGGCGCCGCCGTGCTCGCCTGCAAGGTGCGAATGACGGACATCGTGAAGGACGGGCGCGTGCCCGTCGTCTCTGCGATGGGCAACCTGCCCGTCGTCAAGGATCTCGTGGTCGACATGGATCCCTTCTGGCACAAGATGCGCCAGATCGAGCCGTATCTCGAGCCGCGCCTCGACCGCGCTACCGAGGGCGAGAACATCGTTCCGCAGGAGCGGATGGACGCGATCCACAAGGAGTCGCTCTGCATCAATTGCGGCTGCTGCGTCTCGGAGTGCAACTCGATGGAGTCCGATCCGGACTTCCTCGGCCCGGCGGCGCTCGCGAAGGGCTTCCGCTTCGTCGGCGACGTGCGGGACAACGCGAAGATCGAGCGCCTCGAGCGCTACAGCGAGGAGCATGGCCTCTGGGACTGCACCCGCTGCTACTTCTGCAACGAGCGGTGTCCGAAGGGTGTCGACCCGCGCGACGCGATCGCGAAGCTCGGCGCCGAGGCGATGAAGGTCGGGATCGACCGTGACATGGGCGCGAAGCACGCGAAGTGGTTCGTCACCTCGGCAAAGACGACAGGCTGGCTCCGCGAGACGGAGCTCGTGCCAAAGACACAAGGCGTCGTCAAGGCGATCAAGGAGATCAAGTTCGCGATGTCGCTCCTGCCGAAGGGCAAGGTGCCGCCGCCGTTTCCGCCGCACGTTGCGGCCGACGTTGGCGAGTCACGCGCGCTCTTCGACCTCGTCAAGACACAGGGGCGCGACGGTGCGGCGGGAATCGTGCAGGGCGAGAAGGCGCTCCTCCACCTCCAGCACGAGGGCGAGAGCCTCATCGACGGGCCGAGCCATCCGTACGACGATCCGCGCTCGTTCGTCAAGCCGTACCTCCCCGACGACGAGCCGGTCGCGGCCGACTAGGGTTTCCCGCCGTGAAGCAGGTCGCCTACTACAAGGGGTGTCTCGCGAGCCTGTCCGCGAAGGAGCTCGACACCTCGACGCGCGCGCTCGCGCCGAAGCTCGACTACGAGCTGCTGGAGCTCGACTCGGTCACGTGCTGCGGCGCAGGCGACATCCACGAGGCCGAGCCGGACTACTACCTTCACCTGAACGCGCGGATCCTCTCGTATGCGGCGGCGACCGGCGCGGACACGCTGATGACCGTGTGCAACGTCTGCACGCTCAACCTGCGGCAGGCGAACCACCAGCTCCTGAACGACGCAGCGCTCCGCGAGCGGGTGAACGACAACCTCGAGCGCGTCGGGGCGCCACGCTACGAGACCGACGTCGACTGCGTCCACTTCCTCTGGCTCGTCGCGGGCGAGAGCTTCCACAAGCTGCAGGATGTCGCGCACAAGGGCCTGCGCGGGCTCAAGATCGCTCCGTTCTACGGTTGCCAGATCCTGCGCCCCTCGAAGCTCCTGGGCTTCGAGGATCCCGACAGGCCGGACTCCCTGGAGCGGATCATCGGCGCGTGCGGCGGCGAGGCGATCGACTACCCGGCAAAGATCAAGTGCTGCGGCTTCCCGATCATCCAGGCGCGCGAGGACACCGCCCTCGCCGAGCTGATCCAGCCGATCGAGCAGGCGAAGGAGGCCGGCGCCGACGCGATCGTCACCCCGTGCCCGCTCTGCCACCTCTCGCTCGACGCGTGGCAGTCGAAGCTGAAGAAGCAGACGGGCAAGGACTTCCAGATGCCCATCCTTCACCTCTCCCAGCTCATCGGCGTGGCCGCGGGTCTCACGGACTCCGAGCTTCGTTTCCGCCGGCACGTGGTGTCGATGGATCCGGTGTTGGAGAAGTTGGCGCTGTAGCTCGCCGGTCGGGCACTTCCGCTTCGCGAAAGTGCCTCTAGGAACTGCATGCGGCTGATCGGCGTCATGTCTGGCGGGCTCGCTCTTCTGGGCCTTCTTTACGGCTGGTTCGAGGCGGGGTGGCTGCGGACGCGTGTACTCGAGGTGGAGCTGCAGGGGCTCGACCCGGAGCTCGACGGCCTGCGGATCGCGCACCTGTCCGACTTCCACCTCGGTGCGCCGCTCTCACGTGGGAACGGCGCGAGCGCACGCGCGGTCAACTGGGTCGCTGCGCGAGATCCGGACTTGGTGTGCGTCACCGGCGACCTCGTCTCGCACCCTCGTGGCGAGTCCCGGCTCCGAGTCCTCCTGAGCCGGCTCGAGCGTCCGTTCGTCGTGCTCGGAAACCACGATGTCGCTCTCACGCGCGACCCGTTCTCGCGTGCGGCCGAGCTGCGTGACCTCGAGCGCGCGGCGCTACTCCGCGACGAGCTCGTGACCGTCGAGCGTCACGGACGGTCGGTCACGATTGTCGGCGTCGACCCCGAGAGCTATCGCCGCCGAGCCGCGAAACCGCACACGATGGTCGAGCCTGGCGCTGCGCTACGTGTCCTCCTTTGCCACTTCCCGGGCGTCGTCAGGTCGCTCCCCGCCGGATCCTTCGACCTGATCCTGGCGGGCCACCTGCACGCCGGTCAGATCTGTATCCCGCTGCCGGGCAGGCGCCTGACGCTCGCCCACCCGCGGGCGCGGTACGTCGCTGGGCTCTACCGCACCGCGGCTGGGTCGATGCACGTTTCCCCTGGAACCGGGACGACGTTCCTTCCTCTCCGGTTCTTCGCGCGTCCAGAGGTCACCGAGCTCGTGCTGCGACGCGGTCTAAACTGAGTCGGGCTGTGAACGCCGTCATCGCACACGAACTGCTTGCGTCGTATGCGGCAGACGCGGCGATCGAGGTCGCCGGCGTGCGCGAGCTCGTAGACGGACCGAGGCGCCATCGCGGTGTGCGCGTGACCGAGGAGAGCGGCTCGTTCGCGCTCGAGGTGCACGTGGCCGTCGGGTGGGGCTCGAGGGCGCCGGAGATCGGGATCGCCGTGCAGCGACGCGTCGCGGAGTACGTCAGCCGGACGGCCAAGCTGCCGGCGGTCGCGGTCGACATCGTGGTCGCAGCGATCGTCTGACGTGCCCGGCGGCGTCACCGGTCTCACAAGCGGCACGATTCGCTCCGCACCCGCCGTTTGCCATGACTGCGTCTGGTGGCAGTCACGCGGAAACCGCACCGCCTCGAAGGAGCGCTGGATGGAGCGCGCGGAGGAGGATTGGGGAGAGTGGGGAACGCTCTACCTCGACGACGACGGCCGCCATCTCGGCTCGCTCCAATACGGACCGTCGCATCTCTTCCCACGTGCCGCCGACCTGCCGGCCGGCCCCGCGTCGGACGACGCCGTCCTCGTCACGTGCTCGTACCTCGCGGGCGGCACGGCAGAATGGGCTGAGAAGTCGCTCCTCCTCGCTGCGATCGGCGAGTCGCGCGACCGCGGCGCCGGCGCGCTCGAGGCGTTCGCCTATCGGTATCCCGAGGGGGAGACGACCGAGGAGCGTTTTCTCGTGCACCGGACGGTGTTCCCGCGCGACTTCCTGGACGAGTTCGGTTTCGTGACCGTGCGGAGCCAGGGTCGCGTCGAGCTTTGCCGGCTGGAGCTCGGCGGCTTGGCGCCGGTCGAGGAGGGGCGCCGGGCAAAGGTGCTACGCGTCGTGCAGGAGGCGTTTACGCCGGCTCCGGCGCCCGTTCCCAGGCCGTGAGGGGCTACGCGGGAGCCGGCGCCCGCTCCAGCAGCAGTTCCGCGATTTGGATCGCGTTCAGCGCGGCACCCTTGCGTAGGTTGTCGCACGAGAGATAGAGCGCGAGGCCGTTCTCGACGGCACGATCGGGACGGATCCGCCCGACGAGGACGTCATCGGTGCCCGCCGCGGCGCCTGGGGTCGGCACCTCCGGTAGGTCGAGGACGCGGACGCCAGGCGATCCGCGGAGCAGCTCCGCCGCAGCCTCGGCCGTGAGCGGCGAGGCGAGCTCGACCCAGACGGCCTCCGAGTGCCCGATCATCACGGGCACGCGTACGCACGTGGCGGAGATCGGCAGGTCGGGCAACTCGAGGATCTTGCGCGTCTCCGCACGAAGCTTCGCCTCCTCCTCCGACTCGTCGCCCTCCCACGACCAGTCCATCACGAGGTCGTGCTCGCCCGGCGGCTCGTACCCGAGGGCCGTCATCCGCTGTGCTCCCGCACCCGACGCCGACTGGTAGGTCGAGACGCGCACGCGCACGAGTCCGGCCTCGTCGTGGAGGGGCTTGAGCACGCACGCGAGCGGGATCGTGCAGCAGTTCGGGTTGGCGACGATCCGGTCGCGCTCAAGCGCCTCGACCGCTCGCTCGCCGTTCACCTCGGGGACGACGAGGGGGTAGCCGTCGACGAGCCGGTAGGCCGACGACTTGTCCACGCAGATCGCGCCCGCCTCCGAGGCGATCGGGACGAGCTCCTTGCTCGCCGACGTACCCACCGAGAACAGGAAGAGGTCGACGTCGCCGGCAGCGAGCGCTTCGGGCGTCGCCTCCTCGACGACGAGTTGCTCGTCCCCGTACGGGAGCTTGGAGCCGGTGGAGCGCACGGACGCGAACGCGCGCACATGCTCGTAGCCGCGCTCCGCGAGCAGCTCGAGCGTGACCGTGCCGACGGCTCCGGTCGCGCCGACGACACCGATGCGGGGTTGCGTGCCCATTTCACAATGTTCTAGCCGACGAGCGTGTCTCCCTGCCGTGGTCGAAAGAGACAACCCGACGCGGCCGCAACCCGCCTGGCACCATGGCCGGGCAATCACAACCACCGCAGATCACGCGAGACGAGGTCACACATCTAACCGTGCTTCTCATGCGGGTGGAGTGGAAGCTTGACTTCATCCTGGAAGAGTTGGAGATCGGAAATGGCGAAGAAGCGGAAGGTTGACCCAAGCGAGTGGCAGCGCGCGCGTGACGCGAGCCGCCGGTTTCGTGAGATGGCGGAACGTCGTGAGGCGCGCCTGGCTGCGTGGGACGAAGCCGAGCGTCTTCGTCGCGAGCGGCTCCGCCGCTATACGTTCGGCCTCCTCGGGCGAGAGAGAAACGACACGGGTGAGGCCGCGCCTCGTTAGGCAGGCCGACGCCCGACAAGCGCGCGGCCGAGCGTCACCTCGTCGGCGTACTCGAGGTCGCCCCCGACGGGCAGGCCGCTCGCGAGGCGGGTCACGGTGACCCGGTCGCGGAGGCGGTCGGCGAGGTATGCGGCGGTGGCCTCCCCGGTCATCGTCGGGTTCGTCGCGAGCACGACCTCCTCGACGCCGTTTCCCACCCGGTCGACGAGCAGGCTGATCCGGAGGTCGCCCGGCTCTACCCCGTCGAGTGGCGACAGCGCGCCGCCCAGGACGTGGTAGAGCCCGCGGTACTCGTGCGTGCGCTCGAGCGAGAGGACATCGACGGGCTGCTCGACGACGCAGATCACCGTGCGGTCGCGGCGGGGGTCGGAGCAGACGCCGCAGAGAGCTTCCTCCGTCAGGTTGCCGCACTCGGGGCAGGGGCGCACGCGCTCCTTGACGTCGGCGATCGCGAGGCCGATCGCGTTGGCGTCGTCAGGGGATGCAGAGAGGATGTGGAAGGCCAGGCGCTGCGCGGTGCGGGTCCCGATCCCGGGCAGGCGCGTGAGCTGCGCGACGAGGTTGTCGACCGCCGGGCTCAGCATGGCGTCACGTTATCCACCGTCGGCGGACGGCCCGTCCGGGCCACTGTCGCGAATCGCGCGGATCGTGGCGATGGTGTCGGCATCCTCGGCGCGCTTGTCCGGCCGGTACCCCTTCACCCGCGCGAAGCGCAGCGCGACCCCGCCCGGGTAGCGCGAGCTGGCCTGGACTCCCTCGAACGCGATCTCGACGACGAGCTCCGGCCGCACGTACACGATGTGGCCGTCCTGCTCGGTCGCAAGCCCGAGCAGGTGCTCGGTCTGCCAGGCGAGCATCGCGTCGGTCATCCCCTTGAACGTCTTGCCGAGCATCACGAACCCGCCCTCCGCGTCGCGGGCGCCGAGGTGGAGGTTGCTGAGCCACCCCTGGCGGCGGCCGTGGCCCCACTCGGCGGCAAGCACGGCGAGGTCGAGCGTGCGGGCCGGCTTGACCTTGAGCCACCCGCCGCCCCGGCGGCCGGCCTCGTAGGTCCCGTCGAGCGCCTTCACCATGACGCCCTCGTGCCCCTGGGCGAGCGCGCGCTCGAGGAAGGCGGTTGCCTCCGCCGGATCTCCCGTGACGAGACGCTCGGTACGCAGCTCGGCCGGCACGACCCGCTCGAGTACGGCCGCGCGCTCGGAGGCGGGCCGGTCGAGGAGGTCTTCCCCGTCGGCGTGCAGGCAGTCGAAGAAGAAGGGCGTCAGGATCACGGCCGACCGTTCGCCGCTCGAGCCGAACCTGCTCATCGAGACCTGGAAGGGATGCGGGCGGCCGTCCGGGCGAAGCGCGATCACCTCGCCGTCGAGGACGACCTGCTCGACCGGCAGTGCGCGCACCGCCGACACGATCTCCGGGACACGGCCCGTGACCTCGGCGAGGCTTCGCGTGTAGGCGCGCACCTCGTCTTCCCGCCGATGCACCTGGAGCCGTGCCCCGTCGAGCTTCCACTCGAGTGCCGCGACGCCGGTGCGCCCGAGCGCCTCGGAGACGTCGGCCGCCGTCCCGGCGAGCATTGGCTTCACCGGACGGAAGAGCTCGAGCCCGATCCCGGCCAGTCGTTGCCGCCCCTCCGCCAACGCGACGCGCGCCACCTCGTCGATCCGGCCCGCGAGCATCGTCGCCCTCCGCACCTCCGCGGCGGGTATGTCGGCCGCCCGCGCCACCGCCTCGACCATCACGCCCTCGTTCGCGCCCTGTCGGAGCTCGCCGTAGAGGAGCCGTTGCAGGAACCGTTGCTCGGTCTCGGTCGCGCTTCCCAGGAGGTCGGCAAGCTCTGCTTTCCGTGCTGCCTGCGACCCTGGGCCGGAAAGGCCGCCGAGCCGCTCGAGCGACGCCGAGACCTCGAGCAGCTCGAGGCGGGGCTCGTCGGTGGGCTGTGGCAGCTCGCGGAGCGAGGCGAACCCGACGCCGAGTCGTTCGAGCGTGCCCGAGAGGTACCCGACGGCGATCGGAACCTCCTCTGGACGAAGCGCCCGAAGTAGCGTCGCGAGGGACTCGACCTTCGCCGTGCGCGCTCGTGTCTCCGCGACCGCGCGCGACGTCTCGACGAGCTCGTGGAGCAGCACCGGGACGGCGGGCGTGCCTACATGCCGGGGAAGCCCTGAAGCCCGAGACCGCCCAGGTCGGGCATCTGGCTCCGCAGCTTTGTCTCGACCTGCTGTGCTGCGGCGCGCAGCGCTTCGTTCGCCGCCGCGAGCACCATGTCGGCAAGGAGCTCGGGGTCGTCGGGGTCGATCGCGCGTGGGTCGATCGAGACCTCGACGAGCTCGCCTGCCCCGTTCGCCTTGACGGTCACCATGCCGCCGCCGGCCGACGCCTCGGAGACCTCGTTCTTGGCCTCCTCCTGGGCCTGCGCCATCTGCTCCTGCATCTCGCGCGCCTGCTTCATGAGTGCGTTCATGTCGAGCTTCACGGTGTCTCCTCCACCTCGGTTGCGTTCAGGTCGCTCTCGAGGAGCGCGATCAGGTTGGCCTCTCCGAGCGGCGTCTCGTGGCTCTCGCCGTTGCCTTCGCCTCCCTCGGCAAGCGTCGTCGCAACCGCGAGCCGGCGACCCGTCACCTCGTAGAGGGCGTCGCGCACAAGCGTCAGGTTGCGTGGCTCGTCCACCTGCTTGCGGTGGAAGTCGGCGCCCGACGGGAACGCGAGCGTCAGGGTGTTCGCGTCGAGCTCGGTCGGCGTCGCCTCGCTGAGCAGGGTCGCAACCGGGATCGACCGCTCCTGCACCGCAGGCAGCACGCTGCGCGTCCAGGCGTCGCGGAGCTGCTCGAGCGACACGTCGGGGGCCTCCGGGTCGGGCGAGGTCACGGGCGTCGCGGGAGGCTCGCCGGCTGGTGCCGGGCCCGCCGCGGGCGTGGAAACGGGGGAGGGGTTCCACGACTCCGCGGCGGGAGCGCCGGCATGCACACGTGATTCCAGCACCTCGACCCGATGGACAAGCGACTCACGGGCGAGGTCGGCCTGCGGGCGCGTCACTTTCACGAGCGCGAGCTCGAGCGGGAGGCGGGGATCGGCGCCCTGGCGCTCGTCCTCCAGGACAACGGCGAGCAGGTCGATCAGGCGCAGGACGGTCGGCTCGGGCAGCTGGTTCGCCTGCTCGCGCAGCCGCTCGCGGGACTCCTCGGTGAGCGGCAGCGAGTCGGGCGCATGCCCGAGGTGCTGGACGAGGAGCAGCTGGCGCAGGTGCTCGAGGAGTTCCTTCGTCAGCTGGCCGAGATCCTGGCCGCGCTCCGAGAGCTCCTCGACGAGCACGAGCGCGCCCGCCACGTCCCGGTCGACGATCGTGTCGCAGAGGCGGAACAGCACGTCCTCCTCGATCGCGGTGCCCAGCTGCAGCACGTCCTGCACCGAGATCTGCTTGCCGGTGGCCGCCGCCAGCTGGTCGAGCGTCGAGATCGCGTCGCGGAACGAGCCGCCGGCCCCTCGCGCGATCAACGAGAGGGCGGAATCCGGCGCGTCGATCCCCTCGCCGTCGCAGACGCGCCGCAGGGCGGCGACGAGCTCCTGCAGCCGAGGACGCTGGAAGACGAACGTCTGGCAGCGAGAGCGCACGGTCGGGATGACCTTCGACTGCTCGGTGGTGCAGAAGACGAAGACGAGGTGGGGAGGAGGCTCCTCGATCAGCTTCAGGAGCGCGTTCCAGGCCGCGGTCGTCAGCTGGTGAGCCTCGTCGACGATGTAGACCTTGTAGCCCCCCTCGGCGGGCTGGAGCATCGCGCGCTCCCGGATCTCCCGGATCTCGTCGATCCCCCGCTGCGAGGCGGCGTCCATCTCGATCACGTCGAGCGCCGTCCCGTCCGCGATGGTGCGCGCGATCCGCGTCGTCGGGTCGAAGTCCGCGCTCGGGCCGCCCTCGGCGTTCAACGCCTTCGCGAGGATCCGCGCCATCGAGGTCTTCCCCGTCCCGCGCGGCCCGGCGAAGAGGTACGCCTGCCGGACCTGATCCGACTCGAGCGCGTTCCGCAGCGTCCGCACGACGACGTCCTGTCCGACGACCTGCGTGAAGTCGAGCGGCCGATACGTCCGATACAGAGCCGTCATCTGGCCTCGGTGGTCGGTGTCTCTCGCTGACGCGAGAGCCACCTAGGAACCTCTTGCTGTGGGGTAATCGGCACAGTCCTGTCACAGATGCATCAGTAACCCTCCGTCGGTGGCGGAGGAACCACTGACGATACTCATCGACTACCGAGAGAGGTGCGGCGGGGTCGCAGAAGAGCTTGTCTCGTTCGACATGTCGATCGAGTTCCGCGGGCTCGAGGTCGCCGATTATCTCGTCGGCGAGCGCGTGGGGGCGGAGCGGAAGACGGTCAGAGATCTTCATCGGAGCATCGCCGATCGGCGCCTCTGGCGTCAGGTGGCGGCTTTGAGAGCGGACCTGCTGCGCTCCTACTTGATCGTCGAGGGAGAGCGCATCGACGCCGGTCCGATCTCGCGTCCCGGGATTCGAAGCTCACTCCTCGCGGTTGCGAACCTCGGGGTTATCGTCGTGAGGAGTCGATCTCCGTCGGATACGGCGCTCTGGCTCTGGCGGATGGCGGTTCGGCACCAACGGACGACGCCGAAGCCCGTCTCTAGGTCTCTTCCTCGCGGTCTGCCGGCAACTCCGCGCAATATTCTCTCGACCTTGCCGGGGATGTCAGCGGTGACCGCCGAGAGGTTGCTCGACGAGTTTGGGTCGATCGCCGCGATCGGCGCAGCCAAGAGCTATGACCTACAGCGCGTCGCCGGCGTCGGCCCTCGTCGTGCGCAGGTTCTGCTCGAGATCCTCGCGGGTGAATGCAGTTCCTAGGCGATTCCCGCGCAGCGGGAAGCGCCCAACGCCCGGTCGCGCGCTCCGTCTCCGAACAGGCAATCACGGGTGGTTTCGCCGCCGCCTGCTCGGGTCGGGCGGTGCCGCGGCACCTGGGAGGGAGTCCTTAGCGCTGCTTCCTTCCGGATCTGACGCGGTTCGAACGCTCCCAGTGCGCGGGACCCGACCGTCAACGCCACGTATCGGTGACCCATGCCCACGACCGCCGCCCTCGGACGGCGTTCGGCCCCGCTGGAGCGGATTTCGGGTTCAGGGAACCGCTGACTCCCCACCTAGCGCGACCGGGCGTCACGACGGTAGCAGGTGGTTATCGTCGGGCCGATGATTCTGGGACGGGCGCGTCGTCTGAGGATGCAGATGACGACGGGAGGAGTGACCAATGACGACCGATAGCCGAACCCGGTGGCTCGCGCTCTACGTGCTCTGCCTCGGCGACCTAATGATCGTGCTCGACGTGACGATCGTCGGGGTCGCGCTGCCCTCGATCCGCGAGGATCTCGGGTTCTCCGAGGAGTCGCTCGCGTGGGTCGTGAACGGCTACCTCCTCACGTTCGGCGGGTTCCTCTTGCTCGGCGGGCGGCTCGGCGACCTCTTCGGCCACCGACGTCTCTTCCTCGGAGGGATCGGGCTCTTCACGGCCGCCTCGATCGCGTGCGGGCTCGCGACCTCGCAGGGCATGCTGATCGCCGCGCGCGCCGTGCAGGGCGTCGGCGGCGCCGTCGTCTCGGCCGTCGCGCTCTCGTTGATGATGACGCTCTTCACCGACGGGGCCGAGCGCGCGAAGGCGATGGGCGTCTTCGGCTTCGTCGCCTCGGGCGGCGGCTCGATCGGCGTGCTGCTCGGCGGTGTCCTCACCGACGTCCTCGACTGGCACTGGATCTTCCTCGTCAACGTGCCGGTCGGGATCGTCGTCTTCATGCTCACGTTCCGGCTCGTGCCCTCCGCCTTCGAGCGAGTGACGGATCGCCGGGTCGACGTGCTCGGCGCGCTCACCGTCACCGCCTCGCTGATGCTCGCGGTGTACGCAATCGTGAACGGGAACAAGGAAGGCTGGCTCTCGGCCCAGACGCTCGGGCTCCTCGGGGCAGGCGCCGTTCTGCTGGCGGTGTTCGTCGCGCTCGAGGCGCGTGTCACGACGCCGATCATGCCGCTCTCGATCTTCAAGATCCGCAACGTCTCGGTCTCGAATGTCGTCGGGGTGCTCTGGGCGGGCGCGATGTTCGCGTGGTTCTTCCTCTCCGCCCTCTACCTGCAGCTCGTGCTGGGGTACAGCCCGCTCGAGGTCGGCTTGGCCTTCCTCCCGGGCAACCTCGTTATGGGCGCGCTCTCCGTCGGGCTCTCGGCGAGGCTCGTGATGCGCTACGGGATCCGGATCCCGCTTGGGGTTGGGCTTTCCCTCGCCGCGGTCGGGCTCCTTCTCTTCGCGCGGGCGCCGGTGGACGGGAACTTCGTCGTCGACGTGCTGCCGAGCATGATCCTGCTCGGGCTTGGCGCCGGCATGGCATTCAACCCGCTGATCCTCGCAGCGATGAGCGACGTCGACCCGAAGGACGCGGGGCTCGCCTCCGGCGTCGTCAACACCGCGTTCATGATGGGTGGCGCGCTCGGGTTGGCCGTCCTCGCGAGCCTCGCCGCGTCGCGCACCGACACGTTGCTCGCGAACGGTGAGAGCGATGCTGCGGCGCTCACGGGCGGCTACCACCTCGCGTTCCTCGTCGGCGCGCTCTTCGCGATCGGTGCGGCTGGGCTCGGCGCCTGGCTTCTTCGCGGCGACCCTGCTGCGGGCCACGAGGGGGTTGAGGGCGCGCCCGAGGCGGTGCCGTCGCAAGCACACTAGGAGTCGTGCACGGCAGGCTCTACCTGGAGCGCGGGCGACCGGTCAGGGTGATCGCCCGGTGGGCGAAACGCGGCGGGCCGCGAAACGTGCTCGTCCGACGCGACACCGGCGAGCTCGTCGTGCGGCCATTCCGCGGTCTCCGCAAGACGTCTTCCGGAGGACATGGCGGATGACGGGCGAAGGACGTCGGTCGATGGGTTGGCGCTCCGAAGAGCTGTGGCTCGACACCGACGTCCTCTGGTTCCGCGAGCCGCCGGCGCTCGCGGCCGTCGCTGACGCGCCGCTCCCGCCGGGGTTCACACCGGTCGAGACCGGGCTGGTCGCGTCGCGCCGCCGTCGGCTCGAGGCGCAGTCCACACGGAGGCACCGCCTCGCGACGCGCACCGTGCCCGCGGTCGCGCTCGTCGTCGGGTCGGCGACGATGCTCTCGATCGCCGGCCTGCGGCAGGCAGCCGCCGGTGGCCCGGCCGCACAGCCGCTCCTCGAGGATCCACCGAGCCTCACGTACCGCCTGCCCGGGTTCCGCTTCGAGCCGCCCGAGGTGCCGGTTCGTCGCGAGCCGCCTGCGAAGCCCGCGACGACGCCCGAGCCCGTGACGGTCGACTGGAACCGCGCGACGTCGTCCGGGCTCCACTACTCGGGCAGCCTCGAGGACGGCACGCAGCTCCCGGTCGAGGGCCCCGACTGGGTCACGTGGAGCCCCGTCACCGACGCACGGCCCAACCTCCCAGGACGGTTGCACGGCCACGAGCGGACGATCCGCGCGCTCCTGCGGGTCGTCGCCGAGCACCGCACTGCGTATCCCGACGCGCCGCGCGTCCTCGTCGGCGACATCAGCTTCCCCGGTGGCGGCGTCATGAACCAGCACGTCTCGCACCAGAACGGTCTCGACGTCGACGTCTACTACCCGCGCCTCGACCGCTGGCTCCAGGCCCCCAGGTCGGCGAGCCAGATCGACCGCGCGCTCGCCCAAGACCTCCTCGACCGCTTCCTCGCCGCGGGCGCGAGAGTCGTCTTCGTCGGCTACGCGACGGGCCTCACGGGTGACTCAGGCAAGGTCGTCCCGTACCCGAACCACGAGAACCACATGCACGTCCGGTTCCCCGATCCCGGGTAGCCCGTCAGGCGTACCCGAACGCCGGCGGAAAGACGATCACGACGACCGCGGCCCAGGCGGCGTAGACGGGTAGGTAACTCGTCTGCCACCGCTCGAGCCGTGCGAACGAGCCGCGCCCGCGGAGGAAGCGCAGGTACAGCACGGCCGACCAGGCGAGGTTGACGAGGAGGATCGCGTTCACGCCGAGCGCCGCGACCCGGTTCGCGCTGAAGCCGAACTCGGTGATGCGCGCGCCGATCGCCCACAACGCGACCGCGTCCGCCAGCAGGGCGCCGACGACGAGCACGACCTGCAGCACGTCGAAGACGCCGGGCGGCGAGGCGGGGTCGCGAGCCGAGATGGAGTAGAGCAGCAGGCCGAGCACGACGATCAGCAGCAGGTTGAACTGAATGAGCGTGTCCCGCTCGACCTCGAGCCCGCCGCCCGTCCACAACAGTGCGCCGAGGAACGTGACGAGGACGGCGGCGAAGAGCGGCGTGAAGAGTCGCGTCAGCACCGGCGCCATGTTCTCGATCACGCTCTGCTTGGCCTCGACGAGCCACGAGGCGACCACGACGGCACCGATCGCTCCGCATGGGAGGAGCCACGAGCCGACGAACTCCTCCGCGTCGATCCCGATCGTGTCGAACATGACGAGCAGGAACGCCGTCAGGACGCCGCCGCCGAGCGCGATCAGCACGTAGTAGATGAAGAGCTCGCCCGAGAAGCGGACGAAGTCCATCCGGCCCGCGCTCTCGAGCCAGCGACCGCCGGCGTACGCGATGCCGACCACGAGCCAGAGCGCGATCGGCAGGTGCAGGGCGGTGAGCCCTTCGGTCGAGCCCTCCCCTTCAAACGGATAGACGTTGGCGAAGACGGCCGCGGCGACGAACCCCAGCGCGAGCCACTTGAGCATCCCAAGCTCGACCGGCCGCTTCCAGACGAAGTAGCCGGCGAGGAGCGGCAGGACGAAGAGGCTTATGTTGCGAGCGTAGAAGCCGGCGTCGTCGTCCAGATCCGCCCCGAAGAGCGCCGGCACCTTGAGAGCCACCGCCGCTACCGCCGCGAGCCCGAACGCGACGACGGCAGCTGTCCGCGCCTTAGTCCGTGGTTCCTCTGTCTCGGAAGGGGCGACGACGAGCTGCTTCCAGAGCCGGTCGGAGTGCTCGCGCGCGAACTCGCGCGACAGCGTGTCGAGGTCGCCCATCCGCTTCACCGCGACGAGGAACGCCTCGTCGGCGGCGAGCCCCGCGTCGGACAGCGTTGCGACCTGCTCGCGGAGGTGGTCTTCGAGCTCGGCCACGTCGACGGAGTGGATCGCCTGCCGCCGCCGGAGGTAGTTCCGCCACTGGTCGATCTGCGCCTCGAGCGGCATCGCGTGATCGGGAGCCGCCACCGTCACGCTCCCTGCGCCGACAGCTCGCGCCAGATCCCGCGAAGCGTCGCGTCGACCGCCTGCCACTGCCTCTGCTCCTCGGCGAGCCGAGTTCGGCCGGTCGGCGTGAGCCGGTAGTACTTGCGCCGCCGCCCGCTCGGCGCGATCTCCCACCGCGCCTCGACGTGCCCGTGCCGCTCGAGCCGGTGTAGGACGGGGTAGAGCATCCCGTCAGTCCACTCCATCGCCCCGCCGGACACCTCCCGAACGCGCTGGAGGATCGCGTAGCCGTAGCTGTCCTCCTCGGCCAGGATCGTGAGGACGAGAGGGGTCGAGGAGGCGGCTATCAGGTCCTTGCTGATCTCCATGAGTCGCTCAGCACTCCGGAAACCGCCATGCATAGCAGCATTATACATAAGAAATCTATGTATGAAGTGAGTTGAGCTCGGCTTTAAATTCGGCTTCCAGCTCGACCTTGAGCCACGCCTCCGCCGCGCAGAGCTCGACGCGGAAGAAGCGGAGAAATCCCTCCTGACCGAGAAGATGGAAGGCGAACGGCCACGGGTCGCAGAACGTCACGGGCGCGTCGTATCGAGTTCCGCCAATCGTGAGCTCCGCGCGAGCGTGACAGGCCTTGGTCAGCAGACCCCCGACCGCGAGGTCGCTCTCGGGCGCGTCGGAGAGGTCGATTCCCGTCGCCTCGGCCAGCCAGGCTCCAAACCGATTGTGCGTCGAGCCGGTGTCGACGAGGCAGAGCTGGGGCGCGTCCTCGAGATCCTCGACCTGTACCGGGACGATGGGTCGAAGCAGCGTCGAGCTGCCTCCGGGCAGCTCGAGAAAGTCGAACCTCACGCGGGCGCGGCGCCTTCGGCATCGGCGAGGTCGGCAGGAACGTAAAACATGCCGGTCGCCTGCTTCCCGTGTCTGCTCAGCCAGGCAAGGACGTCCTGGGGGCTGTCCGCGGCAACGAGAACCTCCGTCGGTTCCCCGAGGGCCACCCACTGGCCGACGTAGGGCTCAAGTGCTGCCGCCTGCCGGCCGCCGTGCGGCCCGTCTCCGCCAGGTAGGAGATCCTGGTCGCTCACCTCTGCGTTCGGCGTCTCGCGCCCTTTGCGCGCTGCGAGGAACCCGAGACGCATCAGGATCCTTCGAGCCTGGTGGGTCGTGAAGTCCGCCCGATCGAGCCCGGTGACCGCGACCAAGACCTGCTTCGGCGGGAACCGCCGACCGCGAACGACGACGTAGTGCTCACGGACGGGATCCGGGAGCACACCCTCGATCAATCGCTCGACGCCGGCAGTGTCTAACTCGAAGACGTGACCTGCAATCGTGAACTGCACGCTTCGAATCGTACTCTCTTCGTCGTCTTCTCTGAAATGTCTCCGCCGGATCCAACCTCGACCGTCCGTGCGTCGTCCTCGTCGGCAACCGTGCTGGCGGCGATCCGTGAAGCGGCTGCGTCGAGCGCCGCCTGGAACGTGATCGGCCGCCGTTCGAGGTTGTAGTGCGCGGGCGGGCTTCGTCCGCGGAGACGGGTATGAGCGACGTCGACATGAACGTGATCATCCGTCGCGCCGCCGGCCGTGAACCCGCGCAGCCTGCTCGAGACGACCACGGCCGCTTCGTCGGCATGCCCGAGCGTGAGCCTGCCAGCATGCACGGAGGCGCGCGCGCTCCTCGTCCCGAGCGGCAGTGGACGATGGATGACGCGATCCGCGACGCAGCGAGCCGCTACACCGGGCCTGGGCGGCGCGGCAGGAGCGGCGTCCAGATCAACGGCTGATTGGCCGGGCGGCGGTTGGATCCGCCGCCCGGTCTTCTTACAGCTTCGGATTGGCCTAGCGGTTGAGGTTGACGGGCACCGAGACAAGCCGTCGGCTCGAGATCCCACCGAGCAGGCTCTCGCCCTGCTTGCGCGCTCTGATGAAGAACACGAGCAGCTGCTGTCGCGGCGTGGCCGGATAGCCCCGCAGTCGGTTCATGTTGAGCTGCGCGACGCCGTCGGCTCCGGTCGTTGCCTCGGGGGGAACCGAGAACATGTTGTACGGGACTGCGGTCACGTAGACGAGCGCGCCCTGGACGGGCTTGCCGTTGCAGGCGCTGACCCGGACGCGGAGGCTGACCCGCTGGGTCGAGCCACCGACGACCGCGGGGCTGGAGGAGGCTCGGTCGATGTTGAGTCTCTCGGGTGGCGCGAGGCCGGAGATCTGCACGGTCGCGCCGGCCCCCTGGCAGCCGTTTCCGCTCGCCGGTGGCGGTGTCGCCGCCGCTGGCTTGATCACGGCCGTCGGCACCGAGGTCGCCGTTGCGGTGCCATCGGCGTTCCTGGCGGTCGCGGTGACGCGGATCGTGTTGCCCGCATCGACGCCCTTCAGCACGTAGGTCTTGCCTTCTGCGCCGCTGATGTTCGAGCAGCTGCCGCCGTTCTCGTCGCAGCGACGCCACTGCAGGTTGATATCGGTCGGGTTTCTCGACCAGCGCCCCTCCGTCGCGGTTAGCGTGGAACCGACCTGCGGTGTGCCGCTGATCTGCGGCGGTTCGGTGTTGCCTGGCGCCTGCGCAGCACCAGCATCGCTCGCAACAACGCCAGCGCCAACGGCGAGCGCAACGCTCGCGAGCCCACCGACGATCAGCTGATAACGCTTCCTCATTGCAATGACCCCCTCGGTCAGATAGCTGCCTCTCTGTGTCTACTTCGACGCTTTTTCCCCGCACTCGGGCGACTTTCGTCCAAGAATCACTCGAAAGAGGGACGCCTAGTTGACGACCCGACCCGCGACGCGGCCGGCCGCTACACCGGGGCCTGGCCGGCGCGTCAGAAACGGCGTCCAAGCTTGCTTGGTGGTCCTGTTTAGCATCTCGCGCAGCGGAAACAAAAGAACCCGTGCGGCCCGGCATGCGCACCCGCTGTCTCCGTCCCGGCTACTGGCGATGGTGGTGGCTTACAAGAAGCACACGTGCATCCCGGGACAAAGCACGCCCTCATCGGGATGCTCGCGATCGGATGCACCATCGCCGGCTATCTGAGTGCCGATCGGCTTGTCAAAACGCAAGAAGCCACAACTTTCACGACGCACCGTGTCATCACCGTCGTTCGCACCACCCGGGTAGGCGCGTCCCGGCTACCGCCCTCGCAGCGGCCCCCGCAAGTCGTCACCATGACGACCACCGAGCCTGCCCTGACGACCACCGAGCCTAACGAGACAGATCTCGTTACGGTGCGACAGGACCGTACAGTCGTCGATCGTGAGCCCGGAGAGACGGTCACAAAGGCGGTCACAGTGCGCGGGCCCGTTCAGGAGCGCGTCGTTACAAATCGGCGGGTTGATGAGGTCGTACGGACGGAAACCGTGGATCGTCTTAGGACCGTGACGAGACCGGGAAGGATCGAGGACAGTCACAGGACCGGGAAGGACTGAGACAGTCACACGCGAGGTAACACAACCAGCGCGCACCGTGACGGAGACACTCACGAGAGAGGTACCCGTCACCACGCAGGTCACGATCACCGATAAGACCACGGTCACCAACGTGGTCACGGTCACCAACCCGGTCACTGTTACCGAACAGGTCACGATGACGGTAACCGTCAAGAAGTAAGAGCCGGAAGACTGAGTTGCTCGTTCCGATGCACGCACCGGTGCACGCACGGGACGAGCAATCCCGGCACGGGCGGCACGTCTGACCACGGTTTCAAGCGGAAACCGCATGCCGACGGGGGTGCCGATGGGCGCACCTGGGATCGAA
>Ga0183260_10001251_pt1 | contig 21469 bp, 30 predicted proteins | sample AntDrymUQ4972206_2_FD_129768 | JGI IMG/M metagenome (GOLD analysis project Ga0183260, IMG submission 129768) | Polar desert sand microbial communities from Dry Valleys, Antarctica - metaG UQ497 (22.06) (version 2) (version 2) | ecosystem: Environmental > Terrestrial > Soil > Desert | place...
ACCGCGCTGCTGGCCGAGTCGCTGCTGCGAAAGCAGCCCGGCTCGAAGATCCTCTACGACGTGCGCGCCAGCCGCGCCGTCGCCGACACGGTGTCCGAGGCCGGCGGCGAGGCGCTGGTCAACCGTGTGGGCCACGCGTTCTTCAAGACCCGCATGCGCGACACCGGCGCGATCTTCGGCGGCGAGGTCTCGGGCCATTACTACTTCCACGACTTCTACAACGCGGACTCCGGGACGATCCCCGCCCTGCTGATCCTCGAGCTGCTCTCCGTCGAGGGGGCCTCCCTGTCGACGCTGCTCGACCGCTTCCACTCCAAGTACTTCATCTCCGGCGAGATCAACTCCGAGGTGGACGACCAGGAAGCCAAGATGAAGGAGATCGCCGAGCGCTACGACGACGGCGAGGTCACCGACCTGGATGGGATCTCCGTCGACTACGAGGACTGGCACTTCAATGTCCGCCCCTCCAACACCGAGCCGCTGCTGCGCCTCAACCTGGAGTCGCTGAAGTCCAAGGAGGACATGGAGCGCCGGCGCGACGAGGTCCTCAACCTCATCCTGTCGTGACCACGACCACTGAGCACGGCGTCATCGGCTTCGTGGCCGAGGCCCGCCTGGGCGGCTGAGCGGACGCCCGCCGGGCGCGTAGACGCGGAAGCCCGGCGCGGCGAAGGCAGGCCGTAGCGCTCTCAGGCACGCGGGCGCCGTCCCGTAGGGGGGGAAGCGAACGGGGGGATGCGTGGGCACGAGGAAGCTTCGGCCGTCGCGCAACACCACGTAGCCCTCGCGAAGCCGCCCGCGGACGCGCTGGCACGATTCGTCGACGCCGATGAGCTCGAGCGGATGGGTGAGCCGGTCGCCGGCAAGAGGAGCGACCTTCGTCTGCGCGAAGGCGATCGGCTCGGTCCCGGTCGCAAACCCCGGCTGGGAGCTGAACCAGGAGACGACGCCGGCGTCGAAGGCCTCTGCTCGGAGATGCCCGTGACGCTCCACGAAGCCGGAGGCCAGCGAGGAAGCGAGGAGCCCGGCGAGCGCGATCCCGAACGCTGCCCACGCGACCGAGGACCGCGGTCGTCTCGAACTGGGCCTCCGCCGGCGGCGCGCACAGAGCTCCACGCCCGCGAGCGCGGCGAGGCCGAGCCCCGCGCCGACCACCAGCGTCGAAAGCGAGGGCAGCTCGGGGAAGCCGAGCGCCACGTCCTGCGCCACGCTCCACGCGACGGAGACCACGAGCAAGCCGAGTGCGATCGAACGTCCGACGCGGCCGCCGTCGCGGGCGGCCAGCGCCATGCGTGGTCAACGAGCCTGGGCGGCCGTTGCGCATCCAGGCGAGCGCCTCGGGCAGATGGTAGGCGGAGCCATCGATCCCGATGCTCGGATACTGGAAGAGCCACAACGCCCATAGGGCCACGACGCCGGCCAGCGCGGCGGCCGCCCAGCGACCGGGCCGCGCGAGCCTCGCCCACGCCGCCGCGAGGTCCTCGGAAAAAGTCGAATCGGGGGCCGGCAGTGTGGCGCGGGCGAGAAGCCAGGAGAGGCCGGCCGCAGCCGTGAGCGCCCATATGGCGCACGAGCATCTCGCCGTGCTCGGCCTCGGGTCAGGACGAGCGCGACTCGATCTCGGTCAGGTGCTCAAGGTTTGCGAGGTCGTCGGCCTCGGCGCTGGGCTCGCCCGCGAACCAAGCGTCGAGGATCTCGATCAGCTCGGCCTCGGAGGTCGAGCGCAGGCTCAGAGCGAGCGCGTTGGCGTCGTTCCACCTGCGAGCGCCGTCGGCGGTGGCCCCGTCGAGGCACAGGGCGGCGCGCACGCCGGCGACCTTGTTGGCAGCGATGGAGGCGCCCGTCCCGGTCCAGCAGCAGACGATCGCCTGCTCGGCGCGGCCCTCGACGACATCGCGCGAGGCGGCCTCGCTGGCCCACGCCCAGTCGTCGCGCTCGTCCTCGCAGAGCGCCCCGTGGAGCAGCGGCTGATGGCCGCGGCGGCGCAGCTCCTCCACGACGAGGGCGGCTATCCCCGTGCGTTCGTCGGCGGCTACGGCGACCTTCATCGGGCCGAGTATCGCACCGGAGTAATCGAATGGTGCCAGGCGAGCCCGCTCATCGGGTGCGCTGTGCAATCGCACTTCCGCCCAGCGCGACGAGGCCGAGAACGAGCGCCTGCCCCACCACGAGCGCTCCCCAGACGACCGTCGCCGCGACGGCGCGCCCCAGCCCGCGCGGCACCGCAAGCGACGCGAGGCGTACGGCCGCCCCGGCCGTCGCGGCCACGGCAAGCGCGAGGAGAACGTGCGAGGCGAGCGGGGGCATCGCAGCGGTGCAGGGTGGCACATCGCGGATGCGGTCAAGGTGTCGAGATGGGAAGCTACCCGCGTGGTAGCGATGCCCCAGACCAGAGCCGGCGCGGCACCGCGCTGCGCATGGTGTGACGCGCGGCTCGAGGCACCCGGCTCAGCAGGCACCGATGTGGTGGCATGCTTGGCCTGCGGCGCGTCGACCACCGCCCCGTGGCCCTCCGAGGAGGAGCTTGACCGCGCCTACGCGGGCTGGTACCGGCCCCAGGAGCGCCGCTTCGCGGGCGTTGGGGACCGGCTCCTTTGCTGGAGCCGCGGGCGGTTGGCGCGGCGCATCGACCGGATAGCACCGGAGGGAGCGGTCCTCGACGTGGGCGCGGGCGACGGGGCGCTGCTCGACGGGTTGCGGGCTCGGGGACGCGCGGGGCTCGGGCTCGAGCGCCCGGGCGGCGAGGACGCTCACGCGACGCCGCCCCTGCTAGGAGTCGGCCCGGCCACGCGCGTCGCCCGCGAGGACGTGCGCTTCACGGCGATCGACGAGCTGGAGGGCCCCTTCGCCGCCGTCGTCTTCTGGCACGCGCTCGAGCACCTGCGCGAGCCCGCGGAGGCCGTCGAGCGCGCCGTGGAGCTCCTCCTACCGGGCGGGGTGCTGGTCGTCGCCAGCCCCAACGCCGCGAGCTTCCAGGCGCGGACCTTCGGCGAGCGCTGGTTCGGGCTCGACCTTCCCCGCCACCTCGTCCATCTCCCGCTCTCCTCGCTCGTGGTGCGCCTGCACGAGCTGGGGCTCGCGGTGGAGCGGGTGAGCCATCTGCGCGGCGGCCAGGTGGTCTTCGGGTGGCTGCACGGCCTCGTCGGCGCTCTGCCCGGCCAGGTCGACCTCTACGACGCCATTCGCCGTCCGTCGGCGCGGTCCAGCCCGACGACTGGCGGCCGCCGGGCCGCGACGCTCGGCGCGGCGATGCTGGTCCTCCCAGTCGCTGTCGCGCTGGCGCTCGCCGAGGCCGTGGCCGGGCACGGTGGCACCGTCTACGTCGAGGCCCGCCGTGGGTGAGGCGGCTCAGGCGCTCGCCCCGGAGCGCGAGGCGGAGCGAGGCGGAGCCAAGGTCGTCGTCGTGTTGCCCGCCTACAACGCGGCCAAGACGCTCGAGCGCACCTTCTCGGCCATCCCGCGGCCGTGGGTCGACGAGGTGCTGCTGGTCGACGACTCCTCCTCCGACGACACCGTTGCCCTCGCCCGCACTCTTCCCATCCACCTCATCTGGCATCCGCACAACGTCGGCTACGGGGGAAACCAGAAGACCTGCTACCTCGAGGCACTCCAGCGCGGCGCCGACGTCGTCGTGATGCTCCATCCCGACGGACAGTACGAGCCCTCGCTCATCCCCAAGCTCGTCGAGCCCATCCTGCGCGGCGAGGCCGACCTTGTGCTGGGCTCGCGTTTTGGCGCGCCGGGCATGGCCCGTGCCGGCGGCATGCCCTGGTACAAGATCGCCGCCAACCGCGGGCTGACGGCTATCGAGAACCGGGTCCTGGGCACTCAGCTCTCCGAGCTCCATACGGGCTACCGAGCCTACTCGCGCGAGCTGCTGCTCACCGTGCCCTTCCTGCGCAACGCGATCGACTTCAGCTTCGATTCGGAGATGCTCATGCAGGCGGCCCACTTCGGCTTTCGCATCACCGAGGTCCCCGCCCCGTCGCGCTACTTCGACGACGCCTCCTCGATCGGGATCCGGCCGGCCACCGTTTATGCCGTCAAGACCCTGTGGGCGGCGGGCCGGCTCGCGCTTCACCGCCGGGGCGTCTGGCCCGCGCGCAAGTACCGGCCGTGATCACCGGCGAGCGGGTCACGACGCCCGCCGGCGGGTTCAACCCGACCTGGCAGCGCCACGTCGCCGCCTACGAGCAGTGCGCGCGCTTCCTCCCCGAGGACGGCCCGGTACTGGACCTCGGCTGCGGGATCGGCCACAGCCATCGCCTGCTCGCACCACGCGAGACGGTCGGCGTCGACATCGACCCAGCCGCGCTGGCCGGCCAGCATCGGGAGACCCACGTCGCCGACATGCTCGACCTGCCCTTCGAGAACGGCCGCTTCGCGGCGGTTCTCGCCGTCCAGTCGATCGAGCACGTTCCCGACCCCGAGCGGGTGCTCGCCGAGGCTGTCCGCGTCCTGCAGCCCCGCGGGGTCTCTGTGATGGTGACGCCGAACCGGCTGACCTTCGCTCGCCCCGACGAGATCATCGACCCCTACCACTACGTCGAGTACGACGCCTCCCAGCTGCGATCGCTGTGCTCCCCCTTCTTCGCGTCGGTCGAGCTCTACGGCCTCTTCGGCTCCAAGCGCTACCTCGAGCTGGTCGCGCGCGAGAGCCGCCGGCTCGACGCCCTCCTGCGCCGTGACCCGCTGCGCCTGCGCCGCACGCTGCCGCGGCGCGCCCGGCAATGGCTCTACGACATGGCCCTGACCCGGTCGCGGGCGGGCGAGGATTCCCGCGCGGCGGCGATCACGCGCGAGGACTTCATGGTCCGCGAGAACGAGCTCGACGCCTGCCTGGACCTAGTCGCGGTCTGCCGCCCGTGACGGGGGCGGCCGCATACGAGCGCGCCGCGCAGGCGGGCATCCACTGCCTGCCGATCCCCACCCCCTTCGCCGTCGGCCGCGTCAACACCTACTTGATCGAGGACCGGCCGCTCACCCTGGTCGACTCGGGACCGAACTCCGGCAAGGCGCTCGACGCGCTAGAGCAGGCGTTGCACGCTCGCGGCCACGCGATCGAGGAGCTGGGCCTCATCCTCGTCACACACCAGCACATGGATCACACCGGGCTGGTGTCGATCCTCGCGCGCCGTTCAGGCGCCGACGTCGCCGCCATCGACCGCCTCGCGCCCTTCCTCGAGCGCTACGACTCGGCCAACGAGGCCGACGACGCGTTCGCCGAGGGGCTCATGCTGCGCCACGGCATCCCGGCCGACGTGGTCCGCGCGCTGCGCTCGGTCTCCCAGGCGTTCCGGGCCTGGGGCTCGAGCGCCCGCGTCACGCGCCCGCTGGCAAACGGCGAGGTCATCTCGCTGCGCGACCGCCGGCTTCACGTCTTCCACCGTCCCGGCCACAGCCCTTCGGACACGGTGTTCTGGGACGAGGACCGGCGCATCCTCATCGCCGCCGACCACCTCATCGGGCACATCTCCTCGAACCCCTTGATCAGCAGGCCACTGGAGGGCGACCCGCCGGCGGGCGATCGCCCACAAGCGCTGATGACCTACCTGAACTCGCTGCGAAAGACCCGCCAGCTGCCCGCCGAGCTGGTCCTCTCGGGGCACGGGGATCCGATCACCGACCACGTCTCGCTCATCGACGAGCGCTTCGAGCTGCACAAGCGCCGCGCGGAGAAGATCCACTCACTGATCCTCGAGCGCCCGCGAACCGCCTACGAGATCGCCCAGGCGCTGTGGGGCAACGTCGCCGTCACCCAGGCCTACCTCACGCTCTCCGAGGTGCTCGGCCACGTCGACCTGCTGCTCGCCTCCCAGCGCGTGCGCGAGGCCGAGGAGCACGGAGTCGTGAGGTTCGTCGCCATGGTCCGCCCGGGCCGCTGAGGCCACGGCCCAGCGCCCGGGATCGCGCCGGCGCTGATCCGCGCGGTGCTACGTTGCCCCGATGCCTGAGCGGGCGCCAGACAGCCCCGCCGACCGCTTCGCCCTCGCCGGTCGGGGGCTACGCGAGCAGACCGCACGCGGAACCTTGATCAACGCGGTCTTCCTGATCGGCTTCAACGCGCTGGGCTTGCTCAAGGGCTTCGTCGTCGCCGCCCTGCTGAGCGCGTCCGACTACGGCGTGTGGGCGATCATCGTCATCGGGCTGGGGACGTTGGGGTGGCTCAAGCAGGTGGGCATCGGCGACAAATACGTCCAGCAAGCAGAGGCCGACCAGGAGCTCGCCTTCCAGCGTGCGTTCACCCTCGAGCTGATCACCACCGCGGCCTACGGCGTGGTGGTCGCGGCGGTGATCCCGGTGCTGGCGCTCGTCTACGGGGAGCCCAAGCTGATCGCCCCGGCGGCGTTCACGCTGCTCCTGCTTCCCGCCGCGATCCTCCAGGCGGCGATCTGGGTCCATTACCGGCGCATGGCCTTCGTGCGCCAACGCGCGCTCGAGGCCATCGACCCGATCATCACCTTCGCAGTGACCGTCGCCCTGGCGGTGGCCGGCGCGGGCTACTGGAGCCTGGTGATCGGCGCCGTGTGCGGCGCGTGGGCCGCGGCCGCGGGTGCGGTCTGGCACTCCCCCTATCCGCTGCGGCTGCGCTATGACCGCGGCACGCTGCGATCCTACGCCGGGTTCTCCTGGCCGCTGCTCCTGGCGGGGGCGGCGGGATCATCGCCGCCCAGGGATCGCTGCTCGCCGGCAACCACGTGCTCGGCCTCGCCGGGGTGGGTGCCATCTCGCTGGCGAGCTCGATCGTCCTGTACACCGATCGGGTCGACCAGATCGTCACCTCCACGCTCTACCCCGCGATCTGCGCCGTGCGCGACCGGCGCGATCTCCTGCTCGAGTCCTTCGTCAAGTCCAACCGCCTGGCCCTGATGTGGGGCTTTCCCTTCGGCGTCGGAGTCGCATTGTTCGGCGCGGACCTCGTCCACTTCGTGATCGGGGACCGTTGGGCAGGCGCGATCGTCCTCATCCAGGCCTTCGGGCTGATGGCCGCCGCCGTGCTCGCGGTCCGCGTGATCGAGGGCTCCGGACGCGGGCCTGCCCTTGCTCTCGCCGAGGTGGCGCTCTACATCGCGGTGACAGCGGCAGCCACCATCCTTCTCGAGCGGGCCTTACTGCGCGAGGTCGCCCGCTACCTCCGCGGCGGCGGAGGCAGGGTACCGGCGAGCGCCGCGACTTAGTGGCGGGGGCTGGCGCGTCGGTCGCCGTCGCGATCGTCTCCTACAACACGCGCGAGCTGCTGGACCGCTGCCTGCGCTCGCTTGAGCCCGACGTGCGGGCCGGCCGCGCCACTGCGTGGGTTGTCGACAACGGGTCGAAGGATGGCTCCGTGGCCTTGGTGCGCGAGTGCCACCCATGGACGCAGCTCATCGAGCCGGGCGAGAACCTTGGCTTCGGGGCGGCGGTCAACCTCGTCGCCCAGCAAACGTTCACGCCGTGGATCGCACCCTCCAACGCCGACGTCGAGCTCGAGCCGGGCGCACTAGAGGCGCTCCTGGACGCGGGCGGGCGCCTTGGGGGGGCGGGCGCGCTCGCGCCGCGCCTCCTGCTCGGCGGCGGCGAGACCCAGCACTCGGTCTACCCATTCCCCACCCTTCCGTTCCTGGCGCTCTTCAACCTCGGCATGGGGTGGCTCAGCGCCGGTTGGGCCGACGAGCGCTGCCTCGAGGGCCGCTGGAACCCCGAGCGAGCGCGGGAGGTCGACTGGGCGATCGGCGCCTTCCTCCTCGTCCGCCGCGAGGCGTGGGACCAGGCCGGCGGATTCGACGAAGCGCAGTGGATGTACGCCGAGGATCTCGACCTGGGGTGGCGCTTGCGCCGCGCGGGATGGAGCACCTTCTATCAGCCGGCGGCGCGGATTCGCCACCACGCGTCGGCGGCGACCGCGGCAGCGTGGGGCGACGGGCGCACGGAGCGCTGGCAGCGAGCGACTTACGCGTGGATGCTGCGCCGGCGCGGCATGGCCCGCACCCGCGCCGCCGCACTCATCAACGTCGCGGGAGCGGCCGGCCGAGCGGCCGGGCTGACACCAGCCGCGCGGGCCCGCCCGGCTCGCTTCGCCCCCGCACGCGCAAGCGCCGCCCGCTGGACACGTCTGCACGCGAGGACCGGCCTGGCGCCACGCGCCAGGCTCGAGAGTCAGGACGTGCAGCGGAAGGTGATCCACGGCTCGTCGCTCACCTCGACCTCGGGGCCGAAGTCGGGCGCGAGCCGGTAGCGGCGGCGCAGCGCGGGCGCGATCGCGTCGCGGTAGACCTCCACCTCCACGTCGAAGCCCGCCGCCATGAGCCGCTTGGCCAGGTCGCTCCGGCCGTACAGGCGCTCGTGGTCGGCCTGGTAGAAGTGGCGCGCGCGCTCCTCTCCCGACATCCCTGACCAGGCCTCAGCGGTTTCCTCCCCTCGAAGCGGGACTTCTACGAGGCACCACCCGCCTGGGCGCAGGACACGGTGGATCTCTCCCATCGCGGCCTCGTCGTCGGGGATGTGCTCGAGGACGTGCAGGCAGAGCGCCGCGTCGAAGCTCGCGTCGGGAAAGTCGAGGTCGGTCAGGTCGAGCGCGACCATCCCGACTTCCGGCGTCAGGTCCCCGCTGAGGTAGTCGACGGTCTCCGCGGCGCGCAGCCTCTCGGCCAGGCACGGCTCGGGAGCGACGTGAAGCAGGCGCGTCGGCCGGTCGAAGAGCTCCGTGCGCGCGCGGAGATAGAGCCAGATGCGTCGGTGGCGCTCGAGCGATCCGCACCGCGGGCACCGAGCGCTCGGCCGCCCGTTGGGACCAGGTTGAAAGCTGCGGAAGCGTCCCCGGCAGATCGGGCACGCGTAACGGAAGCCGCCGCGGCGGAGCATCGTCGCGGTCCGGCGAGCTCGTCGACGTAGCATCGCCCCGGCGCGCCGACTCACGTCGGTGAGCGCCGAGGCGGGCCTCGCTCCTTGGCGGTAAGGCGGCACGGCCGCTGAGCGTACGCACGGCGCGAGCGCGACGTCACCGGGTATCGTCGAGGACGTGGGGGCGGACTGGTCGTGGAATAGGCGAGGGGCGCCCGCAGGCGCCCCTCGGCCGGACGCTACCGCTGCGTGTACTGCCCGGGCTGGTACTGGCCCGGCTGCTGCTGGGGCAGGCCGGGGGCCTGGCCGCCGGGGCCGACCTGGCCACCGCCGCCCGCCTGCGCCTGCCACCCCTTGTTCAGGCTGTCCTGCAGCATGTAGTAAGCGACAGGGGCGATGAAGAGCGCCAGGACCAGACCGAGGCCCGCCTCGAGCCCGTCGTCGCCCGGCGTCGTCATGCTTCGCATCGCCTAGTTGCTCCTCGACGGTCGTGGACGCCACGCGGTCTTCCGGCATGGCCCTGGCTACGCTACTCCACCTCCCCCCGGTGGCTGGACCAAGCCCGACCGCTATCGGCGCACCTTGCTGCCGGCCTTGATGTCGAGCGTGTACTGGTCGCCGTCCATGCTCGACACCCGCACGTCAACGTCCAGCTTGCTGTCGTCCGAGGCGACGAGAGTGCAGCGCGTCTTGGTTCCGACTTCGGCCGAAATATCGCCGGGGCACTGGATCGCCTTAAGGTCCTGACCTACCTTTTCGGTGAGGGCCGCCTTTACCTTCGTGCTCGAGCTCGGTCTTCTCGATCTTCTTCTCGCCGCACGCCGCGACCAAGGCCGCGAGCACCACTGCCAGGATCGCCGTCGCCAGTCGTTTGGACATCTCTGTCTTCCCCCGCTCTCGCTCTCGTCAGGTGGCCAAACGGGTTCGCGTCGGCGCGGCAGCGAGAGCAGAGCTGCAGCGGCGACCGCCGGAATCTACTCAAGAGGCGGAGCTCGGGTGCGTCCGCTGGCGGACGAGCGCCAAGAAGAGTTCGTGCACCCGTGCGTCACCGGCGAGCTCAGGGTGGAAGGCGACCGCCAGGAGGCTCCCCTGACGAACGGCCACGGGGTGCCCGTCCACGCGTGCGAGGACTTCGACGCCGGCCCCGTGCTCCTGCACCCATGGCGCGCGTATGAAGACGGCCCGCAGCGGCTGGCCCTCGAGCCCTTCGATGTCGAGGTCGGTCTCGAAGCTGCGCACCTGGCGGCCGAAGGCGTTGCGCCGCGCGAGCACGTCCATGAGGCCGAGGTGCTCGCGATCGAGCATGATCATCCCGGCGCACGTACCGAGGACCGGGGTGCCGTCGGCCGCGAGGGCTCGGATCGGCTCTGCGAGGCCTTCGCGCTCGATGCCCAGGGTCATTACGGTGGACTCCCCGCCCGGGATGATCAGGCCGTCAATGCCGTCGAGCTCTCCGGGCACTCGCACCTCCACCGCCTCGGCTCCGAGCGTACGGAGCAGCCGCGCGTGGGCCTCGAAGTCGCCCTGGATCGCGAGGATCCCGATCTTCACCAACCGCGGCCGGCGAGGAGCTGCTCCTCGCCCAGCTTGCGCGCCGCCAGGCTGGTCATCGCGCCGCCGAGGCCCGCGCTCGCGGCCGCGACGCGCTCGGGGTCGCCGAAGTGGGTGGTCGCCTCGACGATCGCGCGCGCCCGGGTGGCCGGGTCCTCGGACTTGAAGATGCCAGAGCCGACGAAGACGCCCTCGGCCCCCAGGGCCATCATGAGCGCGGCGTCCGCCGGCGTGGCGATGCCTCCGGCGCAGAAGAGCACGACCGGCAACCCGCCGTCGCGATGGACCGCGCGAACGAGGTCGAGCGGCGCGCCGAGCTCCTTGGCCGCCGTGGCCAGCTCGTCCTCGGTGAGGGCGCCGATGCGGCGGATCTCGCCGCCGATCGCGCGCATGTGGGTCACGGCCTCGCTGACGTCGCCGGTCCCGGCTTCGCCTTTGGAGCGGATCATCGCGGCGCCCTCGGCGATCCGGCGCAGCGCCTCGCCGAGGTTGGTCGCGCCGCATACGAACGGGACCTCGAAGGCCCACTTGTCGATGTGGTTGGCCTCGTCGGCGGGCGTCAGCACTTCGGACTCGTCCACGTAGTCGACCTCGAGCGCCTGAAGGACCTGGGCCTCGGCGAAATGGCCGATGCGTGCCTTGGCCATCACGGGGATCGAGACGACCTCCTGGATGCCCTTGACCATGGTCGGGTCGGACATTCGCGCCACGCCCCCGTCGCGCCGGATGTCCGCGGGCACCCGCTCGAGCGCCATCACCGCGACCGCGCCGGCCTCCTCGGCCAGCTGAGCCTCGTCTGAGGTGACGACGTCCATGATGACGCCGCCCTTGAGCATCTCGGCGAAGCCAGCCTTGACGCGGAAGCTCGCTTCTTCGCGCATACCCTGAGGGTACTAGCGAGCGCTACTTGAGCCGGTAGGCCTTGATGCGGTCATCGTGGCTGGCGGCGTCACGCGAGTACACGCCGTAGGCCAGGGCCTGAAGGAGGGAGAGCAGGGCCGTATGCGAGCGGACGTGGGCGGGGCTGTTCGACGAGTAGAACAGCCGCGTCCTTGCGAGCCGGGCGACGTCGGACATCGTGGCGTCGGTGATCGCGAGGGTGGCCGCCTTGCGGTGGCGGGCGAGCTTCATCGTCCGCACGACGAGCGGATGCGCCCGGCCCGCGGAGAGCCCGACGACCAGCATGTGCTCGTCGATGCGGCTGAGCCGCCCCAACGCCTCCTGGGAGGGGCTGGCGACGGTCTCGGCGCGCAGGTCGAGCAGCATGAGCAGGTGGCGGAGGTAGCTGGCGAAGAAGGCCATCTGGTCGGTTCCGGCCACCAGCACGCTGCGAGCGGAGACGATCGCCTCGACGGCGGCGTCGACGTCGCCGCGCCCGGCCCGTCGCGCGGTGTCCTCGACGTTGACGTGATCGGCGGCCAGCGCCGTCTCGAACTCGGTGGCGTCGAGGGCGAAGAGCGGCCCGCCGTTGCCGTTGGCGCCCTCGCCCGAGCGGCGGCGGTACTCGTCGCGGGCGGCCTGCTGGAGCTCGGGGAAGCCCTCGAAGCCCAGCGCCTGCGAGAAGCGCACGACGGTCGAGCTCGACGTGCTCGCGCGCTTGGCCAGCTCCTCGGCTGTATGGAAGGCCGCCTCGTCGAGGTGGTCGACGATGTACTGCGCCACATCCTTCTGCGAGCGCGAGAACTCGTCGAAGCGGGCGACTATGTAGGCCGACAGCGTGTGGTGGCTGCCGGTCTCCGGGGGCTTGGCCGGCGCGGTGGTCGTCGCTCGCTTCATTGGCGAGCACGACTTTCGACGGCGAGGCCGCGCGTTCCTGCCTAGGGTTCGCGGGTTGGGCGGGGGTGGGCGGGGGTGGATACATTCACCGGCCCCATGAAGCGGCTCGAAACGCGACTCGACGGGCTCATCCTCCTGGAGCCGGCCGTCCACGGCGACGCGCGCGGCTTCCTGGCCGAGACCTTCCGGCAGGATGCACTGGCCCACCACGGCGTCGAGGTGGCCTTCGTCCAGGACAACCACTCGCGCTCGAGCCGGGGGACCCTTCGCGGGATGCACTTCCAGACCCGGCCGGGTCAGGCCAAGCTCGTCCGCTGCGCGCGAGGAGGGATCCTCGACGTCGTGGTGGACCTGCGCCGGGGCTCGCCCACCTTCGGTGAGTGGGAGGGAGTCGAGCTCGACGACGAGCGCATGCGCCAGCTCTTCCTCCCGGTCGGCTTCGCGCATGGCTTCTGCGTGCTCAGCGAGGTGGCCGACGTGGTCTACAAGCTCTCCTCCTACTACGACCCCTCGACGGAGAGCGGCATCGCCTACGACGACCCGGACGTGGGAATCGCCTGGCCCGACCTCGAGCTCCTCGTCTCAGACCGCGACGCCGGCGCCCACCGGCTCGCCGATATCGCAGACGGGTTGCCGTTCGCTTGGCGCGCTTGAGCTAGGACGTCCGTCCGTCGGTTCGAACCTTTCCGGGCGCTCGCGGGTATGTGCCCATAGTGGCCCCCCGTTCGTCCTCGCCGTCGCGGCCGTCGCGGCGCTCCCTTCCCTGGCCTCCCCCGCACTCGCGCTCGACGCCAGGCTCGTAGAGGTCCCCGGGCCCTTCAGCGCGCCGATCTACGTGACCGCGCCGCCCGGGGACGCGAGCCGGCTCTTCGTCGTCGAGCGCGCCGGGAGGATCCAGGTGCTGCGCGACGGCGTCAAGCGCGAGTTCGCCGACATCAGCGCCAAGGTGACGACCGCCGGCGAGGGTGGGCTGCTCTCGATGGCCTTCGCCCCCGACTACGCGACGTCGGGCCGCTTCTACGTCTACTACACACGGGCCGACGACGACCCCACCACCGCCGGCAACGAGACAGGCGACATCCGAATCGAGGAGTACCAGCGCTCGCCGAATCCCGACGCCGCGGACCGGGCGAGCGCGCGGGTGGTCCTCGAGGTTCCCCACCCCGATCCGCCGACGACCAACCACAACGGAGGCCAGCTCCAGTTCGGCCCCGACGGCTTCCTCTAGGCCACGGGCGACGGCGGCGGGGGGCGGCGATCCGCAGGGCAACGGCCAGAGCACGACGAGCCGGCTGGGCAAGATGCTGCGCATCGACCCGCGCGGCGCCGCGCCCTACGCCATCCCCGCCGGCAACCCGTTCGCCTCGGCAGGCGGAGCGCCCGAGGTGTGGGCCTTCGGGTTGCGCAACCCCTTCCGCTTCTCCTTCGATCGCCTGACCGGCGATCTGGTCATCGGCGACGTCGGCCAGAACGCCCAGGAGGAGGTCGATCTCCTGCGGGCCGGCACGGGCGCGGGAGCCAACCTCGGCTGGAGCACCTGCGAGGGCGACCTCGCCTACCCGGGCGGAGGCGCGTGCCCGCTCGCCGGGCAGACGGGCTACGCCGGCCCCGCGTTCACCTACGGCTCGTTCGCTGAGCCCGTCGCCCGGCTGCGCGCGGCGCCACCCCCGCCCCGGGCCGGGGCGGAGCGCGGCGGGGTAGCCGCAGGACATCGAGGCGCAGGAAGGAGATCCCTGGGCGGCCGTCGAGCGGCAGGTCTGGCAATGCGCCACCCATACCGCCGAGGACTTCGGGATGTGCGAGGTCATCTCCCAGGCCCCTCCTGTGCGGCTTCGGCCGCATCGCGGCCGCTCAGCGCGCGGGGGCCCGATGGACTGGCGCCGCTACCTGGAGATCATGGTCGACGGGCTGCGGGCTCGGTAGCGGCGGACCACCGCCGTTTACAAAGCAATAACCTATAGGTAGGAGACGAGCGCGCTCAGCGCTCGCCGCGACCACCTGAGGAGATTTAGGTGAATCCGACAGATCGCCCCAGCACTCGAGTAGCAGAGGCCGAGGAGCGCTTCGAGATCCAGTTCCCACAGGGGACCCCCGACGAGTTCGACCAGGACGAGGAGTGGTGCGAAGTGCGCTTGAAGGGTGAGCGCCGCCGCATCCGGTTCCACGACTACGCAGAGCTCTACGAAGTCCCCGGGCTCTACGAGCAGCTCTTCTACGACGAGCTCAAGTGCGACTCGCCGCGGGTCGTGTGCTCACTGCTCGCCGAGTGCCTGGAGGACGCGCACGTCGATCCCGACGGACTGCGGGTGCTCGACGTCGGCGCCGGCAACGGCATCGTCGGCGAGGAGCTCAAGGAAATCGGGGTCGGCCCGATCGTGGGAGTCGACATCATCGAGGAGGCCGCGGAGGCCGCCGAGCGCGACCGGCCCGACGTCTACGAGGACTACAAGGTGCTGGACTTCACCGACCTCTCCGAGGACGACCACCGCGACCTGAGCGAGCGCAGCTTCAACTGCCTGGTCACCGTCGCCGCCCTCGGCTTCGGCGACGTGCCTCCCGACGCCTTCACTGCGGCGTACAACCTCGTGGAGGACGGCGGATATGTCGCCTTCAACATCAAGGAGGACTTCATCGCCCACGCCGACGAGACCGGCTTCTCCGGCCTGATCCGCAGGGCGTTGAAGGACGCGGCGCTGGAGGTCAAGAGCCAACGCCGCTATCGCCACCGGATGTCCATCGCCGGGGAGCCCCTGTACTACGTCGCGGTCGTGGCGGAGAAGCGGCGCGACCTGCCCTAGCGCCCCCGCGCAACCCGCGGCTCGGGCGTCGAGCGAGGACGAGCCCGAAGTCGGGATCGCGGCCGGCGAGACAGTCGGCCCGCCAGCGCTCTAGGCCGCTCTAGGCCGCTCTAGGCCCGAATCGCGTCGAGCGCGCCGTTGCTCGGCGCAGCTGCGTTAACTGCCGGGGGTGGGGTGAGCAGCTGGGCGAAGGTCTCGGGCGCCGTCGGCTTGGCGAAGAGGAACCCCTGCCCGAGCCGGTAGCCGAGATGGTGCAGCGCGGTCCGCTGAGCGTCGCTCTCGATGCCCTCGGCGACGACCGAGAGGTTCATCGCTCCGGCCATCGTTCCGACGGCGGCGACGATCGCGTGCTCGGGAGAGCCCTCCTGCATGCGTGCCACGAAGGAGCGGTCCACCTTCAGGCCGTCGAGCGGGAAGCGACTCAGATAACTCAGTGACGAGTAGCCGGTCCCGAAGTCGTCCAGGACGACGCGGACGCCGAGCCCCTTAAGCCCCAGGAGCGTGTCGTGAGCGCCCTCCTGCTGCATGAGGACGCCCTCCGTCAGCTCGAGCGAGAGCCGGCTGGGATCTGCCCCTGCGTCCTGGAGCGCGGTGCGCACCGTCTCGACGAGGAGGCCGGGGTCGGCGAACTGGCGCGCCGAGACGTTGACCGACAGAGTGAAATCCGCCGGGAGTAGGTCGCGCCATCCCGCCAACTGGTGGCAGGCGGCCCGCAGGACCCACTCTCCGACCGCCACGATCAGCGAGCTCTCCTCGGCGACCGGGATGAACGCCGCGGGTGAGAGCAGGCCGCGCTCGGGGTGCTCCCAGCGGATCAGCGCTTCGGCGCCGGTCACCGTCCGATCCTTCAGCGAGACGACCGGCTGGTAGTGCAGCCGCAGCTCGTCCCGGCCGAGCGCCCGCCGCAATTCGTTCTCGGTCTGCATCCGCTCCAGCGAGCGGCGGCGCATCGCCGCGTCGAAGACCTCGTAGCGCGCTCCTCCGCGCTCCTTTGCCCGGTACATCGCCACGTCGGCGTCGCGCAGCAGCCTTTCGGCCGTGTCGCGCTCTTGGGAGACGGCGACGCCGATGCTCGCCGTCGCGAAGAGCTCGCGCCCGGCGAGGAGGAACGGCCGGGTGAACGCCGCGAGGACGCGCTCGGCGACGGCGATGCTGTCCTGCTCGCGGTCGACGTCCTCGCAGAGCACCGCGATCGTCCCCTCCGAACCGAGCGACGGTGTCAGTGGGGCGCAGCGCGTCGTCCAGCCGGGCCGCCATCTGGATCAACAGCTCGTCGCCGGCGGCGTGACCGAGGCTGTCGTTGACCATCTTGAAGCGGTCGACGTCGAGAAAGAGAAGGGCGATCCGCGACTCGTCGCGCCGGCTTCGCTGAAGAGCTTGCTCGAGGCGGTCGTGCAGCAGCGTCCGGTTGGGCAACCCGGTCAGCGCGTCGTGGAGCGCCTGGTGGGCCATGGCCTCTTGCGAGTCCCTGATCGCGTCCTCGTTGTGCTTGCGCTCGGTGATGTCGACCACCGTGCCCAGCATGCGGATGACCTCGCCCTGTTCGTCGACGATCACTTCGCCTCGCGCGAGCACGTGGCGGACCTCCCCGTCGGGGCGCGTGAGGCGGTGCTCGAGCGGCTCGTAGCGCTTCGTCGCGATAGCACGCTCGACCTGGGCCCTCGACCCGGGGGCGATCGTCGGGATGCACCAGGGCCATGTATGCGCCGAAGTCCGCCTCGAACTCGTCTCGGCGTACTCCGAAGAGCCGGTAGAGCTGCTCGGACCACTCGATGTGGTCGGCGACGCGGTCCCACTCCCAGCTGCCCATCTGCCCGATCTTCTCGGCTTCGGTGAGCCGTCGGCGCTCGCGCCGGAGCTCCTCAGCTGCGCAGGGTGCCCTCGGCCGACACGCTGAGGATGGCGTCCTCCGAGGACTCGACGATCGTGGCCAGCTGTCGCAGGTGCCCGCGCGTCTCCTCGTGCAGTCGCCAGGCCAGGACGTTCGCGGCGCCCGCAGCGGCAACGAAGCCCGCGTGTATCAACGCCCACTTCCAAGGGTGAGCCTTCGCGTCGGAGTGGTCGTAGACCGACTCGGGCATGACCACCCCTCCGACGCCGTGGTGCAACAGGACATAGCCGACCGCGAGGAGGAACGGCAGCCAGTCCTCGTACAGGGTGAGCACGGCGATCATCACGAAGAAGTGGAAGTGCGCTTCGATCGCGCCGTGGGAGAGGTGCACCGCGACCGCCGAAGCAGTCAGCAGGCCGAGTGAGACCGCGCTGGATCCAATCCTGCGGTCCCGGCGCCACGCAACGCCAACCACCGCGAAAGCGGCCACTGCCCCACCTTCCACCAGGCCGTGGGCGACGGTGTAGCCCTGGATCAGCGCGAACGCGAACAGGCCGGCCGCGTTGGCGCACACCAGCCACAGCATCCACCGATGGCGCTGAGCCCACGCCTCGTTTGACAGCGTGCGGCCGTGGGGCAGCCAGGTCGCGGCAGCGCGCAGCCGGCTTCGACGAGCCGTCACAGTCGATGATCCGAGCACCGCGATTCGTATCGGCCCCCGGCCACTCGTGCTGTGCGAGGACGGCCCGTGGCGGACGAACCTATGATGGCGCCGGTGGAGCCTCGTCCAGCCACGGAATCGCGCTCGGTACTGGTCCGGTGGATGGGAGTCATGGACGCCAACACGGCTGGCTTCGTCCACGGCGGGTGGGTGATGAAGTGGTGCGACGAGGTGGCCGGCATCGCCGCGATCAAGCATTCGCGCCGGCGGGTCGTGACCGCCGGAGTCGATCGCATGGTCTTCGTGCATCCCGTGCGCGTCGGAGACCTCCTCCACCTCAGCTCGAGCGTCAACGCGGCGTGGCGCACCTCGATGGAGGTCGGCGTCCGCGTCGAGGCAGAGAATCCCGTCACCGGCGAGGTGCGCCACACCAACTCGGCCTACCTGACTATGGTGGCGGTGGACGACGCCGGCCGGCCGATCGAGGTGCCGCCGCTGTTGAGCGCCACGCCGGAGGAGGAGCGCCGCGCCCAGGAAGCGCAGCTGCGCAGGCGCAACCGGCTGGCCGAGCGCGACCAGATCTCCGCTTCGCGCGAGCCCGAGTAGCCTCGCGTACCGGGCCGCCCGCTCGTCCGAGAACTCGGTATGAAGAGAAGGGAGACCGCCATAACCAGGCTCACCCCCGAGGAGAAGGAGACCGCCATGGCCACGCTCACCCCCAAGCAGGAAGAGCTGTGCGCCGAGTCGCGCTGGGACTTCTCTGACCTGCGCGCCGTCTACGTCAACTGCACGCTGAAGCGCTCGCCGGAACGGTCGCACACCCAGGGACTCGCGGACCGCTCGATCGGGATCATGGAGCGCAACGGCGTCTCCGTCGAGGTGCTGCGAGCGGTCGACCACCCGATCGCCACGGGCGTCTACTCCGACATGACCGAGCATGGCTGGGAGCACGACGCCTGGCCCGCGATCTTCGAGAAGGTCATGGCGGCCGACGTCCTCGTGCTGCTCTCGCCGATCTGGCTGGGTGAGAAGTCCTCGATCTGCACCCGGGTGATCGAGCGCCTCTACGGCAACAGTCACCTGCTCAACGACCGCGGTCAGTACTCCTACTACGGCCGTGTCGGCGGCGCCATCATCACCGGCAACGAGGACGGGGCCAAGCACTGCGCGATGAACATCCTCTACTCGCTCCAGCACCTCGGGTTCACGATCCCGCCACAGGCGGACTCGGGCTGGATGGGCGAGGCCGGGCCCGGCCCGAGCTATCTCGATCCGGGCTCCGGCGGCCCCGAGAACGACTTCACCAACCGCAACACCACGTTCCTGACCTGGAACCTGCTCCACCTCGCGCGCATGCTCAAGGACGTGGGCGGCATCCCCGCCCACGGCAACCAACGCACGGAGTGGGACGCCGGCTGCCACTCCGATTACGAGAATCCCGAGCACCGCTGACCACTCGTACGCGACCCTCGGAGAGCGCCGCAAGCAGCCATCGCCGCCTGGTCGGTGAAGCATGGGCCCTAAGCTGTCGACAGGGGAATCATGCGCACCGCCTGGGAACAGCACAGCGAAGGCCACCGTGCCGCGGTCGAGCTCGCCGCCGTTGAGGCCGCCGCGCTTGCCGACGCGCTCTCCTTCTACCTGCGCCGCCGGTTTGTCGGAGGCGAGCTCGAGCTTGCCGCGCAAGCGCTCTCGCTGCGCTGCTTCACCGAGCTCTCAGACCGTCTCGGGACGCTGAGATCCGCTGGGGTGGGCGGCCGGCTCCTGCTCTCCGAAGAAGACCTGCGCGGTCTGCGGGAGGCTGTCTGCTTGTATCTTGCCGAGCGCGACACCGAGTCCTATCAGCCTCCCGAGGAGCGCGAGCGCCTTGCAGAGCTCCATGAGCTAAACGAACCGCTCGGCGACCTCCTGACGGTGCTGCCCAAGGCCCCGGCGCCACCTGCCGCCCTCAGCCTGCTGCGCTGACGCTCACGCCGGCCAATGGCGCCTGAGTGCTCGGCGGCACCTGGGCGGAGCGGCGAACGCCACGCCGACGCATCGCGCGCGGGGACCCTATTTCCCGGCGGCGGCCTCGCCCGAGAGCTTGGCGTCTATGACCTCGCCCGCTTCGGCGAGGGCAACGTAGGAGGCCTTCTCCAGGTCCTCGCGGGACATGCCGGGGGTGCCCGAAGGCGCTGAGAGCTGAAAGTGTCGGTGGGGCTCCTCGGTCCAGACGAGGAACCACGCGGCTTCGGCTAGGGCTCCATTTCCACCGGGGCCGCCGACCTTCCCGCGCCGCTCGTTGGCATGGTAGACAAGAGCCACGATCTTCTCGGAGACCACCGCCCCGTACGTCGTACCGATGGGTACCCAGGAATGGCTCGGCTCGGATTCAGCTTGCACTGCGTAGCCTCCTCGTGCTGCTCCACGACCGCGGGCAAACTACCACGGACGCCGACGGGCGCTGGTCGCACGAACCCGGCGTCAGCCAGGCGACCCATCCGACAAACCCTCGATCAGCGCCAGCTTGGCCGCCCGCGGGAGCGCCTTGATGCGGGCCTCTTCGCGCAGCGCGGCGGATCGATCAGCGACCGGAATGACGACTGCGAGCTCAACCGGGCGGCGGCTGCGTGTGTAGCGACTGGCGGTGCCGGCGCCGTGCGCGGCCAGGCGCCGCTGGATGTCGGTCGTCCAGCCGCAGTAGAGGCTGTCGTCGGCGCAGCGAAGCACGTAGACGGAGGCCACCGGGCCGGGCTTCGTCAATGGGAAGGCCGTCACCTGCTCCGAGCGCGGATTATCCGCGGCGACAAGTACGACTACTCGCTACCGGCCGAGGCTATGCCCGAACGGAAACACCCATCTGAACAGGCTCAGGCCGCCCCGCTTGCACCTCAGTGTCCTGCGTCTGACTGCATGTCGGAAGCGGGGAAGGTCCAACGTCCAACGGGTCCCGCCGGACGGTGGTAGACCCAGCGCGCTCAAGCCCCGCGCAACAGGGCGGATACGACCTCGCCCGGCCGCTGGCCGCGCGCAGCCGCGATCTGCTCCAGCCGCTTCGCGTCCTCGCCTTCCACGCTGACGACGATCGTGACTTTCGTGCCGGATCCCGCCTCGACGACTTGGACGTCGCGCGGGTCGATCGCCGCCAACTCCGCATCGAAGTCGCCGGGTTGAGGATCGGGATCTGTCCAGGGGTCCTTACTCATCGATCGGGAACCATTCTACGCTCGGCAGGAGCCGCTTCCCAGCCAGTCACGACCAGCCATGTAGTCGGATCGACGGTGCGCTCGACCACGAGCGTCAGCGCTCGACCGCCGTCCGTGTGGCCGACGACCAGTCGGCGAGCGCAGCTGCGCCGTGGCGGGGTTCGTCGGCTCGCGCCTGGGTTGCGCAGGATGACGTAGCTGTTATCGCCGAGCTGCTGCGCCTCCTCGACCGAGATCCCACGCTTGCCGAGCTTGTCGACCGCCGCCTCGGTGACGAGCAGTTCGGCGATGGTGTCGGCCATGAGCAGATCTTCCTAGGCGCGGCCGCCATCAGGGAGCACGGCAGGCTCGCAAACGTGGTCGGTCATCGCCCTGCTCGTATTGGCGCTCACCGGCGGGTTGAGCCTCGTCGTCCCGTGGCCGCGTGAGCTGCGGTTCGCATTCGATGCTCGAACCACCTACCAGGAGCTGTACCCGTTCGCCGCAGCCGTGGCCGAAGCGCAGCTCGCCGTCGCCTACAGCGCGCGTGACCGCTACCGGGAGAACAGGACGATCATCGACACGCTCGAGCTCCTCTTTCGAGCTGGCGTCCTCAGCCTCGGAGCGCAGACCATTCTGTGGGCGCTGGCGCTTGCGGTAGCCTGACTTGTATGGCCGAGAAGCCGCCCTCCCATTCGCCCGAGGCCAAGCGCATCCCCGGATCGGAGCTGCGTCCTTCTCATAGCATCAGGTTCGTGGCGCTTGCCGACACGATCCCGAAGAGCCTCGCCGCCGTGGGCAAGCTGAAAGCTCAAACGGCTGCGAACGAGGCGAACACAAAGGCCCACGTCATCGAGCCGATACTTGC
>Ga0183260_10001252_pt1 | contig 21467 bp, 20 predicted proteins | sample AntDrymUQ4972206_2_FD_129768 | JGI IMG/M metagenome (GOLD analysis project Ga0183260, IMG submission 129768) | Polar desert sand microbial communities from Dry Valleys, Antarctica - metaG UQ497 (22.06) (version 2) (version 2) | ecosystem: Environmental > Terrestrial > Soil > Desert | place...
CCGGCAGCCGCCAGATGCCGGTGAAGCCGACGAACGGGGCGCCGTCGCGTACCTGCAGTGCCCACAGCCCGAACCCGTCGGCGGCGAATCCGGCCTCGATGCGATCGACGAACGCGTCGCATTCCGCGCGGGTCTGCGGCGCGACGAAGTAGCACATCACCTCCGGGTCGGCGCACAACGCCGCGAACGGGTCCCGGTCGGCCTCGGTCCAGCGGCGCAGCAGGAGCCTGCCGGTTCGCAGAGCCGGACCGGGCTCGACCTCGATCACCGGCCCACCGTACGGAGTCGGGGTCGGGTCGGCGTGCCTCGTACAGTCGCGGCCGTGGTGGTCGTCCTCGCGCTCGCTTCTGCCTTGGCGTATGGGCTGTCGGACTTCGCCGGCGGGCTGCTGTCCAAGAAGGCGAGCCCGTGGGCGGTCGCGGTGGTGGCACAGGCCACCGCGATGGTGCTGACGTTCCTGGTGGCCATCGGGTGGTGGCGTGACCCGATGGCAGCCGACTGGGCCTGGGGCGCGGTGTCCGGGATCGGCGGGGGCGCCGGTGCTGCCTTCCTCTACCGCGGTCTGGGGGCCGGCTCGATGAGCGTGGTCGCCCCGGTGTCGGCAGTGGGCGCTGCCCTGCTTCCGGCTGCGGTCGCAGCTGCGACCGGCGAGCGCCCGAGCGCGCTGACCTGGGTGGGCGTGGGCTGCGCGCTCCCGGCGATCTGGCTGGTCTCGTGGGTGAGCGACGGCCCGGATGTCCCTCGGCGGGCCCGGGCCGCGGAGCTCACCGACGGGTTGCTCGCGGGGCTCGGCTTCGGGCTGCTGTTCACCGCGCTGGGGCAGGTGCCCGAGTCCGCCGGGCTGGGCCCGCTGGGGATGTCGTATGGCGTTGCGGTGTTGGTCACGCTCGTGCTGGCTGTCCTGGTCGGCGCCGAGTGGGTGCCCAGGGACCGGGTCCTCGTCCGGGCCCCGGTGATCGGGGTGCTGGGCACTGCGGCGACCGCGTTCTTCCTGCTCGCCACCCAGGCCGGGCTGTTGACCGTGGCCGCGGTGCTGTCGTCGCTGTACCCGGCAAGCACCGTCCTGCTCGCCGCCGTGGTGCTGCACGAGCGGATCGGGCGGGCTCAGGGCGTCGGGCTGGTGCTGGCCCTGCTGGCAGTCACGCTCGTGGCCGCGGGCTGAGCGACCCTCCCCGACAGGGAGGCGAAGAAGCCTAGGCCGTCGGTGCCCGGCCCGCACAGCGCGTCGACGGCGTGCTCGGGGTGCGGCATCAGACCGACCACGGTGCCGGCCCCGTTGCAGATGCCGGCGATGTCGCGGAGTGAGCCGTTGGGGTTCCCACCGAGGTAGCGCGCGACGACCTGACCGTCGCCCTCCAGCCGGTCGAGGGTGGTCTTGTCGGCCACATACCCGCCCTCGCCGTTCTTCAGCGGTAGCACGATCTCCTGCCCGTCGCCGTACGCCGCCGTCCACGCCGTCGAGGAGTTGTCGACGCGCACCCGCTGGTCGCGGCAGACGAAGCGCTGGCGGTGGTTGCGCACGAGCGCGCCAGGCAGCAGGTGTGCCTCGCACAGGATCTGGAACCCGTTGCAGATGCCCAGCACCGGCATGCCTTCGCGCGCGGCTGCCAGCACCTCGGTCATGACCGGCGCGAAGCGGGCGATGGCGCCGCACCGCAGGTAGTCGCCGTACGAGAAGCCGCCCGGCAGCACGACGGCGTCGACCCCGCGCAGGTCGTGGTCGCCGTGCCACAGCGGCACCGCCTCGCGCCCCGCCGCCCGGATCGCACGTGCCGCGTCCACGTCGTCCAGCGATCCCGGGAAGGTGACGACCCCGACCCTCACGCTTCCGGCTCGCCGTCGATGCGTACGGAGAAGTCCTCGATCACCGGGTTGGACAGCAGTGTGGCCGCCATCGCGCGCACCTGCTCGAGCCGCTCCGGGGTGACCGCGCCGTCGAGCTCGAGCTCGAAGCGCTTGCCCTGACGTACGCCGACCACGCCGTCGAAGCCGAGCCGGGGCAGCGCGCCGTGCACGGCCTTGCCCTGCGGGTCGAGGATCTCGGGCTTGAGCATCACGTCGACGACGACGCGGGCCATGTGCACTCCTTCCACCGCTTAGCCTCATGCGACGCGCCCGAGAATAGGCCACAAGATCGACGACGTTGTGCGAGCGCGGGCCGCCGCGCTCGGCGTCAGGTCAGCTCGCGCTTGAGAATCTTGCCGGTCGCGGTCATCGGCAGCGAGTCGCGGAACTCGACGCTACGGGGGTACTTGTAGCCGGCCATCTGCTGCTCGGCCCAGGCGACCAGCTCGTCCTCGGTGGTGCCGTCGCCTTCGGTACGGATGACGTACGCCTTGATCTCCTCGCCGTGCTCCTCGTGCGGAACCCCGACCACGGCGGCAAGCGACACGGCCGCGTGCGTCATGAGCACCTCCTCGACCTCGCGGGGGTAAACGTTGAAGCCTCCGCGGATGATCATGTCCTTGGACCGGTCCACGATGTAGTAGAAGCCGTCACCGTCGCGCCGGCCCAGGTCGCCGCTGCGGAACCAGCCGTCGCGCATCACCGCGTCGGTGTCCTCGGGCCGGTTGTAGTAGCCCTTCATGATGTTGTAGCCGCGGATGGCGATCTCGCCGATCTCGTCGTCGCCCTTGACCTCGTTCCAGTCGGCATCGATGAGCTTGCACTCGACGCCCCAGATCGGTTTGCCGATCGAGCCCGGCACCGGCTCCACCCCGATCGGCTGGAACGTCGCGACCGGAGCGGTCTCCGACAGGCCGTACCCCTCCTGCATGGTGACGTGGAACCGCTTGCCGAAGTCGCGGATGATCTCGACCGGTAGCGACGCCCCACCCGAGGCGGCGACTCGCAGGTTGGCGGCGATCTTGTCCACGTCGGTCGAGTCCTGCAACGCCCCGAGCAGGCCCCAGTACATGGTGGGCACGCCGGCGAAGAATGTGATCTCCTCCTTCTCCAGCAGCGCCAGCGCCTGCGCGGCGTCGAAGCGGGGCAGCAGCACCAGCGTGCCCCCGTAGCAGAAGCCGGCGTTCATGATCACGGTCTGGCCGAACGAGTGGAACAGCGGCAGCGTCAGCAGGTAACGGTCCTGGCCGTCGGGGTGGTAGCCGAAGACCCGCCCGCAGCCCATCGCGTTGCCAGCCATGTTGAGGTGCGTCAGTTCGGCGCCCTTGGGCTGGCCGGTCGTACCGGAGGTGTAGAGGATCACCGCAGTGTCGTCGCCGTCGGTGAGCCGAGTCTCGAAGGCGATCGGCTGGTCCTTGACCGCCGCACCGAAGGTCTCGGCACCCGCGATCGGCGAGTCCGCGGCCGGGTCGGCGGTGATGAGGAGGAAGTGCTCGCAGCCGTCGGTCTGGCCGAAGGCCTCCCACCCGGCTTTGCCCATCGGCAGGTCGTCGGTGCCCTCGAAGCAGAGGTACGCCTTCGCGTCGCAGTCGTCGAGGTGGTAGGCCACCTCGCGCGCCTTGAGCAGAACGTTGAGCGGCACGACCACCGCGCCGGCCTTGAGAATGCCGTAGTACGCGATCGGGAAGTAGGGCAGGTTGGGGCAGGTCATCGCCACCTTGTCACCGGGCTCGATGCCGCGCTCGACGAGCAGGCTGGCCACCTGGTTGGCGCCAGCATCGACCTGCGCGTACGTCAGCCGCTTGTCGCCCAGCACCAGCGCGTCCCGGTCGGGGACGTTGCGGGCGCTGTCCTCGAGCATGACGGCGAGGTTCAGCACGGTGACCTCCTACTGTCGGCTGCCTAGCCTGGGAGTAGACCGCCCGGCACGCACGCGCGCAAGGCCCGCGCTCAGCCGAAGGACTGGCCGGTCAGCTGCTCGTACGCCGCGACGTAGCGGGCGCGGGTAGCAGCCACGACCTCCGGTGGCAGCGGCGGTGGCGGTTGGTCGCTTCGCCTGTCCCAGCCGGACGCGGGCGAGGTGAGCCAGTCACGGACGTACTGCTTGTCGTACGACGGCTGCGGGCGCCCTGGCTGCCAGGAGTCCTCGGGCCAGAACCGGGACGAGTCGGGGGTGAGCACCTCGTCGGCAAGCACGAGGGTGCCGTCGGGGCGGGCGCCGAGCTCGAGCTTGGTGTCGGCGACCAGGATCCCGCGCTCGCGGGCCATCTGCTCGGCACGCGAGTAGACGGCGAGCGTCAGCCGGCGGAGTTCGTCGGCGGCGTCCGCGCCCACGGTCTCGACCACCGCCTCGTACGGCACGTTCTCGTCGTGCTCGCCGAGAGCCGCCTTGGTCGCGGGTGTGAAGATCGGCTCCGGCAGCCGCGACCCGTCGACCAGCCCGGGCGACAGCGCAGTGCCGCAGACCGCGCCGGTCTCGAGGTAGTCGGCCAGCCCCGACCCAGCAAGGTAGCCGCGGGCGACGCACTCGACCGGGTACATCGACAAGCGCTCGACGACCAGCGCTCGGCCGGCCCAGTCGGCCGGGCAGCCGTTGGGCAGGTCGGCCGAGATCACGTGATTCGGTGTCAGGTCGGCAAGCTGCTCGAACCACCACAGCGACAGCTGGGTGAGCACCCGGCCCTTGTCCGGGATCGGGGTGTCGAGCACGAAGTCGTACGCCGAGATCCGGTCGCTCGCGACCATCACAAGTCGGTCGTCACCGTGCGCGTACAGGTCGCGCACCTTGCCGCTGTGCAGGTGGAAGGTCACGTCTGGCGGTCCGGCACCGTCGGGTACTCGCTCAGCAGCCGGCGCACCGACGGCGGAACCGGTCGGTCGGGCGGCGTTGACCCCGCCGGCTCGGGCGGGCCAGCGACGGTGTGCAGAGCAACCACCCCCGTCCAGGCGTCGGTCGGCTCGTCCGGCGGCGACGGCGGGCCGGTGCGGATCTTGACCGTCCAGCTCTGGGGCTCTATCGGCAGCTGCGTCACCAGCGTCGCTGCTCGTTCCTTCGCCGTCGTCCCCCTGATCTCGCTGGTCCGGCCGGGCAGCAGTCGTTCTGCTAGCTGGTCGAGGGCAGTGGCCTGCTCGGCATCGGCGAGCGGTTGCAGGTGCCCGCGCACGACGGCCGAGCGGTAGTTGGCGGACGACTCGAAGGTCGTGTGCGCGACGACCAGCGCGTCCATCGCGACGACACTGAACGCAGCCGGAACACCCGCGGCGACGTGGCGCAGCGCGCCCGCACCCGTCGAGCCGTGCAGGAGCAGCCGGTCGGCATCTCGGGCGAACAGCATCGGCACGACCCACGGCTGACCGTCGACGACCGTGGACAGGGTGCCGACCGTGATGGCGTCCAGCACTGCGTGCAGCACGGCGACGTCGGTGGAGGCGCGCTCCCGGTGCCGGGAGACCTCGCCGGGAACGGTGGGCACGACCCCATCCAATCCCATCGCCGCTGGCGGAGTGCCTGGGGTCTCCCCTCCGCTGAGAGTGACGTTTCTGCTGTGACACACCGGTGCACAAGGGCGCAACCGTCACCCTCACGGGTCGACCGGACTTAGCCAGCGGCTGGGTGATCGGCGACTGGTCGCTCTTGGACGCTTGCTGTCAGAGGATGGGGGCGGGCACATAGGCGGCCGTAGCGGGGTGGGCCGCCACCACCTCCTCGACCCGGGCCACGACGGCGTCGACCTGGTCGGCGGCAGCGCCGGTGAACGACAACGGCGCGCCGACGAGCTCGTCGAGCTGAAGGCGGGACAGACCGAGCCGGTCGTCGGCGGCCAGCCGCTCGATCAGGTCGTTGGCCTCATCGCCGTGCTCGCGCATCCGCAACGCCACCTCTACCGCGTGCTCCCGGATCACCGCGTGCGCTTGTTCGCGGCCGATGCCGGCGCGTACGGCGGCGACCAGCACCTTGGTGGTGGCGAGGAAGGGCAGGTAGCGGTCCAACTCGCGGGCCACCTCCGCCGGGTAGACCCCGAAGTCGTCGAGCACCGTGAGGATCGTCTCGAACAAGCCGTCGGTGGCCAGGAACGCGCCGGGCAGGGCCACCCGGCGCACCACCGAGTCGGACACGTCACCCTCGTTCCACTGGTCGCCGGCCAGCTCGCCGATCATCGACAGGTTGCCGCGTACGACGACGGCGAGGCCGTTGACGCGTTCCGCCGAACGCGTGTTCATCTTGTGCGGCATCGCGCTCGAGCCGACCTGGCCCACCCGGAAGCCCTCAGTGACCAACTCGTTCCCGGCCATCAGCCGGACGCCGGTCGCCAGGTTGGACGGCGCCGCGACCGCCTGTGCCAGGGCGGACACCACGTCCAGGTCCAGCGACCGGGGGTAGACCTGGCCGACGCTACTGAGCACCCGGGTGAACCCGAGGTGTGCGGCCACCCGCCGCTCGAGCTCGGCCAGCCGCCCTGCGTCACCGCCAAGCAGATCGAGCATGTCCTGGGCGGTGCCGACTGGGCCTTGGATGCCGCGCAGCGGGTAGCGATCGAGCAGGCTCACGAGCCGCTCGTAGGCCGCAAGCAACTCGTCTGCCACGGTCGCGAACCGCTTGCCCAGCGTAGTGGCCTGGGCGGCCACGTTGTGGGTACGACCGACCATGACCAGCTCGCGGTGCTCGGCCGCGAGCCGCGCCAGGCGGGCCAGCGTGGCGACAACGCGATCCCGCACGGTGACCAGCGCGTCGCGTACCTGCAGCTGCTCGACGTTCTCGGTCAGGTCACGGCTGGTCATCGCCTTGTGCACGTGCTCGTGGCCGGCGAGCGCGTTGAACTCCTCGATCCGCGCCTTGACGTCGTGTCGCGTGACCCGCTCGCGCTCGGCGATCGAGGCCAGATCCACCCCGTCGGTCCCGAGCGAGGCCACCTTCTCGTACGCCTCGAGCACACCTGTCGGGATGTCGACCCCCAGGTCGGCCTGGGCGTGCAGCACCGCCAGCCACAGCCGGCGCTCGAGCACCACCTTGTGCGCCGGCGACCAGAGCAGCGCCATCTCGGCCGACGCGTACCTGGTGGCGAGCACGTCGGCAAACACCTGTTCATTGTCCCGCAGTGGGCACCGGCGCCGCTGAGAGTGACGGTTGAGCCCTTGTGCACCGGCGTGTCGCGACGGCTTCGTCACCCTCAGCGGAGGGGGTCAGCGGGGCGGGGGGCCGCGATGTCGGTGCGGTGGTGGGAGCCGGTGAGGTTGATTCGCTCCACGCCGGCGTACGCACGCGCACGGGCGGCGGCGACGTCTCGCCCCACGCCGACCACCGACAGCACCCGGCCGCCGGCGGACACCAGACCGCCGGCCCGCCGTTCGGTGCCGGCGTGCACCACGTGGACCCCGTCGAGGGCCTCGGCCGCATCGACCCCGTGCACGACGTCACCGGTACGCGGGTGGTGGGGGTAGCCGGGTGCGGCGACCACCACCGTCACCGCCGCGCCCCCCCGCCACCGCGGCGGCTCGGCGGTGGCGAGCCGACCGGTCGCCGCGGCCAGCAACAACCCGCCGAGCGGCGAGGCGAGCAGCGCGAGCACCACCTGAGTCTCCGGGTCCCCGAACCGCACGTTGAACTCGACCACCCGGATACCGCGCGACGTGAGTGCCAGGCCGGCATAGAGGAGTCCAGCGAACGGGGTGCCGCGGCGGGCCATCTCGGCGACCGTCGGCTCCAGCACCCGCTCGGTCGCTCGCGCCACCAGGTCCGGCGGCGCCCACGGAAGCGGCGCGTACGCACCGACCCCGCCGGTGTTCGGCCCGGAGTCGGCGTCGCCGAGGCGCTTGAAGTCCTGCGCCGGCAACAGCGGCACCACCGTCTGCCCATCGCACACCGCGAACAACGACACCTCAGGGCCGTCGAGGTACTCCTCCACCAGCAGCCGGCCGCCGCCCTGCAGGCAGCCGGTGGCGTGGGCCAGGGCAGCGGCACGGTCGCCGGTGACCACCACCCCCTTGCCTGCGGCGAGGCCGTCATCCTTGACCACGTACGGAGCGCCGAACGCGTCCAGGGCGGCGGCAGCCTCCCCCACCGTCTCGCAGACGTGCGCGAGTGCGGTCGGAACCTCGGCGGCGGCCATCACCTGCTTGGCGAACGCCTTGGAGCCCTCCAGCCGGGCGGCATCGGCCGATGGGCCGAAGCAGGCCATCCCGGCGTCGCGCACCGCGTCGGCGACTCCGGCGACCAGCGGTGCCTCGGGTCCGACCACCACCAGATCGACCCCGAGGCGTACGGCGAGCGCGACGACCGCCTCGGGGTCAACGGCATCGACCTGGTGGGTGGACGCCACCGCGCCGACGCCAGCGTTGCCGGGCGCGACATGCACCGAGTCGACCGCCTCGTCCGCGGCCAGGGAAAGCGCCAACGCGTGCTCGCGCCCGCCCGAGCCGAGCACCAGCACATCCACGGGCAGGCAGCGTACGCGCGACTGCCCGGACGGAACTTCCGACCTGCTGGCTGCCCCGGCGACCAAACCGTCGGAAGATGCGTGCGGACGTGCGACTGCCCGGACGGACGCGCGACTGACCGGACGGATCTTCCGACCTACTGGCTGCCCCCGCAACCAAACCGTCGGAAGATGCGTGCGGACGGGCGGCGAGCCTCGCGTCAGAGCAGGTCGTGCACGACCACCGAATCGTCCCGGTCCGGCCCGACGCCGATCACCGACACGCGGACGCCGACCATGTCCTCGACGAACCGCACGTACGCCTGCGCGTTGGCCGGCAGGTCGTCGAGGGTGCGGGCGGCGCCGATCTCCTCCTGCCAGCCCGGCAGGTACTCGTAGACAGGCGTCGCGTGGTGGAAATCGGTCTGGGTCATCGGCATCTCGTCGTGTCGCACCCCGTCGACGTCGTATCCCACGCACACCGGCAGCTGGTCCAGCCCGGTGAGCACATCGAGCTTGGTGAGCACGAAGTCGGTGACCCCGTTGACCCGCGCCGCGTACCGACCGATGACCGCGTCGAACCAGCCGCACCGACGCGGCCGGCCCGTGGTCGTCCCGTACTCGTGGCCGGTCTTGCGCAGGTGTTCACCGGCCGCGTTGATCAGCTCGGTCGGGAACGGCCCTTCGCCGACTCGGGTCGTGTAGGCCTTGAGGACCGCCACCACCCGGTCGATGCGGGTCGGCGGGATCCCGGTGCCGGTACAGGCGCCGCCTGCTGTCGCCGACGACGACGTGACGAACGGGTACGTACCGTGGTCGACGTCGAGCAGCGTCGCCTGACCGGCCTCGAGCAGCACGGTCTGCCGCGCGTCGAGCGCGCTGGTGAGCAGCAGCGAGGTGTCGGCGACCATGGGTTGCAACCGGTCGACATAGCTGAGTAGCTCGTCGACCACCTCGGCCGGCTCGATCGCCCGCCGGTTGTAGATCTTGGCGAGCACCTGGTTCTTCAGCTCGAGAGCGGCCTCGACCTTCTGTAGCAGGATCTTCTCGTCCAGCAGGTCCTGCACCCGCACCCCGACCCGGTTCATCTTGTCGGCGTACGTAGGGCCGATGCCGCGTCCCGTAGTCCCGATGCGACGCGAACCGAGAAAGCGCTCGGCGGTCTTGTCGAGCTCGCAGCTGTAGCGCGTGATCACGTGCGCGTTGGCGCTGACGATCAGCCGCGAGGTGTCCACGCCGCGGGCGTCGAGGGCGTCGATCTCACCGAACAGCACGGACAGGTCCACGACCACCCCGTTGCCGATGACCGGGACGACGTCGGGGGTCAGGATGCCGCTGGGCAGCAGGTGCAGGGCGTACGTCTCGTCGCCGATTACGACGGTGTGGCCGGCGTTGTTGCCCCCGTTGAACTTGACCACATAACCGACGCGGCTGCCGAGCTGGTCCGTCGCTTTGCCCTTGCCCTCGTCCCCCCACTGGGCGCCGACGATCACGATCGCGGGCATGACCGAACAGTAGCGTTCACGGGGTGGACGGGGTGCTCGTCGTCACCAGCACCGCTGCCGGCCGCACGGGCGCAGCGTCGGTGGACGCTGCCGGAGTGTTGCCGGCGCTGGAGTGTTGCTGGCGCCGGAGTGTTGCCGGCGCCGAGGTCGAGGTTTTATGACCGCGGACCACGTCGGGGTCGGTGTCGACGCGGCTGTGGAGGCGGCCGAGCTGAAGGACCACCTCGGCGGGCGCTTTGGCTTCGCGCTCGGCGCCGTACCCGCTGACTTCACCCGCGGACGGTGAGCGGCTGTGCGTACTTGTGGCGGAGGGCCATGGGCCGCAGCCCGTGGCGCGTGCTTCAGGTGGCGACATCGCCTTGGCCCGAGCATCGCCCAAGCCGCGGCGGATGATCACCGCGACGCCGTGGCCACCCCGGGGGCAGGGAGGTGGTCATTCAGGGGCCGCCGTTCCGCCTGATCCTCGACGGTGAGCTCTTGGGACCGGTGTCGCGGCCGAACTGGCGGGCGGTGCGAGGCACGTTGTTCGTCGCGCCGCCCGCGGAGCGGCCTGTGGCTGAGCGGCGTCCCTACTGACTCGTCGGCAGCAGCTGGGTGGCGGCCTCGCGGCTCGAGTCGGACAGGAACGTCACGCAGCGCTCCGCTTCGTCGACCTCCTCGATCGCTGCAGCGGCGCGGGCGAGGGCCGCGAGCGCCCGCAGGAACCCCCTATTCGGTAGGTGCGACCACGGCACCGGCCCGTGGCCGTGCCAGCCGGACCGGCGCAACGTGTCGAGCCCGCGGTGGTAGCCGGTGCGGGCGTACGCGTAGGCCGCGATGTCGTCACCCCCGGACAGGGCTGCCTCGGCCAGCACCGCCCACACCAGGCTCGACGTGGGATGGGCACGGGCGACATCGGCGGGCTGCGTGCCGGCGTCGAGCATCAAGGCGGCGGGGTCGACCGGCAGCAGCGTCTCGGGGGGTTGTCCCAACAGGTTGTCATGCGTCACCCCGCCATCCTGCCCGGCTTCCCGCCGCCGCGTGGCAGCGCCTGCCGCAGATCGTCAAATCAGGGTCCGTCGGGTCGTCGTGGCAGGGAAAGAGTCGCGGTCCGGCGCGGCCGGGTGCCTGTCGGGCCGCGGCGGCGCGGACCGATCTTCCGACCTGGCGGCTGCCATGGCGACCCGACCGTCGGAACATCCGTGGATCGCCGCTGAGACGCGGACCGGTCTTCCGACCTGGCGGCTGCCATGGCGACAAAACCGTCGGAACATCCGTGGAAGGGCGCGGCGGCGCGGACCGATCTTCCGACCTGGCGGCTGCCATGGCCACCCGACCGTCGGAAGATCGGGCCAGGTGAGCGGACGGGAGCGGTGTGCGTCAGCCCGCCAACACTGCAGGCGCGGGCGGCGGGTCAGCGGAGGGTGGTGCCGGCGGAGCGAAGGTTCTGGCAGGCCTCGACCACCCGGGTCGCCATGGACTCCTCGGCCGCCTTGCCGTACGACCGCGGGTCGTAGAGCTTCTTGTCGCCGACCTCGCCGTCGAGCTTCAGCACGCCGGAGTAGTTGGCGAACATGTGCGCGGCGACCGCGCGGGTGAACGCGTACTGGGTGTCGGTGTCGACGTTCATCTTCACCACGCCGTAGTCGACGGCGTCGGAGATCTCCTGCGCCGACGATCCCGACCCGCCGTGGAACACCAGGTCGAACGGCTTCGCCCCCTCACCGAGGTCGAACTTTTCGGCCACCACCCGCTGCGCCTCCTCCAGGATCTCCGGCCGCAACTTGACGTTGCCCGGCTTGTACACCCCGTGCACGTTGCCGAAGGTCAGTGCCAGCAGGTAGCGGCCCCGCTCACCGAGTCCGAGCGTCTCCGCGGTGCGCACCGCGTCGCCCGGCGCGGAGTACAACTTCTCGTCCATCTCGCCGACGATCCCGTCCTCTTCACCGCCGACGACTCCCACTTCGACCTCCAGCACCACATGCGCGGCGGCCGCGCGCTCCAGCAGCTCTTCGGCGATCTGCAGGTTCTGCTCCAGCTCGGTGGCTGAGCCGTCCCACATGTGCGACTGGAACAGCGGCTCGCCCCCCCCCGCGACCCGCTCGCGCGACAGCTCGAGCAGCGGGCGTACGAACCCGTCGAGCTTGTCCTCGGGGCAGTGGTCGGTGTGCAGCGCGACGTTGACCGGGTACTTCTCGGCCACCTCCCTCGCGTACGCCGCAAGCGCGACCGACCCGGTCACCATGTCCTTGACCGTCGCGCCTGACAGGAACTCCGCACCCCCGGTGGACACCTGCACGATTCCGTCGCTCTCGGCCTCCGCGAAGCCGCGCAGGGCCGCATGCAAGGTCTGCGACGACGTCACGTTGATCGCCGGGTAGGCGTACGACTTCTCCTTCGCCGAGTCGAGCATCTGGCGGTACGCGTCAGGGGTGGCGATGGGCATCAGGTGCTCCGGGAGGTCGACGTCAGTGCAGCTCCGACAGTAGTGCCCGCGCGGCCACCTGCACCGGGTCCCAGGGGGACGAGAACGGGGGCGCGTACGCCAGGTCGAGGTCGACCAGGTCGTGCACGCTCAGGCCGGCCCACAGGGCGGTCGCGCAGATGTCGATGCGGATCGCCGACCCCTCCCCGCCCACGATCTGCCCGCCGAGTAGCCGGCCGCCGGACTTCTCGGCAGTCAGCCGCACGGTCATCGGCTGTGCACCGGGGAAGTACCCCGCCCGGGTGGTGGTCTTGATAGTCGCCGACACCGCGTCGAACCCGGCGGCGACTGCGCTGTCCTGCGCCATCCCGGTGCGCGCCACCTCGAGGTCGCACACCTTGGTGATCGCGGTGCCTACGACACCGTGGAAACGCTCCCGGCCGCCGGCGATGTTGAGGCCGGCGATTCGACCCTGCTTGTTGGCGTGGGTACCGAGCGGCACGTACACGAACTCCTCGGCCACTCGGTCCCACGACTCGACGCAGTCGCCCGCCGCCCACACCCCGGCCGGGCCGGGCACCGTCATCGACGGCTCGACCCGGATACCGCCGCTGCCCCCGAGCGGCATCCCGGCGGCCGCGGCCAGCTCGCTACGCGGCTGCACCCCGAGTCCGAGCACGACGACGTCCGCGTCGTAGGTCCGCCCGCCGGCGCGTACCGCCCGGACGCGGCCGGTGTCGTCGGTGTCGAAGCCTTCGGCGCCGGCCCCCATCACCACATCGATGCCCATGTCGAGCATCGCCGTGCGTACCAGCGTGGCGAGGTCTGGGTCGATGGTGCTCATCGGCTCGTCAGCGAGGTCGACCAGCGTCGTCGCGAGCCCACGTCGCAGGCAGACCTCGGCCATCTCGACCCCGATGTAGCCGCCGCCGACCACGACGGCCCGTCGGGGACGTGAGTCGTCCAGTGACTCGAGGGTCTGCAGCAGCCGGCAGCCGTCGTCGAGGGTCTGTATGCCGTGCACCCCGTCGGCGTCGGCGCCCGGCACGTCCGGGCGCACCGGCTGGGCGCCGGTCGCGAGGAGCAGATGGTCGTAGCCGAGCCGCTCCTCGGGACCGCCGTCGCACGGGCGCACGGTCACGGCCTGCTCGGCGGGGTCGACGCTCACCGCCTCGATGCCGACCCGCGCGTCGATCCCCTTCTCGCGGTGCTGCTCGGGTGTGCGCGCGACGAGTCCGTCCGGCCCGTCGACGTCGCCGGCGACCCAGTAGGGGATGCCGCAGGCCGAGTACGACGTCCAGCCCGTCCGCTCGACGACCACCACGTCGAGGGCGTCCCCGGCCCGGCGCTTCGCGGTCGCCGCCGCGGACATGCCGGCGGCATCGCCCCCGACGACCACCAGCCGCTCCGTCACCCTGCGACTGTAGGTCACGCCTCCTGGGAGACCGCAGGTGAGACAGTGCCGTAGGCGGGGCGGCGGGAATGTCTCAGCGTTCGTCGCGCGGCGCGCCCCAAGCCGCGGACAGGTCCGCGTGCTGGCGAACCCACGCATGCATCGCGATCGCCGCCGCTGCGCCGGCGTTGATCGAGCGGGTCGACCCGAACTGCGCGATCGACATTGTCGTCGTGCACGCGTCCCGCGCGGCCGGCGTCAGCCCCGGCCCCTCCTGCCCGAACACCAGCACGCAGGCGTCCGGGAGCCTCGCCCCCTCCAGCGGCACCGAGCCCGGCTGATTGTCCACCCCCACCAGCGGCAGCCCCCGATCGGCCGCCCACCGGACCAGCGCCCCGACGTCACCGTGGTGACGCAGGTGCTGGTAGCGGTCGGTGACCATCGCCCCCCTCCGGTTCCAGCGCCGCCGACCGACCACGTGCACCTCGGCGGCCAGGAACGCGTTGGCGGTCCGCACCACGGAGCCGATGTTCAGGTCGTGGCGCCAGTTCTCGATCGCCACGTGGAACGCGTGCCGCCGCTGGTCGAGGTCGGCGACGATCGCATCGTGCCGCCAGTAGCGGTAAGCGTCGACGACGTTGCGCCGGTCACCGTCGCGCAGCAGCTCCGGGTCGAGCCGGCCCGACTCAACCGACCCCGGCTCCGGCCAGCGGGCCTCCCACGGCCCGACGCCCACCGGGATCTCGTCGTCCACGCAGGCAGACACTAGACAACCGATGCCCGCGCGACGCGCCGGTAGGCTCGGCGAGGTGACGGCGGCCGCGGTGACCAGTGCGCTGAGTACGGCCATCGGCCCGTCCTGGCTCGACCCCGGCTCGCTGATCCAGAGCTTCGGGCTGATCGGGATCCTCGTGATCGTCTTCGCCGAGTGCGGCCTACTCCTCGGGTTCTTCCTGCCCGGTGACTCGCTGCTGTTCACCGCTGGCCTGCTGGTCACCACCGGCGTGCTGGCCCAGCCGCTGTGGCTGGTCTGCCTGCTGATCGTGCTCGCGGCGATCGCCGGCAACCTCACTGGTTACGCCATCGGCCGCAAGGCCGGGCCGGCGATCTTCGACCGCCCGGACTCGCGCCTGTTCAAGGCCGAGCACGTCGACCGGACGTACGCGTTCTTCGACCGGTACGGCAACCGGGCCATCGTGCTCGGCCGGTTCGTCCCGATCGTGCGGACCTTCATCACCGTCATGGCCGGCGTCGGAAGGATGGACTTCCGCCGCTACGCGCTGTACTCCACCGTCGGCGGTGTGCTGTGGGGCGCGGGGGTCACCGTCCTCGGCTACTACCTGGGGCGGGTCGCCTTCGTACGGGAGAACATCGAGGCGATGCTGATCGGCATCGTCGCCCTGTCGCTCGTCCCAATCGTCATCGAGCTCAGCCGGGCCCGCTCGCGGCGACGCGACGAGCGCTACGACGAGCCGGACGAGCGGCAGCGGGTGCTCGACGAGTTCGGCGACCCCGACCCCTGACCGCACCCCACATCCTGTCAGGCGGTTGGCGGAGGCAGGCCGAGGTCCTCCCGGCCGTACGCGAACCGGTAGGCCAGCCCCGCGGCCTCGACCCGCTGCCGCGCCCCGGTGTCCCGGTCGGCGATCACCACCACGGCCACCACTTCGGCACCGGCCGTACGCAGCGCGTCGACCGCGGTGAGCACCGACCCCCCGGTCGTCGAGGTGTCCTCGACCGCGAGCACTCGCCGCCCGGTCACGTCCGGACCCTCGATCCGACGTTGCAGCCCGTGAGCCTTGCCGACCTTCCGGACGACGAATGCGTCCAGCCGCCGGCCGTGTGCCGCCGCTACGTGCAGCATCGCGGTCGCCACCGGGTCAGCCCCCAGCGTCAGCCCCCCGACCGCCTGGAAGTCGAGGTCGCCGGCCAGATCGAGCAGCACCTCGCCCACCAGTGGGGCGGCGTCGGCGTCGAGGGTGACCCGGCGCAGGTCGACGTAGTGGTCGCTCTCGCGTCCGGAGCGGAGCGTGACCCGTTCGTGCACCACGGCCTTGTCCATGATCTGACGCCTTAGCTGCTCCCAAACGCCGGCCAGCTCGCCTCCCGCGCTCATTCACCCGAGCCTAGTGTCGCGTTGCAGTACCGGCTCAGCACCGACTGGCGCAAGAAATGGGCGGCGGCTGCCGCGCGGCTGAACGCACCATGAGCACCTCTGGACACCGAGACCGTGTTCGTGCAGCGACACTAAGGTCGGAGCATGCCGACAGGGACCGACCTGCCCGGGGCCAGGGAGCAGTCGTACGCCCAGCGGGTGCGTGGCCTCGGCACCACCATCTTCGCCGAGATGTCCGAGCTGGCCCGGCGCACCGGTGCGATCAACCTCGGCCAGGGCTTCCCGGACACCGACGGGCCGGCGGAGGTGATCGATGCGGCCGTGACCGCGATGCGGACAGGGCACAACCAGTACCCGCCTGGACGGGGCGTGCCCGCGCTGCGTGCGGCCATCGCCGACCATCAGCGGCGGTGGTACGGCCTTGAGCTCGATCCCGACAGCGAGGTCGTCGTCACCACCGGCGCCACCGAGGCGGTCGCCGCGGCACTGCTCGGTCTGGTCAACGCGAGGGACGAGGTCGTGGCGCTGGAGCCCTACTACGACTCCTACGTCGCTGGCATCCAGCTGGCCGGCGGGGTGCGCCGGCCGGTGACGCTGCGGGCACCCGACTTCCGCCTCGACACTGACGCGCTGCGAGCGGCGGTGAGCCCGCGCACCCGGCTGTTGCTCATCAACTCACCGCACAACCCGACTGGCACGGTGCTGACCCGATCCGAGCTCACGGCCGTGGCCGAGGTGGCAGTCGACCACGACCTGGTCGTCGTCACGGACGAGGTCTACGAGCACCTGACATTCGACGGCCGCGAACACGTCCCGATCTCGACCCTGCCCGGCATGGCCGAGCGGACGGTGACGATCAGCAGCGCCGCCAAGACGTTCTCGTTCACCGGGTGGAAGGTCGGCTGGGCCACCGGGCCGGCCCAGCTCATCGGCGCCGTGGCTGCCGCCAAGCAGTACCTGACGTTCGCCTCAGGTGCGCCGCTCCAGCCGGCGATCGCGGTGGCGCTCGCACTGCCCGACCAGGTGTACGTCGACCTCGCCACCGACCTGCAGCGCAAGCGGGACCTGCTGTGCGACGGGCTGGCCGCTGCCGGGTTTCGCGTGTACCGCCCGCAGGGCACCTACTTCGCCAGCACCGACGTACGTCCGCTCGGGTACGACGACGGGTTGACATTCTGCCGCGAGCTGCCCAGCCGCGCCGGCGTGGTTGCCGTTCCGCACCTGGTGTTCTACGACGACGTCGCGGCCGGCCGGACGCTGGTCCGCTGGGCCTTCTGCAAGCGCGACGAGGTGCTGGTGGACGCGTTGGAGCGGCTCGGCCGGGCCTTCGGCTGAACGGCGTCGATGCGCAGCGTGGCGGTCAGACTGCGCCGGCCTTCTTGCCGGCGAACCAAGCCCCGGCGCCGCCGACGAACAGCAGCACCAGTACCGCGACCGACGGGACCACCCAGATGACTCCGATTATCGCGGTGACGGTGAAGAACAGGCCGATGAGCACGCTGACGGTGGCCGCCGCGGCGACCAGCACCCGCGCCACCTGCGACCCTCGCAGCAGGAGCACCGCCGGGATGATGACGGCCAGCATGAGCAGGCCGATTGCCAGCAGGATGCCGCCGGTGACGGCCGTCGCGTTCAACACGTCGCCGCGGGACAGCCCGCTGTCGCCCAGAAACTGCCGACCCTCGTCGGTGCTGAGCGCGTCGTCGATCGTCGCTTCGTTCGCCGCCAACAAGAGCACACCCATCAGCGCCCAGAAGCCGCCGGTGAGCAGGGACATCAGGATGGTGATGATCGCGGCCGCGGTGACGGTGCCCGGCCGGGTCCTGGGGTAGGGGGTCGGTCCGCCGTACTGCTGCTGTCCGTACTGCTGGCCGTACTGGTGCTGGCCATACTGCTGTTGGCCGCCGTACTGCTCCTGGCCTGCGTACGACTGCTGACCGACCTGCTGCTGGCTGGAGCCCTGCTGTTGGTCATGGCCCTGTTGGCCATAGGCCGGCGGCTGACCATAGGCCGGCGGCTGACCATAGGCCGGCGGCTGAGCATGAGCCGGCTGCTGGCCGTACTGCTGGGTTTGGGCAGGGTCCTGGCCGTACGCGGGCGGGCGGGAGTCGGCATGCCGACCGTCATCACGCTGGTCGTCGCTGCGCTCGTCGTCTCGCGGCGGCGGTTGAGTGCTCGACATGGGGTTTCCTCCGTGGCTCGGTGTCACCAGTGTGCCCTCACGCCGCTGGTCGCAGCTCCAGGCCGTCGCCGGCGGGGTCGGAGGAGCGGTCGACGACCACCGTGGTGCCGTCGCGGACGGCACCGTCGAGGAGCCCGCGCGCCAGCCGGTCGCCGATGGCCTGCTGCACCAGCCGACGCAGCGGCCGCGCGCCGTAGACCGGGTCGAAGCCGGTGACCGCGAGCCATTCCCGCGCCGCCGCAGTCACCTGGAGCTCGATCCGGCGCGACGCCAGACGTCGCGCCAGCGCGTCCACCTGCAGGTCGACGATGTGGGTCAGCTCGTCGGTGCCGAGCTGGTCGAACACCACGATGTCGTCGAGCCGGTTGAGGAACTCCGGCTTGAACGCCTGCCGTACCACGCCGAGCACCGCCTCGCGCTTGGCGCCGGTGTCCAGCGCCTGGTCGGCGAGGAACGCCGAACCGAGGTTTGAGGTCAGCACGAGGATGACGTTGCGGAAGTCGACGGTGCGGCCCTGCCCGTCAGTGAGCCGGCCGTCGTCGAGCACCTGCAGCAGCACGTCAAACACCTCGGGGTGGGCCTTCTCGACCTCGTCGAGCAGCACCACGCCGTACGGCCGCCGCCGAACCGCCTCGGTCAGCTGCCCACCCTCGCCGTAGCCGACGTATCCGGGCGGTGCGCCGACCAGCCGGGCTACCGAGTGCTTCTCGCCGTACTCGCTCATGTCGATGCGCACCATCGCCCGCTCGTCGTCGAACAGGAACGCGGCCAGCGACTTGGCCAGCTCGGTCTTGCCGACGCCGGTGGGGCCGAGGAACAGGAACGAGCCGGTGGGGCGGTCGGGGTCGGACAGGCCGACCCGGGCGCGGCGTACCGCGTCGGACACCGCGACCACCGCGCGGTGCTGGCCGACCAGTCGGGCGCTGATCGCCTCCTCCATCCGCAGCAGCTTGCCCGCCTCACCCTCCAGCAGCCGGCCGGCGGGGATGCCGGTCCAGGCCGACACCACCTCGGCTACCTGGTCGGCACCGACCTCCTCGCGCACCATCGCTTCGTCACCAGCGGGGGACTGCCCGGCCTCCTGGGCCTGCACCAGCTCACGCTCCAGGCCCGGGATGGTCTCGTACAGCAGCTTGCTGGCGGTCTCGTACTTGCCGTCGCGCTGGGCACGGTCGAGCTGGGTCCGCAGGTCGTCGATCTCGGCTTTGATGTCACCGACCCTGTTCAGGCCCTGCTTCTCTGCCTGCCAGCGCGCCTCCAGGCCGCGCAGCTCCTCCTGCCGGTCGGCCAGCTCGGCCCGCAGCCGGCTCAGCCGCTCCTGGCTGGCGGGGTCGGACTCGCCGGCCAGGTGCATCTCCTCCATCCGCAGCCGGTCGACGGCCCGGCGCAGCTCGTCGATCTCCACCGGCGAGGAGTCGATCTCCATCCGCAGCCGGCTACCGGCCTCGTCGACCAGGTCGATGGCCTTGTCCGGCAGCTGGCGGCCGGGGATGTAGCGGTCGCTCAGGCTGGCCGCCGCCACCAGCGCGGAGTCGGCGATCGACACCTTGTGGTGCGCCTCGTACCGCTCCTTCAGGCCGCGGAGGATCGCGATGGTGTCCTCCACGCTGGGCTCGCCGACGTACACCTGCTGGAAGCGGCGCTCGAGGGCGGCGTCTTTCTCGATCCGCTGGCGGTACTCGTCCAACGTGGTGGCGCCGATCATCCGCAGCTCGCCGCGGGCGAGCATCGGCTTGAGCATGTTGCCGGCGTCCATCGCGCCCTCGCCGGTCGCACCGGCGCCGACCACCGTGTGGAGCTCGTCGATGAAGCAGATGACCTGCCCGGCCGAGGAGGTGATCTCCTCCAGCACCGCCTTCAGCCGCTCCTCGAACTCGCCGCGGTACTTCGCGCCGGCGACCATCGCCCCAAGGTCCAGCGACACCAACCGGCGCCCGCGCAGCGACTCGGGGACGTCACCGGCGACGATGCGTTGGGCGAGTCCCTCGACGACCGCGGTCTTGCCCACACCGGGCTCGCCGATGAGGACCGGGTTGTTCTTCGTGCGCCGGCTCAGCACCTGGACAACCCGGCGGATCTCGGCGTCCCGGCCGATCACCGGGTCGAGCCCGCCTTGCCGGGCCCGGTCGGTCAGGTCGACGCCGTACTTTTCCAGCGCCTGGTAGGTGTTCTCCGGGTCCGGGCTGGTGACCCGGCTGTTGCCGCGTACCGCCGCGAAGGCGCCGAGCAGTGCGTCGGCAGTGGCGCCAGCGGCGTCTAGAAGGTCACGGGCCGGGCCAGCGACGGTCGCGACGCCCACCAGCAGGTGCTCGGTGGAGACGTACTCGTCGCCCATCTCCGCGGCGAGGTCTCCGGCCCGCTGCAGCACCTCGTACGTCGCGCGCGCCATCGACGGCGTGGCAACGCTGGTGCCACTGGCCCGAGGGAGCGCATCCACCGCGGCATCGGCGCGGGTGGCCAGCGAGGCGGGCTCGACCCCGGCAGCGCGCACGAGCGCGACCGGGATGCCGTCGGTCGGGGTGAGCAGCGTCGCCAGCACATGCATGGCCTCCACCAGCGGGTGGCCCGAGGCAGCGGCGCGCTGGACGGCGGCCGAGACGGCCTCCTGGCTGCGCCGGGTGAGCGTCGAGGCGTCCATGGTTGTCGTCCTCCAGCAGTCCGAGAGGGGTTCTCCGAATCCAACGCTGGCGGAGTTGAGTCGATTCCACGCAACCTCGGCGCGCAGGCGGTTGGCGTAGTGGCGAAACCCGGATCAGCGGCGGAGCACCTGGACCTGGCAGCTGGCCTCCCCGGCGGGTACGGGCAGCCGGTGCAGCCGTAGCTCGTACGTGCCACCCCTGCGCAGGTCTGGGATCGGCTGCCGCTTCCCGCCGGCGGTGTGGTCACCGGGGGCGGCAAGCACAACCGTCACCAGGTAGTCGGCCCGCGCCCCGTCGTTGGTCACGGTGCCGACCGCTGCCCATTGGCCGGCGGGGTCGGGTTCACACCGGAAGTCGCTGAGTGCGTCCGGGTCCGGCGTGCCCGCAGGTCCGGGAACCGCCGGGGGCATCGCGGTGGGCGCCGAGCCGCGGGGTGAGCCGCCCGCGACCGGCTGGTCTGCCGCGTCGGCGCCCAGCCCGCACCCCGTCAGGAGCACGCCGGCCCATCCCCACACCACGATCCGCGCGCTGCGCCGTTGCACGAGCCGATCCCAGCACGTGGCGTCGTCAACTGGCCTTGCGAAACGCCCACTCACGCAAGTGAAACCGCGCTGACCCTGTAGCGCTTTCGGATCAGCCGCGGCGCCAGACGACGACCTGGCCGGTCCGGCGAGACACCGGTACCGGCAGGTTGGGTGAAGAGGGTGGTGGGCCGAGGGCGTCCGCGGCGAGCCGTGCCGCCAGCTCCGCCTCGAGGTCGGCGACGCGCTCCCGCAGCACCAGCACCTGCCGTTCGAGCTGCAGCACCCGGCGGACCCCTTCGAGACCCAGTCCCTCGGCCGTGAGACGGGCGACAGCGCGCAGCGCATCGAGGTCGTGCAGCGAGTACCGCCTGCCGCCCCCGCCACTGCGCCCGGGCGTCACCAACCCCAGCCGGTCGTACGTACGCAGCGTCTGCGGGTGCATGCCG
>Ga0183260_10001254_pt1 | contig 21459 bp, 18 predicted proteins | sample AntDrymUQ4972206_2_FD_129768 | JGI IMG/M metagenome (GOLD analysis project Ga0183260, IMG submission 129768) | Polar desert sand microbial communities from Dry Valleys, Antarctica - metaG UQ497 (22.06) (version 2) (version 2) | ecosystem: Environmental > Terrestrial > Soil > Desert | place...
AAAAGTGTCTTCATTTGCTCAGGAAAAAGGTTTAGGATTAAATGAAGGCTTTGAAGACTTCGATTAGGATTTGTTTTGTCATCCCGAGGGACGAGGGATCTCAGAGACTAAATATGGCAATCTGTATGCAATCAAAGCAATGTAGAATAAGTTTTAAATGATTAGTTTGTTTTGTCATCCCGAGGGACGAGGGATCTCAGAGACTAAGAGCAATTAAGAAATGTTGAAAAATTACTCTGTCTACATCGTTACGAATCCTGAAAGAAATGTGCTATACACAGGAGTTACAAATGACCTCATCCAAAGATTGTCGGAGCATTATTTTAATAGAGGTAAAGACACAACTTTTGCAGGAAAATACTATTGTTATAATCTCATCTTTTACGAAGACTATTCTTATGTTAACGATGCGATTGCAAGAGAAAAGGAAATAAAGGGTTGGCGAAGACAAAAGAAATTAGATTTGATCAAATCTTTTAATCCTGCGTGGACATTCTTAAATGCACAATTGTGTAATGGCTGGCCACCTGAAGAATTGATAACACGGTAATATTTAAGCTATAGCTTTAGTTTATTGGTTGTCTGAGATCCCTCGTCCCTCGGGATGACAAGGAACATTTGAGACAATACATTTCATGGTAAAAAAAAATTTAATGCCTCAAACCGCTACCAATTACGATCCCATAAAATATAAAACCCCGACGGGAAACAAATTAAATTGTAAAGGATGGATACAGGAAGCAGCCTTACGCATGTTACTCAACAATCTTGATCCTGAGGTTGCAGAACGGCCAGATGATTTGATCGTGTACGGTGGGAGAGGAAAAGCTGCCCGCAATTTTGAAGCACTCGATAATATTATTGCTTCGTTGAAAATTCTTGAAAACGATGAAAGCCTATTAATTCAAAGTGGAAAGCCTGTGGGCATTTTGAAAACGCATAAAGATGCACCACGTGTGCTCATTTCCAATTCTCAGCTAGTGCCTAATTGGGCTAATTGGAAACACTTCGATGAGCTGGAAAAAAAAGGCTTGATGATGTATGGCCAAATGACAGCCGGAAGCTGGATATATATTGGCTCCCAAGGAATAGTGCAAGGCACTTATGAAACTTATGCAGCCATTGCTGCAAAACATTTTGGCGGATCATTGAAAGGCACGCTGAATGTCACTGCAGGCCTTGGTGGTATGGGTGGTGCACAACCTCTTTCAATTACAATGAATGAGGGTGTCGCACTCATTGCAGAAGTCGAAAAATGGCGCATTGAAAAACGTATCGAAACCAGGTATTGCGATTTGTTGATCGAAGACATTGATGCGGCTATTGATACTGCAGTACGGTTTAAAAAAGAAGGTGTTGCTAAAAGCATTGGTGTTGTATGCAATGCTGTTCATTTACTGGAAAGATTAATAGAGAGAAATATTATCCCAGATACACTTACCGATCAGACATCTGCCCACGATCCTTTAATTGGTTACTGGCCTCATGAAATATCTTACGAAGAAGCAAAGGCATTGCGCAATGATAATCCTGATCAGTATCTTGATTATGCATACCGTTCGATGTACCGGCATGTGGAGCTGATGTTGCAATTACAAAAAGGGGGTGCCATCACTTTCGATTATGGCAACAATATAAGAGCAAGAGCAAAAGAAAAAGGATTAGACAATGCATTTGATTTTCCTGGTTTTGTTCCGGCTTATATACGTCCGCTTTTTTGTGAAGGCAAAGGTCCGTTTCGATGGGCTGCCTTGAGCGGCGATCCGGAAGACATTGCTGTTACAGATAAAATTATTTCAGAACTTTTTCCGGATAATACATCATTACAGCGATGGCTTAAACTTGCTAAAGAAAAAATTGAATTTCAGGGTTTGCCTGCACGCATTTGCTGGCTTGGCCAGGGCGAACGTGAAAAGGCAGGATTGGCATTTAATAAATTAGTAAAAAAAGGTAAAGTGAAAGCGCCCATTGTTATTGGCCGCGATCACTTAGATACCGGTTCAGTAGCATCGCCCAACCGGGAAACAGAAGCTATGATGGATGGCAGTGATGCAGTTGCTGACTGGCCTATATTGAATGCATTGGTGAATACTGCGGGGGGTGCAAGTTGGGTAAGCCTGCATCATGGCGGTGGTGTAGGCCTTGGCTATAGCATACATGCGGGCATGGTGATCGTTGCGGATGGTACAGACGATGCAGCAGCAAGGTTGCGTCGTGTGCTGCGAAACGATCCGGGAATAGGTGTAATCAGGCATGCTGATGCGGGTTATACTACTGCCCAACAAGTTGCTAAGGATAATAATTTAGATATAGTTGATAGATTGATGAAGTAGCGTCTCTCAATGCAGGAGAGGAAATGAGCCTGCCTGCCGTTGACAGTGGTGAGGCTGCGAAAGATTTTTCGAGAAAGTTTGATTTGGAGCTGGAAGAAAAGTTAAAATGATTTTTTGTTACCGGCATTTGTTTTTCATAGCATCGTCCCTTGTGTCACACTCTTGTACTTTTAATTACTTTATTCAGCTTTAATACAATTCTGCGATTCACTAAAGAAAATCCGATCAGCTTTACATTTTCAAATTAACAGGTAGATGGCTACACTCATTTCAAATATTGCATCGCTCGTGAACGTTCGTGAGAACACCGAAATTTTACGTGGTGAAGAACTTAAGGAATTGCCTTGCATACAGAATGCATATTTGATTGTGGAAGGGGCAGTCATTGCAGATTTGGGGAAAATGGACGATCTGAAACATGACCCAAAATCTTTTGCTTTCCACTTCGATGCAGAAGGTTGTTTTATACTGCCTTCATGGTGCGATAGCCATACACACCTTGTGTTTGCAGGAAGCCGGGAAAATGAATTCGTAGATAGAATAAAAGGACTTTCTTATGCAGACATCGCAGCAAAAGGCGGCGGTATATTGGCTTCTGCCAAAAAATTAAATGATACTTCTGAAGATGATCTTCTCGCTCAATCTTATACTCGTTTAAGAGAGCTAATGCAATTGGGAACCGGCGCTATTGAAATAAAAAGCGGTTATGGATTGACATTAGAAGGTGAACTAAAAATCTTGCGTGTGATACAGCGACTGAAAGCAGCAGTAAATATTCCTGTAAAATCAACATTCTTAGGAGCACATGCTATTCCTGCCGAATTCAAAGACAACAGGGAAGGATATATAAAATTAATAATTGAAAAAATGCTACCCACCATTGCAAAAGAAAACCTTGCAGATTATATTGATGTTTTTTGCGAAGAAGGTTTTTATTCTCCTGAAGAAACAGAAAGAATTTGTATGGCTGGAAAACAGTATGGTTTGAAAGCCAAAATACATGCAAATCAATTATCACTTTCGGGTGGTGTACAGTCAGGAGTGCGGGTGGGAGCTATTTCTGTAGATCATTTGGAAACAATGGATGAGGAAACGATAACAACGCTTGCTCAGTCCGATACCATTGGAACCTTGTTACCCACTGCCGCATTTTTTTTACGCATGCCACTTCAACCGGCAAGAAGTTTAATTGATGCAGGCTGCGCAATTGCATTGGCATCCGATTATAATCCCGGTTCTTCACCTTCAGGTAATATGAACTTTGTGGTAGCGTTGAGTTGTATACAAATGCGCATGACTCCTGAAGAAGCCATCAATGCCGCTACAATTAATGGCGCTTATGCCATGGAATTGCAAAACGAAGTTGGTTCTCTTGCGATTGGTAAAAAAGCCAACCTGATTCTTACAAAACATATTCCCTCTTTGGCTTACCTTCCTTACTCATTCGGCACCAATTTAATTGAAAAGGTAATGGTGAATGGCGAATGGCTTCAATAACATATCTATGCTTATAAGATCTTTCATTCCATTTTTTTTGCTGATCAATACTTTTTGTTCAGCGCAGACAAAGGCAGAAGATTGCAGTAGATTTAAAACAGGTGCATTTCAATATCGTGATGACTCCAGCGGAATCATACAAATAAAACGTACAGCCACAAGACAAGTTGAAACGGAATTATCTACAAATACAGTAACCAAATTCAGGATCAAGTGGACAGGTGATTGCGAATACGAGATAAAAAAAATCTGGACGAATAGAAAATCTAAACCTAAAAATTATGGGGGTGTCACTAAGATTGTGATCACTAAAGCATATGAGAAGCAATATGATTATTCATGCGCATGCAAATTTCTTGAAACAGGAAAATCTTTCAGTGGAACAGTCGTTAAAATTGAATAAGTCAAACAATAAGCGCCTTGTACTTTAATTAATTAGAGATTTAATTGATAATGCACATCTCACACTTTAAATTATATTCTAAAAGCGATCTTCTCTCTTTAACTAGCCTGCGTCGCTTCGAAACCAAATTGGGTGAACATGTAAGCGTTTTACCAAATGAACTAGCAGACGATACTTTTAAAAACAGTACAGCAAAATACATTGTGTTTGGAATACCTGAGGACATTGGTGTACAGGCTAATGGGGGAATTGCTGGCACGAGCACAGCCTGGCTTTCTTTTCTGCAATCATTCCTGAATTTACAGAGCAATGATTTCCTGGATGGAGATAATATTGCAGTAATCGGTCATTTCGATTTTGGAGATCTGCAATACCTCATAGATCAAAATGCATATGGTGAAGATGAAAAACTCAAAGCATACCGGCATGCAGTAAGCATATTAGATGAAGAAGTTGAAAAGTTGGTGAAGGCTATTGTAGTCGGTTGTAAAATACCAATAGTAATAGGAGGTGGCCACAACAATGCATATCCTTTGCTGAAAGGTTCCGCCAAAGGATTATTTCAGCTACAGAAAATTGAACTGGCACAGATCAATTGCATAAATCTTGATGCCCATGCCGATTACCGTCCTGCTGAAGGACGACACAGTGGCAATGCATTCCGCTATGCAGAAGATGACGGTTTTCTTCAAAAATATTGTGTAATTGGGCTGCAGGAAAATTATCTGCAACAAAATGTGTGGATCGATATTGTAAACAACCCTTTTTTTGATTGCATCACTTTTGAAGATATTTTTATACACGAAAAACGAAATTTTCACCAGGCAGTTTCACATGCAATAGAATTTACTGCTGATAATTATGTAGGCATTGAACTGGACCTTGATATAGTAGAAAATGTTTTAAGCAGCGCTATTACGCCCAGCGGTATATCTGCCAGGCAGGCCAGGCAGTATGCCAACCTTTGTGCTGCACACTCAAAAGCAGCTTACCTGCATATATGCGAAGGCGCAACACATCTTCGAGGGTTGAACAACGAATCAACCGGCAAGTTGATCAGCTTCCTGGTAAGTGATTTTATCAAAATGAAAAGTATTAATTAGAAATCAATCTGAACGATGTTAAATCACTTTTACTCCGGGCGATGTTTAACTTCTTTTGGATAGAGGCTGCTGTTACATTTTTATTCTGTTTTACCAGTGCCTGGTGCAAACCATACAATGACCAGATATTATTTTTATTTTGATTTAGATCCCTTCTAAAACTTTGTTCTGCTTTTTGCCATTGTTTCGCATATAAATAAGCTGTTCCTAAATATTGCTTGGGATTAAGCATCCAATCCCTTGGTTCAGTGTATATCATTTTCTCGTCAAATTCTACTGCCTGTTTCAAATGTTCAATGGCTTCAGTAATATTATTCTCTCTTAAATAAATAGTTCCCGACAATAACATTTTGGCAGATTTGGCTGCTTCTATAATAGGTGAAAAATTTTCAATTGGAACGAGCAAGCTGGGATCATTAAAAAACTTTTGCATGAGCATTTCTTCTTCCCATGCTTCCCCCGTTTTGCCGGTATTAGCAAATGCCATGCCTCTTGAAAAATGATATAAGATATTGGCATACGTATGATGACCGGCAGGTTTCGACAATTGAAGAATCTGTTTCCATTTCCCAAAATGAACAAATGTTAAGGTAGGAGTGTGATACCAGTATTGTATGAAATTGCCAAAGGGAGGAGGCATGGAAAGCATAGCCGTGTCAAAGGAGTTTTTCAAATCATTGGAGGTCTTTAAGGTACTGGCGAAATTACCCGCCATGAGGCTACAATTAATTTGCATATGCTGATTGTGAAACTGGTACAAAAAAGGGTTTTCATTGACAGCGGGAAACAAATTTTTATACTCGTTGAATTTCACCACAGATGCAGCATTAACAGCACTTCCTTTATCAAAGTGGCCGGTTCTTAAATAAATATGCGAAGGCATATGAACCATATGAGAAAGTCCTGGTGTTAGCCGGCCCAATCTGTCAGCACTCGGTAATGCCCTGGCAGCATAAGGTGACGCCTCCATAACATGAATGTAATAATGGTTAGCCCCGGGATGATCCGGACTTTTCTGAATAACCCTTTCTAAAACTTTCATTATTTGTGGAGTCCATGATTGGTGCGTACTATCCTTATTCCAGTAATCCCAGGGATGTTCAAGCATGAGACCCTCGGCATATAAAGCAGCCACATCAGCATTGCCAGGATATTGCATGTATATTTTTTGCATGGTTTTGGAATAGGCTTTATTCAGCTCTTTCTTATCATACACTGAATCTTCTATATATCTGTCCTGAATTGCGGTGATCAAAAGTTTCTCCAGCGGCGTCGCTTTATCAATTAATGAAAATGCTTTTTTTGTTGCCTCATTTGCCATAGGAGGAATGACGTAACCCATATCATTGATATTTGGTCCGTAGGAAAGTGCAATAGCCCACCAGATCAATGGATTTTCTCCATCAAATTTTGCAGCTTTATTAAATGATGCTTTGGCTTCTATACTATGAAAACCATAATACATGTTAATACCCTGATTAAAATAAAACTGAGCGCTATCGCTCTTCGTCCTTATTTTCCATTTGTAATTTCCGGCACCCGGCATGGGTGGAATTTCCATTTCTTCTAATGCCCGTTCGATTTGACCCCATGAAGGGTTGCAACTTATTATATTTTTAGTTTTGTAAGTTTCAAAATCAAACTGAGCAGGTGTCTTAGGGGTGGTAAAGGCGTAAATAAAAATGGCAGTTATCAGTGCTGAAATGATAAGCAAGACCGGTTTCATAAGCAATTAATTGTAACAAAAAGTACAATAGTTTAATTGTTTTTATGAAAAAAAATTATGCAGGTAGTTTTTCTTCAAGCAGAATTATTTTCTCAAAGGCTTTTTCATATTCCTTTGTACAGACTTTTACATCCTGTAGTATTTGATTATACTCGTTCTCCACCTTTTTGAATGCGACCGGATCGCCATAAGTTTCCGGAGATCCCAATTTCATTTCCAGGTCAGCCTTTTTTGCATTTAGCTGTGCAAGCTTATTTTCAGCCTGTTGAAATATTTTTTGCAGTTTGAGTGCTTCTTTTTGTGCCTCTTTATCTATAGCAAAATTGGTTGTAGTGTTATTATTTAGGGTAGTAGCCTCTATGTTTTTATGGCTTTTTATCACTTCATTTTTATTATCCGGCTTTAAAGATTTTGAATCAGGCTTTTCTTTTGCACTCATTCTTTCCTTCCAGGCAGCCAACTCTTCATATCCACCTTTAAATTCTTTGATCTTATGATCTTCTATTTCCCAGATCTTATTGGCTGTTTTTGAAATAAAATACCTGTCGTGACTGACCAATACAAAGGTGCCTTCATAGCGGTTCAAAGCATCAATCAATAATTCATTTGAATGAATGTCGAGGTGGTTGGTAGGTTCATCGAGCAATAAAAAATTTGCTTTACTGGTAATGGTTTTAGCTAGTGCCACCCTTGCTTTTTCACCTCCGCTCAATACTTTTATTTTCTTGTCAACATCATCTCCACTGAATAAAAAGCAGCCCATTAAAGTCCGGAGTTCTAATTCTGTTTTTTTGGCACCGGCATCTTTCATTTCGTCCAATATGGTATGGTTCAAATTCAACGCTTCCAATTGGTGCTGTGCATAAAAAGCTTCTTCTACATTATGGCCCCATTTCCGTTGTCCGGTCACAGGTTCTGTACCGGCAATAATCCGGAGTAAGGTTGATTTACCTTTTCCATTAGCACCGATCAATGCTATTTTATCTCCGCGATCTATTTCTGCCGAAGCATGATCAAGAATTTCAACATCTTTAAAATGCTTGCTTATATTATTTAATTCTACCAATACACGTCCCGGTGTTTTTTCAACACTGAAATTGATGCGGATATTGGGCCTTTCGATTTCTACATTTTCAATCCGCTCCAATCTGTCGAGTCTTTTCACGATGCTTTGTGCAGCCGCTGCTTTTGAAGCCTTTGCCTTAAATCTTTCTACAAATCTTTCCTGTTGACGAATATAATCCTGCTGGTTTTCAAAAGCTCTTTGCTGCAATTCTACTCTTTGAACTTTTTCGGTTTCGTAAAAACTATAGTTACCATTATAAATATTTAATTCTTTTTGATATAGCTCTACAACCTTTTTTACCATCCGGTCAAGAAAATATTTATCGTGACTTACCATTACTACAGCTCCTTTATAATGCTGCAGGTATTTTTCAAGCCATTCTATAGATGGAAGATCAAGGTGGTTGGTAGGTTCATCGAGTAATAACAGGTCAGGTTGTTGCAAGATCATTTTTGCCAACAGCACCCGCATGCGCCAGCCTCCACTGAATTGCCTGTATAGTTTTTGAAGATCAGCAGTACTGAATCCCAAACCCTGTAATACCTCTTCAGTTTGATGTTCTACATTATAGCCCCCGGCTTCTTCAAACTCATGCAGCTTGTCGCTGTATAAATGCAATAGCTCTTCAGTTTCGGAACTTTCTAATTGTTTGGTTAGCGTTTCTAATTCCTTTTCAATAGCCATAGCCTTATCAAAAGCATGCTTAGCCACCTGTAATATAGATTCAGAAGTATCAAAGCTTAGCAGGTCCTGATGCAGGTAACCAATAGTTGTATTACGTCCACGTTCTACCGTGCCTTCAGAAGGGAGTAGCTCTCCAACAAATACTTTTAATAAAGTTGATTTTCCGGTACCGTTATAGCCCACAAGTCCAATACGGTCATTAGGATGAATATGCCAGGTAGCATTACGCACAATCGTTCGGGCACCAAATTCAAATGTTACATTTTGCAGACCTGCGAGCATATCATATTGTTAAATAGGCTGCAAAAATATCATTCCTGCTCACAATGGATTGCAAAAGGTTTTGAGCAATTACCTTTGCTTCAAAAATTAGCTCACACCATGAAGAAGATCGCTCTGTTAGTTATATTATCTATTGCGGGGGTCTTTACCTATTATTTTTTTTATTCAAAAAAAGACAAAACAAAAGATACACCGGTAAAACAACAACCTGCAACCGTGAGTAAATACAGTAGTGAGTTCAACAATTCTATAGAAAAGGTTTTGAAAAATTATTATACACTTTCAGAGGCGTTGGTAAATTGGGATACAGTACAGGTGAACATGCAGGCCGCTGCTCTTCAAACAAGTATTGCACAGGTCAGGTTTGACGATCTAAAAAATGACACCATTATTCATCAGACAGCAACAAGCTATGTAGATGGGTTTAATACGGATCTAAACACCATAAGCGTCAATCCTGAAATCACTGCTAAAAGGCAGGCTTTTTATGCATTTTCTCAAAATTTTTACGACCTCTTACGCACCGTGCAATATAACAGCAGCACTGTTTTTATGCAGGAGTGTCCAATGGCATTCAATGATAATGAACCTGGTATTTGGCTAAGCGCTCAAAGAGAAATACGAAATCCTTATCTGGGTACAAAGCATCCCAAATATAAAAGTGGAATGCTTGAATGCGGTGAAACGAAAGACAGTTTGAATTTTAAGGATCAATAATTTAATAAATGAAGGTTGCTTTTTTATTGCTGGCTACATTATTTCAGACTTTTCTTTTCGCACAAAATAAATTCACCATCAATGGATATGTGCGTGATAGTGCCACAGGAGAAACGGTCATAGGAGCTACAGTCTCCATACCTTCTATTTCCAAAGCTATCTCTACAAATCAATATGGGTATTATTCCGTCACACTTGAAAAAGGTGATTATGAATTAACATTTTCACATGTTTCTTATTTCGCTCTTTCAATTCCGGTTGCTTTGAATCAAAACCACGAAATGAATGTATTGCTCAATTCCAAAGCATCTTCAATAGATGAAGTAGTGGTTTACAGCCGCAGAAAAGATGCAAATGTGAAAAATGCACAAATGGGTAAAATTGATTTATCCATAAACCAGATCAAAAGTATTCCTGCTTTTATGGGGGAAGTAGACATACTCAAAACAATACAATTATTACCGGGCGTAAGAAATGCAGGTGAGGGCAATGCTGGTTTTTATGTGCGTGGTGGAGGCCCCGATCAAAATTTGATAATTCTGGACGATGCGGTAGTTTATAACTCCGGTCACCTCTTTGGTTTCTTCTCCATATTTAATTCGGACGCGATTAAAAACGTAACACTCATAAAAGGTGGAATGCCACCCCAGTATGGTGGACGTCTTTCTTCAGTGCTAGATATCTCTATGAAAGATGGTAACAGCAATGAGTTTGGTGCGGAAGGTGGAATTGGGCTTATAGCATCCCGTTTATCTATCCAAGGGCCGCTGATCAATGATAAATCATCCTTTATCCTATCAGGCCGCCGCACCTATATTGATGCTGTGGCAAAACCATTTATAAAAAAAGAAAGTGATTTCAATGGTTCCGGGTATTATTTCTACGATCTGAATGCTAAAGTGAACTATCGCTTTTCAGAAAAAGACCGGCTCTTTTTGAGCGGCTATTTAGGGAGAGATGTATTCACTTTTGCAAATAAAAAACGATCATTCCGGGCAGATATTCCCTGGGGCAATTCTACTGCAACGCTGAGGTGGAACCATGTTTTTGGCCCTAAACTTTTTGCAAATACTACGGTAGTTTATAATGATTACAACTTTAAGTTTGGTGCTGCCCAAAATAATTTTGAGATCGCATTGGCTTCGGGCATAAGAGATGGAAATGCAAAAGTTGATTTTGATTATTATCGTTCACCACAACATAAAATAAAGTTTGGTGTGCAATCTACCTACCACAAATTTGTTCCCAATGTGGTCACCGGGCGCCAGGATTCTGTAGTGTTTAATCCTGTAAATGAGGATACAAAATATGCACTTGAAAGTGCAGCCTATGTACAGGACGATTGGGATGTCAGTGATAGGGTGAAAATAAATTATGGCCTGCGCTGGACATCGTTTTCTCAAATGGGACCATATACCCGATATATAAGAGATGAAAATGAGAACAAGATTGATAGCATGAATTATAAAAGTTTTCAAACACTTAAAAATTATAATGGCCTGGAACCCAGGCTCACCCTTCGTTACACACTCAATGAAACTACATCTTTAAAAGCTTCGGTAACCCGCAACCTACAATTCATTCACCTTGTAAGTAATGCGGGTACTACATTGCCAACTGACCTATGGGTGCCTAGTACCTTCAGGGTTCAGCCGCAAAAGAGCTGGTTGTATGCAACAGGATTGTTTAAAAATTTTGAGAACAATAAATACGAAACTTCTATTGAACTGTATTATAAAAACATGCAGAACCAAATAGAATATAAAGAAGGATATACACCTACATTGAGTGATCCCGAAGAGGACTTTGTATTTGGTAAAGGATGGAGCTATGGTTCTGAATTATTCATCAATAAAGTAAGAGGAAAACTTACAGGATGGATTGGATATACTTTATCGTGGACCTGGAGAAAATTTCCGCAACTGAACGATGGTTTGAAATTTCCTGCAAAGTATGACCGGCGACACGACCTCTCAGTTGTCGGCACTTATGAGTTTAATCCTAAATGGAAAGTGGGAGGCATATTCGTATACGGCACAGGTAATGCTACTTCTTTGCCCATCAGTTTTTATATAGTAGAAGGAGTACTTACACAAGAGTTCAGCAAGATAAATCAATACCGTTTGGCGCCTTATCACCGATTAGATTTATCAGCAACCTATACACCAAAGCAGAAAAAAGTAAGGAGGGTGCAAAGTAATTGGGTGTTTGGTGTGTACAATGTATATAGCCGGCTTAATCCATATTTTGTTTATTTCGATCAGAGTGGAAGTCCTTACGATGGAAGCTTAAAGATAGAGGCAAGACAGGTTTCTTTGTTTCCAATATTGCCATCTGTCACATGGAATTTTAAGTTTTAGATTTGATGCAATGACTCGTATTGGAGTAAAAAAAATAAACAGTTTACCTTTTCATCTCAAAAGCACTTCAATGAAAAAAATATTTTTACTGCTCACCTTGCATTCTCTTGTTCTTTTTTCGTTTGCACAAACAAAAAAGGATGCAGATGTAATACAACAAATAAAAATGCAAGGACAGGAAAATTCTAAAGTAATGGAACTTGCCTTTTATCTAACAGATGTAAACGGTCCCCGGCTGACTGCATCGCCGGGATACCTTAGTGCAGCGAATTGGGCAAAGAAAACACTTGCAGGCTGGGGATTGAAAAATGCAGAATTAGAACCATGGGGTGAGTTTGGAAAAGGCTGGCAACAGGAACGCAGTTATATCGCAATGACCAAACCATATTATCAGCCGTTTATAGCTGTACCCCGCGCCTGGACAGGAAGTACGCCGGGCACAGGCATGTATAAAGGCGAAGTGATTTTAATAAAAGCAAAAGATTCTTTAGAACTGATGCAGTATGCAGGCAGGCTAACCAATAAAATAGTAATGCTTTCAGTGACGGATACAATTAGACCTTCTTTCGAACCTGATGCCAGGCGGCATGCAGACTCAACACTTGAAAAAATGGCAACCGCAATACCAAAAGAAGCAGCACGAAATTCACCGCCGGGAAATCGCTCCCCTAATCAAAATCTTGCCATTATGCAGGCTTTTCAGCGGACTTTGACAAGGATTATAAACTCAGAAAAACCTGCATTGGTTTTAAGTATGAACAGCCGTGGTACCGATGGAACCATATTCGTAAGTGGTGGCGGACAATATGGGAAAGATGCACCGGAAGTTCCTGCTAGCCTGATGGTATCCAGCGATGATTATTTGCGAATGCAGCGACTAATAAATTCGGGTGTAAAAGTGGAGTTGGAAGCTGAAGTAAAAACAAAATTTTTTACATCAGATCTTAAAGGATATAATGTGGTAGCGGACATACCGGGTACAGATCCAAAGCTAAAAGATGAAGTCGTCATGTTGGGTGGCCACCTCGACTCATGGCATGGCGCTACCGGAGCTACTGATAATGCTGCGGGCTGTGCAGTAATGATGGAAGCTGTGCGTATTTTAAAAACATTAGGTGTAAAGCCGCGACGTACCATACGCATAGTCTTGTGGAGTGGAGAAGAGCAAGGTTTACACGGGTCAAGAAATTATGTAAAAAATCATTTAGCCGATCCGGTTACTATGCAGCTTAAACCGGATCATGGAAAAATATCTGCTTATTATAATCTCGATAATGGCGGTGGAAAAATAAGAGGAATTTATTTGCAGGGCAATGAAGCTGTAAAAGCAATCTTTTCTCAATGGCTGGAACCATTTAAAGAAATGGGCGCAGGAACAGTGACTATAAACAATACAGGTTCTACTGATCATGTGCCATTCGATGCTGTTGGCATTCCCGGATTTCAATTTATACAGGACCCTTTGGAATATAATACACGTACCCACCATACCAATATGGATACTTATGATCACCTGGTGCCTGCTGACCTGCAACAAGCTGCAATGGTAGTTGCTGCATTCGTTTACAACACTGCTATGCGGGACGAAAAGTTGCCTAGGAAAGAATTGCCTAAAGCAAGGGAAACCCCATTGAGAGAATTTTAAAATGCCTTTTTCTCAGCAGCGTTTGCATCGTAAATGAATCGCACCATGGCACTTTTTTGCTCAGTGGAAGTGAGGTATAAGCGATAGCGTTTTGTACCTGCAGTTACCATCAGCAGAGCTGTGTTTGGAGGAATCTTTCCAAGATTTTCCGCAACCATTTCTATTTCCTGGAAAGTATTTTGGAGATCTATTTTAATGAAGGCAGTGGTAGGCTTCACACCTAAGCCTTCGTGTGAAAGAATATTTTTTTTGTTGACAAATACAGAAATAGTATCACCATCTATTTCAGCATTATCATAAAAATCCAGGCGAATAGTGCCTGTGTCCACTTCTATTTCAGGGATTTCCTTAAATGCAGATTCTTTCACACGGGTCAATACCAATTGTCCAGGCTGACAATCAGCACTTGTATTCATTACTTTACCATTCCATTGTCCACTCAATATTTCCTTATCCCCTGAGCGGCTACCATAAATCATAATTTTTAATGCATGGTGTACAGTCGGCAGGAATTTTAAAAGTTTGGACCCTTCCTTCATTTAGCGATAATTTCTTTGCGACTCGGTCATACTTTCCTTTGAATTTCTTTTTTACATAATTAGTGACATCGGAATAATGATAGGATGCCCCATTAGTACTATCCCCGGTTATTTGTATTTGTAATTCTATATAATATACCGGAAAGCAACCCCCGGATCGTTGGGTCAAAGTCCCCTTCCAAATGCCATCAATGTCTTGAGCAAAAGAGCTTAAAGAACAACAAAACAATATAAAATAAAATAGGAAAGTTTTCTTCACAATAGATTAAAAATATGCTGAATTTTCAGTGAGCATGAAAAAGACAGGCGAACGGTCAGGGATCGGACTTCTGATATCGAAACCGAACCATTGCATTTTTTTGTTCTGTAGATGTTATGCGTACTTCATAACGTTTATCTCCGTCGTGCACTACCATCAGGGAGGTATTGGGTGGAATGCGACCCAAATTTTCAGCTACCATTACCAATACATGATCAGGATTACCTGCATCCATTTTTAAATTGATAGATAAAGGAGCAGTTGACAAACGCTTATTGGAAAGTACCACCTGGTTGTTGTGATACACTGAAATGGTGTCGTCATCTATTTCACCATTGTCATAAAGCCGTACAGTCACTTCATCATTATGTACAGTAAAAGTTTTAATGAGTTCGTTTTCACGTGACCTTGTCTGCACTGGAATGCGCATAGTCTGCACAGGTACATCTTTTTTTACTTCATTTTTTACGACTAGCTTATCAGCAGTTTTTATTTCTGTGGTTTTTGGTTTTTGCACCGCTACGTCCTTCTTTGCTGTTGGTACTGGTTTTTTGGCAACAGGCTTAGAAGTGGAGGTAGTAACTGGTTTTTTTACCGGTACATTAGATTTTGTAGTTGATGTTTTTGATGGGGCTGTTTTTTTTACGGGTGCTTTTACTGTTGCTTTTATTGGTGTGGTTTTTTTCCGTACGAGAGGTTTTTCCCGAAGAAAAGGTTCCACATAAAAGTCTGAACTCTCTGCCCGCCGTAAAATAACTCTACCTCCGCCACAATCTCCCCATACACCATTATTTTCAGGATTTTCTCGGTCTTCTTCTTTTCCTAAATAGGTGCCCTCAAGCAATTCCATCTTGCCTTTTTTGGAATAGGTAAATCTGTAATTCATTAAGCAAGTGCCGCCACCACCGAGGTTTCGTACTTCAGTAGTACGTAATTCCTGTATGTGAAAAGATTTATTGGCTTTAGCAAAATTGCCGGTCATAGTTGCCTTTCCATAAAATCTTTTATCAAGATAAGAATAAGATACCCCACGCACAAATTGTGCTTTGTTTTGTTCTACCTGAAATTCAAGACGATATTTTTCTCCCCCTTCTGTAACAAACTCCCCCTGCCAAATGCCGGTCACATTTTGAGCAGAAAGGCAACTAAAGCTTAGCATGAAAAAAAGGGAAAATAAATTTCTATACATATGTACGTGCATGGCAGGTGAAATTAAATATTTACTATAGTTGCAAGGTTCAGTAGTATAGCAAGAGTTTGTTAATTTTGCCGCTCTTCAGGTAAAACCAAATGATCAATATAACATTTCCGGATGGAGCGCAAAGACAATATGAGAAAGGGATTACTGCTCTCGATATTTCAAAATCTATTTCAGAAGGTCTGGCAAGAAAAGTTTTGGCTGCGGAAATAAACGGTAAAGTCTGGGATGCAACACGACCTATAGAAGCCAACTCTTTATTAAAGTTGTTGACATGGGAGGATGATGGTGGAAAAAATACTTTCTGGCACTCCTCTGCTCACCTCATGGCTGAAGCAATAGAATCCCTATTTCCGGGTGTAAAATTTTGGGTAGGCCCACCTGTTGAAAATGGTTTTTATTATGATGTGGACTTAGGAAATAGAACACTCACCGAAGATGATCTTCGCAAGATCGAAAGTAAAATGGTGGAGTTAGCAAAACAAAATAATGCTTACTTACGCAAAGATATTTCTAAGGGTGAAGCAGTAAAATATTTTGAAGAAAAAGGAGATGAATACAAACTTGATTTGTTGCAGGGATTACAGGATGGCGAAATTACTTTATACACACAAGGAAGTTTTACAGACTTGTGCCGTGGTCCACATATTACACACACAGGGTTTATAAAAGCGATCAAACTTACCAATATTGCAGGCGCCTATTGGAAAGGGGATGAACGCAATAAGCAACTCACACGCATTTACGGAGTTACATTTCCTGCACAAAAACAGTTGGATGAATACCTGGTGATGCTTGAAGAAGCAAAGAAAAGAGATCACAGAAAATTAGGCAAAGAGCTTAGCATCTTTACAATGGATGAAGATGTGGGACAAGGTTTGATCATGTGGTTGCCAAATGGTACAATCATTATTGAGGAACTGGAAAAACTTGCAAAGGAAACAGAAAAAGCAGCGGGCTATAAAAGAGTGGTAACACCCCACATTGCTAAAGAAAGCATGTACATCACCAGCGGTCATTTACCTTATTATGCAGATAGTATGTATCCGCCAATGGAAATGGATGGAGAAAAATATTTTCTCAAATCTATGAACTGTCCGCACCACCATAAAATTTTTGCGGCAGAACCAAAAAGCTATCGTGATCTTCCATACCGAATTGCAGAATACGGAACTGTATATAGGTACGAGCAAAGCGGTGAGTTGTTTGGTTTGATGCGTGTACGTTGCCTGCACATGAATGACGCACATATTTATTGTACCAAAGAACAATTCAACCAGGAATTCAGGGCGGTGAATGATATGTACCAGAAATACTTTAAAATTTTTGGGATTGATAAATATGTGATGCGGCTGTCTTTGCATTCGCCAGAGAAACTGGGCATTAAATATGTAAATGAACCGCAACTTTGGATAGAAACGGAAGAAATGGTTCGAAGCGTTTTGATTGAATCAAATATTCCATATGTGGAAGTGCAGGATGAAGCTGCTTTTTACGGGCCTAAGATTGATGTGCAGATATACAGCGTGATTGGAAGAGAATTCACTTTGGCAACCAACCAGGTTGATTTTTCCCAGGGAAAAAGCTTTAAACTGGAATACACAAACCAAAACAATGATGCGGAAACACCTTTAATTATTCATCGTGCACCATTGGGCACGCATGAAAGATTCATTGGATTTCTTTTGGAACACTATGCCGGAAAGTTTCCTGTTTGGCTTGCACCGGTGCAGGTGAAGATCCTCCCGATATCGGATAAGTTTAATGATTACTCAAAATCTGTCTTAGACAAACTAAAAAAATTGGATATTCGTGCCGAAATTGATTACAGGAGTGAGAAGATTGGAAAAAAGATAAGGGATACAGAATTAATGCGTGTACCTTATATGTTGGTGGTAGGTGAGAAAGAAGTAAATGAAAATAAAGTGTCGGTACGCAGGCAGGGGAAGGGTGATCTGGGTTCTCGTTCTGTTGATGATTTCGTTAATGATATTGTAGTTGAGGTGAAGGAACGAAGGGAGTTGATGGATGACTGATGTAGATAATAGATGGTTAGATGACAGATGATGGAACAGCATGATAAGAACTGAATCATGCCTTGAAATTTGCTGAAGAATAAACAGAAAGTACAAGAGTGCGACGCAACAAAAGATGAAGAATGTTGCTAAGCTGGTATCAATATTTTAACACAAAAAATGTAAATGGCTTTACCAAACAAAGGGTTTAACAAAGGTGGTTTCAGAGGCAGATTTCCGGTTCGCAGAGAAGCAGAACATAGAATTAATCATCACATAAGAGTGCCGCAGGTGCGGCTCGTAGGCGACAATGTTGCTGTTGGCATTTATTCCACACAGGACGCTCAAAAAATGGCACAGGAACAGGAACTTGATCTCGTGGAAATATCACCGCAGGTAGATCCGCCGGTATGTAAAATCATTGATTACAATAAATTTTTATACGATAAGAAGAAGAAAGAAAAAGAGATGAAGGCAAAGGCGAAAACAACGGAGATGAAAGAGATCCGGTTTACGCCCAATACTGATGATCATGATTTTGATTTTAAATCAAAGCATGCAGAAAACTTTTTGAAAGAAGGGAATAAAGTAAAAGCTTACGTACAATTTAAAGGTAGGGCTATTCAGTTCAAAGACCGGGGTGAGTTGCTCCTATTAAAATTTGCAGAACGACTTGCTGATTTTGGTTCACTGGAAAGCATGCCCAAACTGGAAGGCAAAAGAATGCTTGCCATCTTCACTCCAAAAGGAAAGAAAAAAGCAGAACCAAAAACTTCCTGATCACCGTTAATCCATTCATTATTAAAATGAATATTGATTCCATCCGGGAATTTTGCCTCAGCCTGCCATCGGTAACAGAAGATATAAAATGGGATAATGATCTTGTGTTTTCTGTGGGAAGTAAAATGTTTTGTGTAGCGGGTTTGGAACCAACAACTTTCAAATGCGCATTCAAAGTAGGAGACGATGAATTTGAGGAGATAAGTATTCAAGATGGTTTTATGCCTGCACCTTATATGGCGAGGGCAAAATGGGTATTGCTTACAAATCCTGCAAAATTAAATAAACAGCAATGGCAGCAATACATTAGGCAAAGCTATGGACTTGTGAAAGCCAAACTTACCAGAAAGCTGCGTCGCGAATTAGGTATTGATTAGTGGTCTTTCAATATTAATTTTTTACATTAGAGTACAATTTTATACCCCGATGATTAAAAGCTTTTTCTTTTGCACATTACTATTCTGTTTTTCATTTTGCTTCGCACAGAAATCTAAAGCTAAACTTACAGAAACATCGGTGGTAAGAGATTCAAGTGGTATGGTTTATCCCTATGCCTTTTGGAAACAAATGCTCCTTTCAGGTAAGTATAAATCCAGGGCATTATATCCTGAAAATGAAAATTCAGATTTCTTAATAGTACCTCTATCGGATGATGAAATTGAAACAATGATGAAGACTTTGCCAAAGCCAAGGACTAGCCAGGTTTTTCGTGATGGAGCAAAATTTCCCGGATTCACCGAGACAGATATTAATGGCAATAAGTACAAAATAAAAGACCTTTTAGGAAAAGTAATTGTAATCAACTTTTGGTTTATCAACTGCCCTCCCTGTCGTACCGAAATACCTGAATTGAATGGGCTTGTAAAGATGTATGAAAACAATAAACATGTCGTCTTCATTGGCATTGCCATGGACGATAAATATAGATTGAAAGAGTTTTTAAAAACCAGTCCTTTCTATTATAACATTATAGAAAATGGCGGTTATCTCGCTAAGCAATATAATGTACAAAATTTTCCTACTCATGTAGTGATAGATGGTGAAGGCAAAGTAAGATTACATACCATAGGACTTGCCAGGAATACTGTATATTGGATCAATAAAACGATTAAAGAATCTTTAAGTGGAATTCCTGCAACTGGTATTACAACTAAAATGGCAAACTAACGGAATTGAAGCCACCCAGTAAGATTTGTCTGTTAAATTGGACATCATGTTCAATGTTGACTTTTAAACTGCATCCCCACTTCATTTAAAACAAAGACTCAATAATATCCAAAAAACGAAAACAAAAGCACTAATCGCGGATTATATTATCGAGTACTGACCATTGTTCATCCAGCACAACAGATATAAGATAATAGATTTCATCTGGGTTGCTTGGTTTGCTTATGAAATGCACTGCGCCCAATTCCCTTAGTTCCTGAGATTCTTTTACATCTCTTAAAGTAGTATAAATAATAATGGGAATATGTTTTAAACGGTTGTCCTTTTTGATTTCCACCAGGCATTTTCTGCCATCGATCCGGGGCATCCGCAGATCCAGGAAAATAACATGTGGCAATATAGATGCGGGGTCTTGCAATAACGATAATGCATGTTGACCATCATAGGCTATAGTACATTCAATAGACTCGTCTATTTCTTTTACAGATTCTATAAAAAAATCCCTGTCATCGGCATCATCATCAATGATCAACAGTCTGGATATTCGCTTCATATTGTACTCTGGTTCTAATGGAGGGGTTAAATGTATTTTTGAGGTTAAGTTAGAAAAACGTACTATTTTGATCTGTTTAATAAATTTATTTAGTATTAACAATTTCGCCAAATAAATTCAGGAGACTCACATAATTTTCTAAACTCCGTAGGTGTTTGCCCGGTCACTTTTTTAAACTGGAGGCAAAGATGCGAAACACTACTGTAGTTCAATTCGTATGAAATCTCCGTGATGTTTACTCTTTCATACACAATCATTTCTTTTACCTTTTCTACACGTGTGACAATATAAAATCTTTCAATAGTACTATCCTCCATGTCTGAAAATATATTGGTCAGATAGGTATAATCACAATGAAGAGCGTCACTTAAATAGTGAGACAACTTAAGTTTCGTTGGCATCTGGGCAGTGCTAAATAATCCTCTGATCAAAGTCTTAACCCTTTCAACTAGAATTTTTTTGCGGTCGTCCATCAATTCCAGATGATAATGGTTCAATAATTCGTTTAGCTTTTTTTGTTGCTCTGTGCTGAGCGGGGCAACCAGGTTCACTCTTCCTAATTCTACACTTTGGTATTCAATCCCCAGCGCCTGCAATACTGATTCCACTGCCATTTTGCACCGGATGCACACCATATTTTTAATGTAGATAAGCATATTTTATTAAGATTTTTTCTATATCTTATTTTAATTCTGAGTCCAGGCTTATGTTGTTTATGAAAACAAAATTATTGATTTACCGGAAGCACTATATAAAATGAGGCGCCTTTACCTTCCATAGATTTAACGAAAATATCTCCTTTATGATTTTCTACAATCTTCTTGCATAAGGCTAAACCTACTCCCGTGCCTTCGAATGCTGACGCAGTATGGAGTCTTTCAAAAAGATGAAAAATTTGCTCTGCAAACGGCTGATCTATGCCAATTCCATTATCGGCAAAAATTATTTCTAAATAACTGAGTTCTTCACTAAGCTTACTATTTATACGCACATTTTCCGGTGAGAGCATTTTGAAAGTAATACGCACTTCCGGAGTAGTATCTCTCTTAATGAACTTTAATGCATTAGCCAGTAGGTTATAAAAAAGCTGATTCATCTGCAAAGGGATAGCCGTTATGGTTGGTAATGGTTT
>Ga0183260_10001255_pt1 | contig 21459 bp, 19 predicted proteins | sample AntDrymUQ4972206_2_FD_129768 | JGI IMG/M metagenome (GOLD analysis project Ga0183260, IMG submission 129768) | Polar desert sand microbial communities from Dry Valleys, Antarctica - metaG UQ497 (22.06) (version 2) (version 2) | ecosystem: Environmental > Terrestrial > Soil > Desert | place...
GAGAAGTCCACCGGGACCGGAATCTATCTGATGGGCGACGACGGCAAGCTCGCCGGCATTCCGGTTTACATCACGAATCAAGTTCCGGACAACCTGACGCCTACGCCTGACACCGGCTACGCGATTCTGGGCGACTGGTCGCAGGTCATGCTTGGCATCTGGAGCGAGATCGACATTCTCGTGAACCCCTACGCCGAAACGTCCTACCGCCGTGGCGGCGTGCTCGTTCGTGCGATGAGCACCGTCGACATCGCAGTCCGCCATCCTCAAGCGTTCGTAGTGGCGAGCGATGTTGCCATCTGATCTTGAGATCCGCGCGGCGGCGACTTTCGAGTCGCCGTCCCCCGGAAAGCTCGTCGGATTCGCCGCCGTTTTCAACGCGGAAGCGAATCTTGGCGAGTTTTTCGAGACCGTAAGGCCGGGCGCGTTTACTCGCACGCTTGCAGAGCAGCGGAGCGTCTTCGCACTCTATGACCACGAGCAACGCAGCGTGTTGGGCCGCACGCCGAACACGCTCAAGCTGTCGGAAGATGCGCGCGGACTCGCGTTCGAACTTGATCTTCCCGACACGACGCTGGGCCGCGATCTGGCCGTGTCTGTCGGGCGCGGCGATATCACCGGATGCAGTTTCGGTTTTCGCTGCTTCACCGGAGGCGACCGCTGGCAGACGCGCGGCGCTGTCATGCACCGCGAGCTACTGGAAGTGGAGCTGCACGAGATCACCATCACCTCGCTTCCGGCCTACGCTGAAACCGAAGTCGTGAGGCGAAGTCTTGCGCACGCAATAGCGCGCGAATCGAATCGATCCTTTCGAATCGATAACTACCTCGCATGGCTGGATACCTGCCGATGAAATGGCCGTGGAGCAAGACTGAAACGCGCTCGATTCCGAGCGATCCCTACTGGGACCGACTTATCGGCGCGCCTGCCATCACCGGACAACTGGTCAACTCGGACACTGCCGAATCATTGGCGACCGTCTACGCATGCGTGCAGGCAATCAGCGAGACCGTCGCGAGCCTGCCGCTTATCACCTACCGCCGAACCGAAAACGGTGGACGCGAGCGTGCGCCAGATACACCGCTCTATCGCGTGCTGCACTCGGCACCGAATGAGCAGCAAACGGCGCTTGAGTTCCGCGAGCAAATGCAGGCCGCAGTCCTGTTGCGCGGGAATGCCTATGCAGAGATTGCTTGGGACGGTGCCGGCAATGTGCAATCGCTGACGCCGATCCAATCGCAGCGGGTGACCGTGGTGCGGCTGGCTAATGGTCGTCCTGGCTATGACGTGGCCGACGACTACGGTCGGATGCGCCGACTACTCGCCGATGAAGTGTTGCACCTGAAAGACCGCAGCGAGAACGGTATCACCGGGCGCAGCCGCATCGCCATCACGCGCGAGAGCATCGGGCTGGCGATGGCACAACACGAGCATGGCGCACGCACCTTCAGTGCTGGCACGCGATTGTCGGGTGTGTTGCAAACGGCGGGGCCGCTTACTAACGAACAAGTCACACGCCTGCGGGATAGCTGGCAATCGCAGTTCGCAGGGCATGCCAACGCGGGCAAGACCGCCATTCTCGAAAATGGGCTGACCTACGAAAAGATGAGCATGACGCTGGAGGATGCCGAATGGATCGCGGCGATGCAGTTCAGTGTCGAGCAGATAGCGCGCATCTTCCGCGTACCGCCGACGATGATCGGCGACCTGCGGCACGGCAACTATTCGAACACCAGTGAGCTGGCACGGCACTTTGTGGTGCATACCCTGCGCCGGCATCTGCTGATGTGGGAGCAAGCCGTCGAGCGTTCGCTGATGGGACCGATTGCACGAGCGCGGTTCCTTGTGGAGCACAACGTCGAAGGACTACTGCGCGGCGACTCAAACAACCGCGCGAGCTTCTACCAAAGCGGCATCACTGCGGGATGGCTGTTGCCGAGTGAGGCACGGCGACTGGAGAACCTGCCCGCCATTGAAGGGATCGACGATGCCCGCGCGCCTGCCGACGCATAAGCCGAAACGAGAGTTCAGGGCACCAGCGAGTGCCGGCGACAACGCACGCCAAGCGAACCGCTACCTACGCACGAGCAGCGCGCGGTGGCGTGCCATACGCAAGGGGCAGCTAGACCGCTTCCCCTTGTGCGAGGACTGCGGCAAGCCAGCGAACGAAGTCGACCACAACACGAACGACACCAGTCGCAACCTGATCGGCGTCGAGCTGTCGAGTCTGTGCAAACCGTGTCACTCCACGCGGACACGATCTCGGGTGCTCGGGCTGCACAAGCCACGCGCACGGGGCTGCGATGCGCAAGGCAACCCGCTCGACCCCGCGCACCACTGGAATAAATCGCCAGCAACCAGCGCGACCGAACACGTCCCCCCCGGCAAAAGCATGCCGCCGCATAAGTATCCAACATGAAAACTGGCCGTCCCCGTAAACCGACCGCACTGCGACTGATCGCTGGCAACCCCGGCAAACGCGCTATGAACACGCAGGAGCCGCAGCTAGCCGCGAGTGCTGTCGATGCACCGGAATGGCTTTCGGACGCCGCACGCGCGCACTGGCAGCGTCTAGCGCCAATGCTGATTGGCGCAGGCGTTGTCCGCGAATCGGATCGCGACGTTCTAGCCACGTATTGCACGCTGTTCGCTGAGTTCGTTCGCGCGTCGCAGGAAGGCGAAAACGTTCCGCCGTCCAAGATCGGACAGTTGCGGCAGTTGATGGGCGAGCTGGGCATGACGCCAAGTGCTCGCAGCCGGATCATTGCGGACATTCGGAAAGAAGATGGCGCGGAAACGAAAACCCGATTCTTCGCCGCCGCCTGAGTTCCGCTATGACGCGGACGCAGCCGAGCGCGCCGTCGCATTCTTCGCTGAGTGCCTGACGCACACGACCGGCGAATGGCGCGGGCAACCGTTCGTGCTGAGCGACTGGCAAGCCGACCGCGTAGTGCGTCCGCTATTCGGATGGAAGCGAGCCGACGGGACACGTCGTTACCGAACCGCTTTCATATTCATTCCGCGCAAGGCCGGAAAGACCACGCTTGCCGCTGGGCTGGCGCTGTACGCGCTCTTTTGCGATGGCGAACCTGGCGCACAAGTGGTGAACGCGGCTGCGGATCGCGATCAAGCGCGCCTTTGTTTCGACGTTGCCAAGCAAATGGTCGAGGCCGAATCGGAACTGCGCGCGCGCAGCGAAGTGTTCAAGAACGCGATCACCGTCGCCGAAACCGGCAGCGGTTACCGCGTGCTATCGAGCGACAGTTTCACGAAGCATGGGCTGAACTGTTCCTTCATCGGCGCGGATGAACTGCATTGCTGGCCGGGCCGCGACTTGTGGGACACGCTGGTCACGTCGACCGGCGCACGTCGGCAACCGTTGACCGTGGTCACCACGACGGCGGGATTCGACAAGCATTCGCTTTGCTTCGAGCTGTATGACTACGCCGTCAAGGTGCGCGACGGGATCATCGTCGACGAATCGTTCCTGCCGGTTATCTTTGAGGCTGGCGCTGAGGATGATTGGCGAAAGCCTGAGACCTGGGCAAAGGCGCATCCGGGCTTCGGGATCACCGTCAAGCGCGACTATTTCGAGCAGGAATGCGCCAAGGCGCAAGCGACGCCGGCATACGAGAACACCTTCCGCCGACTGCTGTTGAACCAGTGGACCGAGCAGGATTCGCGATGGCTGGCGATGGAAGCGTGGGACGGATGCAAAGGGACACTGCCGGAGCTTGAAGGCCGCGAGTGCTGGGCCGGTCTCGACCTGGCTAGTACCAGTGACCTGTCGGCGCTCGTGCTCGCATTCCCGGTCGACGACAAGCTGGTGCTGGTGCCGCACTTCTGGGTGCCGTCAGAGCGCATACAAGACCGCGTGCGGCGCGACCGCGTGCCATACGACCAATGGGTGCAGTCGGGCTTCCTGCGCGTTACAGACGGCGCAGTGACCGACTACGACGTGATCCGATCCGACATTCACGAGCTGGCATCGCGGTATCGCTTCCGCGAGATCGCGTTCGACCGCTGGAACGCAACGCAGCTACTCACGCAACTGCAAGGCGACGGACTCGCAGTGGTCGGATTCGGGCAGGGCTTCGCATCGATGAGCGGGCCGGCGAAGGAACTTGAGCGTCGCATCGCAGGACGGGAGCTGTTGCACGATGGCAACCCGGTCCTGCGATGGATGGTCTCGAACGTGACAGTCGAGCAGGACGCAGCCGGCAACCTGAAACCGAGCAAGGCGAAGTCGACCGAGCGCATCGATGGCGTGGTCGCCGCGTGCATGGCAATCGGACGCTGGCAGCAAGCGCAGGCCGCACAACCGAACCCCTATGACGAACGCGGACTGGTGTTCGTATGAAACGAATCGAATAGCGCACCGGGAGAAAGTGGAACGGGCTGGTGCGCTGCTTCCTTACCCGTCCACTGCCAGCGTGCCGAGCTGGCCGGAGAAATCGGTAGAGCCTCGCCGGGGGGAACCTGGCGGGGCTTTTTCATGGGCGCGACGTGCGGGCGTAGCTATCAGCTATCTGTACTCCGATTACAGATAGAAACCTGCGCAGTCTGCGCACGTTGCGCCGCGCGTGACTGACTCTGCAAACATCGCTCGCGATTTGCAGATTCCAGTGGTGTGCCTGTCGCAGGTGGTCCGCGATGCTTCGCAGAATGCGAAGTTTTCGCCAATTGGCGCACCCACGATCAAGGTGCAACGTGGCACCTTGGAAGGACGGCCCATTACCGCACCGTTACCGCAGTAAGGAAAAAGGCCCGCCTGAGCGAGCCTAAGTCCTTGTTTTATATGGCGTCCCCACGGGGATTCGAACCCCGGTCGCAACCGTGAAAGGGTTGTGTCCTAGGCCTCTAGACGATGGGGACATTGAGGATGCGTGGTGGAGCCAGCCGGGATCGAACCGGCGACCTCTACAATGCCATTGTAGCGCTCTCCCAGCTGAGCTATGGCCCCACGCGGAAGACGCGCGAGAGTACGCGAGTGGTCACGGAACGTCAACGCCTTGCCATCGCTCGACGGGTGGCCGGCTGCTTGCCTCCTGCAACACCCAGACAGCATCTTCAACGGGACGGAGGTTGCGCTCCAATTTCGTCCGATCTGGTTGCGAAGAAGCTCGCGAGAACCTGCCTGGTATCTTCGCTGTGCAAGGCAAGATCGAGCGTGGCCTGCACCACGCCCGCGCGGTTGCCACAGTCGTGGCGGTGCCCGTCGAAACGATAGGCGAGCACCGGCGCACGCTCGATCAGAGCGGCAATCGCATCGGTGAGCTGGATTTCGCCGCCTACGCCCGGCCGGGTCTGCTCCAGCAGGTCGAAGATCTGCGGGTCGAAAAGATAGCGGCCGACGATCGCGAGATCGCTCGGCGCGTCCTCGGCACTGGGCTTTTCGACCACGCGCCGCATCCGCACTACACGATCTTCGGTCGCCTCGGCGTCGACGTCGACGATGCCGTAGCGGGAAACCTGCTCGCGCGGTACCTGCTCGACAGCGACCAGCGCCGCTGGCGAAAGTCGCAGCGCGGCTTCAGCCATCTGCGCGAGCACCGGCCGACTTCGCGAGAGGAGCAGATCGTCCGGCAGGAGCACGGCAAAAGGCTCGTTACCGATGGCCGGTTGCGCACACAGCACGGCGTGTCCCAATCCCAGAGGCTCGCGCTGTGTCACGAACACGCATCGCACATGCGCCGGGAGAATGTTGTGAATCACGTCGAGCAGCTGATGCTTGCCGGCTTCTGCCAGTGTGTACTCGAGTTCGTAGGATCGATCGAAATAGTCCGCGATTGCGTGCTTGTACCGATTGGTCACGAAGACGAGCGTGTCGCAACCGGCGGCGATGGCCTCGTCGACCGCGAATTGGATCAGCGGCGTGTCGATGATCGGCAGCATCTCCTTCGCCAGCACCTTGGTGGCAGGCAACAATCGGGTGCCGAGCCCTGCCACCGGGAAAACAGCTTTGCGCACACGCATCGAAAATAATCCTCGGTTCGAAATGATGGAAAGCGGAGATCGGAGAACACCGTTGCGCCGGTTGTGGACCTATGCGGCGCCGTCACCGGCGATGCGCACGACGGAACGCTGCGGATCGAGCGTCAACTCCGGCACCCACTCGCTCAGCATCGCCGCGATAGAGCTCTCGTCGTAGGCGCGTGTCGCGGCTTCCATCTTCCGCAACATGCCGGTCAACCGGTTCCATTCGAGGGTGCGCGGACCCGCCAGGAGTATTTTGGGGTGCGCGGTGGTGACATAGGCCTCGTGCTCGTGGAACAACTCCTCGAACAGTTTTTCGCCGGCCCTGAGGCCCGTGTAAACGATCTGGATATCGCGTCCCGGCAACTTGTTCGCGAGCCGTATCATCTGCTCCGCCAGGTATCGGATCGCGACAGGCTCGCCCATGTCGAGCGCATAGACTTCGCCGCGCGAACCCAGCACTGACGCCTGCAGGATCAACTGGCAGGCTTCGGGTATGGTCATGAAATAGCGCGTGATCTGGGGATGCGTAACGGTGACCGGGCCGCCCTGCCGGATCTGTTCGCGGAACAGCGGTACGACACTTCCCGCAGAATCGAGCACGTTGCCGAAACGCACCGTGATGAAGCGCGTGGCCGAGCGAACGGCCAGGCTCTGGCACACGATTTCCGCGGCGCGCTTCGTCGCGCCCATGACGTTGGTGGGATTGACCGCCTTGTCACTCGAAATCAGCACGAAGCTTTCGACGGCCCCCTGATCGCAGGCGAGTGCGAGCGTCGCAGTCGCCACCAGATTGTTGCGCACCGCCTCGCGCATCTGTCCCTCGAGCATGGGCACATGCTTGAACGCGGCAGCGTGAAACACCGCATGCGGCCGGTGACGCTTGAGCAACTGCGCGCAAGTCGCGGGATCGCCGCAGTCGCCCAGGTGCGAGTGCAGCAACAGGTCCGGAAACTCGCGACGCAACTCCTGTTCGATCTGGTAGAGGTTGAATTCCGACAGTTCCAGGACAATCAGCGACTCGACGCCAAGGCGCGCCAACTGCCGACAAAGCTCTCCACCAATGGATCCGCCACCTCCGGTGACCATCACGCGCCTGCCGGCAACGCCGGACCGGATCGCGGTCCAGTCGAGCGACACCTGCTGCCTGCCCAGCAGATCCTCGATCGCGACTTCCTTGAGTTCGTTGAGCCCCGATCGGCCCGCGATGACGTCATCGAGCCGTGGCAGGGTCCGGAACGGCAAACTGGTGTCTTCGCAGGCTTCCACCACGCGGCGCATCTCTTGCGTGCTCGCGCTGGGCATGGCGATCAGAAGCATTTGCGCTGCCACCTGTTCGGCGATCTGCGACAGCGCCTCCACCGTGCCCAGCACGGGCAATCCCTGGACGTGGCTGCCGCGCAGCGCGCTGTTGTCGTCCAGGAACCCGACGGGAAGGAAGCGCGCCTCGCGTTTGAGATCACGTACCAGCGCGTCGCCCGCCCTGCCTGCTCCGAGAATCAACACGCGCATTTGAGGAGCGCTGCGCACGGCTTCGCCGCGGCTGTCTTTCCAGTACCGGTAAAACAGGCGCGGCGCTCCCAGCAACACGGTCAGCGCCAGCGGATAGAGAAACAGCGTCCACCGCGGAACGTGTTCGAGGCGCGTGTACAGGAACAGCACCAGCGTGACCGCAAGCGTGCCGAGGATCGCGGCGCGCGCGATGTTCCAGAGGTCGGGCAGGCTGGCGAATCGCCAGAGACCTCGATACAGGCCGGTCCACCACAGCACTCCGCCCTGCACCAGCACGACCAGCAGCGCGTTGATGCTGACTGGCAACACGACGATGGGTTCCGGCCGCACGTTCCACGGTAGCCAGTTTGCGACGAACCATGCGATGCCCACCATCGCAAGGTCGTGCAACACCACCGCTGCACGCGGGTGCACGGAAGCCGTGGCGCGGCGCAATCGGCTCTTCATCGCGAGCTCTCCGCGCGCAGATGCTGCCGGTGCCTGGCAATGATCCAGATGAACATGCCGAAAGCATAAACGATCACCGCGATGATGCCGTCGTGTGCCGGCTTGTGCATGGCGTACCAGAGCGCCGGAACAACCACGGCCATGTTCCAGACAATCCATGCGGTGGCGACGCGGGCATGGCTCCAGCCACCACGGATCAGCCATTGATAGAGGTGATCCTGGTGCCGCTCCCAGAAACGCGTGCCGCGCGCAATGCGGGTTGCGAGCGTCATGCCCGTGTCGATCAGGCAACCGGAAACGATCAGCAGCAGCATCGGCAGGCTCAACACGTGATCGCGAACCGCAAGGGCACCGATCGCGCCGATCGCCAGCCCGATCGTGCCGCTGCCGACATCGCCCATGAAAACCCGCGCACGTGGCGCGTTGTGCGGCAGGAATCCAGCGATGGCGCCAGACGCCCCAACTGCCGTGAGGGCCAGCGGCAAATGACCCGCGCGCCACCCGAGTCCCGCAAGGAGCGCGAGCCCGAACAAGGCTTGCGTTGCGAGCAGCCCGTCCGCGCCGTCGAGGAAGTTGTGCAAGTTGATCGAAGCGGTAACCGCGATGACCGTCAATGCCCCGAGCGCGAAAGTCCAGGGGGACTGCGCCATTTCCGCCATCCAGCACGCCAAAGCCACGCACAACGCAGCCGTCACGTGAGCCAGCAGACGCAGTCCGGCGCCAAGACCTCGATGATCATCGATCCAGCCGACTGCCGCGACGAGGACCACGGCCAACGCAAGCAAGGCGGCAGTGATTTGCCACTGGGCAACCTGGGGGAAGGCCAGGTTGGGCAACAACCCGATCAGCAACAGCCCGACGGGGATGCCGATGCCGGCGCCACGCGGAACCGCTGACGCGTGCATCCGATGCGCACCCGGCTGATCCAGGAAGAGGCCGCGCGCCGCGAGATGCTCCACCGCCCGCACGCCCACATGACCGATCGCAGCGGCCGCGACGGCAGCGATGAGGAGCAGTACGAAACCGGCAGGCACTTAGTCGCCCATCACGCCATGAATGGGCTTGGCGCTGCCCCAGGTACGACAGCTCGGGCACAGCCAGTGCAGCTGGCGTGCGCTGAATCCGCAACGAGAACAGCGGTAGTTGCTGCGATTCTCGATCATGCGTTGCGCCAACTCACCGACCAGCCGCAGCTGTCCGGTGGTGTCGGCGTCACTCCGCGCGGCCAGTAAATCGGTCAGGAGCAACAAACCGCGCACTGAGGGTCGCAGTCGCAGCGCCTTGACCAGGCGATCGATCGCGACGTCGACCCCGTGGCGTTGGCGGAGCAATTGCACCAGCGCCAGCACGGGGGTGATGCCACGATAAGACTCGGCAAGCCCTTCGAGACAACGCTGCTTGCGATCCGCATCGCCGATGGTGTCGAGGCACGCCATGACCGGCGCGAGGACCTGGGGCACGATCTCCGCGTCGAGCTCCACTGCATGGGCGAACGCCTCGAGTGCACCGACGTGGTCGCCCCGACGTTGCGCAAATTCGCCGCGCAACAACCAGGCGCGGGTACAGGACGGATCGGCGTCGAGCGCGGCTTGCAGGTACCGCGATGCCTGCGCGCCGTCGGCGGCGTTGCGCGTCAGCTCCACCATCTCGCAATTGAACTGCGCGACCAGCGCCTGTTGCGGCTCGCGCGTGGCGCGTTCCAGTCCTTCGGCCTGTTCGATCGCCTTGGTCCAGTCGCGCTCCTGCTGGTAGATGGTGAGCAGCTGCCGAAAGGCGGCCGGCGTCTGCGCGGCTGCGCCCACGAGGTCCGTGAACAGTGTTTCTGCGCGATCGAGCAAGCCGGCACGCATGTAGTCCTCGCCCAGCGCGATCAGCGCGAGCGTCTTCTGTTCGTCTGACAGATCCTGACGGGCAATAAGGTTCTGGTGCACCCGGATGGCGCGGTCGACTTCGCCGCGTCGTCGGAACAGGCTCCCGAGTGCCAGCTGCGTCTCGACCGTTTCGCGATCCGAGTCTGCAATGCGCAGAAAAACCTCGAGCGCCTTGTCCTGCTGTTCGTTGAGCAGGTAGTTGAGGCCGCGGAAGTAACTGCTGCGAAGCTCCTTGACCTGCGCCCCGCTGAGGTCCGCATGTTCGCGGCGCGCGATCCACCAGCCACTGGCCGCGGCGAGCGGCAACAGCAACCAGAAGAGCGCCAGTTCGAAATTCATGCGCGAAGGCTCTGAAACATGCGGTACACGTTTAGCCGAGGGGGCCCCGCTCTACAAGCGCTGATGAGATGGCGACGCCGCCTTTGTTGGAGCGACGCCAGTCGCGACCCGTGTCGCGAAATCGGTCGCGACTGGCGTCGCTCCTACAGGAACTCCACCGGGCTATGCGGTCACCGGGCGGCGGTTGACGCGATCGCGCAATTCCTTGCCGGGCTTGAAGTGCGGAACGTGCTTGCCGGGCAGCGACACCGAGGCGCCGGTCTTGGGATTGCGACCGATCCGGGCCGGCCTGAAATGCAGCGAAAAACTGCCGAAGCCACGAATCTCGATGCGCTCGCCTCCGGCGAGCGAGCCACTGACGAGCTCGACCACTTCCTTGACCGCCATTTCGACGTCCGCGAAGCCCAGATGTTTCTGGCGCTCGGAAAGCCTGTGGATGAGATCCGACTTGGTCATACCGGCTCGATCATGGGCTGGCTCACGAGGACTGCGAAGCGACGCCGAAAGCGCGCGGCGAGCCCCGAAGGACCCGCCGCATGCGATCCGCGTTACTCGGCGCGACTGTCCAGCTGTGCCTTGAGCAATGCGCCAAGCTGGGTCGTGCCGCCGGTCGGTGCCTGGTTGTAATCCTGCATCACTTCGACCACGTCGGCCTCGTCCTTGGCGCGGATCGACAACTGCAGGCTGCGGCCCTTGCGGTCCATGCCGGTGAACTTCGCTTCGACGGTGTCGCCCACCTTGAGGTGCTGGGTCGCGTCGTCCACCCGCTCCTTGGCGATGTCGGCGGCACGGATGTAACCCTCGACGCCTTCGCTGACGTCGATGGTCGCGCCCTTGGCGTCCACTTCGCGCACGGTGCCGGTGAGGATCGTGCCACGCGGATTCGCGGCCATGAACTGGCCGAACGGATCCTGCTCCATCTGCTTGACGCCGAGCGAAATGCGCTCGCGCTCCGGATCGACCGCCAGCACCACGGCTTCCAGATCGTCGCCCTTCTTGAAGTTGCGCACGAGGTCCTCGCCAGTGCCCTGCCACGAGATGTCGGACAGGTGTACGAGGCCGTCGATACCGCCATCGAGACCGATGAAGATGCCGAAGTCCGTGATCGACTTGATCTGGCCTGAAACCTTGTCGCCCTTCTTGTGGATCGCGGCAAAGGCTTCCCACGGATTGGAGCGGGTCTGCTTGATGCCGAGCGAAATGCGGCGACGTTCTTCATCGACGTCGAGCACCATCACCTCGACATCATCCCCGACCTGGACGACCTTGGCCGGATTGACGTTCTTGTTGGTCCAGTCCATTTCCGAGACGTGGACGAGTCCTTCGACGCCCGGCTCGATCTCGACGAAGCAGCCGTAATCGGTGACGTTGGAGACCTTGCCCGCCACGCGGGTGCCGGTCGGGTAGCGACGCGCGATATTGACCCAGGGATCTTCGCCGAGCTGCTTGAGGCCCAGCGAAACGCGATTGCGCTCGCGGTCGAAGCGCAGCACGCGCACGTCGAGCTCGTCGCCGACGTTCACGACTTCCGACGGGTGCCGCACGCGCTTCCACGCCATGTCGGTGATGTGGAGCAGGCCATCGATGCCGCCGAGGTCGACGAACGCGCCGTAATCAGTGAGGTTCTTGACCACGCCCTTGATGACCGAGTTCTCGGTGAGGCGGTCGAGCAGCTTCTCGCGCTCCTCGCTGAACTCGCTTTCGACCACCGCGCGACGCGAAACCACCACGTTGTTGCGCTTGCGGTCGAGCTTGAGGATCTTGAACTCGAGTTCCTTGCCTTCCAGATACACCGGATCGCGCACCGGGCGCACGTCCACAAGAGAACCGGGGAGGAACGCGCGCACGTCGTGGATATCGACGGTGAAACCACCCTTGACCTTGCCCGAGATGCGGCCGGTGATGGTCGACTGCTTCTCGAAGGCCTCTTCGAGATCGTCCCACACCATGGAGCGCAGCGCCTTTTCGCGCGACAGCACGGTCTCGCCGAAGCCGTTTTCCAGCGCGTCGAGCGCCACCTTGATCTGGTCGCCGACCTTGATAGGCAGCTCGCCAGCCTCATTACGGAACTGCTCGATGGGAACAATGCCTTCGGATTTGAGCCCGGCATTGATCACGACGACGTCGGAGCGGATTTCGACGATGGTGCCGAGCACGATGGCGCCTGGCTTGAGCTTGGAAATCGACTCGCTCTGTTCGAACAGTTCAGCAAAACTCTCGGTCATAAATAATCCTGGTTGATCGATCGAATGGTGCGGATTTGCCGCGGCCACTCACCCGTTGGTGCCGCGAGATGCGGCGTTGAGATCCCGCGTGAGCGGGGCTTGGTAGCATTCAAAATCGTGCACACGCCGACCCTTCCCGTGGTCGACGTGTCCTTCCGGCGAAAGCTGCCTCAGCGTGATGCGAGATGAAAGCGTTGCCGCGCGAGCTTCAACACTTCAGTCACCACGTCCGCCACTGGAACGCTGGTGCTATCCAGTAGCACAGCGTCGCCAGCGGGCTTCAGAGGCGCCACACGTCGTCCCGCATCGCGGGTGTCGCGCGCGTGGATTTCCTCCAAAAGGTCGGCGAGTCTAACCGTCAAACCCTTTTGCTTCAACTGTTTATAGCGGCGGTGTGCGCGTTCTTCGGCGCTGGCGGTGAGGAATATCTTGAGCCCCGCGTCAGGGAATATGACAGTGCCCATGTCGCGACCGTCTGCCACCAGGCCCGGCTGCTTGCGGAAAGCGCGCTGTTTGTCGACGAGCGCAGCCCGGACTCCGGGAATGGCGGCGATGGCAGAGGCTGCGGCAGCGCAGGTCTCGGTGCGCAGTTCCGCGCTCGCCTCGACGCCGTTCACGAAAACTGCCGGATCGTCGAGTCCCCGGTCCTCGAAGCGAACCTTGGTGTCGGCGGCATACTTTGCCAAAGCCAAGTGATCGGAGAAATCGGCGTCCGCCCAGCTGGCCGCGAGCCCCACCGCACGATACAGCGCACCGGAGTCGAGGAACCGCCACTCGAGCGATCGCGCCACCAACCGGCTGATGGTCCCCTTCCCCGAGCCGGAAGGCCCGTCGACCGTCAGCACAGGAGCGATTTTGGCTGTCATTCGATGGGATGCTCCGCGGCAGCCGTCAGTGTAGTGACCCACGCGTCATCGGGGCGTTTCGAAGATGTCGACGGTCGCACTGAGTGCCCGCAATTGGTCAGCAAATCCCGGATATGACGTCGCCACGTTTGCGCAATCCCGGATCAGTACCGCGTCGTCGGCCCTGAGCGCCGCGACGGCCAGGGCCATGGCGCAGCGATGATCGCCCGCCGCATCGACGTCAGCTCCGCGCAACGACTTCACACCCCGGATTCGAACGCCGTCGGGTCGTTCCTCGATATCGGCACCCATCGCGCGCAATGCCGTGGCCATCATCGCGATGCGATCGGATTCCTTGACGCGAAGCTCCGCGGCGCCCTCGATCAGCGTCTCGCCCTCGGCAAGCGCCGCGGCAACGAACAGCGCCGGCATCTCGTCGATTATGTCGGGTACGCAATCGACGGGCAGCCGCAACCCATGCAGTGGGGCTGCGCGCACGGTCAATCGGGCGCTGGGTTCAATCCTGTTTGCATCCGCTTCCGAGTCCAGATCGCCCCCCATCGCCTGAAGCGCACGCCACAACCCGAAACGTCGCGGATGGGTGCCCACATCATCGATGGTCAGTTCGGATCCTTCGACCAGCGAAGCGGCCACGAGCCAGAATGCGGCCGCAGAAAAATCGCCAGGCACACGCAAACCGCGAGCGAACATCCGATGGCCACCCTCGAGCCGTGCAAAACCCGGCGCGAATTCGATCGGATAGCCGAAGTGCCTGAGCATCGACTCCGTGTAGTCGCGCGTGGGGTGCGGTTCCGCAACTTGGGTGGAGCCATGCGCAAACAGTCCTGCGAGCAGCACGGCGGACTTGACCTGGGCACTCGCCACCGGCGTCACGTAATCGATGCCCAGAAGGGTTCGACCACCGGCGATGCGCAACGGCGGCAAGCCACCTGAGCGCGCTTCGATGCGGGCTCCCATCGCCTGCAGGGGATCGATCACCCGGGCCATCGGTCGTCGCGAGAGGGACCCGTCGCCGACCAGTTCGCTGTCGAACGACTGACCGGCGAGCAGTCCCGCGAGCAATCGCATGCCGGTTCCCGCGTTGCCGCAGTCGAGCGGTGCACCGGCCGCCTTCAGACCCTCGCGACCCACCCCATGCACGACACGCACGCCGGCTCGAGGCGTTTCGATGACGACACCGAGTTGCGCGCAGATGGCAGCCGTGGAGCGCGCATCCTCTCCCTCCAGAAAATTCTCGATACGCGTGGTGCCATCGGCGATACTCGCAAGCATGACCGCGCGATGCGACACGGACTTGTCGCCGGGCACTTCCAGGCTGCCGCGCAAGGGACCGCCACCGCTGACGCGCCAGTCCACTCTCACCGTGCCACCACTCACGCCAGCGCCACGCGCAGCGCTTCGAGGAGGCGCGATTGTTCTGTTTCGGTACCGACAGTGATCCGCAGGCACTGCGCCAACCCGTAGCCGCGCATGGGGCGCACCACCACGCCCTGATCCAGAAGCGATTGTTCGACCTGCGCGGCCTGCCTTGCGCCACCGCCGAAATCGACAAGCACAAAGTTGCCGTGCGAATCCGGCACGTGCAAACCGAGTCCGCGCAGCGCTGCGGCAAGTGCCTGGCGCTGGTGTCGATTGCGAATCCTGCAGGCGTCGACGTGCGCCGCATCGGCAAGCGCCGCCATGGCTGCGCTCTGCGCCGGTGCGTTGATGTTGAAGGTCTCTCGCAGCCGATCAAGGGTCGCTACGACTCCGGGGTGCGCGATTGCGTAACCAATGCGCAATCCCGCGAGCGCGTGGATCTTGGAGAATGTGCGCGTGACCACGAGGTTGGCGAAGTCTTCGCGGCATGCTGTGACGCTGGCCGCGGCCGGGTAATCCGCGTACTCGATATACGCCTCGTCGACGACCACGAGGACGTGCGCTGGAACAGCTGCCATGAATTTCGCGAATGTATGGACCGCGAAAGCGGTGCCCGTGGGGTTGTTCGGATTCGCCAGGTAGACCAGTCGCGTCCGCGAACTCAGTGCTGCGGCAAGCGCTTCCAGGTCATGTCCGCGCGGCGCAGTGTCGTGTTCCGCCGGGAGCGCGGGGGCCGTGACACCGGTCGCACCGACACTGTTTGCGGCAACGGCGTATACGGCGAATCCGAACTGGCTGTAGAGCACCTCGTCGCCAGTCCCCGCGTACGCCTGCGCGAGGAGCATCAGCAACTCGTGCGAGCCGTTTCCAACGACGACCTCGGTGGCAACGACGCCATGATGGTTTGCGAGAGCAGCCTTCAAGAAATGGCAGTGCGGGTCCGGATAACGCAACAGGTCCGCTGCACTCGAGTCACGAAGGATCGCGAGCGCGGCCTCGCAAGGCCCGAATGCGTTTTCGTTGGAACCGAGTTCGACCAGTCCCCGTGGTCCGGCGGTGCCGCGCAGGGTTGCAAGGTCGTGCCCGGGATCGTAAGCAGCGAGCGCGGCTACCGACGGCGTAGGCAACGGGATCACGGGCCCTACAGCACAGCGACCGGGTACGAGCCCAGGACGCGCACCTGGGTGGCGTGGGCGCCCAGTTCCGCGATCGCGGCGGCGACGGCTTGATCCTGCACGTGTCCCGAGACATCGATGAAGAACGCGTACTGCCAGCGGCCCTGGTGCGAGGGACGGGACTCGATCCGGTTCATGCTGACTCCGTTCGCGGCGAAGGGGCTCAGCAGGTTGAACAATGCGCCGGGTTGATCATCCACGTGCACCAGCAACGAGGTTCGGTCGTTGCCACAAGGCGGAAAAATCTCGCGACCGAGCACCAGGAAACGCGTGGTGTTGTCGGGCCGATCCTCGATGGGCCCGGCAACTGCCTTGAGACCGTACACATGGCCGGCCGATTCTCCAGCGATCGCGGCAGCGTCATCGGCATTGCGGGCGCGGCGCGCGGCCTCGGCGTTGCTCGCGAGCGGTGTCAGCTCGGCCTTCGGCAAATTCTGTCGCAACCATGCCTTGCACTGCGCCAGCGACTGCGGATGCGAATAGACCCGCTCGATGTCCTCGATGCGGCCGCTGCGCGAGAGCAGGAACTGATGCACGCGCAGCTCAACCTCACCACAAATCTTGAGCTTCGAGGTCAGGAACATGTCCAGCGTCGACTGGATGGTGCCCTGCCCCGAGTTCTCGACCGGCACCACGCCGAAATCCGCGGTGCCACTCTCGACTTCCTCGAAGACTTCCTCGATCGAGGCGAGCGGCAAGCCATGCGACGAGTGGCCGAAGTGCTTGCGCACTGCCTGTTCGCTGAAAGTCCCACGCGGGCCCAGGAACCCGATTTTGAGCGGTTCCTGCTGCGCAAGGCACGCCGACATCACCTCGCGGAACAGCCTCACCAGCACTTCGTCGCTCAGCGGACCTTCGTTGCGATCGACGACCATGCGCATCACCTGCGCCTCGCGTTCTGGCCGGTAGTAGTCGATGGCCGCCTTGAGCGGACCCTTCGCCTTGCCGACCTGGCTGGCGAAGCGTGCGCGTTCCTGGATGAGTTCCTGGATCTGGCGATCGATGCCGTCGATCCGCGAGCGCACTTCGCCCAGTGCGGGTACGGACGACGCCGCATCGGCTTTCGGGAGCGCAACTGGGCGCTTGCCAATCTTCTTCATCACAGAGCGCGCACCGACAGCACACCTTCGATCCCGCAGAGATCGCGGATGGCCTCGGGCGGGATCGGCGAGTCGACGTCTACCAGGTTGTACGCCAACTCCCCGCGCGACGCGTTGTGCATCTGCGCAATGTTGACTTGGTTCGCACCAAGCACGTGGGAAATCTGCCCGATCATGTTCGGCACGTTGCGGTTGGCTATGGCAAGGCGCGCCCGCCCGGCCCGCGACATGCGCAGCCGCGGAAAGTTGACACTGTGTCCGACGTTGCCGTGCTCGAGGAACTCGCGCAGGTCGTCGGCCACCATCACCGCGCAGTTCTCTTCCGCCTCGGCCGTCGAGGCTCCGAGGTGCGGAAGCGCGATCACGCGGGGATCGTGGAGTCGATCCTTGAGCGGAAAGTCGGTGACGTAGCGTGCGAGGCGCCCCGCGTCGAGCGCCGCGCGCAGCGCGTGTTCGTCGATGATCCCGGAGCGCGCAAAATTGAGCAGCACGGCATCCGGCTTGAGGTGCGCCAGCGCTTCCGCGTTGATCAGGCCCCGCGTTGCCTCGACCAGCGGGACGTGTACCGACACGAAATCGCTGCGCGCCAGCAGATCGGCAAGATCGACAGCCTTGCCCACTTCGGCCGACAAGGCCCAGGCGCCCTCCACCGTCATGTGCGGATCGAAGCCGATGACTTTCATGCCGAGCGCGTACGCGGCGTTTGCCACACGCACGCCTATGGCGCCGAGGCCGATGACGCCGAGCGTGCGACCCGACAGTTCACGCCCCGCGAAATGCTTCTTGTTGGACTCCATGGCGGCTTCGGCATCGTCGACGTCGCCAAGCGTCCTGACGAACGTCAGCGCGCCGGGCAGGTTCCTTGCGGCGAGCAGCATGCCAGCGACCACCAGTTCCTTGACCGCGTTCGCATTGGCACCTGGCGCATTGAAGACCGGAATGCCGCGCGCCGAGAGCGCCGCGACAGGGATGTTGTTGGTGCCGGCGCCAGCCCGCGCCACCGCCTTGACGGATTTCTCGATCGGCTCGCCGTTGAGATCGGCCGAGCGGACCAGCAGGGCATCGGGGGCGCTCAGGGCAGGACCGACTTCGAACCGCGGCGAAGGAAGTCGTTCGAGGCCACTCGCAGCGATGGCGTTGTGTGTGCGGATCCGAAAACGCGCAGCTTCGCTCATCGGCTCGTTCATCCGTTGCGTTGCGCAAAATCAGCCATGAAGGAGGTCAACGCCTCGACCCCTTCCACTGGCATCGCGTTGTACAGCGAGGCGCGCATGCCCCCGACTGCGCGGTGTCCTTTCAACGAAATCAGGCCAGCCTGCTCGGACTCGGACAGAAAGACCTTGTCGAGCGCGTCGTCGCGCAGTACGAAGGGGACGTTCATGCGCGAACGCGCGGCCAGCGCGACCGGATTCGAATAAAAACCTCCGCTGCCGTCGATCGCCCCGTACAGGATGTCCGCCTTGTGCTGGTTGCGTGCGCCGATCGCCGACAACCCGCCCTCGCCTTCGAGCCATTCAAACACGAGGCCGGCGAGGTACCACGCGAAGGTGTTCGGAGTATTCAACATCGAGTCGTTGTCCGACTGCGCGCGATAACGAAGGATCGCGGGCAGCGAGTCCGGCGCGCGATCGAGCAGGTCGTCACGCACGATCAGCAGCACCAGTCCCGAGGGGCCGATGTTCTTCTGCGCGCCGGCGTAGATCATGCCGAAGCGCGAAACGTCCAGCGGCCGGGAGAGAATGGTGGACGACGCATCCGCGACCAGCGGAGCCGCGCCGACTTCCGGAATCTCGTGAAACTCGACGCCGTGGATGGTTTCGTTCGGGGTGTAATGCACGTACGCTGCTTTCGGATCAAACTCGTTCGCGGCCAACGCGGGAATGCTCCGGTAGGCATCATCGACACTGCTCGCAACCACGCGCACCGCGCACACCTTGCGCGCCTCCGCGACGGCTTTTTCGCCCCAGTGCCCAGTCACGATGTAGTCCGTGGACCGCCCGCTGGCGAGATTCATCGGAATCTGCGCGAAATGCTGGGTGGCACCGCCTTGCAGAAACAACACCCGGTAGTTGTCCGGTACGCCGAGCAAGCGCCGCAGAGACTGTTCCGCCGCGGCCGCGCACTCGACGAAATCCTGCCCGCGATGGCTGACTTCCATCACCGAAGCGCGCGCGCCGCCCCATTCCAGCATTTCGGACTGCGCTCGACGCAGGACAGGTTCGGGCAGCGCCGCGGGTCCGGCACTGAAGTTGAACGCTCGGGTCACCCGCATGCTCCGCAAAGACTTCGGTGCAGCATGCCGCAGCGCAACATGAGGCACAACCCAGCGTGCGCCCCCCTTGAGCAAAGGCGACGCGCACTCACACATCAATTGCAAGGCCGCGTCACTCTTGCCGGGCAATGGCCACGGGTGGAGGTCGCAGCCTGGTCGCTAAGGCCCTAGGCAGAGCTGCCGTGCAGGAACAACATCGCAAGCGCAGCGGCGATCAGCGCCCCGGCCAGGATCAAGAGCCACGGATTCGCGGCAGGCGTCGAAGCGGACGAGTCTTCGGCCAATTCCGGGGGAGGCGGGGTTACCCCGGCCACGTCCGCTGCGGTTATGGCGCGCAGGGTCTGCGTGATGAGCACCGGCGACGCAGCGGGCGGCGCGGCGGGACGTGCCTTGCCGCGTGCCGGCAAGCCGGGCGCTTCCAGCAGAAACCGGTCCTGGCGAAACGCGATCTGATCGCCGCCGTGCAACGTCGCATCCTTGCGCAATACGCCATTGACCTCGAATTCGGAACGCCCGTCGACGCTGCGCAGATAAGCGCCTTCCGGCGCAATCTCGATTCGGGCGTGCTGGAGCGCGAGCGCACTGTCGTCGTCGAGGACGATGTCGCAGTCCGAGTCGCGGCCGATCACCAAGGGCTGCAGAAGCGGTACAGCGCGTCCGAAGTTGCGGCCCGACAGGCCGCGCAAGGCCACGCGCGAGCCCGCACCGAACTCCATCTGCGAGGAGCTCGCGGTGCTCGTGCCTGCGGGTTTCAGTGCATTCTCGTCGACCGGCTTGACCGCAATTCGCACTTGATCGACGGTGATGAGGTCGCCGCCGCGAACCAGCGCGAGATCGACTACCGGTCGGGCGTTGAGATGTGTCCAGGCGTCGCGCGCATGCACGCGCAGGATCACACCCCGGTTGTCGACGAGCACGCTGGCGTGGTGCGGACGGATTCCATCGCCCGGGAGCACGACTTCATTGTCGGGGGCACTGCCGATCCGGATCTCGCCGGGGGACAGCTTGACGTCGACATGCTCACCATTGGGAAAGCTCAACCGCACAAGGAAGCTCCAGCCCAGCGCCGTACCGACTCTAGCAAAGCGCGAGCCCGCGCAGGGGGAAACTGCACACGAGTGCTGCGGTCCTCATGCCTCATGCCGTATCCTCCCCCCGCCCGGCACATCCGACGCGGAACATCCTCCATGGCACGTATCCACGTCAAGCGCGAACATCGCAAGACTCTTGCCGAGTCGCGCAAGGCCGTCGAGCGCGTCGCCAGGAAGCTGGCCGAGAAATTCGAAGTCACCTACGAGTGGGACGGCGACACCCTGCTGTTCCAGCGCATGGGCGTCAAGGGAACGATCTCCCTGTTACCCGGGCTGGTGGAGGTTGTTGCCGAGCTCGGTTTCCTGTTCGGTGCGTTGCGCAACACCGTCGAGAACGAAGTCGAACGCTACCTCGACAAGGAATTTGGCAAGCGCGGCTGAACTCTATCCGAAGGGATCCGGATCGCCGTTGCAGAGCTTGTCCAGCGCGGCTCGCTCACGGCCGCCGATGATCGAGAGAAACTCCCGGCCATGCCCTTGCATGGCATTGCAGGCGCCAAATCCCGTTTCCAGAAATCGCTGCATGCGGTCGAGTCCTGCTGCCCTCGCCGGAGCCCGCGCGAGCTTCAGAAGGGTACCGAGCAGCGGGCTGCTCGCGAGGCGATCGAGTTCCGCGCCTACCCAGAGCAGCAAATGCAGCTGCGTCTCGCGCTACTCGCGGGTTCCGGAATCGCGATAGGCTCGCGCGTAACGTTGCGCGTCGACCCGCGGTGGGCCGCGGTGCGCCGCTTCGAGCGCCGCGGCGGTTGCGAGGTCGAGCTGGTGCGTCAGCAGATCAAGCTCGAGTGCACCGGCCACCACTTCCAGCAATTTGGCGGGCAGCCAGCGACGCATGGTGGGCAGGATCCGCACCACGTCCCGGTCGCGCCACGCGACGTCCTGTTCTCCATAGAGATCCTGCAGAAAGAACTGGGTCGCCCGGGCGAACCGCGCGTCACCCGCGAGATCCGCGAACGAAAGGGAGAGTCGATCGGCCTGCCAACGCTGCAGGGTCGACAGCCAGGGAGAGCGATTGCGGGGATCGAGTGCGGGGTCGCGCGCCGCCCGGAGCGCAGTCGCCAATTTCTCGATGCGTTGCGCGTGGTCCATTGCGAGCGCTCGGTTGTACCGGCGAGCATTATCGTCATGCGAGCTTAACGCCGGAACGTGCGCCTGCGCTGCGCATCGCTACAATCCGGCGCCGCCATCGCTGATTCAAAACCATGCTGATCGTGCAAACCGGCGCC
>Ga0183260_10001256_pt1 | contig 21458 bp, 22 predicted proteins | sample AntDrymUQ4972206_2_FD_129768 | JGI IMG/M metagenome (GOLD analysis project Ga0183260, IMG submission 129768) | Polar desert sand microbial communities from Dry Valleys, Antarctica - metaG UQ497 (22.06) (version 2) (version 2) | ecosystem: Environmental > Terrestrial > Soil > Desert | place...
CTCCGAGAGCGCGGGCGGGCTGTTGAGCGTTTCTTCCAGACGATAATGCTCGCCCTCGAAAGGAGCGGCCTTCCCTGACCACATCTGATGCGCGATCCGCAAGGTCTCCTCGAGCCGCTCGAAGCGCTCGCCCGTCGAGGGGAAAGGCACGCCCAGCCCCCTCGATTCGCGCTCGTACCAGCCGGCCCCGATCCCGAGGTAAGCCCTCCCCCCGGAGAGCACATCGAGCGTCGTGGCCGTCTTGATAAGGATTCCCGGATGGCGGTACTGAACCCCCGTCACCAGCGTCCCGAGCTTCGCCCGTTCGGTAACGCCGGCCAGATAACTCAGGGCGCTGTAGCCTTCCAGCATCGGCTCCTCGGCATCGCCCACGTACTCGATCTGGAAGAAGTGGTCCATCACCCAGATGCTCGCGAACCCGGCCTCGTCGGCCGTCCGCCCGATCTCCGCGAACTTCGGGCCTATCGAGCCGGGAGCCTCGGGCCAGGTAAACCTCGGTATTTGCAGTCCGATGTTCATGCACCGCTCCGTTCCGGGTAGCTTCACGCGAGAAAGGCGCCTCGGGAAAAGTATACTCCACACCGTCTAAGAGCCGGCTTCCGTAGTCCGTCAGCCGCGCTAAACTTTGCTCTAAAGTTCTCGAAGAAGAGGTGGAAATGACAGATTCCAGAACGGCCGCCGGGATCATCCCGCGCGAAGTCCTCTTCGGCAACCCGGAGCGGGCGCAGCCGAAGATCTCCCCGGACGGCACACGCCTCGCCTACATCGCGCCCGTGGACGGCGTGCTGAACGTGTGGGTCGGGAGCGTGGGTGGCGAGGATTTCCGCCCCGTAACGGAGGACCGAGAGCGCGGCATCCGGCTGTACTTCTGGGCCGAGGACGACCGGCACATCCTGTATTTGCAGGACGCCGGCGGTGACGAGAACTGGCGGCTGTACTCCGTGGACGTTCTCGAAGGCGGTGGGACGCGGGATCTCACCCCGTTCGAGAACGTCCAGGCGCAGGTTTTGGACAAGAGCCGGCACTTCCCGGACGAGATCCTCGTCTCCCTCAACCACCGCGACCCCCGGATGCACGACGCCTATAGCCTCCGCCTGAGCACCGGCGAACTGAACCTCGTAGCCGAGAACCCCGGCAGCATAGCCGGGTGGGTGGCTGACGCGGACTTCGAGGTGCGGGGCGCCGTGACCGCCAAACCGGACGGTGGCTTCGACCTGCTCGTCCGGGAAGCAGGAGACGAGGACTGGAACACAGCGGTGAGCTGGGGACCCGAAGATGGCCTGAGCAGCGGCCCCGTGGGCTTCACGAAGGATGGACGGCACATGTATCTCCGGGACTCCCGCGACGCGAACGCGGCCCGGCTCGTCGCGCTGGACCTGGCGACCGGCTCTGTCGAGGCGCTGGTCGAGGATCCACGCTACGACGTGGCGGACGTGATGGTCCATCCGGACACCCACGAAGCTCAGGCTGCGGCGGTGGAGCGCGCCCGCGCGGAATGGACCGTGCTGGACGAGAGCATCCGGGAAGATTTCGAGGCTATTGGGCGACTCGCCAGGGGCGACTTCGCTGTTACAAGCCGCGACCGGGCGGACGAAAACTGGATCGTCGGGTTTACCGCAGACGACGGCGGAGCCTCCTACTACGCCTACGACCGCGGAAAGCGCGAGGGCTCCCACCTCTTCGACGCCAGGCCCGACCTCGCCCAGTACACCCTGGCCCGCATGCAGCCGATCTCCTTCACCGCCCGCGACGGACTGCGGATAGAAGGCTACCTGACGCTACCGCCGGACGAGCCTCAAATGCCCCTGCCGATGGTACTCAACGCGCATGGCGGCCCGTGGTACCGGGACGGGTGGGGCTACGATCCGGAGGCCCAGTGGTTCGCCAACCGAGGATACGCCTGTTTGCAGGTCAACTTCCGCGGCTCCACCGGCTACGGCAAGGATTTCCTGAACGCCGGCAACAAGGAGTGGGGCGCGAAGATGCACGACGACCTGGTGGACGCCGTCCGCTGGGCCGTGGATGAGGGGGTCGCCGATCCGGAGCGGGTCGCGGTCTTCGGCGGCTCATATGGCGGGTACGCCGCGCTCGCGGGGGCAACGTTCACCCCTGACCTGTTCCGGTGCGCGGTGGACATCGTGGGGCCGAGCAACCTCATAACCCTCATAAACAGCATCCCGCCGTACTGGGAGCCGCTGAAGGCCATCTTCACCGAGCGCGTCGGTGACCCTCAGACCGAGGAGGAATTACTGAAGAGCCGCTCGCCGCTGTTCTCCGTGGACCGCATCGGCATACCCATGCTCATCGCGCAGGGCGCCAACGACCCGCGCGTCAAGCAGGCCGAGTCCGAGCAGGTCGTCGCCGCCATGAAGGAGAAGGGCATAGACCACGAGTACATGCTCTTCGAGGACGAGGGCCACGGCTTCGCCCGTCCCGAGAACCGCCTGAAGTTCTACGCCGCCGCCGAAAAGTTCCTGGCGAAGCACCTCGGCGGCCGGGTAGAGGAGTAGTAGGCGTTTCACCAAGATGCACAGGCATTTTTGCTAAAGTGTTGACCTTCCGCGCCCGGACTGGCTGGGACGGCAGCCCCGACATCGCAGTCGATATGTAGACAGATCAGCGCGGGCGGTTACTTCGGGCTGGATTCTTTCGTGTCGGTATTCCCACTGTCGTCGTTCGCCGTACTTTCGGATGCGGCCTGTTCAGCTTCCCTTTCCGCTGTTCCGAAATAGTCTGGCAAGGTCTTGATGTATTTCTTCCCGTTCTTCCTAATCGCTTCGCCTTCCGACCAAGCCAGGTTCGCTAGGCTAGATAAAAGGGCGCGACGTTTGTCCCTGATAAGGACTACCTTCTGCTTTGCGTTCCTGTTCTTGCCTTTTGTGGAAACGTCCCGGTCGCCTAAGGTCGCCATTATCCTGCGTATCGCAGCGTAGTGGGCGACCAGGGTATTGACGTGGTCTGGGCGCAGTAGCTGTGTCAGCCGCGCCCGTGACTGCTCCCAAGCGTCAGTGCTTAAAGGTGCTCGTTGCGAAGGGTACTGTTCGGCAAGATCGGGGTCGGTAATCATCAGTTTCAGCACTTCGTTGTTTTCGTAGACTTCAGCGTCGATGATGCGTAGAAGTCCTTTGCGTTCCTGCTTTAGATTCCACCAGGCAACTGTCCTGCCATACAGTATGTTCAGCACCAGGATCGCAAGACCGCCGATAGCGCCACTTAATAAGGAATCCCAGCTAAAAGCCATCAGAATCAGTATATAGGCAGTTTCCCATTTACCGATGCCCAAACCGCCCCCGGGGCTGTCCGGGCTTCGCCCTGCCGCGGCGGGGACGAAGTAGGGCGCCTGCGGGGTCAAGCATGGTCTGTTGGGTTAGAAATGGCGACGGCGGTCACGATATCGCAGTCGACCTGCAGGTGGTCTTCCCGGCGCCCGGGGAATAGAATCAGGCAACCATGCGCTTCACCAAAATGCACGGCGCCGGCAACGACTTCCTCATATTCGACCCCGGAGAGGTCGAGGACGTGGACCTGCCGGACCTCGCCCGCAGTGCCTGTGACCGGCACTTCGGCGTCGGGGCGGACGGGGTCTTGATCCCCGCCTCCTCGGAGATCGCGGACCTGGAGATGGTCTACCTCAACTCAGACGGCTCGCCCTCGGAGATGTGCGGCAACGGCATCCGCTGCCTGGCCCGCTACGCCAGGGACTTCGAGATCTTCGATGGTGGAGCCCTCACCGTGGAGACGGGAGCCGGCGTCAGGAAGGTCGTACTGCACGAGGATGGCTCCTCGCGGGTGGACATGGGCCAGCCCGGTTTCGACTCAGTAGTCGAGCTTCACGGCTACTCTTTCCTGCGGGTCTCGATGGGCAACCCGCACGCCGTCGCGTTCCTCGGTGCCGAGGAGAACGTGGAGAACCTGGATCTCCGCGCAATCGGCCCGAAGATCGAGAAAAATCCCCACTTCCCCGAGAAGACGAACGTGGAGTTCGCATTCGCGCGGGGCCCCCACGACGTTCGGATGAGGATCTGGGAGCGTGGCGCGGGCGAGACACTGGCCTCAGGGTCCGGCTCGTGCGCCGTCGCGGTCGCGGCGATCCGGCAGGGTCTGGCGGAGAGCCCGGTGAATGTGCATCTCGACGGCGGGACGGTCGATATAGGGTGGACCGGCGATGGAGAGCCGGTGTACATGAAGGGACCGGCGGAGTACGTGTGCGAGGGGGAACTTCTACTGTAATCGCGGGAGCGAGTTGCGGAAGATCAATCCTCCCGATATCCCGGCGGAGTTCATATAGGTTGATCCACCTCACCGGTTAGGGCTGGGTCGGCGGCCACGGCCCATGCCCAAAGCTCCCCCTGATGCCTGAAGCCCGGTTTGCGGAAGGATCAATTACTCCGCAAGCCGCTGTCAGTGGATGCCGACGATGCCGTGGCGGGCGGCGATCACAAGGGCCTGCAGGCGCGAGCGGGCGCCCAGCTTGGTGAGGATGTTCATCATGTGGCTGCGCTCGGTCTCCACGGAGATGTGCATGCGGCCAGCGATCTCCTTGTTGCTCAAGCCCTCGGAGAGCGCCTGGAGGACCTCCATCTCGCGCGGGGTCAGCCGTTCGGCGGCGGTCTTGATCCGGATCTCCCGCTCGCGGTTTCTCACGGCGATGCGGAGCAGGTCCGTGATCTCACCGTGGGACAGCAGGCTCTCCCCCGCCGCCAGACGCCGCACGGCGCCGATGATCTCTCCCACGTCCGCCGATTTGTGCAGCACACCCGCCGCGCCGGCCTCGACGGCCCGCGCGTGATCCGCGCGGTCCACGCTGGCCGTGAGGACGAGCGCCGTGAGATCCGGGGCCGCCTCCCCTAGCTCCTCGATCAGTTCCACGCCCTCCCCGTCGGGGAGCGAGAGGTCCACGACCGCCATGTCCGCCTCCGTAACCTGGAGGATCCGGCGGGCTTCGGCGAGCGTCCCGGCCTGCCCAACGACCTCGAACTCCGGCTCGCGCTCGAAGAGGATCGCAAGCGTCTGCCGGAACGATGCGTGGTCCTCCACGAGCAAGATTCTTTGCATGCCGCTCCTTAGCGCCCGACCGCCGGTTTCCCGGATAGCCTCCAATATAACAACTCGCGCCGGACGAATACTAGCCGGAGGCGTACCGGAATCTACACGGGCTTCCGGCCACTACCGGCAAGGACGCTTGCGGCGAACCGGAGCCGCACCAGCGTGCCCCCCTCCGGCTCGCTCTCGACCTCCAGCTCCCCACCGAGCGCGATGGCGCGCTCCCTCATCCCCGTCAGCCCCACGCCGGGCGCGGCCCCCGGCTCGAAACCCCGCCCGTCGTCGTGTACTTCCACGCGGACCTCGCCGCCATCGGTCCCGAGCGTCACCGTGGCGCGGCGGGCCCCGGAGTGACGCCGCACGTTCGCCAGGGCCTCCTGCACGATACGCAATACCTCGACGCCGGTGGCCCCCAGCGGCTCTTCGGGATAGCCTTCCTCCACGACGAGCGACACCTCGCGCTCCGGGGACATCTGGCGGTTGAGCTCCACCAGCGCCTCTAGCAAGCGGACGAGCGGACGTTCCCCGGCATCCTCGACCCGGAGGTCGTAGATGGCGTCGCGCAGGCCCCCGACCGCCCGGCGCAGGGCCTCCACCTCCCGGTCGCGCTCCTCGCTCCATCCACCCTCCCCGGCCAGGTGGCGGTCGAGTTGCATGGACTGCAGGGCGTAGGTCAGGTCCTGGAGCACCCCGTCGTGCAGGTCGCGGGAGATCCTGCGCCGCTCGGCCTCCCGGATCTCGCGCAGCGCCCGCTCGGCGTTCTTGCGCTCTGTCACGTCCTCCATGGTTCCCTCGTAGCCCGTCGGCTCACCGGCGGCGTCCCGGATCGCCCGCGCCGTCACCGACACCCACACCACCCCCCCGTCCTTGCGGCGCATCGCGATCTCAAAGCCCGAAACCGCCCCTTGCTGTCCCACCAGCCGCCGGAACTCCATCCGGCGCTCGGGCTCCACGTAGAGTTGGTCCCCGACGTCCCTGATCTCCGTCAGAAGCTCTTCCGGGGACTCGTAGCCGAGCATGCGGGCCGCCGCGGGGTTCGCCGTCAGCAGACGCCCTTCGACCGTGGTCTGGAAGATGCCCTCCACGGCGTTCTCGAAGATCGAACGGTAGTTCTCCTCGGCCCGCACGCGCTCTGTGATGTCTTCGTGTATAAGGACGACCTCGAGGATCTCGCCGGCCTCGCTCTTTACCGGGTAGACGTAAGCCCGCACCCAGCGTTCGGAAACATTGCTCACATCAGGGATGCTTCTGTCCGGCACGTACCGGATAGGCGGTATCGCGGTCGCCTGTCCGGCGAAGCCCTGCTCGATGTAGGGCATCACGCCTTTATCCGCCAGTTGCTCGTCCCTCAGCACGTTGTAGCCCGGGATCTCCTCCGGCGTCACGCCCCACAGCTCTTCCCAGGCCCGGTTGACCCTGAGCGTCCACCCGTCGGGCGAGAAGATCTGCACGCTCAAGGGGGACTGTTCGATCATCAGCCGGAAGCGGTTCTCGGAGACCGCGAGATCCCGCTCCGCCCGCCGCCGCTCCCGCCGCTCTTCGGCGTCGCGCAACTCCCGCTCGATGGCCGTGTTCAGCCGGGCCAGGTTGTCCTTCATTATGTAGTCGTTGGCCCCGGCCTTCATGGACGCAACGGCCGTGTCCTCCCCGATCTTGCCGCTCACGATGATGAACGGCAGATCCAGGAAGCCCTTGCCCCTGAGCATCGCCAGCGCCGCCGAAGAATTGAAGGTCGGCATGGAGTGATCCGAGATCACGAGGTCCCACTCCCGCCCTTCGAGGGCGGCCTCCATGTCCGCAGCGTTGTCCACCCGCTCGTAGCTCGTCTCGTATCCGCCACGCCGGAGCGCCCTCAAGAGCAGCAGCGCATCGTCTTCGGAGTCCTCGACGAGCAAAACCCTGAGCGGCACACCCACCTGGACCTCCCTCCCGCTAACGGCGCCTGGCCTGGCAACGCGGCCATCCCCGATTATACCGGCCTCGCAGCCCCGGCAAGAAGCGGCTCCGGCAAGAAATTCTCGAAAAATAGCTCATTTGGGGGATGTGCCGACCGTACTCTGAAGTATATGCTGGCTTTGCCGCCCGCTCACAGGGCCGCCGTGGAAACCGGAGAACGGAAGGAGAAGCTATGCAGGAACAGAATATGGGCGGGGGACACTCCCCATCGGGCGTGATGAGCCCCGCGGACGAGAAGACCTGGTCCATCATCGCCCATCTGAGCGTCATAGTGGCGCCCATCGGGGCACTGATCGTCTGGCTGATGTACAAGGATAAGTCTCCGAGGGTGACGTTTCACGCTCTCCAGGCCCTCTGGTATCAGATAGCCTGGATCGGCATCTTCATCGTGTACTTCGTTGTTGCATCGATCCTGTCAGTGGTGACGCTTGGCATAGCTGCCGTCATCCTTTTCCCGCTGATGTTCGTCATGCCTTTCATCCCTCTGGCGCATGGCTGCTACGCGGCTTACAGGGTCAGCCAGGGCGAAGACTACCGCTACCCGTTCATCGCCGACAAGGTGGACGGCGGACCGCGGCGGATCGTCTAGGAACTCCCAACGTCCGCCGGTACTCGCGCCGCGGGTCCCGGCGGACGGCGGAGCACGCAGTGCGAACCGGCGCCGAAACAACAGACAGGGTCATCCTGCTCGTGGAGGACAACCCCGACGACGAGGCTTTGACCCTGCGGGCGTTCGGCAAGAGCAACATCCCGAACCGGGTCGTGGTAGCCCGCGACGGTGTCGAGGCGCTCGACTACCTGTTCGCCACGGGCTCCCACGCGGGACGGGAGCCCAGCGCCATGCCCCAACTCGTGCTGCTTGACCTCAAGCTGCCCCGCATGGACGGCCTTGAGGTCCTGCGCCGGATACGTTCCGACGACCGGACGCGGCTCCTGCCCGTCGTCATCCTCACCTCATCCAGAGAGCAGCAAGATATGCTGGACGGCTACGGCCTGGGCGCCAACAGCTACGTCCAGAAGCCCGTGGACTTCACCCAATTCCTCCGGGCGGTGGAGCAACTCGAACTATACTGGCTGGTCCTCAACGAGCTACCACGGGACGTTGCGTAGCCGGAATACCGGTACGAACACCAGTTCTACCGAAACATCTCTGGGCCATGCTGCTTCTCTTGTCTCGCGGCGCCGTTTAGCCGGGATCTGCCAACTCGGCCTCCAGGTCGTCCACGAACTGGCGCGCGGTTCGTCCAGAGCGTCCGGCGTGCCACTGGTCCCACAGGGCTGCCCTTTCGGCAAGCTCCGCGGCGGGGATCTCCAGCCCGCGCTCCCGGGCGAGGCCGGCCACGATCTCCAGGTATAGCTGCCGATCCGGCGGAGGGAAGGTCAACCGGAGCCCGAAGCGGGCGACCAGCGAGAGCTTTTCCTGCATGGTGTCGCGGGCGTGTACGTCGTCGGAGCCGGCTCCATCACCCGCCCCGTCCCGCTCGGAGAAGCTCTCGCGGACGATGTTGCGCCGGTTGGAGGTGGCGTAGACCCGCACGTTCTCCGGCGGCTCCGCGACGCTGCCCTCGAGGAGCGCCTTGAGGGCCTTGTACTCGACCTCGTGCTCCTCGAAGGAGAGATCATCCACAAACAGAATGAACCGTGGACTGCGGCCCCGCAGGGCGTCCAGCACCCTCGGCAGCCCGGCCAGGTCTTCCTTCGCCACCTCGACGAGGCGGAGTCCCCGGTCGGCGTACTCGTTCAGGACGGCCTTGACGGTGGAGGACTTGCCGGTCCCCGGCAAACCGTAGAGCAGGGCGTGGTGGGCCGGAAGGCCGACGAGGAAACGTTCGGTGTTCCGGATGAGGGGTTCCCGCTCCCGCTCGTAGCCGACGAGCCCGGAGAGGCGCGCCGGGTCGTGATGCGGTACGGCTAGAAGGCGCCCATCCTCCCACCGGAACGCCCGGCCGCGCCCGAACGCCCCGGCCCCGTGCCGGGCGTGGTACCCGGCTACTAGCTCCGCGCAATCCTCCCACCTCCCTGCCGCCGCCAGCTTGCGGGCAACGGCATGCCGCGGGGACTTCGCCTCGGGGTCAGACCCTGTCCAGGGGACCCAGAGCCCGGAGAGTTCTGGCACGGCGTCCTCGACCGCGGCGAGCAGGGTCGGGGCGTCAAGATCGAAGAGCGACCGCAAGGTTCGCAGGTCGCGCCGTCCCTGCTCCAGGACCGCGGGAGTCAGGGTTCCCCTCTCGGCATTCAGCGAGAACGGGTTTTCGTCGTCGAGGAGCCTGCCCACCAGGTGCGATTGCCAGGCGTCGGGGAGCAGGCGGTCAGGCTCCAGCGCGAGGCCCTCCCACAACCGTCCGAAAACATCGGCCACCGACGCGGGGTCCGGCTTCTCCCGCTCCAGGAGCTCCAGCAACGAAAGGAAGTCGCGTACCGTCGAGGAACGGAGGATCCCACGCAGCACCGCGAGCCCTCGCGCCCCTAGCAGCAGCCTGTCCCAAGCTCCGTTCTCCATACGGAGCGAAACTCTAGCATCAAAGCAGGTCAGCTTGTCAGCATTTCAGCGCCCCGTGGCGCTTGCCGGTTGCGTGAGAAGCAACGGCGTAGAGTAGCGAGATATAGTCTTTGCCAGAGCGGAGTTCCGTCTTTGAAGAGATGCTCGTCCATAACTCCCTGCTGACTGGCTGACGAGCTACGTATAGATGTCCCGGCGTCGGAAGGCGAGCGCCGCCAGCAGGACGAGGGCGAGCGCGACCGCCGTCACGCCGGCGAAGTCGGCCCAATCTATGCCGTTCTCGATGGCGGAGCCGTAGTAGTGGAAGGCGCTGAGGGGCTGGGCGTCCTCCAGTTCCTCGACGGTGTTGCCGAGGGCGTTCACGAAGTACATGGCGACGAGGATCGCCCCCGGGATGGCCGTGGCGAGCACGCGCCGGTGGAAGAGGGCCGAGCACAGCATCGCCAGCCCCCCGAAGAACAGGCACAGGGGCAACAGGTTCAGGACGGCCTCAGCCGTCTCTCGCACCGAGAGCTCTTCGATCTCCAGAAGCGCCGCAGGAAACCAGGTGAAGAGCCCCAGTATGGTGAGGACGCCGAGCAATGAGATCGCGGTGGCGGCAAAGTTCCCGGCTACTAGCTGCCAGCGCGGCAGCGGGTTGCCGAGCAGGACATCCATCGTGCCGCGCTCCTCCGCGCCCGCTATGGCGGCGGAGGAGGCCAGTATCGGGAAGAAAGCCAGAGCGAGCGGGGCCATGAAATTGAAGACCTGGGAGGCCATGAAACCCTCTACCGTGGTCAGGTCGGTGCCCTCGCCGATCCCGAACGCCTCCCTCATCTCCGGCGGGTAGCTCTCTACCAGGTCGTTTAGTTGCTGGCCCTGTTCTTCCATGGCCGGGAACGAGGCGATGGTCACAAGGGCGAGCAACCCAAGCGCGATCCCCCATATCACGATGCTCCGGATCCGGAGCCTGACGGCGTGGAGGATCAGGACGGACAAAGTCCCGCGCGATCTGGCGTGACGGCTTGGCTTCGCGGCGACTGTACTTGTCTGCCCGGTCCTCGCGCTCATGAATGTCCTCCGTTCGCCCCGTAGTAGGTCAGGAAGACTTCCTCCAGGGTGGGCCGTTCGTACTCCAGGCTGACGAGCCTGTGTTTGGCGGCGAGCTTGACCATTTCGTCGGGCGCCTCATGCAACGTTAAGAAGACCCTCGGTCCCTCGACCCTGAGATCCTCGACGCCCCGCAACTTCTCGAAGGGTTCGCGGTCCACGGGCTCGTCGAAGGTCAGGCGCACGTGCCTGAAGGCCTTGTCCACCAGGGCGTGGGTCGGCTCGACGGTCACCAGTTGTCCGTCGCGGATGATCCCGACCCGGTCGCACACCCGCTCCACCTCGGAGAGCACATGCGAGGAGAAGAACACGGTGCGGCCCTCGGCCTTCGTCTCCTCCACGATGTCCAGAAACTCCTCCTGCACCAGAGGATCGAGCCCGCCGGTAGGCTCATCCAGTATCAACAGCGGCGGCCTGTGGAACATGGCCTGGACCAGCCCGATCTTCTGCTTGTTCCCCCGCGAGAGCCTCCGCATCGGACGGTGCAACTCGGCCCCGAGCCGCTCCGAGAGCTCGTGCGCGTAGACGAGGTCCTTTACCCCCCGAAGCCGGGCGAAGAACTTCAGGAGCCCTTCCCCGGTCATCCGGTCCTCCAGCGCGAACTCGCCTGGCAGGTTCCCTACTCGCGCCCGGATCTCCACGCTTTCCCGGCGGATGTCGAGCCCGAAGACCCGGGCCTTCCCTTCCGTGGGCCTCAAGAACCCCAGCAGCGTTCGGATGGTGGTGGTCTTCCCCGCGCCGTTCGGCCCCAGAAATCCGAAAACCTCGCCTGGAGCAACGATCAGGTTCACATCCTCGATGCCAGGGGCCTTGCGCCCGTACCGCTTGGTGAGCCCTTCGGTCTCTATCGCCACGCTCATCGATCTTCCTCTCTCTCCCAGCGTTCCAGGATGACCGGCATCTCTTTCTCCCAGTATGCATAGAAGTCGCGCATCTCTTCGAGGTTGCGCCGGGCGTCGGGGTTCTGGGAATCCAGGAGATTCAGGCCCCTCTCGGCCATCTCGCGGAAGTTACGCAACGCCGCCGCCTCGCGGCGCATGATCTCGTGCCACGCCCCTGGCCTTACGCGGAAGTGATCCCGCCTCTCACCCGGCCTGGACCACCGCTGGACGATGCCCATCTGCACGAGCGACCGCGTCGCCGAGCTGATGGAACCCCGGCTCGCCCCCACATCCTCCGCCAGCTCCTCCGCCGTCCGCTCCGGCGGGTCCGAGACCATAAGCACCCCCAGAACACGCCCGAGCATCCGCGACAACCCGAACTGCCCGAACAGAAGCCCGAACTCCTCCAGATACCGGTGCCGTTCCTCGTCCATCCGATCTCCCAGGTTCTTTAGACCAGTATACTCGCGTGTTTCGTAACTTTCAATAATTACTGAAATATCAAAATCTTTTCACCTGGCGTGAGATGTGGCGAAACTTTTACGGGGACGCTAGTGCGTGGAGAGGTAGTTCTCGATCCCGGTTTCCAGCTTCTCCGCTATCTGCTGCTGGCGCGCGCCGGTGCCGTCGGAGAGGAGTCTTCCTTCCGCGTCGCTGGTGATGAAGACGGTCTCCGCGATGATCGCCGGCATGTTGCTCTTGAGCAGCACCCCTGAGGCGAACGAGTAAGGCGCCCTCGTGGCTATGGTGCCCGTGCCTCCGGCTGCCGGCAGGGTGGCTGCCGGCAGGGTGGAGAGGCTCCGGAACATCGTCTGGGCCAGTTCCTTGTCCTTGCGCCACTTCCCGTAGAGGGTGGTTGTGTAGTCCGTCGCCGGGTTGGAAGAGCCGTTCATGTGGATGGAGACCAGTACCTTCGCCCCGGTAGCGTTGGCGTAGGTGTAGCGGTCGCTGTTGGAGAGAGTCTCCGAGTTTAAGGTGCGCGTCATGCAGACCTTGTATTCGTCCTCCAGGAGATCCTCCAGCCTCAGGGCCACGTCCAGGGTCTGCTCCTTCTCCTTGAGGCTGGGGACATACCTGGAGTTCACGGCCCCAGGATCGCTCCCGCCATGCCCGGCGTCCAGGACCACGTCTCCCCTGCACCCGATCTCTTGCGCCTCGGCGCCGGATACGAACGCCACCGCAGCGAGAACACCCGCCACCAGAAGCGCCGCAAACATTGATGCCCACACCTTGAGAGAACCACTCGCTGCCATCATCCATCCCCTTCCTGAGAAACCTCGACACCAACAGCTTAGACCCGGACGCAGGCCAGCGCATCCCCCAGATGGGCTATTTTTCGTGAAAATCCACTTTTGGGAGATTTGCAAAGAGTCTGGTGCGCCATCCTACATGAGGGACAGGACGGAAGATCAGCAGGCAGAGATACTTCAAGCCCACAACGACGGGCGTCACAAGGAGATAGATCCAGACGCAAAACGAAATCCAGTTCTCCCAACCCTCTCCAGAGGTGACGGGGAGAGCTTCCGGCGCGGAGCCAGAAAACTAGGTCAGTACCCACACGACCTCCACGATTCCCAACACACCGAGGGGCACGATGATCCAGCGCAGTGCCGGGCGGCGTCGAATCCACTCTGGGCCAGCGACGATCACGAACCCGAGGGAGATCAACGCCAGGAGTCCGACCAGGGCCACACCAGGGTCAGCAGGAAGATTACGGAGCCAGCTAAGGCGGCGAGCGCCCCACCGGCCGATCCTTCGGGTACCGCGAGTACGGCAATCACGAGCGTGGGCAGCACCCCTATGATGGCCCCTAGCAGAAAGAAGATCGTTAGCATGGCAGTCATCAAAGTTGCGGGAACCAAGCCCAACCCCAATTCGATCCAGTTGAGCCAGGTGGGCCTGCGCATCTAGCCTCCGAAGAGGCGGGCGAAGAAGCCGCGGTTCTTGAGGGCCTTGAGCTCGGCTTCGAGGCGGGTACGCTCTTCGACGAGCGAGGATTTTTCTTCGACGAGTTCCAGATGCTGCTGGTTCAGCTTCTTGCGCTCGGTTTCGAGCCTGGACTTGTCTTCCTCCAGGCTGGAGATGGTCCTTTCCTGGAGCTCGCGCTGGAACTCCACCAGGTTGAGGCGTTCTATCTCGGACCAGAGGCGGTCCATCTCGACGCGGGCGGCGTCGCGTTCGGCCCGGATCTCCTCTACCTGCCGGTTGCGCTCTTCGAGGCGGGTCTTGTAGTCTTGGCCCCTCTGCAACAGACGCTCGTAACGCTCGAAGGGGACGGCCGGAAGGCGTGATCCGGACTCGCTCTCGTCCCCCATTACCTCGCCCTCGAAGACCTCTTCCTCGGCGCCTTCGGCGCTCAACTCGCGGGCGAGACCCTCCACGTCGGAGAGGACGAAACTGTAACCGCCGTCGGAGACCGGCTCGGCGCCCAGGCGGCCTTCATCCACGTAGCGCCGGACCACCCCCTGCGTGCGGCCCAGGATGGCCGCGGCGGCCCCGAGCCCGATGCGCTCCTCCCCCGTGTCCATGCCTGAATATTAGCCTGTCGGCGACCGGCTTGTCAGCTTTGGGAGTCCGTCAGCTTGTCAGCCGGTCAGCTTGTCAGCAAAGAGAACGCAGTCGCTTGCTCCCTATCGCCCCGCAAGCCGCCATCCAAAGACTCTACCTTAAAGCCACTCCAGAAGGTGCAGCCAGGCAAGAAACGAATGTTGGCAGGCTGAAGTGCTGATTTGCCAAGGTGTTTGAGCGCCGCCAGGCGCGAAAACACTAGGCCCGGAAAACCTCGCCGTTCCGCACCTCGATGGGGATCTCAGTCAGGGGCTGCGGCGCCGGCGGGTTGACGACCTCCCCGTTGGTCGCATCGAAGATGGAGCCGTGACACGGACAGGCAAGTTGACCGCCCCTGTAGGCGACCGTACATTGCTGGTGCGTGCAGACCGCCGAGAACGCTACGAAATCCCCGTCTTCCAGATGCACCAGGATCGCGTCCTTGCCCGAGTCCGTGAACTTCGTGGCCGACCCCGGCGCGACCTCGGACTCCCGGGCTATCGCCTGACCCCCGCCGGAGGCTTCCTGCGTGGCGCTGTCGGAGGTGCTGCTGGAAGAACCGGAAGAACTTCCGCTCGACGCGGCGCTGCTGGAGGCGCTGCCAGAGGCGCTGCCGCTGCTTCCGGAGCCGGACCCTCCGCCGCAGGCGGAGATCACGGATGCCCCTGCGACGCTCACGCCGATGGCGCTTCCGAGGCGGATGAACCTTTCGCGCGAGATCTTCTCCTTCAAAACGCTCCCCTCGTTCGCCGGTCATCAATCGATCGTGCAACCGTATGGCACGCAGTTTTATACGCGAGCCACCGGGTTATGATTGTGCCATCCTGGCATCATGTCCCTGCGTATACGTAGAATAGTATGACGCTAAACTGCGGGGAGGAGCGTTATGATTAACGGCATGGCGTGGGTTCGCATCCTGGTCGGGGCGGTCTGGCTCAACGGCGCCCTGGAGAAGTTCCTCAACGCTGAGTTCCCGCGGCAGTTCGCCGCCAGCCTTCAGGCCGGGGGCTTCGTCTCTCAGGCGCCACCCTTCTTCCGGTCCTTCATGCAGGACACCGTGGTGCCCAACGCCGAGACCTTCGCGCAGCTCGTGCGCCTGGGCGAGCTGGCGCTGGGGATAGCCCTGATCCTGGGCCTCCTCACCAACGTAGCCGCGCTGGGAAGCATCGGCTTGAGCGTCGTGCTGCTGCTGTCCCAGGGCGGCTTGCGGTTCGGCACCGGCCTCGGCCCCCCGGAGTTCCTGACGATTAACCTCCTGATCGCACTGCTTTCGGCCGCGATCCTCTTGAGCCCCGCCGCTAAAGCCCTCTCCGTGGACTCCGGCCTCGCGAGACGCCGCCCCGGCCTCTCACCGCTGCTCACGAACCGCCGCAAGGGAAGGACCGGCGGGCGAAGCCAGCGAACGAGGTCCTAGAGACCGGAACCGGCGATGATGGCGTGCCGGCGTAGACGCTCGTAGAGGGGCAGGCACTCCTCCAGAAGGGGCCTCAGCCACTCCGGGAACGGTTCAGATCCTGGCGAGTAGGGACCGAAGCCGGTCGAGGCGTGGACGTTTTCGTACCAGTGCTCCGCCCACACGCCGTCCTCCGGCTTGGGACCGGCGGGCCAGGAAAGCATCGCCTCCTCGAAAGGAATGCCGAGCGCGCCGCAGACTCGTTCCAGCACGCCCGGAGGGTCCAACAGCAGTTCTTTTGCGTCCAGGACCACGGGTTCCCCGTCGCCTTCCAGCATGAACTCCAGGATCTCGACTTGCTCGGCGAGGCCGGTGTCGCTCAGGGTAGGGTGCGGGATCTGCTTCGCCAGCGAGGGGAGCATCTCTCCCGGGTTCCGGATAAGGAGCACGTTCGTGACGCCGCCGAGGAAACCCCGGTCCAGGCCGGCCAGATGGTGGGCCATGTTCTTGAAGAAGTGGACCGGCCGCTCGCAGGGACCGAGGATGATCTCCCGCACCACCCGCTCGCCGTCGCGATCCATCGTCTCCAGCACCTCCCGCTCCCCCGGATGCCCCGGCCCGGCGACCGCGATGTAGTGACCGTACAGCGGCTCGTCCACCACCACGGTGTCGGAACGCTGCCGGAAAGAGTACATCAGCGCCGTCGAGACGTTGCGCGGCCCGGACCATACGCTGAGCTTGAGGCAGTCCGGCGTCACCGGCCGCCGGTCGTCCGGGCGACCGCCTCGGCGTAGAGTTCGGAGAGGCGGGCTGTGATTTCGCCGCGCCTGCCGGTTCCGACCCTGCGTCCATCCACCTCCACGACAGGGGTGAGGCCGCCGAAGGTCCCTGTGACGAAAGCCTCGTCTGCGCCGTACACGTCCGTCAGGGAGAAGGCCCGTTCGAGTACGGGGATGCCGTGCGCCCGGCACAGTTCGATCACGATCCGACGCGTAATGCCGTTCAGAGAGTATTGGCCGGTGGAGGTCCATACTTCGCCGCCGCGCACGATGAAGAAGTTGGTGGCGTTGCAGGTGGCGACCGCGCCGGTGGGATCGAGCATCAGCGCCTCGTCGGCCCCGGCCTTCAGAGCCTGTATCAATGCGACGACCTCGTGGAGTTTGCTGTGGCAGTTGAGCTTCTGGTCCAGGGTGTCAGGAGGCGGGCGCCTGACGGTCGAGGTGAAGAGCCTGACACCCCCTTCCTTCACCTCGGGGTCCGCAGTTTTGTGCTCCGCGATGATCACCACGTTCGGCCCGCCAACGACGAGGCGCGGGTCCTGCGAAGGGGTCTTCTTGTCCCCGCGAGTAACCATCAAACGGACATGGACGCCGTCGGAGGAGTCCTCCATGCCGTTGCGGCGGACGGTCTCGTGGAGGGCGGCGGTGATCTCCTCTCGTGCCATCCCGACATCCAGGTCTATCGCCCGAGCCCCCTCGAAAAGCCGGTCCAGGTGGAGGTCGAGGAACGCGAACTCACCCCCGCGCAGCCGGATGCCCTCCCACACGCCATCGCCCACGAGGAACCCGGAATCGAAGACGGAGATCCTGGCTTCTTCTCTCGAGTAGAACTCGCCGTTGATGTAAACGAGCACCCTCTCGTTGCGCTCGTCCGGCACCGCCTCATGCGTCCCCGGCGACACTCATCCTCCCCTCGATGTCTCGTGCCATTCCTCGCGCAGGACGCCCATCAGCACGTTGTCCACGTAGCCTCCGGCGAGCCACATGTGCTCGCGCTGCCGGCCTTCCTCCACGAACCCGCAGGCGCGGTAGGCCCGGATGGCGCGCTCGTTTCCGGCGTGTACCTTCAGCCACACGCGGCGGAGGTTCCGGAGCCGGAAGGCGTAATCCAGCAACAGGCCCACGGCCTCGCGGCCGTAGCCGCGTCCCCAGTAATCCCGGTCGCCGATAGCGATGCCAAGTTCGGCCTGACGGGACGTATCGTCCACGTCGAAGAGCCCGCACGAGCCGATGCACTCCCCGTCGGCCTCGATGACGAACTCGGTCTTGTCGCGCAGAGGGTCGGAGATCTCTTTATCGAAGTCTTTCTGGAGGCGTTCGAGCGGCGTGGGCGATGGCGGATACCCGCCTCCCGCCAGTTCTACCTCGAGGTCGTTGCGGAAGTCCCGCAGGCGCGGCAGGTCGTCGCGGGCGACGGCGCGCAGCGTCACCTTCTCGCCCTGGAGCAAGGGTCTACAGGAAGGCGGGGACGAGCTCGCCCTTCACGAGGTCGGCCATGTGCTCGCGCTCGCGGACGATGGCCCAGCGGTCGCCGCGGACGAGGACTTCGGCGGGCCGGCGTCGGGAGTTGTAGTTGGAGGCCATCGAGAAGCCGTAGGCGCCGGCGCTCATCACGGCGAGCAGGTCTCCTTCGCGGGCGTCGGGCAACTCACGGTCGCGGGCCAGGTAATCGCCGGACTCGCACACCGGGCCGACGAGGTCGGCGTTCGCCACGGAGCCGTCCTCGTTCACGGAGCGCACCTCGTGGTGGGCGTCGTAGAGGCTGGGCCTGAGGAGGTCATTCATGCCTGCGTCGGCGACGATGAAGTCCTTCTCCCCGCTCTTCTTGCGGTAGACGACGCCGGTGAGGAGGGCTCCGGCGTTCCCCGCTATGTAGCGGCCCATCTCGCACAGGACCTTCGTCCCCGTAGCTTCGAGCGCCGGGCGGATCGCGTCAACCAGTTCCTTCGGCGTGGGGGTCTCCTCGTCGTTGTAGCGGATGCCGAGCCCGCCGCCGATGTTGAGATACTGGATGTCGAAGTCGCGGCGCTTCAGTTCCTCGACTAGGCCGGCGGTCTTCTCGACGGACTCGACGAAGGGATCGAGCTTGGTGATCTGGGATCCGATGTGCTGGTGGACCCCGATCAGGTCCACGCACCGGTACTCCGCCATCCTCTCGGCGAGGGCCAGCGCCTCGTCCACCGGGATGCCGAACTTGTCGAAGGCCCTTCCGGTGGCGACGTGGTCGTGGGTACCGGCGTCCACGTCAGGGTTGACGCGCAGGGCGACGCGGGCCCGCTTGCCATGCCGGGCGGCGTAGCGCTCCAGGTGCTCCAGCTCCGAGACCGACTCGACGTTGAACATCAGGATGCGCTCCCCGAGGCCGGACAGGATCTCGTCTTCGGTCTTGCCCACCCCGGCGAAAACGACCTTCTTGGGATCGAAGCCAGCCCGCATCGCCCGGTACAGTTCGCCGCCGGAAACTATGTCGGCCCCGGCTCCGAAGGAGGCGAGGGCGCGCAGCACGGCCAGGTTTCCGTTCGCCTTGACCGCATAGCAGACCAGGTGGTCCAGGTCCCCGAAAGCCTCATCCAACTCGCGGTAGGACCGCTCCAGAGCCGCGTGGCTGTAGACGTAAGTGGGGGTCCCTGCCCCCCGCGCTATCTCGGGGAGCGGGACCCCCTCGCAGTGGAGAACGCCCGCCTCATAATGAAACTCGTCCAAGATGTACCTCCTCGGTTCCCCGGACCGTGCTATATTCCTCTTCTTGCAAGAAGAGCCGTGAGGACAATATACCCCTCGCCGGAGAAAGAATACACCCCGTGCCGAAACCCCGCGCGACACCAGGATGAACGATTCCCGCCACACCCGTTCCACGACCCGCCCGCTCGCCCTGAACCCGGTGCTGGAGAAGCAGGGCGCCTACCCGCTGCTCCGGCTGGACGAGCGCCGCCAGGAGCTTCGGGAACGCGGCGCGGAACTCTTCGACTTCGGCACCGGCGATCCCCGCGAGCCGACGGACCCCGCCATCCGTCAGGCCCTCGTGGAGGGCGTCCCCGAGGTCAGCCAGTACCCGAGCACGGTGGGAAAGCGAAATCTTCGGGAGGCGTTTTGCGGCTGGATGGGGCGCCGCCACGGTGTCGCGCTCGACCCGGATACCGAGGCCCTACCGGCGACGGGCTCGAAGGAGGCGATCTTCCACGCGCCCCTGGCCTTCCTGCACCATTCGCACGCCCGGCGCGGCGTCGTCTACGGCACGCCGGGCTATCCGGTCTACGAACGCGGGACGCAGTTCGCCGGGGGCGAGGCGCTGCCGGTGGAGCTGAGGCGCGAGAGCGGCTTCCTGCTCCGGCCTGAGAGCGTGGACCCGGAGCGGACGCGGATATTCTGGATCAACTACCCCCACAATCCCACCGGCGCGACCGCGACCTACGAGTACCTCGAAGAGGTCGCCGAATTCTGCCGCGAGCACGACATCCTGCTCTTCTCCGACGAGTGCTACAACGACATCTACTCCGGCGATCCACCGCCCTCCATCCTGGAGGTGACGGGGGAACGGACCCTCGCCTTCGTCTCCCTCAGCAAGCGCAGCGGTATAACCGGGTACCGCTCGGCCATGATGGCCGGGGACCCTGACCTCATCTCGGCCCTCAAGAAGCTTCGTCCATCCATCGGCGTCGCCACCCAGTCCTTCGTCCAGGAAGCCGCCATAGCCGCCTGGAGCGACGATGGACACGCTGAGGAGCGGCGGCGCGTCTTCGGCGAGAAGCGGGTGCTGTTCGCGAATTTCTTCCGGCGGGCCGGGATGGACTTCTTGCCCACGGACTCCAGCTTCTACCTGTGGGTGACGGTCCCCGGAGCGTTCGCCGGCGATGACGAAGCCTACGCCCTGCGCCTCATGCAGGAGGGCATTATCGTCGCGCCCGGAAGCTCGTTCGGGTCTGGCGGCGAAGGCTTCATCCGGGTCGCCCTCGTGCCCGGCATCGAGGAGTGCCGGCGGGCGATAGGGCGATGGGAATGCTTGATCTCCGGTTAGTCTCTCGAAAGACGTGGGCCGGTGAGTTCGGTCCTCGACCCTCCGTCAAGATGTCAGAAGGCGCGTTGGACGGCTAAAGAGGTTCCCGCCTGGCAGCGCACCCCAGCGTTACTGGACCGTGTTGTCGTTGCCAGGACCTCCTACCAGCCGGTCCCTACCGTCGCCTCCTACCAGTGAATCCCGTCCCCTGCCTCCATACAGCTCGTCGTCTCCGTCTCCACCCAGGATGGAGTCGTTGCCGCTCCCTCCTCGCACTATGTCGTTGCCCCCGAGGGCTATCACGGTGTCATCTCCGCCACGAGCGCAGATCACGTCCCGGCGCTCGGTACCCAGCAGCGTGTCATCGCCCTTCGTGCCCCTGATAGTGCAGTCGGGCTTCGGCCTGTTCCGCTCTGAGTCGTCCTGTCTCGAGGAGCATCCAGGGTCCTTGAGGTCCGCCCTGCCATCTCCGTCATTGTCTTTGCCATCGTTACAGGCCGGAGGCGGTGGAGATTTCTCGAAGGAGCCCGAGTCACAAAGCGCCGTGCCGTTGCCGTCGCCGTCCCTGGGACGGTCCCTGCCCCGCTGGTCCTCCGCCGGTGGCGGGCAACTCGCGGCGACCCTGTCTATGGCCAGGCTACCCGAGAGTAGCGCGTGGGTCTTCGTGGGTCCGCCGTTGTCGGCGAGGGGGCCAAGCCTGGCGACGGAAACGCTCGTCCGGTCTCCCGGTTGATCGAAGGCGGAGATGGCGTTGCCGTCTCCGATCACGTTGTCGCCCTCCGACTCGAAGGAGTTGGCATCGCCGAAGACGAAGTCCACGTCGGTTCCGGCGGATGGGTTTGGGTCGGGGGCTTCGTTGGCGGCGATTATGGACGAGCCGATCACCGTCCTGTTGTCGTTTTCCCCGAAGCTGGCCACGCCCGCTCCCTGATTCTGAGGGGCGGTGTTCCCGGTTATGGTGGTGCTGCGAATAGTGGTCAGGCCGCAGACGGTGTAGACGCCGCCACCTGCTCTGTCCGCGGAGTTGCCCGAGATGGTGCTGTTCTCTATGGTAGTGACAATCGGCCCGGACATGTCGGTCACGGTGAAGATGCCACCGCCCACGTTGCTGGACGTATTGTTGCCCACGGTGGAGTTGGTGAGCTTCAGGGCGCTAAGAGGGTGTGTGAGAAGGTGGGTTCACGGGCAGAACGAAGAGATGACTAGGAGAGCTTACCCCACTGACCTTACCGATGCCCAATGGGAACGCATCGCTCCTTTGATCCCTCCGGCCGAG